>OGON01001155.1_pt1 | contig 18927 bp, 14 predicted proteins | sample 1552671 | NCBI WGS metagenome assembly OGON01 (sample SAMEA2580136, study PRJEB22360) | human gut metagenome | biome: human gut; feature: human-associated habitat; material: faeces | place: Denmark | collected 2008/2010 | reverse complement strand
ATGAGTTTAAGACGAACTTGAACATCGAAAACAATACCAAGAAGTTGGATTATCCTGATAGTGCGGAAGACTTGATCGGCCCTTACAAGCACGGTGTGAATACGCCGAACGATATTCCTTCCATGCTTTCGGTGGCAGCCTCTTATCAGTTTTTACCCATGTTGAAGGCTTCTGTAGAGTATCATTTCTTTGATGACAAGAAAGCAGGCATGGCCGGTGGAAAACAGAAAGAATTGGAAAGAGGTACGAATGAGTATCTATTTGGTATTGAATGGGACGTGATCAAGAGATTGACCATTAGTGGTGGCGCTCAAATTACGGATTATGGTTTGTCTGATAATTTCCAAAGCGATGTTAGTTTCTCCTGTGACTCTTATTCGTTGGGCTTTGGAGCCAAGGTGATGCTGAGCGAAAAGATGGCATTGAATGTGGGGTATATGTGGACAAATTATCATGATTATACAAAGAAATCGGAGAATTATTGCGGTACAAATCTCCCCGGTACGAATGTCTATAGCCGTACCAATAAAGTGTTTGGCTTAAGTTTGGATTACGCTTTCTAAACCTAAAAAAAATCTATATCAGCTTGAAAAGGGAAGTTGCCTGTCGTGCGACTTCCCTTTTTTGATTTTCTGTCTTTCAAGCGGACAGTATGGGGCCCTATTGGTCGGTGTCCGTAACCCTATTGGTTAGTGCTCGTAACTCATAGGGTTAGCCACTGTAAAGCATAGCTTTAGTATCTGCATAAAAAAAGAGGATGTGTCATGCACACCCTCTCTCTTAATTATTGTTTTGCTTGTCTTGATTACAACTGGATCCAGCGGACGAAAGCGAAGTCCATGCGATGAGGCAATTCTTTGTTCACAGGGTAAACGCGGAAGCCCATCTTGTGAAGGCCTGCTTCGCTTGAAGCTGTTTTCAGTTCGAAGAACAGTTTGGAACCTTCTTCTTTTATCAGCTTGAATTGTTCTGTCGCCAGTAATTCCAACTGATGGTTATCCGGATTTTCTTTCGTGACAACCATTTCTACTCCCAACATACCTTTCAGTTCATGGCGGTCGATAACCAGATTGAAGTTATATTCTTTACCGACAACCGGACCGTCGATAGCCAAGTCCTGGCTGCATGTAAACGATTCTACCTGGAAGCTATCCCAATGTTCTGCCACTTCTTCTTTCCAGGCAGCGATTGCTTTGGCTTCGGCAAAGCCGTTTTCGTGCAAGTGAGCGGAACGGGTTGCCAACTTGTTGTAGAAGCGGTCGATATAGTCGTCCAACATACGTTTCATCGTATAGTCGGGAGCGATTTCGGACATCGAATTCTTGATGTACTGGATCCATTCGGGAGAGTAGCCCTTGCTGTTTCTTGCATAGTAAGTCGGGATAATCTCTGTTTCCAGTATGTGGTAGATAGTAGCGGCATCCAGCTGATCCTGATACTGCTGGTTTTCGTAAGTACGCTTGTCGGTCAATGCCCAACCTGCACCCTGTTTATAACCTTCATACCACCATCCGTCCAATACGGAGAAGTTCAGGACACCGTTCATCTCTGCTTTTTCGCCGGATGTACCGGATGCCTCCAGAGGGCGGGTCGGAGTGTTCAACCAAACATCGACACCTGCGATCAGGTGACGAGCCAGACGCATATCGTAGTTTTCCAGGAAGATGATCTTTCCTAAGAATTCGGGACGACGTGAAATCTCGATAATACGCTTAATCAAACCTTGCCCTGCACCATCATGCGGGTGAGCCTTACCTGTAAACAGGAACTGCACCGGATAATCAGGATTGTTTACGATCTTGGAAAGACGTTCCAAATCGGTAAATAGCAAGTGCGCACGTTTGTAAGTTGCGAAACGGCGGCCGAAACCGATCAGCAAGGCGTTCGGGTTGATTTTGTCCAGGATAGAGACAACCTTTGCAGGATCTCCTTGGTTTTTCAGCCAGTTTGTCTTGTATTGATTCTTGATATATGTAATCAGTTTGTTCTTCAATGTCTTGCGGATAGACCAAATTTCTTCGTCGGCAACATTCTGGATCGCTTCCCAGTATTTCTTGTTGGACTGGTCTTTGAAGAACTTCTTGTCGAAATGTTCTGCAAAGAAACGTTTCCATTCGGTAGAAGCCCAAGTCGGCATATGTACGCCGTTGGTCACATATCCTACGTGCAGCTCATCGGGGAAGTAGCCTTTCCATACCGGAGCGAACATGCGCTGGGATACTTTTCCATGCAACCAGCTTACGCCGTTTGCTTCCTGGCAAGTGTTCAAAGCGAATACACTCATGGAGAACTTCTCGTTGGAACCTGGATTTTCACGTCCCATGTCGATAAATTCCTGCCAGCTGATACCTAACTTGCCGGGGAATTCACCCATATAACGGCCGAACAGGCCTTCATCGAAGTAGTCGTGACCAGCCGGAACCGGTGTGTGGACGGTGTATAGGGCGGAAGCGCGTACGACTTCCAATGCTTGGTTGAATGACAGACCGTCGTTCTGGATGAAGTCTACCAGACGCTGCGCGTTGATCAATGCTGCGTGTCCTTCGTTGCAGTGATAAATCTGTTTCTTGATTCCTAATTTGTTCAGCATCAGGATACCACCGATACCCAGCAGATATTCCTGTTTCATACGGTTTTCCCAATCGCCGCCATATAGCTGGTGAGTGATGGAGCGATCCCATTCGCTGTTCTGGGGAATATCTGTATCCATCAAATATAGAGGAACGCGTCCGACGCTTACTTTCCAGATGTGCGCATAAACGGTGCGGCCGGGGTAAGGAACCTCCAATACCATCGGTTCGCCGTTAGCCTGCATTACCTGAGTAAGGGGCAGTGCGTTGAAGTTTTGCGGTTCGTAATTGGCAATCTGTTGTCCGTCCATAGACAGAGACTGGGTAAAGTAACCGTAGCGATACAAGAAACCTACCGCACACAAATCAACATTGCTGTCGGAAGCCTCTTTCAAATAGTCACCAGCCAGTACACCCAGGCCGCCGGAATAGATTTTCAACACGTTGGTCAAACCATATTCCATGCTGAAATAGGCAACAGATGGTTTTGTCTGATCCGGCTTAACATTTACATAATCCTTGAATATTGAGTAAACAGCTTTGATTTCGGCCATCAGGACATCATCTGCCAGGATTTCCTCAATACGTTTGTAGGATAAACTTTGAAGTAAAAGTACTGGGTTACCTTCAGTTGATGCCCAAAGTTCAGAATCGATCTTACCGAATAATTTGGCTCCTTCATGGTTCCATACCCACCATAGGTTTGTAGCCATTTCGTATAACGGCTGTAATTGTTCGGGAAGCATAGAATGAGAATAAACATCTTTCCAAATCGGGCTGTTTGCGTTATTCGCTTTGATTTTCATTATTGTGAAGTTTAAAATGTTTCAATTTATATTTTAATATTGTATCATCTCTTTTTTGCCTAAAACGTTGCAAAGATAGAGATTATCTGTTTAATTATGAGCGTATTTTAATTATTTCTTTTGCTTGCATGCTCCAAAGCGATTCTGAAAGCCTCTTCATAGTAGACAATGAATTTGCTCCATTCTGCTTTTGCAGCCAGGCAGAAACTGCGTTTCCGGATCTCTGCCGTTTCCTTTTTGTCCTTTCCTGCAAGTGCCAGGATCGAAGACGTGATGGCATCTGCTACTTCGAAATAATTAAAATCGTCACGGTTCACGACGGCTACGCCTTCACTTATGTTGTTGCCTGTCACATGCTTCTTAGCCCATAGACCGAAACCTGCAAGATCGGTGGTAATGGTCGGAATCCCGAATGCGATACTTTCCAGCGGAGTGTATCCCCAGGGTTCGTAGTAGGAGGGATAGACGGTCGCATCCATACCGATCAGCAGATCGTAGTAGGGTTTGTTGAGGATACCGTCGCGTCCGTCCAGGTAGCAAGGAACAAAAATGATCTTCAGCTTGTCGGTCGCTGAATTGGTGAAGCCGGCATGGGAGATATAGTTCAGCACCTTGTCCTGTTCCATCTGATTCAGCCAATGCGTGACGAAGGGCATTTGCATGGGGGAGGTGGTGCGTATGTTCTTGTCGATGACTTCTTTCAGGTCTGCACGTGCATCGCGTACCCAAGCCGGAACCATGATGAAGGCGACGACTTCGCGCTGGAGCCTGCCGGAAGTGCGTACCCGGTTCATTGCTTCGATAAAGACGTCGATACCTTTATTGCGGTATTCGTAGCGACCGCTGGTTGAAACCAGGAAAGCATCCGGTGAGATGGGGCATCCGAGCAGTTTCTCTGCGACGTTGAGCAGGTCGCGGCGGCCTGCCATACGCTTCTTGTCGTATTCTTTGTCGGACGGGACGAAGTTGGGCTCGAAGCCGTTCGGCGTGACGATGTCCGGTGCTTTGTCCAGCAATTGTTTACACTCGCGGGCAGTGATGTCGCTCACGGTAGTAAAGCAGTCCACATGCAAGGCTGTCTGTTTTTCCAACGAATGTTTCGCCTCCATATTCAGCTCCCCGGCCATCTGGTCGCCGTTGTAGCCATCCATATAAGCATACAGGGCTTTGTTGTTTCCGGCGATGGAACGGCCGATAGATGTGGCGTGTGTCGTGAAGAGCGTTGCGACGGCGGGGAGTTGTTTTTTGATGTAGAGCGCACCCATTCCCAGCATCCATTCATTGAACAGAGCGGCAACCTTTTTGTTTTCCAGCTTGTAAAAATGATAAAAACTTTCGATGACCTTACCTACCGCGTAAGCGAAGATACAAGACTCGTCGTAGTCACCGTACGCATGGATCGAGTCCACGCGGAAACTTTCCCACATCGAGAAGAAAAAGGAATCTTTTTCTTTGAAGAAAGGTTTGAAATCCACTAAGATTACGGGAGGTGTCCCCGGGACATTCCATCGGCCTACTTTCACTTTCAGATTTTCTGTGGTCTTCGTATAAGTTTTCCAGTCAGCAAACAGAACATCATCTTCAATAAAGTCGGGAGCGTTTGTATCGGTCCACACATCGGGTCCTATAAAGATCAGCTTATCTTTAAACGATCGTTGCAACGTATGCGCTTTTGTTGAAAGGACGGTATAGATACCGCCAACTTTATTACATACTTCCCAACTGCTCTCGAAAAGATATTCTGGCGTTGTTGTTGTATTATCCATAAACGATTTTGTTTATAATCAGATATTTTAGGGTGACAAAGATACGAATTTTTGTCTTTTTTTCAACTATAGGGTTTGTTTAATGAATGAATTATGTAGATTTGTAGATATTTTAATGTAAACAACTATGGCTAAAAGAAGAATTTTAAAGAGAGACATCAGCTATGTGGCTGGCGATTTGTTTTCGGAAGCTTTGTTTTGTAAGCTGTATCTTCCGGGTGTCAATTCGGAGAAAGCCGACGTGGTGATGGCGAGAGTACTTGATATGCAAGATGAATTTATTCGCCGTGCCAACCGTCCGGACGGAAAAGAAAACAAGAAACGGGTGAAAGAATATTATTGTAAATTGCGGGCGGACCTGCAAACGGAAATAAATGCAATAGCAACTGAAATCGGAGAGTTGAGCAAATAGAAAGTAAAGAATGAAGAAAGCTATAAGTAAGGCACTTCTTCGCTTGGCCGGCTGGAAACTTGGGCCGGTAGTGGAGGATGTGCCTAAATGTGTGATATGTGTGGCTCCGCATACCAGCAATTGGGATTTTATCGTAGGAAAACTGTTTTATACCTCGATTGGCCGTAACGCCAGTTTCCTGATTAAAAAGGAATGGTTCTTTTTTCCGTTCAACCTGTTGTTTGACTGGTTAGGCGGAGTGCCTGTTGACCGCAGTAAGCGGACTTCGGTGACGGATCAGATGGTTGGCCAGTTCAATCGGCGGAAAGAATTCCAGCTGGCCGTAACTCCTGAAGGTACACGCAAACGGGTGAATGACTGGAAGAAGGGATTTTACTATATCGCACAGAAAGCCAACGTGCCTATCCTGATGGCTTATTTCGATTACAAAAAGAAAGAGGCCGGTTTTAAAGGGGTATTCTATCCTACGGGTGATGCGGATAAAGATATCCGTGATATCCGTGAGCATTACAGAGGAGTGACAGCTTGTCACCCGGAAAACTTTGTTCAAATTTAATATCATGGCAGACAATTTGCGTATCAGTATGGTCCAGTCTCATATTATTTGGGAGGACAGAGATGAAAATCTGGGTTATTATGGAGAACTGCTCCGGCGGGTCAGCGGTAAGACGGACATAGCCGTTTTGCCGGAAACGTTTACAACGGGTTTTTCTATGGATGTGGAAAAGCTGGCCGACACGATGGATGGGCCTACTATTCCTACTATAAAGGGGTGGGCGAAGAAATATAAGCTTGCTGTGGCAGGTAGTTTCATTGCAAAAGAAGGCGGGAAATATTTCAACCGTGCTTTTTTCGTCACGCCCGAAGGTGAAACTTATTTGTATGACAAGCGGCATTTGTTCCGGATGGCGGGCGAAGACCAGCATTTCACAGCCGGGGATAAACGGACGATCGTACGGTATAAGGACTGGAATATCTGTTTGCAAGTTTGCTATGATCTTCGTTTCCCGGTCTGGAGCCGGAACGTGGACAACGAATACGATCTGTTGATCTATGTCGCCAACTGGCCCGAGGCGCGTAAAAAAGTATGGAAGACGTTGCTCCAGGCACGTGCAATGGAAAATATGGCGTATGTCTGCGGGGTGAACCGGGTAGGGATCGACGGTAAGGGCTTTGTTTACCGGGGCGATTCCATGATCTTCTCTCCGAAAGGAAAGAAACTGGCAGATGCCGGCAAACGGGAGGAAATAACTCGTACCTGTACATTAAATAAGAGTGATTTGGAGGAATTGCGTGCTAAATTCCCGGCGTGGAAGGATGCAGATGCTTTTTCGATTCTCTGAGTCATAGAGTTATTGAAAAAAAAGAGCGGCTATCAGGAAGAAACCTGGTAGCCGTTCTTTTTAGGAAATACGTAGAGGGTGTGAGTTGTGTTTTGGTAAAAAAAAGCGACTGCCGGAAATTAATCCGACAATCGCTCTTCATCTTATGTGGAAAATGTAATCTATCTTACTTCACTTCTTCGAAGTCAACATCTGTTACGCCACCGTCCTTAGCTCCGCCAGCATTGTTGTTGGCCTGTTGCTGTCCGAAATCAGGTCCCGGTTGTGCACCGCCCTGAGCATTCTGAGCATTGTACATTTCCTGGCTTGCTGCCTGGAATACGCTGTTCAGTTCTGCCATAGCTGCATCGATACCAGCGATATCCTGAGCCTTGTGAGCTTCTTTCAGCTTGTTCAGGGCTGTTTCGATAGGAGCCTTCTTGTCAGCCGGGAGTTTGTCGCCTAGATCCTTCAACTGTTTTTCGGTCTGGAAGATCATGCTGTCGGCCTGGTTCAGTTTGTCGATGCGTTCTTTTTCCTTCTTGTCTGCTTCGGCATTAGCCTGAGCTTCTTCTTTCATACGTTTTACTTCGTCGTCGCTCAAACCGCTGGAAGCCTCGATACGGATGCTCTGTACTTTGCCGGTTCCTTTGTCTTTAGCCGATACGTTCAAGATACCGTTTGCATCGATATCGAAAGTAACTTCGATCTGAGGAACGCCACGCTGTGCGGCTGGAATTCCGTCGAGGTGGAAACGGCCGATCGATTTGTTGTCTTTAGCCAGTGAACGTTCGCCCTGCAATACGTGGATTTCTACAGAAGGCTGGTTGTCAACGGCAGTCGTGAATGTTTCAGACTTCTTGGTAGGGATAGTCGTATTGGCTTCGATCAGCTTGGTCATTACACCACCCATTGTTTCGATACCCAGTGACAACGGAGTAACATCGAGCAACAGAACGTCTTTTACTTCACCTGTCAATACCCCCCCCTGGATAGCAGCACCTACAGCTACCACTTCGTCCGGGTTAACACCTTTTGACGGAGCCTTGCCGAAGAACTTCTCAACGATGGCCTGTACAGCCGGAATACGTGTCGAACCACCTACGAGGATGACTTCGTCAATGTCGGAAGTGCTCAAACCTGCATCTTTCAAAGACTGACGGCATGGTTCGATACAAGCCTGGATCAGACTGTCTGCAAGCTGTTCGAATTTTGCACGTGTCAGTGTCTTGACCAAGTGCTTTGGAACACCGTTTACCGGCATGATATACGGCAGGTTGATCTCCGTGCTTGTCGTGCTTGACAATTCGATCTTAGCTTTTTCGGCCGCTTCTTTCAAACGTTGCAAAGCCATCGGATCCTTACGCAGGTCGACGCCTTCTTCGCGCAGGAACTCTTCTGCCAACCAGTCGATGATCACATGGTCGAAGTCGTCACCACCCAAGTGAGTGTCACCGTTTGTGGATTTTACTTCAAACACACCGTCTCCTAATTCCAAGATAGAAATATCGAATGTACCGCCACCCAAGTCGAATACGGCGATCTTCATGTCTTTGTTCGTTTTGTCCAAACCGTAAGCCAAAGATGCGGCAGTCGGTTCGTTTACGATACGGCGAACGTTCAAGCCTGCAATTTCACCCGCTTCCTTAGTCGCTTGACGTTGTGCGTCGCTAAAGTATGCCGGAACGGTGATAACGGCTTCCGTTACTTCCTGTCCTAAATAGTCTTCAGCTGTTTTCTTCATCTTCTGAAGTACCATTGCAGAAATTTCCTGAGGAGTATAAAGGCGTCCTTCGATATCGACACGTGGTGTGTTGTTGTCACCGCGGACTACTTTATAAGGTACTCGACCAATTTCTTTCTGAACCTGATCATAGGTTTCACCCATGAAACGTTTGATAGAGAATATTGTTTTTTCCGGGTTTGTGATAGCCTGACGTTTTGCAGGATCACCAACCTTACGTTCACCACCTTCAACGAATGCAACGATTGAAGGAGTCGTTCTTTTACCTTCGCTGTTTGCAATTACAACCGGTTCGTTACCTTCCAGTACGGCAACACAAGAGTTGGTTGTTCCTAAGTCGATTCCGATAATTTTTCCCATAATTTTCTATTATTTTAATTGTTATTATTTTCCTGTACTTGCTTTTCTCTTTCGAGCTGCATTAACTGTTCTACAAATCGTATGCCAAAGTAACAAGGATAGGTTTGTAAAAGTTCAGGTGGCAGGAAGTGTGACAATACGTCAGTTTAGACATTTGCCGTCATGTGAAAGATATGACGGGTTATGCATGAAATGTTATAGGCCTTTATTATTCTATAGTTCTTAAGGAACTGTGGTATTTGTAGATAAAAAATTAACACTCACTCAAGTTTTTGTTGTTTGTGGCCGCAAACATACACACTTTATTTAGAAAATGCAAACTTAATTTTTTATTTAAACACAAAAAAAACGATTTATCACACCACAGTTCCTTAAGAACTGAAGTAAGAATTAAATGTAATATCATGATGTCTTTGTTTTTATTCTCAAATATTTCCTTTTGGTTTTCTGCAGACAGTTAATGTCTTAGTGGAATTTTTTGTTGTGATTTTTTATGTCTAATATATTACCTAAAATCAAAATGCAAAAGTGTAAATTGAATTTTTTGCTACGATTCGGTTTGATTTCAATTCTGTTAGGGCTGTTTGTTACCCAGTCTTTTGCTCAGAATGTGACGATTACCGGTGTCGTAAAAGACCAGTCGGGTGAACCTCTGATTGGCGTGAACGTGATGGAAAAGGGGACGACCAATGGTTCCATCACGGATGTGGATGGTAAGTACAGTGTTTCTGTAAAAGGGGGCAAAACCATCCTAGTGTTCTCTTACATCGGTTATATCTCCCAAGAGATTCCGGTTGGGAATCAGAAAACGCTCAACGTGACGATGAAAGAAGACACGGAAGAGCTGGAAGAAGTGGTTGTGATCGGTTACGGCACGGCCAAGAAGAAGGACTTGACGGGGGCGATCTCGCGTGTGAAAGCGGAGAAGATGGAGGTTGAAGCGCCTCGTTCAGTTCAAGATTTGTTACGTGCTAGTGCTGCTGGTTTATCAATTTCAATGTCGACTGATGCTGCTGGCACAGCTGATCTGCAAGTTCGTGGTAAGAACTCTTTGAAAGCAGGTTCTTCACCTTTGCTGGTTCTTGACGGTGTGATCTATGATGGTTCGTTGCAGGACATCAACCCGATGGATATTGAAAGTATCGATGTTTTGAAAGATGCCAGTTCGGTTGCTGTTTATGGTGCCAAGGCTGCTAATGGTGTAGTAGCCATTACAACTAAAAAAGGTAAAACGGGTAAGCCGGTTATTTCATTTAATGCTAATGTTGGTATGGTAAGCAATGCTCGTTTACCTAAAACAGTAGATGGTGCCGGTTTTATCAAATTCAGACAGGAATATGGTGAAAGTTTGATGACTGAAGCCGAAATGGTTGCACAGCCGGGAAAGTTTGCTGATCCGAGAAATTTAGCAGCAGCAGGCATAGATCCGTTGGCTTGGTATAATTATGACCAACAGACACCTGTTTCTGCATTGCCTGATGAAAAAACTATGATTAATAAATGGTTGACCCGTTTGAATTTTAAAACGATTGAAATCGAAAACTATTTGAATGGAGTGGAGACTGATTGGGATGATATTGTTTATCAGACTGGTCTACAACAGGATTATACGGTCAGCCTTTCCAATCGTAAAGAAGATTTCAGTTATTATTGGTCAATGGGATATGCTGATAGAGAAGGTGTAAAAGTGGGAGATCGTTATCGTAATTTGCGTACCCGTTTGAACTTGGAATCCAAAGTGACTTCTTTCTTGACAGTGGGTTTGAACGCTCAGTTCGCGACTCGCTTAGGTGGTTATTTGGCTGCTGATGTGGAGCAGCGCGAACATAACTCACCATTTACCACAAATGATATTGATATTCTTGACAGTCCTTATCGTATGTATCCGTCTGGAGATAATAATACAAAGAATCCGTTCTTCGATAACTTGTATCGTGACAGACGTGACATTCACCATGATTTGAATGCCAATCTGTATGCAATCGTAAAACTTCCGTTTGGATTCGAATATCAGATGAACTTTACGCCTCGTTATCACTGGTATGAATATATGAATCATGAGTCAGCAGAACATCCGGAATGGGCTGGAGATGGAGGTCGTTCAGAGCGTAAAAATGAAAAAACATTTAATTGGCAGGTTGATAATATTCTTCGTTGGAAGAAAGAATTCGGTGAAGATCATCGAGTTGAAGCCACTTTTTTGCAGAATGCCGAAAAAGGTCAATGGTGGAAAACCGTAGCCCAGAATAAACTTTATTCTCCGAGTGACATATTAGGCTTTCATAATATTGGTGCCGGTACTGCTCCTTCCGTTTCTAGCGAAGATACATATAAAACCGGAGATGCTTTGATGGGACGTCTGTTTTACTCATTCAAGGACAAGTATATGCTGACTGCTTCTGTGCGTCGTGACGGTTATTCTGCATTCGGGAGTATGAATCCGCATGCTGTATTTCCGGCTGTTGCTTTGGGTTGGGTATTCACGTCCGAAAAATTCATGGAAAAAACTTCTGATTGGTTGAATTATGGTAAACTGCGTTTTTCTTGGGGACAGAACGGTAACCGTGATATTGGCCAATATGAAGCATTGGCACAATTGAATTCCGGTGCTTATACTTATGTTGATCCAAACGGAAATGTATATCTGACATCTCAGGTATATATCAATCGTATGCCGAACAGTTCGTTAAAATGGGAGCGTACGGCTTCTTACAATATAGGTTTGGACTTCTCTTTGTTTGGTGATAAATTGAGTGGTAGTATGGAAACTTATATGGCTGAATCAAACGATTTGCTGGTTAACCGTTCACTACCTTCCATCTTGGGATATGCAAGTGTAATGGCCAATTTAGGAGCTTTGACAAATCGAGGTTTTGAGCTTTCGTTAAACGCCAATTTGATCAATCGTGACAATTTTTCATGGAATTCGACCGGAACGTTCTCTTTTAATCGTCGTAAGATCAAGCATCTTTACGGTGATGTCGAGGAAGTGAAGGATGAAGCGGGTAACGTAATCGGATATAAAGAAGCCGATGATTATGAAAACCAGTGGTTTATAGGCCATGATACAGAGCAGATTTGGGATTACGAACGTGATGGTGTTTGGCAGTTAGGAGAAGAGGAGGAAGCTTCCAAGTACGGAAACAAACCTGGAGACTTTAAATATGTCGACCAAAATGGAGACGGAGTTTTGGATACGAAAGATAAAACTTTTCAAGGTTATAAAACTCCCCGCTATGTGTGGTCTTGGCGTAATGAATTTGTATTCTTCAAGAATTTGAGCCTTTCATTTATGATGTATTCGCATATAGGGCAATATGGTACGTTCAACCGGGCTGCTAATACAGGGGGGATGTATGACCGTTACACGATTGTCGATATTCCACGTTGGACCAAAGACAACCCGACGGATGACTATGCACGTATTGGTTCTACCAATAAAGGAAACAATTATGTGAAGAAAACATTTGTCCGTATGGAGAATATTACGCTTTCATATAGTGTGCCTAATAATCTGCTGAAAAAGTTTTCTGTGCAAAATATGCGTTTCTCTTTGGCCGTCCGCAATCCGTTTGTGATTACCGGTTGGGATTTTGGTGATCCGGAAGGTGGTGATACAACTTTGCGCACTGTGAATTTTGGTGTGAACTTTACTTTGTAATTAAATTGATAAACGTAGAAGAATATGAATAAGAAAAAGTGTATGATTTTGGCGCTGGCAGTCCTTCCAATGTTAAATTCATGTAGTGATTGGTTGGATCCGAAGCCCCTTTCTTTCTATTCACCTGAAAATACATATGTGGATGCTGCTGGACTTTATGCAGCTTTGACAGCCTGTGAACGTAATATGCGCCATGAGTTTTTTGGTGATGGTGCTCCGATTTTGACGGAAATGTATTTGACCGATATCGCAGTCCATGGAAAAACAGATGAAAGTGGTTCTTTGGTTGATTTGGATAACGAAATGTTACCTTCCCGTACGAAAAACGACATGAAAGGTAAAAACAAATGGTATTGGGAAGAGGGATTCAAAGGAATCAAATATGCTAATATAGCCATTAGTCGTTTGGATGGTGCCGAGTATAAAGATGAAGCAGAGAGGAATGCTGTGTTGGGAGCCGCCTATTTTCAGAGAGCTTATCGCTACTATAAGTTGACGCATCAATTTGGCGATGTCCCTTATTTGGACAAAGAAATCACCGAGCCGAAGTTGGACTTCTATAGCTACGATCGGTGGAGCATCTTGGAGCAATGTAAGAAAGATTTGGAGTTCGCCTATCAATGGGTTCCAGAGGTTCAACCTCGCGGACGAGCTAATAAGGATGCTTGTGGCGTTTTGCTAATGAAGATATGCATGGCTGTTGGTGATTTTGATAGAGCCATAGCGGTTGGGAAAGAAGTAGTCGGGCGTCATCCGTTGATGACAGGGCGTTTCACGGGCAACCAGACGAAGCCGAACACCAATTTAATGCATGACTTGCACAGTGTGGAGGCAAAAATTGATATGAGTAACACCGAGGGTATCATGTATGTGGTCGCTCATCCTACAACAACACCGCTGGATAAGGATAACCGTATCTATACAATGCGTAATGCATTGCCATATTGGGCGAAGGGGGGAGCGATTAAGACACCGGACGGAAAGACGGGTACAGCTATTGCACCAGATGAAGCTGATAAAAATACAGAAATTGATAATGATACGAAATATGGACGTGGTATCGGTACGTGCCGTCCGACGAACTATTATCAGTATGAAATCTGGGGGGAAAAAGAGAAAAACGATTTGCGCGGTCCTTTCAACCACGATAGCTGGAGACGGATGGAAGATTTGCGTTACAACGACCCTGGATTGAAAAAAACAAACAATCCCTATTACGGTCAAAATTTGATTCGTCCTGTCGATTTGTCTGTTGCCGATTCGATCCGTTGCTGGTATATGTGGCCGCATTACAAAGTGTTTGTTCCGGATCCTACGAAGACGCAGGATCTTCAGGGAGGTGAAACACCGTGGTATGTCTATCGTTCTGCCGAAGTCTATCTGATGATGGCGGAATGTTATTATTGGAAAGGTGATGCGACTAACGAAGCTGCTATGTTAAACGTGGTTCGTGCACGTGCGGGCGCTGAACCGCTGAGTGGAAATATCGGTATTGCCGAAGTGTTGGCCGAACGTGCCCGTGAATTGTATTACGAAGAGAACCGTCATGTTGAACTTGTTCGTATTTCCTACTTGTATGCTAAAACCGGAAAACCCTGTGAAGCATTGGGTGGACGTGTCTATAAGTTGGATAATTTCTCAGGACCGGGTGGTGTCGGAACGAACTGCAAAGATGCCGGCGTAAACTTCTATTTCGACTGGGTGATGGTTCATAACAACTTCTTCAACAAAGGAGTTAAAATTCCGAACGGCGAATATCGCATGAGTGTGCATCACGTCTTGTGGCCGGTTCCCGAAACAGCTATTACCAGCAATACTGGTGGCGTGATCAATCAGAATATAGGTTATCCGGGGGCAGAAGATAATCTGGAACCGCTGAAAGTCGAGCCTGTTGATCCGGCTATTTAAGAATAACGGAAAACGCGCACAATAACAACACCGCGTAAACGAGACGCATTCCCGCGGAGGCCTCAGGGCCTCCCACGGGGTGCGTCTTTTTTGTATTCTTTCGCTGCGTTGAACGAAGGACAGGCCTTTTGGGGGTTCAAGTCGCGGTGTCCTACGGTGAGAGCTGCCGGGAAGTGGCGGCCCAGCTCTTGCAACAACTGCGTGAGGGCAGCCTTCTGGGCAGGCGTGCGAGTGTCTGCGGGGAGGCCTTTGCCGTCCAGTCCCCCTTCGTAGCAGATGCCGATGCTGTGGCGGTTGTGACCGAAGCAGTGCGCCCCCTCCAGAGAGAGCGGCCGGCCGGGATGTATCCGGCCGTCGCGTGTGATGTAGTAATGGTAGCCGATGTCGCGGAAGTGCCGGCCGTCGATATGGTCCCGGCGGCAATCCTCGAACGAGTAAGGCTGCCCGCAGCGCGTGGCGCTGCAATGGATGATGAATAGCGTGATGCGTCTCATGTGCGGCTCTCCCTGTCCTTTATATGCAGGCCGTAACGCCAAAGGCACTACCGATGGCCGTAGCCACGACGATGATTACTTTGAGGATGAGGCTCCAGGTTGATTTTCTTTTCTGATTTTCCATAAAGATAAAGTTTTAAGAGTGATACATTAAAGAATAAACAAGACAGGGGGAGGGAGTTACTCCTCCCTCCATGACTTTAGACTCCCGGTTCGTCTTTGGTCTTCAGCAGGTCTGCCACGGCTTTTCCCTCTTTTTCGGCACGCAGTGCGGCTGCCTGTGCGGCCCGGCTGGCTACGGGCTGGAATTCCAGTGCGCCGAAGATGGTTTTCAAATCCTCACCGGGAACATATTGGATATTCACCCCGGTGATGTGGGCAGCGGTGAAATCCGTCAGTTTTTCCGTACCTACACTGGCTATCTGGAGACGGAACTTGCCCAGTTCGCCAAAGTCCACTTGTTTGCCTTCGGTGAGGGCTTCCAGCAGATTGTCCACGGTGGCGGTAAGGACGGCCACCACATCGGCGCGGCTCACGGTGGTTTGTGAAGAAACACGCTTGCTGAGCTGTTTCAAGGTAAGTTCACCGTTGATTTGTGCTGTGGCGTAAGCCTTGGGGGCTGCATCCTTGTCCAGCGGATTGGGACGCAATGAAACACTGTAATTTAATGCCATAATCATTTTGTTTTTAAATGGTTACTATGAATTGAACATGACAAAGATAACACTCCGGAAAGAGGGGGTTGTGAAGAGGCGTAAACCGGCATGACGGTGTATGACACACTGTGACAGAGGGTGAGATAAAGTGAATTAAAGGTCTTGAACTATTTCTATATGTGAGCTATTTTCATTACATTTGCTATAAAGATTAACGATATGAAATTGGCAATATTACTGATAGGTAATTGATGATTTTAAGTCGAAATATGGTAGTAAAAAAAGTGAATGTTATGAACAAAGAAGAAGCGTATTCCGGCGAATGGCCGGTGAAACCTTATTATAAACGGGATCTGGCCATGGGGTACGCCCCCGATATTACTCCCGTGGCGGCGTTGAACCGTCTTTCCGCCTGGATACACCATCACAAGTCGCTTTATCAGGCTCTGCTCGATTCGGGCTATGTGGACAGACAACGCATTTTCAATTCAGTGCAAGTGGGATTGATTTTCCATTATCTGGGAAGACCGTAATTAGTGGTTAGTGGGCTGTGCGTGTACATGCATACGGTGGCGTTGCCTTATGCATACGTATGCGTAAGCCTATACTTGCCTATGCATAAGCCTATGCTTGCTAACGTGTAAAACCAATCGAGCAGCTTCACTAACCACACTAATCACTAACCACCGCATTCCTCCTCGCTCTCGTGCTCTTCGTAACGTCCGCAAGGTTGGCGGGTGTAGTACACGGTTCCCGTGCGGCATAGTTCCTGATCGCGCACTTTCAATACATCCAGACGGGTGAAGGCGCGGTCGGGTTCGTTTATGCGAGTGATGGAAAGGATGAAATCGGCCAGGTTCGCCCAGTTGGCGCTGCCCGATATGGTGTACATGTTGATGTCCTCCATCTCGTTCTTGCCGTCTATTTTCTTCAGGCTGCGCGGATGCGCCACAATGATTACCCAGATGTGGTTGTCACGCCCCCACGACTGGAAACGGGTCAGCATCGACTTGATGCTCTGGGTCTCAGTCTCGTTCTTTCCGCTTTGCGCCTCTACAAAAAGATAAGGATCTATAACCAGATATTTCAACGGATGCCTGCGGCGTATCAGATCGGCCCGATGCAGGATATTTCCGGGAGTGGGCGGCACCTCGTGCATATCCAGATGAATCATGTGAGTGTTCAGAAAATCAATATAGGGCGTCAGCTGTTCGTCGGTATAGGCGGTGGTGTTGGCTTTGCCCAGCAGCAGATGGACCAGGTGGGCGATATGCTTGTCCTTGTCCGGCACCTCGAAGGAGAGGTAGCACACGAAGCGTTCCGTGTCGCGCATGATGCGGCTGGTCAGGTCATTCAGGAAATCAGTCTTTCCGCTGTTGGGCATTCCGGTCATGATGATCAGGCCTCCTATGTCGGTGGGGTGGAAAACGCGGTCGGTCAGCGGTCCGTAGCCCACGCTGTAGCCATGGTCGTATTTGCCGTGCAGCACGTTTATCACTTCCTCCCTGCGTTGTTCCACCGTGATGATATCGGTGGTTTGGCAGGCACAGGCATCGTCTATGACGTTACGCACCACTTCGGTGCCGTAGAGCTTCATCACATCGCCTATGTCCTTGCATCCTCCGGGCAGGATGGTGAAAAGGCAGCGTGCCCCGAAATAATCGGAAAGATGTTTTACCAGTATGCGCCCGGGCAGGTCGGAGTCACCGCAGATCACGATGTCCTGTACCTGGTCCAGCCAGGGGATGAAGGCCTCGAAGCATTTTGCCAGGTCGCTTGCCGCTCCCGAGGGTACGCTGATGACATGGCGGTATCCTGCTTCCATCAATGTCAACGCGTCTTTTCCTCCTTCTACGATAATGAGCCGGGGGATGACTTCCTCTTCCACCAGCAGCGGGTTGATGCAGTCTATGTTATAGGGGGCGCATGGCGTGGTGGGAGAATCCTGACTCCAGAATTTGCTGTACGTCAGGGGCTGTCCCTCTTCGGGCTTTGGAGACTGGATGGGGCTGCATGAGCGGTACTTGGCATTGACGGGACGTCCGTCCACATAATTCACGTAGGCGATGCAGGGAAAGATGCTGGAAGCCTGTTCTCGCTTGTCCTCACTGTTTTTGGTGATGCAGTAATGGCGCAGACAGCCGATGTGTGCCGCAATGGCGGTGGTGAGGGAGATGCCCTGGTCGGCCAGATAGCGGCGTGCGGCCAACTGGTCAGAGTCCGTACAGTCGGGCGATTCGTCCAGTGGCTTGATTTTTTGCAGCACGGTGGGGGCGAGGGCTTTGTAGTCGCCCGGCAGCATGGGGACTTCGTTTACGGAGTTTTCCGCATTCCGGCTATCCTGTGGGCGGTATGTTCCGGTATTTGAGGGAGAATCTCCTTTTTTGTATGGGAACATGGGGCGGTTGTCCTTGCAGTAATCAGTCAGAATGCCGTTGAAGTCGCATCCGGTGTAGAAGCAATGATATAGTCCTTTGGCTTTTGAGATATACAGATGCATGGTGCCGCATTTGGGGCATCGGGCGATGAAATTCTTTCCCGCATTCTTGCGGTCCGGAAAGTCTGAGAGTGAATAATAGGGTTTCATTTGAATTGAAAATTAAGAATTAAATATTCGGGTGTATTTGTCATTGGTAGGGACGAAGAATCCGAAAACACAAAGTGGATGCATTCAGATTCTTCGCGAGCTCAGATTGACAAAACGTCACTAACTACTAATCATTGTCTACCCATTCTTTGGACAGCACGTTCCAAATGGCGGTTTCGGCAGGGCGTGGCGGCGCATTCTCCGGTATTTCTACTTTTCCGTCTATAGGATCATCGTAATAACGGATGTTCTTGTCGGACTCCTTCCACTCGAAGGGTGAGACGGGGCGGAATTCACGGAGTTTTCTATGTTTTTCTTCCAGATCCTTGTTCAGTTCACTGCCCAGCCGGGCAATGGCTTGCCCCATCAATGATTGTCCGTGGCGTGTCTTCATGAGGTTTTGCAGCCAGATGATTCTTCCCGTGTGTGAGATTCGGGAGAAGCGGGGATCGGAGTCGAAGTAAGGGATGAGAAATTGGTTTACCAGGATGACCAGTCCTTGTAACGCCCTTGGACGGGTATAGTGGTGGCTGGTGGCTATGTTGTTGATAATGGGGACCAGTACTTGCTTCTTGTCTTTGGGAGTGGCGTTGAGCCGGTGGAAGAAGTCTGTGGCGGAAGATGGGGCCGGTGAAGTTTTT
>OGON01001143.1_pt1 | contig 19053 bp, 16 predicted proteins | sample 1552671 | NCBI WGS metagenome assembly OGON01 (sample SAMEA2580136, study PRJEB22360) | human gut metagenome | biome: human gut; feature: human-associated habitat; material: faeces | place: Denmark | collected 2008/2010 | reverse complement strand
CATACCAAGTGTGCTAAGCTGAAGTGCAAGATAGTAACCAACTCTTCCGGCTCCACAAATAATGACTTTTTTGATTTTGTCCTTACGCTTTCCATTTGCTTTAAAAAATGCCTCTGTTACATTTATATTATTTCCATTATCCAGATCAAACGAATTCAGGGAACCAGTCTTTTTCAGGCTGATTTCTCCGTTCTGCTCATCCGTTGCCTCTATCAGATACTTCACCGCTCCACCTGATAAATAGATGTCCAACTGATCCGCCTCAAGCTTAACTGAACCGGCAGAGATAAATGCATCACCAGTAACATCGTCTGCATCTAAAGTTATCTCCCCGGCGGTTTTTAAGTCCACCAGAGATGTTCTTTTTCCCACTCCTGTCTGTATGCCTTATTGCATATTTTATTACGGTCCGCCTGAGCAATCTAAAGCTCTGGTATTTATATTTATGTGCCACCGCAGCCCTTTCCTTTGGCTGCATTGCCAACGATTATATCATTGCTTATACCGTCCCTGCTTCCAATGCAGATGATAGTTCTGTTCCGGGACTGCTCTTACAATACGCCATGCTATAATTCTCTCTAGTAATCATTGATAACTACTCTACTCCAATCGTAATTTTGCATCCGTTTCTTCCTGTATAAATTTCTTTATCTTATCTGCGCTTTTTCGTCTTTTAGCATACCTGAACATCTGACTCTCATCCACAACATAAGAATTAAATGCTGTTTCATATATTGCTGGATACTCTGATTCACTAAACATTGCTTTTATCAGCTTCTCCGAAAAAATGTCTACCAGCAATTTTTCTAAACCTGTATGCCAGACCTCCTTTTTCCCTTTTGGTGATTCCGTCAAAAGATTTCTTACAACAATCATATCTTCTCGTCTATAATTAAAAAAATCTTCTTCCGTTGGATTTATAAGTATGTTGCCTTCATACTCTTTTTTCAATCTTTCAAAGGCAGAAATACACAATTCTTTCTCTACGAAGACAAAAATAACATTATGTGCAATTTGATGATTCAAAAAACGATTCATTTGATACAGCTCTGAAATTCTGAAATCTAAATCGTAAAAATCCTCCTTCAATATTTTCGCTATATGAACTGCTATATCAGAATAATCATATTCATAATCTTTTAGTTTTCCTCTGGCACAATACGCATTTCTTCCAATACGCACTATTTCACCAGATTCCAAATACTTTTTCAAATATTTTTCCAAAGTACTTTTGCTCAATACACCAACATTATCTGTAATTGTATCAAAAAATGTCTTCTTGTTAAAAACTGCTGCAAGTCCATTCGACCATTCTTCTGAAATAAAAAGAGGACCAAACCAGCTGATGGAATATTCCATCACAAGTGCTGATTTAGTCCTATTTTAACATCTGATTTAATTACTGAAGATCCTCATCTCTTAATCCATTGGAACCATCCGCATGCTCAAATGCTGCAAGTTCCGGATGTTCTCTCTTTTCTTCCGTATAGTTCTCATAAGGTGCCTTCTTATGTTTCTGTTCTGCCCAGATACGGTCTGCAACCGGTCCCCACTCTTCTGCATAGTGGTCACACTTAGAGCAAAGATGCTCAACAGTCTCTTCTGCCTCAGCGTTTGTTCCCTTCGCACCAGTCTTGTTTACCATTTCTCTTAAGAGCTTTGGATTCTCAAGCATCGGACATGGACGCAGGTGGTTTCTGTTAAATGGCTGTCCTTCATGATATGCCTTAAACAATGGACTCTGTAGCATCTCAAGGATTGACTTATCATGGATATTCGAATCCGAAAAATGGATAAATACGCACGGTTCTGCGTCTCCCTGTGCATTAATATGGAAGTAGTTACGTCCACCGGCAATACATCCGCCAACAAATTCTCCGTCATTCTGGAAGTCCATTGGGAAAAATCCGATATCATTGTCTCCGGTACGAACCCAGCGAATCTTCTTAATAATTTCTTCCCGCTGTTCCAATGTCGGCATCAGCTCCGGAGCTGCGTTCTGTCCTACCGGCATATAATGGAAGTAGAAACCGAAACGTGCGCCCTTATCAGCAATGAAACGTAAGAATTTCTCATCGGTAACAGCCTCAACATTGGCTCTGGTATAGCAGATAGAAGTTCCGAATATGATACCATATTGTTTCAGCAAATCCATTGCCTTCATAACGGCTGCATAATGTCCGTCACCACGACGTCCGTCATTTGTCTCAGGTGTTCCCTCAATGGAAAGAAGGAATGTAATATTTCCAAGTTCTACAATCTTCTTACATAACTCCTCATCAATCAGAGTAGAGTTGGAGAAAAGACCGAACATACAATCATTATGCTTCTCAGCAAGTTTTAAAATATCATTCTTACGAACAGTCGGTTCTCCACCTGTCATAAAGTAAAGATAAGTTCCAAGTTCCTTACCCTGTGTAACAATCTTATCCATATCCTCATAGGACATGTTATTCTTGTGGCCATATGTGCCAGACCAGCATCCTACACAATGCATATTACATGCGTCTGTCGGGTCAAAAAGAATCAGCCATGGAATATTACAGTTGTACTTCTCACGGTTTGCCCTGATTGTCTTTGTTCCACGGAAAAATGCTTCATATCCTAAATTCAGAAGGAATTTCTTAGCATAATTTGGATTTGTCTCATCCAGAACACGGTTTACAAACTTCACCCATCTGTTCTCCGGATTCTTTACATACTCTCTGACCTTATCCAATGTTGCCTTGTCTGCGCCATTTCCCCAGAAAGTCTCTGCCTTGTCAATAAGTTCAAGGAATGTTTCCTGTCTTTTCGCGATATCATCTGTCTTAGTCAACTTACCTACGATGCTATTGGTCATTATCTCAAAAGCTTTTCTTTCTACTTTGTGCTGTGTGTTTTCAACGAATGAAGCCATGCTAACTTCCTCCCTCTTTTTTCTTCTATGTATTTTATCATTTATTAGTATAAGAAACAATGCGATTTTTTGACATATACAATAAATTTTTTTTGTATGGTCAAGTTATACTTTTTCGATAATTTGTATATCTGACAGCACAAATTGTCCATTTTGTTTATAACTGCTCATCATAGACAAGTCCTTTGATATCGTCCTCGGCAAGTTTATGCTCCGCAACCTTTTTCTCTGCTTCACTCTTTAAAAGGCTGCTCTGGGTCTCCTTGTCTAATTTTGTATCAGTCTTCTTATCCTCTTTCTTGTCTGCATCCTTCTTATCCGTATCTTTCTCATTTTCTTTGATGGTCTCATCGATGTGGTCTACTGCTTCCCCAATCAGTCCTAATGTTGCTTCATCGGATGCATTGTCTAATATTTCTTCCGCTTCCTTCTGGCTGTCTATCATATCATGATGCTTTAACCGTTCCGTATGTACTGCCCGGAGGTATCCGTTATCCTCGGCTCTTTCCTTTCCAAGGTCTTTTATCTTGCTTCTGTATTCTGACTCCATTTTATAGTAGTCCATGGACTCTTTCTGATAGTCTGTCATTCCGCCTTTCTTTAATTCTGAGACATGCTCTAATTCTTCTTTGGAAAGCATGCTTCTTCCTTCTGCTGTACTGGCTTTCTTTAAAAGGTCAAGGTCTGCCTCTTCCTGGCTGCCATCCGCTACCTGGTAACGTCCCTTTAATTCAGCTTCCTTATTCTGTAAGTCGCGGATTTCACTCTGATAATCTTTTATCTCGCTGTCAATTTCCTTAATGTGGGCACGCCGCTCGTCCATCTCTTCATCCACTGCATGCTCACCGGAAAATGTATCCATAATCTTCTTTAATGCTTCTTTCTGGGCATTTGCCATCTTCTGTCCAATCAGATCTGTCTGATTCAGGTTAAGACCGGCACCTTTTATTACATTGCTGTCATTCTTATTATCCTGCTTCTTATCATCTGACTTTGCACTTCCCTGTGTCCCGTCATTCTGATATAAGCTCTGTGTCCCAAAGCTGGTATTGATTCCATTCATATACGCTTCCCTTGCCTTTCTGCAACGCTTATCCGGTTATCGGATATTTCTTTCGCTGTTGTATACACTTTTATAAATAATATATCGGTTTTCCACTGCGTTTTCCTAAGGGTTTTGGTCTTATTTTTCCTTTACAATAGCTTTCGTCAGAATCCATTCTGCCCACTGGGCATAATATTTTCCTAGAGGATGGGCATCATCACTGGTATACTGGGCATCGAGGTTTCCTGCCCCATCATCAAAGATTTCATTCACATCAATATAATAGGTCTGCTTCTGGTCACATAAGGACTCCACCACACCATTGAGCCAGTCAATATTGGCATTGTTATAAAGGCTGTCCGAATCGGATTTTGCCTTGGAAACATGAAGACTCGCCTCTAAGAATAAAATGGCATCCGGCTGCATTTCCCGTATTTTCTCTACCACTTCACGATATTGCTTTTCTATGCTCGCATGTGGATATCCCAGTTCATTGATACCTAGCATCAGATAAATCTTTCCGTAATTCTTCCGGCTTAACACTTCATCCAAAGTTTCTTTTCCATAGCCCGGCATATCCACCTCTGTTTCAAACAGCTTAAAGGAACTTAAGCCAATCGTTGCAAATACATCCGCATCCCCAAGGTCTGCATACTCCGATAATCCTACTGTTCTGGAATCTCCAATAAATAAGGCATCGGAAAAATAGCTGATATCCTCTGTTGTAAAGGTTCCCTCCTGCTCCGTATCTGCCACCGTTTCATTATCCTTGATACCTGTTTTATCTTCTGTATTTTCTGTACTATCAATATCTGCCTGTCCTGTACCGGCTTTATCTGTGCTGTTTTCTTCCGTTCCGGCAACTGCTTCCGCCGGCTCTTTTTCTGTGCCTGTCACCTGTGCCAGTTCTTCCTGCCTTGCCTTCTTCTCCTGCTCCGCAGTTACAAGCTTTACGGTAATCACCGGGAATGCAATCACAAATGTCAGCAGTAAAAGTATAGTAAATTTATATTTTTTCATCGTATTTCCTCACTAGAATCTGAAGTATAAGAATGGATCATCCATTCCAAGATACATACAATATACGCTCGCCCAGAATAATGCCAGCAGCAGTAAGATCACCCAGAGGCGGTTCTTATTCTTCTTAAGGAGCTTCTCCTGAACGCCTGTTGCAAACAGGATACCAAGCACCAGATAAATGCCATAGGTCTTACCATATTTCAGATAATCTCCCTGGAACAATACCGTTCCGGTACTGCCAAAGAATGGGAATAATTTCTGTAAATAAATGCCAAGCTGGCTTAAATCCGTAATCACAAAGACCAGCCAGGAAAGCGGTATCCAGAGTATCATATAAATATGACCAAGCGCCTTATGCCGCTCCAGCACTTTTCCAAGTCCGGCTTTTTCCACGAATAATAAGACAAAAAGCAAAAGTCCCCACAGTACAAAGTTCCAGCTTGCGCCATGCCAGAGCCCTGTCAGAAGCCATACCACAAACATATTGCGGACGGTCTTTGCAAAACCACCGCGGTTGCCGCCCAGCGGAATGTATACGTAATCACGGAGCCAGATGGACAGCGAAATGTGCCATCGGTGCCAGAAGTCGGTTATGCTGGTTGCGAAATAGGGGCGGTTGAAGTTATTGATCAGATCGAATCCCAAGACTTTGGCGACTCCGATAGCCATTAACGAATAACCTGCAAAGTCTCCGTATATTTGCAGCGAATAACACAAACTGGCGACGAACAGGGAGAACCCCGTCTGGTAGGTGTAATTGTCATAAATGCTGTCTACGTACAGACCTAATCGGTCTGCTAACACGACTTTTAGAAACAAGCCCCATAACAACAGTTGCAACCCCTGTGTCGCTTTGTCGGCATCGAAAGTTTTGAGACTTTTGATTTGCGGCAGCAGGTCCTTCGCCTTGCTGATAGGACCCGAAGCTATTTGCGGAAAAAATGAAATGAACAGTGCATAGTCCCGGAGGTTGCGTTCGCAGTCGATCCGTCTGTAATATACGTCCGCCAGATATCCGTATGCCTGAAATGAAAAGAAGGATATGCCGATGGGAACGGCCCAATGCATTGTATTTATTTCGATGCGCAGGTGGAGGGGCGTCAATATATCGTATACGATATTATTTATAAAATTGTAGTATTTGAAGAAAAGCAGCGGCAGCAAGGTCAAAATTCCTGCGACGGTCATTTTTAGCTTGTTCTTGGGGCTGTTGCGGGATATATAACGAGCGCCGGTATAGGTCGTCAGAGTTACCCACAAGAGGATCAATGCGTATACGGGCACCCAGTTCATATAGACTGCATAACTTATCAGCAATAGAAGCCAGCTGCGCCATTTTATCGGACAGAGATAATATGCGGCGAAGATTATCGGAAATGCAAGTAGAAATACAAATGAATTGAACAGCATACTGAGGCTCTCTAGTTAGGCGTTGCGTCTGATATGTCGGAAATGGTATTTTACTGTTTTTGAATTGATTTTTTATAGATGTCCGTCAATAATTGCGCAGAATGGACGTTTGTCAGGTTGTCCCGGTAGCCGATGCAGTTTTTGACATAAAAGGAGTTGTTGTCGATGATTTCTTTTAACTCGTCTATTCCCCATTGATTCTTGGCTATCCCCAGCTTATTCGCTTGGATGTAGCCGGCTGAAGCCGGTTGGGTGTTTGTTAAAATAGGGGTGCCGGAAACAATCGCCTCAGGAATAGACACCATATTTAGATCTTTGCGGGTGTTAATAAGAAAACAAAGGGATTCTCGGATGTATTTATTCAGAGTTTGGTGTGGTAAAAATCCGAGAAAACGGACACTTTTAGTGAGTTTCAGTTTCGTCACTAATTTTTTTAAATTTGCTTCTTCTTCGCCTCGTCCTGCGATCAACAATTTAATGTCTTCATATGCTTCCATTTCATGGAATTGCTGGAAAATCCGAATTATTCCGTCGATATTTTTTCGATGAATCAGTTGTGACGAACTGATTATTTGGCGTTCTTTTTTGACCGAATGGGTGAATTTATCGACATTAATTCCATGATCAACGATTTGCTTTACCGTTTGCGGCATATATTTGCTAATAAATTTGTAAGCAGGCCTTGAGCGGGGCGCTACTGCTGCAATCCGTTGCATGAATAAGCGTACAATGACATTATGCCATATTTTCGATGGAATTCGATGGAATTTGTTTTGGTGATCGGTCAGTTCTTGCCAGATTACGGTTTTTTCGGGACAGATTCTTGCCGCGAATAAAGACTGAAATGAAAATGTTTCACTGGATATAAGCAGATCGAATGATTTTTCATTTTCTTTGATATATGGCCATAGCTCAGGAGAAAAGGGCAACATGGCTGGCTGGAAAAGTTTTTTACACTTGGATTTGAAAAAAAGAATTTCGAAATCATACGCTTCTTTTTCTGCAGGAGCATACTCCTCGGCGGCGGCTAATGTTACATCGTGCCCCAGTTGTTTGAATCCGAGACACATGTTGTAAATCATCGTGTCTTTTATCGATTTGACTTTGGGAATTACATTATTGTCCGCCGTAAAAAGGATCGGATTCAATATCAATACCTTCATAGCATCACATCTGTTTGTCCGCCGGGGCTGAGTACAAATTTATATAGTCCTGTTCCAATATATTCTCCGAATAGAATTCCGCATACAGATTCGCATTTGTGCTGGCGTTGCCGGAATCCAATGCCTGTTGCAGCTTGTCGGCCAGATCTTCGACATCTCCGGTTCTGAAGAACAGCGAGTCCCGGTTGGCGTATTCTTTGAAAAAAGGCACATCCGACATCACGACTTTCTTCCTGAAATAGAACGCAAGGGAAAGCACGCCCGACATGGTGGCCGAACGATACGGATAAACTATGATTGCGGCTTTGGTGAACAGATCTCTGATTTCGGCATCTTCGATGAACCGGTTCAGTCTGATAATGTTTTTATTGTCGGTTACGTACTGCCTGCCTTTTCCTGCTATTACCAGCTTGTGTTTGTCGTGGAAAACTTTTTGATCGTATGCCTCCATCAGCAGATCGACACCTTTGTAGTGATCGACAGTACCGAAAAACAGAATGTAACCGGATGTGTTTTTCAGCTCCTCTATTTGTTTTCTTCCATTTTTTATCGCTTGGGTTACTAACGAGGGGAAATGATTGAATACAACGTGTTTATTCGGGTAGCTTTTTTTTAAAGTTTCGTACTGATGTTGCGATGATGTCGTTAGATTCGGAATGATTTTCAGGTAGGTATGTGTACACCATACGACGTATTTGTGCAAGAGCCTGCCTAGAAAAGTCATTGTATCCGATTCGTGCTGATTCAGGTCATGAACCGTATAGTACAACCGCTCTTTAGGGCGTTGGCATAGAATATAAAAAAACAGACTGAAGTCTCCTGTTAGTAGATGAATTGCATCTATTTTGTGTGTTTTCGCAGTTCTTTTTATCGTGTGTATGATTCTTGCCGGATATATTTTGTATATTAACTTGAGAAGTTTGGAGCGGGGATATTCTATATATTCGATATGCTCGACTCCCTTCAGGTAGTTGCGGTAAGATCGTTTTCCGGAATTGACAACCACTGCGTATATCTCGAATTCATTGCTTTTCGATAATGCATTTATGACAGAGGATGTGTATGGAATCATCCCCGGTGCAGACTCTGTGGCGATAAATAGGATTCGCTTCATTTGATGGATGTGCGCTTCCGTGCTGTTATTCGTTGCTGTGACGTTTATAATTCAAAAAGGTGCGGAAATTGTTCCGGATTCGCTGCCATGTTATTTTGTGTCGATTTGCCCATATGCTGTTTGCTAAGAAGGCGATGCTGTTGCGGGTGCCGTATTTTTTCAAACTTTCCGCACTTACTCCGATCGGCTTGTCTGTCATGACATCGGGATACATGTAATATGTCGTGTTTGCGGACAAACGGTCGGCGACGTATTTCATGGGACGGCAGAAAAAATGGATATACAGAAATTCATCGCGGTGAATTCCGTCTTTTTGCAGATAGTTTCTATATAACCTGCCGTTTTCCCATGTGAATATTTGATATTTGTTTTTATCCTTTTCCGAAGCGGGGAAATGGCCTAGAACGAATCCCGGTTCATATTTTTCCAGATCTGCGAAGACCACTTCGTCGAAATACGGAATGTTCAGATACCGGTAAATCGCATCCATCCCGTTTTCATCGAAGCTATAGCTGCTTCTGCCGCTGAATACGTCTTTGTAATTGATTTCTCCGGGGACGATCCGCTTGTAACGGGCGTTTACTTCCGGCGTGTTCTTATACAGTGTGGAATGCCCCAAAAAGCCGAGCCGCTCATATTTATTCAGGTTGTTTTCCGAATAAAATGTCCGTATATTTCCCCACATCAGATCAATGTCGCAATGTCCCCAGAAATCATATCCGGAAAGTTCTTCTGCGAAGATTTCTCCATATGCCGGCTTGAAAAGCGATAATCGCCACGGCCTGTCAATCACGGTTTCAAAATCGAACCAAGCCTTTATCCGTTGTTTGACCTCTTCGTAGTTACAGTATTTGACGTGTACGTTCGTTGGAAATTCATAAGGCGTTCTGTCGTCGGTCAGTATTTTCCAATCTATAGTCGGATTTTGTGCACAGCCTAATAGATAAAGTGCAAAATTTTTCGGTAATTTTCCGAAATAGGGGATTATATAGCAAATTGTTTTCATTGTTTGTCGATATCGAACTGAACGGGTTTTATTTTCAAAAGAGCAGCAACGGAATAATCCGTAGTTTTGCCTCTGAAATTGCTGCTGAACGATTCCGCTTTTTTCATGGATTCTTCGAATGTGCCTATGATCTTAGCCGGGACGCCTCCCACTACACTGCCGGCGGGTACGTCCTTTGTAACGACGGAGCCGGCCGCGACGATCGAATTTTCACCGATGGTCACACCGTACATGATGGTACTTCCCCCCCCCACGAAAACATTACTATGGATTTCTATTTTGCCGTATTGACAATAAAAGCGATTGGAGCCGGTGGCTCTGTTGAATACGCTGCATGTCATGCTGTGGGTGATTAGTCTGCAGCCGGCGGCGATGCGTACGTTATCGTGCAGGCAGACAAGAAACGGTTCCGCCGGAAGAATATTCGTTTTGAAGCTGCAGTTTTCTCCGATATGATGGAATATGCGGTGCTTTTTCAGCCATTGTGCTTTTTTCTCTCCGTCAGCTATTAACAACACGGCGAGTTTGACCCAATACCTTTTGAGTGTGTCCGATGTTATCATGTTTAGAGTGTCTATGGTATAGTTCGTACAGATAAAATAATAACCCGTGGAAAAAGAAGGAACCGACTCTGTAAAATTCTATGGTAGTGAAACTTGACAGCAGCAGAAAAATATAGAAGAATTTCAAAAAGAGAATTTTGTCATCGCATTTTCTTCTGATGATTCGAAAGACGGGGAAGAGAAGGGCCAATACGGCTGGAATTCCGATCATCCAGCTCAGTCCGACGATACCCCAGTCCTGCCAGCCGTTATAAGGACCTAATGTAAGATCGACAGTATAGAACGGCTGACCGTATTTCGTTCTGGGATTGGGGATTCCGCTTCCCAATATATATTCGACGGGGGATTTGAAATGCTCTTTTGTAAAATAGTTGAATTGGATGACCCGTATATAATCTTCGTTGGCAAATGTGTCACCAGCTTCCTGCCGTTTCATCATGTTGTTTATGGAGTTCTGAACGACCGAAGTTTGGTAGAGAACACCTATGACAATAAGGAACAGAAGCATATATTTTATACTCGCGATTTTCTTTACCGAGTAGGTAAACAGGCCCAATGCCAATAATATGGCAGCTATCTGGGTCCTGAATCCTGCTATAAAAAGGACGAAGAACGCAGGCAGTATGTATAGCAGGTATTTGGTCTTGCCTGAAAATAAATATTTCCCGTAAAAATAGAATAGACAGATATAGGCGATCAGTTGTCCGTACATGGTAAATCGTCCGATATCCATATAGTCCGTTGCCAGATTGAATATTTCATCGGGAGATATCAGTTGGATTGTAAAACAACATAAGAAAATAACGTAGGCGATCACCATTGCCTTTTCTATGTCTTTTATAGAGTATTTGCCGGATAGGAAAACAAAATAAGACAGAATTGTGAAAAATTGCAGGCAGGCAATCGAGCTGAATGTTTTGAATAGGCTTTGCTGCTCGTAATATAAGCTTGAGAATCCGCTGATTATGAAAAAGATGAAGTATGCGATCAGGTGTTTCTTAAACATTCCGGATTGTCTTTCCAGAATGGTTTTCATCATATAGAACAGCGCCAGAATCACCGGAAGCAAAACAAACTGAGGAGTGAGTAATCCCCAGCAGCATGAAAAAAGCAATATCCAGATTATAAGTTTGTTGACATTCGAAATCATCGGCGGTTTGCACTTAGGTCGTTGAACAGTTCTTCCCAATTGTTGACAATCTCTTCTACGCAGAACCTGCGGCAGGAGTGCAGGCCGTTCATTGCCAGTTTTTCCCGAAGGGAGGTGTCTGTCATCAGCTCTTTTATTTTGTTTACATAACCCGTAAGGTCTTCATTGGAAACGATGATGCCGTTGTATCCGGTTTCGACGATGTCGTGCAGCGACAGGTAGGAATCCATTACAACCGGAACAACACCGCATTGTTGTGCTTCGACCAATGTCATAGGAAACCCTTCGAAGGCGGAGGTCATCATGAAAATGGCGGCCTGCTTGTAATAGGGCTGCGGATTTCGGAAGCCTTCGAACGAAATTCTCTTTAATCCTAATGTCTGCGCCAGTTGTTTATACATGGCCAAATCCGGTCCTTCACCGACAATTCGGAAATTCCACTCGTCCAAGCGGGGATCGTTTTCGATGGCGCTCCATATTTTGATCGCCCGCGTTATGCGTTTCTGGATTTCCACCATCCGGCCTACGAGAAGAACGGTCTTCTCTTTCGACTGCAAATCTTCCGGCCGTATTTCGTTCGGGTAAACCAGCGGATTGGGGATGGCACCCAATTGTCGATTCGTATTTTTATGGTTGGCAAATTGCTCGTACTGATGTTGAAAGGCCGGAGACAGGAAAATATATTTATCCGTATGCGGAAGGAATCTTGTCACCTGCCTGCAACTATGTCTCTTTTTCCAGAATTTATACAGCGAAGTGCATCTTTTTTTCAGAAATCCGTTTATCCCCGTTCCCTCGATCATTGGGGTATAAAGCGCCTGATGGAGACATGTGACGATCTTTGTCTTATACCGTCCCCTTATTCCACGGATATATTCGACCGGCCACCATTGATTGATAAGATAATGGATGTCGTTTTCCTGAATATATTCTTTCAGATAGCTGGTTACTTTGTCGGCATCGGGAAAGCGAGTCGTAAACTCGTCGCAGCGGATATCGGGTATTTGAACGGCCTTTACGGCGGGATCGATGAAAGGCAAGTCGGGGCGTGTGTTATTTTTGAAATAGAGAACAGATACATTCCACCCTCGTTTTATCATTTCGTTGGCAAGGCAGATCGTTACGGTTTCTCCGCCGCCGTATACGGGCCACAAACGTAGCAGGAAGGTTATATTCATCAGTCGGATTTTATTGTTCGTCTTTTGCGGTAAGCGCATTTTCGAGGAAACGCATGGATTTCGAACGCATTTCTTCCAGTTTCGCATTTATAGGCTTGTCTTATGCGGCAACTCTCCAACTCGTTTGAATCGGATCGGGTTCTGTTCTCTATTTTGAACAGCTTCAACAGCGAATCGAATCGTGCGACGCCTCTGTTTCTGTTGACATATAATACGAACGGTTTGTTGAACAGAATGGAGAAAACGCAGCCGTGAAAGGAGTCCGTGAAAATAAAATCGGCATAATACATCGCCTTCAGCCAGTCCGCTACGGATGGCGCTATTCTTTTTTCGAGAGGGGCCAGTCTGTCTTCGGTTTCCGTCGCTGCAAAGTTGTAGTCCATGGCTAAGACCTTCGAAACTTTTTCCAGTGCCGCCAGTTTGTCCTCGGAACGGTCTAATATGAAAGCCGTTATTTTGTTTGTGTACTTTTCGGCCCCTTCTTCGCCGATGAGTTTTCGATAGTCCGCAGGTGACAGAAGTATTGTCGGATCTAAAACATGTTCAGCGGTATGGTTGAGATGCCTTTTGCATAATTCCACACCGGAATCTTCCCGTACGCTGACTGCGGTGAACTCCTTTAGCTTCCGGGTGCAGAATCGGGTCTCTTTCTTCGAATATGTCCATTCGTCGATACCGAATGACGCCGCGTAAGCAATTAGTTTCGCTGTACGGCCGTCGATCGGGGAGAAGTAATAATCTTTGATCTCCTCCATACACCCTTTGCGCCATACCTGATCGGAACCTACGATGTAGGCGTCGCATTTTAAATCGCGGATGTCCTCGTATGCTCTGCTGTTATAATAGACCGGTGAAAAGGGTTGCAGCCATTTGTCGATGAATGGTTGCGTGTGCTGGGTAATTACGGGGTATTCGTCGTAGACTTTCTTATCGTAGAAAACACAGGCCGGTTTCCTGAATATGTATTTCTTGACGCTTCGTTTCAAGATGTTCCAGCCGTCGAACCGCTTTTTTTTAACGAGACGGCGAATGAGTATGACTTCGTGCCCTTGCCGCGTCAGTACCGTTTTCAGCGCATATGCCTGCAATATGCTACCGTATCCCGTTTCCAAGGGTAATGTCAGCAAGCCGATTCGCATATCTTTTGATTTTGTTTATTAGCCTCAGTTTTTTGCTCTGCCGGTGCAGCGAAGACTTTGCAACCGCCTTATAAAAAGTATCTCTTCTCGGATCCTTGATAAGACTGGCGGTGATCATCGGATTTTGTTTGATGACTTTTTCATAGGATTGCTCCGAACGTAATGTGCCGGTAATATATTTGTTGCCTTGATCAGTATTAATCAGCAACAGACTTATACCGTTGTTGTCATCCGGAAAGTCTTTGGTGCCGCGAAATCCCCAAAAATCGCCGAGGGTGATGTCACTGCCGCTTTTCAGTTCTTTTGCCGGACAGGCGTAGCATGAATATCTTTCCATCACATGCGACAGGAAGCAGTAAAAGAATGGATCCTTATAGTGTATTCTGGATATGTCTGCCGTCTCCGGAAGACCGAACCCGGTCTCTCTGCGGAGTGTGAACCGCAAACTGTAGCTTTGCCATCCGGTCGTCTTGTCCCTGAAATTGATACCCGTAATTTGGGATGTGGTCCGCAACTCGGAATTTGTATGTCGGCCCCCCCCCGTCGCTATTATTTCATGTAAATATTGTCGCCAGATTTCGGGGCTGGGAACACCGTGGCAAACTAAATCTACGGTCAATAGATTTTCATATTCTTTTGCCAAAAAAAGCTTTAAACCTCTTATTTGACAGGGAGTGCCCGAAAAGAGCACTAAACGTCCGGCTTCCAAAAAATCTTTTGCCTGCTGGTAAGTACTGCCTATTCGGCTTTGTACATATTTACTGCCTCGCATGGCTGCGAGTCCCTCGAGTGTTTCGGTGTAGTCGTGTTTAACAGCCCAATTCTCGTCGAAACGAGCTCCGAAAACCACACCGTTATTCTGAATAATCTGTTCTGCAATATGGGTAAAAACACCTCCTGAAGAACTGTATAGCTGAATTTGAGGATTTTTATTTTTTGCGGCATATACATAGAGCGGCTTTCTCTTTTCGCCCTGATTGAGTACCGGACAGACTTTTTCGCACAAGCCGCAATCTATACATTTTGACATGTCTGTTTGCGGATAAAGAAACCCTTCCTCATCTTCGCGCATCACAATACAGGACTTGGGACACCGCTGTTCGCATGCTGCACAGCCGCAGCACATTTCCTTTGAAGTAATGGAAATCATTTTCTGAATTTTGATACGATAGATGAGATTCTCGAGGATATATATATTTTCTCTCCGGATGTAAGTCCGAACCAGTAAACGGACATACTTGTCGATATGGCGCAAATCAGGCAGATCGTCAGAAGGTTCCATATTCCTTCTCCCGGCAGCCAGTATGCAACGGCCAGAGGCGCTGCAAGCGCAATTATCGTAACTTTGGATATACGCCAGATCACTTTGGTGAAATATTCCCGCAACGACAACCGAATCATTCGCCGCAGCATCCACAGCCGGGCGAATTGCGCTGTGATCTCCATGCCTAGATGCACGATAAAGACACTGTATGCGGGAAGTCCCAACCGTAAACAAAGATAAGAGATCGGCAGGATCAGTAATAATAAACCTCCGACGACACTTTGGTAGAGTTTGATCTTACCTGTGGCCGAAGCTGCTGTAATCAACGGATTGGAGATCGCATACACCCATGTTGTGCATAGCATGATTCTTAGGAATACGACTGTGTGGTCAGGGACGATTTTCAGCCAGAGCGTCAATATCGCCTTGGTTTCAATGAGGATCGGCAATGACAGGAACAGCAGGAGAAAAAATGAAAATTTGGCACTCCGGAAAATCAGGCTGTGCATATATTCCCGGTCTCCGGTTGCATATGATTTGGTTATTTGTGGGTTGAGGGCTGTTTGGAAGTTGTTGCTGAATTGACCGATGGCGGTTTGGGCCTGCACGGCGATACCTCTGGCCGCATTGACAACCGGACCGAAAAACATATTTAACAGAAGATTGAGTCCTTGTGTAAATGTGATAGCTGCGAGGTTGCCGAAAAGATTCCAACCGGCAAATCCTGTCATTTCGCAGAACAGCGTTTTATCCCATATCCAACGATATTTTGTCTCTTTGAAATGCCTGTTGCAATACCAACTGTAACATAGACGGATAATGAACTGGACAATAACGATTAATACGGCATACAATATCAGCTTATCGACATGAAAATATTGAAGAAAATAAACGATCAGTAATTTCAAAGAGACCTCTATGATTGAAATATAGGCGAATGCACTCATTTTTTCATGGGCGATGATAGCCGCATTATAGGGTACACTCATAATCATAATAACCGATGCCGCTACCGAGCACTGGAATACCCAGAATGCGGCATTCATGCGGTCGGCCGGTATTTGCATTTTATTCCATAAAAACCAAAGTCCGATCGTTTCTGCTAATAATACAATGAAAAAAGATATAATGGCATGTATTGAAAGACTGGTGGCGAAAACTTTTGCTAATTGATTTCTGTTGTCTTGGCCTAATTCGAATGTCAGGTATCGTTGTGTCGCCGATGCCATGGAGCCGTTAATAAATCCGAACATAGCAACTATTCCGCCCACGACATTGTAGATGCCGAAATCTTCGACTCCCAGAATATTCAATACCACTCGGCTAGTGTAGAGACTTACCGCCATGGTGAAAAGCATCCGGAAGTAGAGCAGAAGCGTATTCTTGGCTATTCGTTTATTATTTGGGGAGATTTCCTGCATTTCGGGCCGAACGTTACATCCGTAAAAGCCACTTTTACCTGTCCTTATACATGCTCTGATAGTATTGCTGGTATTCGCCTGAGGTTATGTCGTCCATCCACGATTGGTTTTGGAGGTACCAGCGGACAGTTTTTTCGATTCCTTCCTCGAACTGCAGGCTGGGCTGCCAGCCCAGTTCGCGCTTGAGTTTGCGCGAGTCGATGGCGTACCTCATATCGTGCCCCGCGCGGTCTGTGACATACGTGATGAGTTTCTCCGACGCCCCCTCGGGGTTGCCCAGCAGCCGATCCACCGTCCTGACGATCACCCGTATCAGGTCGATGTTCTTCCATTCGTTGATGCCCCCGATGTTGTACGTGTCGGCGACCTTGCCCCTGTGGAAGATCACGTCGATGGCCCGTGCATGATCCTCGACGTACAGCCAGTCGCGCACGTTCTGCCCGCGGCCGTACACGGGCAGCGGCTTTTGGTGGCGGATGTTGTTGATGAACAGCGGGATGAGCTTCTCCGGAAACTGGTAGGGCCCGTAGTTGTTCGAGCAGTTAGTCACCAGCGTCGGCATCCCGTACGTGTCGTGGTAGGCCCGCACGAAGTGGTCGGACGAGGCTTTCGAGGCCGAGTAGGGGCTGTGCGGGGCGTACTTCGTCTCTTCGGTGAAGAACTCCTCGCCGAAGGGCCCGCCGCCGCTCTCCCCGCCCGCAGCATCTCCCTCGGGACGGGTCAGCTCCAGCGCCCCGTACACCTCGTCGGTGGAGATGTGGTAGAACAGCTTGCCTGCCCAATCACCGTTCCAGTATTCCCGTGCCGCCTCGAGCAGCGAGAGCGTGCCCAGGACGTTCGTACGCGCGAAGGTGAACGGATCCCTGATCGAGCGGTCGACATGGCTTTCGGCCGCGAGGTGGATGACCCCGTCGATGTCATACTGACCAAACAGCGCCCGCAGCATATCCAGGTCGCAGATGTCCCCCTTCTCGAACACGTAGTTCGGGGAATCCTCGATGTCCCGCAGGTTGGCGAGGTTCCCCGCATAGGTCAGTTTGTCCAGGTTCACGATCCGGTAATCCGGGTATTTCGTCACGAACAGGCGTACTACGTGCGAGCCGATAAAGCCCGCTCCGCCCGTAATCAGGATAGTGCGTTTCATGGGTTATTTTCTGTGAGTCGTTTCATGCAGTAGATCAAAGCCTCCCTCCAGTGGGGGATGTCCATTTGGAAGGTCTCTTTGAATTTGGTCTTGTCCAGCACCGAGTAGGCCGGGCGCTGGGCCTTCGTGGGGTATTCCGACGTGTGGCAGGGGATGATGCGGCACGTGCCGTGACCCGCGGCCGCGGCGATCTCCACCGCGAAGTCGTACCACGAGCACACGCCCTCGTCGGTGAAGTGGTACACCCCCTCGTTGCCCGCGTAGCGCCCCGTCTCGATCAGGGAGAAGATCGCAAGCGCCAGGTCTCCGGCGTAGGTCGGAGTGCCCACCTGGTCGAAGACCACGCGCAGCGTCTCGCGCTCCGAGGTCAGCCGCAGCATCGTCTTCAGAAAGTTGTTCCCGTACTCCGAATAGAGCCACGCCGTGCGCAGGATCAGGTAGCGGCATCCCGAGGCCTTCACGGCCTCTTCGCCCGCCAGCTTCGTACGACCGTAGGCCCCCAGCGGCGAGGTCGCCATAGCCTCCGTGTAGGGCCTGTGCCCCGTGCCGTCGAAGACGTAGTCCGTCGAGACGTGGATCAGCGTCGCACCCGTTTCTTGGGCCGCAGCTGCGAGGTATGCCGCGGCCTTGTGGTTGAGCAGGTCGGCCCTTGCCTCGTCCTCCTCGGCACGCTCCACGTTCGTGTAGGCCGCGCAGTTGACGATCACGTCGATACGCTGTTCCTTGACCGTTTGAAGCACCGCCCCGGCGTCGGTGATGTCCAGCTCCGCGACGTCGGTGGCCAGGTAGTTGTTGGGCGATACGCTCCCAAGCTGCCGCAGGGAGCTCCCCAGCTGCCCCCGGGCGCCCGTAATCAGGATATTAAGCATAGTAGTCCGTATTGTAGTCGAACAGTTCCGCGGCCTCCGCCAGCCGCGGGTGGCCGCTGTCCTTGGGCGAGAGGACGACATCCCCCGGCGCCAGGTGCCAGTCGATGCCCAGCGTGGGGTCGTCCCACGCGATGGCGCCCTCCGATTCGGGGGCATAGAGGTTGTCGCACTTGTATTGGAATACAGCCTCGTCGCTCAGCACCGAGAAGCCGTGCGCGAAGCCGCGAGGTATGAAGAACTGGCGTTTGTTATCCCCCGAGAGTTCCACAGAGACGTGTCGTCCGAACGTGGGCGACCCGCGGCGGATGTCCACAGCGACGTCCAGCACGCGGCCCCGGACAACGCGCACCAGCTTCGACTGTGCATGCGCCCCCCGCTGGAAGTGAAGCCCGCGAAGAACGCCGTACTTCGACATCGACTCGTTGTCCTGCACGAACCGCACGGGGCGTACGAGCCTGTCGAAGGACTGCTCAGAATAGCTCTCGAAAAAATAGCCCCGCTCGTCTCCGAAGACATCGGGTTCGAGGAGAACAACACCTTCTATTTCGGTAGGGATGACTTTCATGGTATCAGTGTCGGGTTTCGTCGGTGAGTTTCAACAGGTACTGCCCGTACTGGTTCCTGAGCATCGGCTGCGCAAGCTCACGGAGCTTCGCGGCCGTGATCCA
>OGON01001119.1_pt1 | contig 19364 bp, 13 predicted proteins | sample 1552671 | NCBI WGS metagenome assembly OGON01 (sample SAMEA2580136, study PRJEB22360) | human gut metagenome | biome: human gut; feature: human-associated habitat; material: faeces | place: Denmark | collected 2008/2010 | reverse complement strand
TATTGCCCGTGCACTGGCTGTAAATCCTGAGTTTATCGTATGTGATGAGCCGGTATCCGCACTGGATGTTTCCATTCAGTCACAGATCATCAACCTGATGATGGATATGCAGGAAGAACGAAAGATTTCTTACATCTTTATTTCTCATGACCTCAGTGTTGTGAAGCATATCAGTAACCGTGTAGGTGTTATGTACCTTGGTTCACTGGTAGAGCTTGCGGATAAGGATGAAATCTATGAGAATCCGCAGCACCCTTATACAAAGGCGCTGATGGCCGCGATTCCAAAGCCGGATCCTACACAGCGTTCCAGCATGGAAGCAATTCATGGAGAGATTCCAAGCAATGTCAACGTACCAAGCGGATGTAAATTCCACCCGCGTTGTCCATATGCGAAGGATATCTGTAAAACACAGGAGCCGGCAGCGAAGGAAATCAAACCGGGTCACGTTGTTCTCTGCCATTTCAGCGGTGAGTTCTAGTGTTCATCAATAAACCTAAATTTAAGGATCTGTTGAAAAAGAAGGAAGCGCGGGAAGGGAAGGAAGCAAATCTTGAAAAGGGTGACTTTCTGGCTCTCATTATGGCTGCATTCTCGGTGTTTGTACCGGTAATTCTGCTGTTCTGTGCCGTACTCGGTATATTTATCTGGCTCTTTCTTCTGTATATTCACTAAGTCGTTAAAGACGAAGGCACAGGTGTCTGCAAATATTTGTAGAGCTCTGTGCTTTTTTTGTATTGGCTTTTTATGACTGTATCCAGACGAAAATGACTACAATTGGTATTTTCCTTGAAGCTTTTAGCTGCAGGACGTTCGGTGGTACAGCTTTTCCTTTGTCGAAAAAAGCGCTTTGTAATGCATTCTTCCATTGCTTATAGGCTCAAAAAATGTTATTATTTTAGGTAGAGATAGACTCATGGAAGCGTTGTGATTCTATCAGATAAGGACTACTTTTAATAAGTATTACATGAAGTAAGAGGAGGACATACTTATGTTAAAAGGTATTGCAGCATCCGCAGGGATTGCGATTGCAAAGGTTTACAAGCTGGAAACACCGAGCTTCGAAATTGTTAAGACAGAAGCAACACCTGCAGAAGAGGTAGCGAAATTCAACGCTGCTTTGGAAAAAACGAAATCTGATATCGAAGGTATCAAGGAACGTGCCGCAAAACGTCTGGCACCGGAAGAGCTGGCAGTTTTTGATGCTCACCTGATGATGGCAGGGGATCCTGAGCTGGCAAGCCAGATTATCTCAATGATTGAAAACGACAAGGTAAACGCAGAATTTGCGACCAATGAAGTTGCGAATATGATGGTTGCCATGTTTGAATCCATGGATAACGAATACTTTAAAGAGAGAGCAGCTGATGTTAAGGATGTTACATTCCGTTTGAAATGCAATCTGCTGGGACTGACGATTCCTGATCTGAGTGCAATCAACGAGGATTCCGTTATTATCGCACATGATTTGACACCTTCCGACACAGCGCAGCTGAATGAATACGCAAAGGGCTTTGCGACGAATATCGGTGGTAAGACAAGCCACTCTGCTATCATGGCAAACTCTCTGGAGATTCCTGCTGTTGTAGGCTGCAGTGGTGTTCTGGATGCCGCAAGCAATGGCGATACGGTAATTCTGGATGCATTGGACGGCGTTGTTATTCTGAATCCAACTGCTGAGGAAATCAAGGAATATGAAGGAAAACGTGCTGCTTATATGGAAGAAAAAGAAGCACTGAAGGTATTAAAGGATGCAAAATCCATTACAACAGACGGACATGAGGTTGAGCTTGCCGGAAATATCGGTACACCGGATGATGTAGAGGGTGTGTTGAACAATGGTGGTGAAGGTATCGGTCTGTACCGTACAGAATTCCTGTATATGCATTCTGATCACTTCCCTACTGAGGATGAGCAGTTTGAAGCTTATAAAGCAGTTCTGGAAGGTATGGGAGGACGCCGTGTTGTCGTACGTACACTGGATATCGGTGGTGACAAAAAGCTTCCTTACTTCACGTTCGATCCGGAAATGAACCCGTTTTTGGGATATCGTGCAATTCGTCTGTGTCTGGACAGAACAGAAATTTTCCGCACACAGCTGCGTGCACTGATCCGTGCTTCTGTTTACGGAAGACTGTGCATCATGTTCCCGATGATTGCGACGGTTGATGAATTCCGTCAGGGTAAGGCAATCTTTGAAGAAGAAAGAGAAAAACTGATTGCAGAAGGTGTTAAGGTTGCAGATAAAATCGAAGTAGGTATGATGGTGGAAATTCCTGCTGCTGCAGTAAATGCAGATAACTTTGCGAAGGAAGCAGATTTCTTCTCCATCGGTACAAACGATTTGATTCAGTACTCTATGGCAGCTGACCGTATGAATGAGAAGGTATCCTACCTGTATCAGCCATACAATCCATCTATCCTGCGTCTCATTAAAATGACGATTGACGGAGCACACAAGGAAGGCAAATGGGCTGGTATGTGTGGAGCAATGGCTGGAGAAGAATATGCGGTACCTGTACTTCTCGGTCTTGGACTCGATGAATTCTCCATGTCAGCTACACAGATTCTGAAGGCTCGTAAGATGGTTACCAACCTGAGTAAGAAGGAAATGGAAGGTCTTGCTGAGGAAGCACTGAAGCAGGCGACTGCTGAAGATGTTCTTGCACTTGTGAAAAAAGCAGTGGAATAATATTTATAAATGGAACCGGATGGCAGACTGCTGTCCGGTCTTTTTTATAGTGAAACAGACTGAATTTCTAGTGAAAAATACGAACGGTACTGCAGCTTTTGCTGTATCAAATGTTCAGACAGCGTATGAAATCGCTAAATAGTATGTAAAAAACTGCATTTATAGACACTTGTATCGACAGAGTGTTTAAAAACATATATGATTGTGATATGATAATACCATGAAAACAGATAAGTTAGAGAGCTTGTATACACACATTGAAGAAAAAAGAGTCCTTCGTGATTTTGAAGGCATTTTTCATTATGCCTCCCTGTTATACACAGCCAGCAGGGAACAAAACAATGACCATTATTTGATAATCAGCTGTTATTTTCTAGGCAGCTCCTATTTCAACACAGGTGTTTATGATAAAGCAATGAAATATCTGCAGGAGGGAATTCGCATCGGAGAACATGCGCCCTATCCATTTTTTCAGATGATGTGCTATAATCTGGCAGGGATGGTGAGTGGAACGCTTGGCGATGATATCATGTCGGTTGAATATATGCTGAAGTCCTATTATATCGCTTTGGATCATCAGGAGCTCGGGTATCTGTATATCATTTTAAACAATCTGGGTGTACTCTTTTTTAACCTTGGTTATTATGAAATCGCAAAGGAATATTTCACCAATGCCTTTGAAGAGCGCGGAATCGGTAGCTATAATGATCTTAAAATCAATGATGGCTTCAATATCATCAATCTGATGGGGACAAGCATTTATCTGAAGGATGATCTTGAATATGAGCGCTGGCTGATCTGGTACCGAGAATTTCAAAAACGATTTCAGATCGTTACAGTAGAAAATGATTATCAGATGTATCAGGTTCTCTTGTGTGCCCATACGCAGGATATAGCAAGGCTGCGTGCTGAAGTGGTCCGCTTTCTGGAAATTGCCGGCAGAGAAGAGGATCGTTTGCATACGTTTAAAAATCTTCTTAAGGTATTTAAGGTCTGCATGCAGTTTCAGGAACAGAAGCTTTCCTCACAGATTTTATATGAGCTTCAGCTGATTCTTCAGGATTATCCGAATTATCAGAATCATTCCGAGCTTAAGGAATGTCAGGTCATTTATGCGAACACGTTTAAAGCTGAACAGGAGCGTCTACAGGCGCTGGAGGAGTATTATGATATTCGGCAGCTGGAGCTTTCAGCTGCACACAACAACATGAAGAATACGCTGCTGTTAAAGATAGACATGGAACAGCTGCTGTATGAACGTAATCAGATTTTAAAGGAAAACAGGGAGCTGGAGCGTCGTTCTGAAATAGAGGAATTCACAAATGTCATGAATAAAACGGCGTTTCGGACACATGTGAGTGCAGAGCTTGAAACCATGCATCAGGATCAGTATGTCTGCCTGCTGGTCATTGATATTGATAAATTTAAAAGCATCAATGACACCTTCGGTCATCTTGTCGGTGACCAGGTTCTTCTGCATGTCGTTAAGGTGTTGAAGGAGGTTCTTCGCAGCAGCGATTTCATCGGTCGCATCGGCGGTGATGAGTTCTGTGTGTTTATGAAGAATATCCTTTCTCTGCCCTATCTGTATGAGCGTCTGGATGAGATTTTAGATCGCCTGGTAAATACAAGAATCGAGGACAGACAGGTCCTGAGTGCCAGTATCGGTGTATGTATGAGCAATCATATCTGCAGGTATGATGAGATATTCCAAAAGGCGGATGAAGCGATGTATCACGCAAAGCACGCCGGTGGAAACTGTTATGATATTACAGAATTGAGTACATGACAAGATATTGCTAAAAATGACAAGATATTTTATATTTGATACTGTATACTATGTACTGTAGTCGGCAGATATGCCGCTTAATCACAAAGTTATCAGAAGGAAAACAGCCGCGGTAAACCCCGGACATGAATGCAGTTCAGCGGTTCTTCAATGATGGAGCGATATGAGGATCGTCTCTATTGCTGATAATCTTGTATAAAGAAATGATTCTTACGATCCCTTTCAAGAATCATTTTTTTTATTTTTCACGCGTTTTCAATTTGTCTGTGATGTGATAGAATGATTCCATGAGAGCGGGGATGAGAATGAGAAAAAAAAGACTATGCGGAATCGTGTGCCTGTGTCTGGTGCTGAGTGGCGGATGCAGTGCAGCTGAGCCAAAGGAGGAGAAAAAATCCTCACAGTATTTTCTATTTGCCACACCTTTATCTACGCATACGCTATGGCAAAAGGCCAGAGAAGGGATGCAGGATGCCTGTACGGAGCTGGAGGTGCATTGTGACTGGAAGGGACCTATTAAAATTTCCACCGATGATATGGTGGATGTCATCAATACAGGTCTTTTGAAAAAAGCAGATGGCATAATCACACAGGGGGTCATCAGCAAGGAGCTGATCCAAAAAGGAAATGACAAGGGTATCCCCTTTATCCTGGTGGATTCTCCTGTTGAGGGCAGCAGTCCGCTAACGACGATCAGCAAGGACTTTGATGAACAGGCCAGACTTCTGTTAGCCGATATCGAAGAAAAGCTGGGTAAGAATAAAATGCTTCGCATCGGCATTCAGGTCAGTGATTTGAGCTTTGACCTTGCAAGGGATCAGATTGCATCCATTGAAGCTGTATTTGCACAGCATCCCGGCGGCTTTGAGATTGTCGCAAAAAGTGAATCACGCAGTGACCAGCTCACCTCCCGCAACGAGTGGATCAAGGTGCTGCAGAAGGATACCGGTATGAATGTTTCCATCAACCTTGCAGGGGAGAATGCAATCGGCTTTGTGGATGCAAGCGAATATATGGACAATCGCGATACGATTCTTGTGTACGGCGTTGATGATATGAAGGAAACACTGGAGCTGATACGGGAGGGGAAGGTGGAAGGCAGTATTGTGACATCCTTTTATCAGTACGGATATGAATCGGTACATATATTATATGATTATGTTACCAGGGGAGTACGGCCGGAAAAGGAGCGGATTCCTTCCTATCTTGTGCTCGTTAACAGGAAGAATCTGAATACCTATGCATCCGCTTTGCAAAAGGAGAAAATGCATGTGGAATAGATCGAAAAGCTTTCGCAGTAAAATCATGAACTACAATCTCATGCTGATCGTGGTGATGGTACTTGTCTGCACGACCTATGTACTTATCAATGATCGAACGATAAAGAAATTCAATTCCACCTATACCACCTACAATGAGCTGAATCAGTTTTATGACAATTTGAAGAATCTCAACGATGCGTTACAGGTGTACCTGTATTCTCCAGATGATCAGAATTATAAGGATTTTCACAGATATCGTACAGTTCTGCAGGGGAATGTGGAAAAGGTAAAGGCGAGTCTGAAAAATCAGGATCATGTCTGGCGTTTCGAGCTGCTAAACAATATGGTGGATGGCTATATGGCGCAGGCAGAGCTGGTCATCGCTTCCGATCTTCAGCAGGAAAAGGAGTTCAGTGCGAAGTATCAGGAGCTGCTGTATGAATATGATCTGATCAATAAGACAGCTAGTGAATATTATGGCCTGGCGACGCAGGATATGCAGCTGCAAAAGGCGGCAGTCAACAGCAATCAGAAGACCATGCAGCTGGTGTCGCTGTTCTTTATCCTCTATCTGATTGTATGGATGATCTATTTTTCCATATCCACTATCAAATCCATTACCGATCCTCTGGAAAAGGTAATCAATAATATGAACCGTATCAAGAAGGGAGCATATGACCTTACGCAGATTTCCAATACGAATAAGGAGATGAATGTGCTTTGTCTTGCCCTGGAGGATATGGCGGACAGTATCGAAAAAAACATCCAGTATGAGAATGAAAAGGCAAGGCTGGAACGCAGGGTTCTGGAACAGCAGAATGACAATCTGCGAAAGGATGAGCTGCTTGCCCAAAGTGAGCTGCGTATTTTACAGAATCAGATCAATCCGCATTTCCTGTTCAATACACTGAATATGATTTATAAAAAGGCGTACAGTGAGGGAGCCTATGAAACAAGTGAGCTGATGGAAAAGACGAGCCAGCTGCTTCGCTACGGTCTTGATAATGCAAGTAAAATCAGTTCTCTGAAAAAGGAAATCAAGGCAATTTACAACTACAATTACATACAGGAAAAACGATACGGTGACAGAATCCGCTTTCTGATGGATATCGAGGAGGATTTACCGGATATCCCGATGCCCTCCATGGTGCTGCAGCCGCTTGTGGAAAATGCGGTGTCACACGGCTTACAGGATATTATCGAGGATGGAGAGGTTGTGATTGAGGTAAGCCGTCTCAATGATGAAATCATGATATCTGTCAGTGACAACGGTACCGGTATGCCTGCGGATGAGCTGGAGAAGCTTATTCTGAACGATTTCCGCATGAGCAGTGATGAACGCTCTCATCTTGGGCTTTATAATGTTACAAGGCGCCTGAAGGCCTTCTATGGCGATGGGGTACGTATCATTGTCAACAGTCTGGAGGAATGCGGATTTGAAATCAATATACAGATTGATTTGAAGGAGAACGGATATGTATAAAATCATGATCATTGAGGATGAACAGATTGAGCGGGAAACGCTGTATAAGATCATTCAGGAGGGTTTTCCGGAATGTCAGGAGCTGTATGCTGCGAAAAATGGTAAAGAAGCACTGACCCTGTTTGAAGAGCATCATCCGGATATCATATTAGCCGATATCAATATTCCGGGTATCAATGGTCTGGAGGTGATTCGCCGCATTCGGCAGACAGCGGGGGAAGTGGAGTTTCTGATTTTATCCTCCTATAATTACTTCGAATATGCACAGGAGGCGATTCGTCTTGGTGTGGAGGATTTCATCTTAAAGCCGTATACGATTGATCATTTAAAGGATGCTCTGCGAAAAACGATGGAGCAGTTACAGCAGAAGCAGAATGAAAAAAAGCATCAGAGTGATCTGCTGGAAAAAATAGAAAGGATTACTCCGGTCGTGGAAAATGAATGTCTGTTTGCCATATTGTCGAATGAGGATGAGCTGGTGCTGCGCAAGAATCTAAGACTGCTCAGTCCGCGCATCTGCAGCGGCTTCTGTTTCATCATCCGATCCTCTCATTACGATCAAACCTATATGGAAAAGGTGTCCGCAGGCTTCATACAGCTGGGCTTTCGCTGCCTGAAGGAGCTCTTTCATGAGCTGCAGATTTTTTATATCCTTGCAGAGCGGGCTATTCCGCAGGAGGATTTGCAGCATTTGGAGAGCTATATCACTGCATTGCAGTCGGATAGCCTTGAATTTGGTATCGGACCGATTGTAAATGACATTGCGCTGTTTCACCATTCCTTCCAAATAGCAAGAGATCGCATCGGCATTCAGGAGCCGATCTGTTCTCAGCTTCTGCAGGACAGCAGTGATGATTGCAGGGTGGATATCGATCTGGATAAAATTGTTGCACGTTTTGTGTCCATCTTTCAGAAAATGGATGAGGAGGGTCTAAAAAGGGCAGTCCATCAGCTCTGTCTGACACTGATTCCTCATGAGCGCAGGCAAATCGTTCAGGAGGTGGCCGATTTGTTTGAAAGGCTACGTGATACATTGCAAAAGGAATATGCGGATATCGATCTGCAAAGGATAGAAATAGCACCGCTGCAAATCAGTACGAATATTCATCAGGAGGTGCCGCTGTATCTACATATGCAGATGCATCGACTGTATGATCCCATTGTTGAGGAGCGCTTCCGTAACACCAATCAGCTGGTACGTCAGGCAGTCCGCTATATTGATGCCAACTACCGTAAACAGATCACCCTGAGTGATATGGCGGATGCATTGCAGGTTTCACCGTTTTACCTGAGTAAGCTGTTGAATAATTCTCTGCATAAAACCTTTACCGAGCTTGTCAGCGAGCGGCGGGTGGAGGCGAGTAAGGAGCTGTTGAAAAGCGGTAAGCGAATCAAGGAGATTGCTTATGAGGTCGGCTTTCAGGGACAGAATTACTTCACAAAAATATTTAAGAAGTATACCGGTGTAACACCGAAGATGTATAAGAATTCCTTCGACGACAAATAGGAAATAAAAGGAAACTGCAAATAATTGCTAAAGATAACAAGAATTTACTAGTTTAACAGTTATATAATAACATTGCAGATAAAAGACCAATTTAACAATCATAATTATATCTGCAATACCATAATGGTAAGGCTGTTACCAGCCGGCCTTACTTTAATCCTTTTTCTTTAAAAAAACCATGTTTCTCCCAAAACATGGTTTTTTTATGCCAAGCGTAAAAAGAAAAGCAATATCCGAATGGGATGTATTCCACAAGCGAATATTGCATATTCATTCATTGTTCAACCGACTTCAAAATTCATGTATGCACAATGCTGTTTTCATAAACAGGTATTGCGGTATCTCTTTTTATTTGGTCAGCTCCAGAAATTCATCAATACGCTGTGCGCATGTATCCAGACAGCTTGTCCAGAATGCTTCATCACACAGGTCGATATCAGCCATCGCTGCAACATCTTCAACACTGGATACCGTTGTTGCTTTTAGAAGCTCACGGTATTTTGGTACGAAAGCTTCTTTCTCTTCCTGATACTTCACAATCAGTCCCCGTGCAAACAGAGCTCCGAATGCATATGGGAAATTGTAGAAGCTCAAACCGCTGGAATAGTAATGGGACTTGCAAATCCACATATACGGATGCAGATAGTCGGGATCCAGACCGTCCCCATATGCCTGCTTCTGTGTTTCGATCATGATGGCTTCCAGCTCGTCCGCAAACATAAAGCTGTCTTTGCGCTTTTCAAATACTGTCTTTTCAAACAGGAAGCGGGAATAGATATCACAGATAACCTGTGTCAGATCCTGCAGCTGATTTTCAATCAATGTGATTTTTTCCTGACCCTTCGCCTCCTCGATTGCGGCATTCATAATGATGTTTTCATTGAATGTTGAAGCAGTTTCCGCAACCGGCATGGAATAATCGGTATTCAGGGGACGGTGATTCTCAATCATCATACCGTGATAGGCATGTCCCAGCTCATGGGCAAGCGTAACGATATCACCAAGCGCACCGTCATAGTTCGTCAGAACACGGCTCTGTTTTACGCCGCTTAAATTAGCACAGAAGGCACCGCCGACCTTTCCCTTGCGCGGGAAGAAATCAATCCAGCTTTCGTCAAAGGCACGCTCCATCATATCTGCCATATCCTCTGCGAAAGGACGGAAGTGCTTCAGCAGGTATTCCTTTGCCTCCTCTATACGATAGGTTTTTGTTTCCTCACCGAGTGGCGCAAACAGCTCATACCAGGGAAGACCGTTCTTATATCCGAGAAGCTCTGCCTTGCGTCTGAGATAGGCATGAAATTTCGGCATATAGGATTGCATGGTATGCAGCAGGGCATCCAGCGTTTCCTGCTTCATGTGCGCATTGTGCAGTGTCATGGCAAGTGGAGAAGCAAAGCCGCGCAGCTCACATTCTGTCAAAACCTGTGCCTTGATGCTGTTTAAGGAAAAGGCAACGGCATCGCGTATTTTATCATAGGCCTTCAATTCTGCCTCATAGGCACTCTTGCGCACCTTTGCATCACTGTCATAGGCCATATTGCGAATCTGAGAAAGGGTGGAGACTTCGCCCTTATACTCTACCTCTACAATACTCGTCAGATATTCCTGCAGATTGGCCCAGGCTTCACCGCCGCTGATATTCATTTTGGATAATACATCCTCTACATCATCACTGAGCAGATAGGTACTGTCCTCTTTTATTGTATGCAGCAGGTAGCTGTATTCCTTCAGCAGTGCATCCTGTTCAATACACGCATCCAGATCCTCAATTTCTGCCACGTAGCGGTTGAACCTTGCATTTGCTTTCGTGATGCCGCTGAATTTCTGTGAAAACTGATTCATCAGCGAAACCGTTTTTCCATCCGATGTATTCGTGGACTGCTTCAGAGAAATAAAGTGTCCGACGCGATCGGCTAGTGTGTGGAATTCCTCCAGCAGGGACAGCATATCGTGTAAAGCTTTCACCTCGTTATCATGACACAGCTGCTCAGCAGCCTGTGTACAGCGTTGAATAACGGTATCCATTTTTTTGAAGTCATTGACAAAGGCTTCATCATAATATCCCTTGTATAAAACATCTAAAGACCATTCATTCATAAGTATCTACCTTCTTTCATCCTTTAGACAATACCCATATTATATCCCATCTATACAGGAAATGCACAGTTTTACAAAGCTTATTTCAGGAAACTGTGCAGTTGAGAGGATGACATGTAAAAAGACTCCACTTTTCATGGGGTCTCTTATGCAATTCAAACAGGAATACTCTGTTGTGCTGATTGCAATTTTTTTGGTATTTGTGACAGGTTGCAGGAAGGTGTTTTTATCCGTGTGTTCCAACGTGACGGCGTGAAAAGGTGTAAATTGCGTAGGCACATACCATAAGCACCGTGCTGTATCCGATGAATATCAGATTGTTGCCGGGGACGGCTTCAAACAGGGTCAGCGAGCCGAAGAGGAAAAAAATGAAGGAGCTTCCCACCTTGACCGTATCTTCACGAAGGTGAGAGAAGATCAGCTTGCCTGCAAAGATACCGAGTATATTCGCCATAATCAGCCCCAGTGATGCACCGAGGAAAATCGGAAAATGCTCACGCATGTGATCGGCGGCCAACGCAACGGTGGCGAGCTGCGTTTTATCACCAAGCTCTGCGATAACAAAGGTAAATGCAATGGATATTACGGGGATTTTCAATGCAACATGATGCCCTGCTTCTTCCTCGGTGCTGCAGCGAAGATTCATCAGTCCAAAAAACAGAAACATGGCACTTGCTGCCAGCTTGATCAGACGCATGGGAATCAGATCACCGATCAGATCACCGGCCAGTACGGAGACACCGCTGATGGCAAAGACACCGAGTATCATGCCGGCAATTACGGTTTTTACGGAGTAGCGGTTTGTCAGCGCCATAATCATCAGCTGTGTTTTATCGGCCATCTCCGCCAGAAAAACAAATAGAAATGTATGAAACAGCATAGGTTCACCTCTTTCAACTATATGCGTGGGAAGCAGGCGGTATGCAGGGAATATAAAAAAGATTTTCTTCAGAGCATGGTTGCATATTCTGAAGAAAATCAAGGGGAAAGCTAGGAAATATATGCGAGAATCAGCTTCATGGTGTTTTCCACACCATCATAATGCGTTCGTTCCATTCCATGGGATGCATGTACGCCCGGACCGATCAGTGCACCGCGGATATCACAGCCTCCGCGCAGTGCTGCGCTGACGTCGCTGCCATACATCGGATAAATATCAACGGCATAGCACAGCTTCTTTTCCTTAGCCAGCTCAATCAGCCGGCTGGTCATTTCATAATCATACGGTCCGCTGGAATCCTTGGCACAGATGGAAACATCCTGTTCACTGCAGGCCAGATCAAGACCGATACAGCCCATATCCACGGCTATCAGCTCACTAATGCATTCCGGTATGTGTGACATGCCATGACCGACCTCCTCATATGTGCTCATCATGAAAATAAGATCGTATGCAGGGGTGATGCTGTGTTCCTTCATATGCTGAAGGACGCCCATCAGGGCACTGGCACTGATTTTGTCATCCAAAAAGCGGGATTTGATAAAGCCGCTTTCCGTAATCTGAACCTTTGGGTCGATTGCCACAAAATCACCGTTGCAGATGCCGAGTGCTTCCACATCCGCTTTTGTTTTCACAACCTCGTCAATGCGGATTTCCATCTCATCGACCTCACGTTTTCTGGTCGACGCATCTTTATATACATGCGATGCGGGAGAACAGGAAAGTACGGTACCGCTATATACCCTGCCATCTCTTGTATGAATGCGGCAGTATTCCCCATCCAGTGTGGGAATGATCGGGCCGCCGATGTTGGTGACTGCCAGCATACCGTTGCTTTTGATGGAGCGTACCATCAGCCCAAGTGTGTCGCAGTGCGCACAGAAGCCGATTGTTTTTTCACTGCTGGAGCCCTTTACATAAATCAGAAGGTTTCCCTTATTGTTGCGCTTAGTCTGATAACCCAAGGCTGCTGCCTCGTCGGCTACAAGGTCAATTGCCTTTTTTGTATAACCGGTTGGGGAGTCCGTCCCCAAAAGTCTTGAAGCAAAATCCAATACGTATGTCTTATCCATTTGTCTACCTCACTTACTTATAGAAACGCCGTCGTTTCCGTCAATCTCGCTGACTCTGACCCGAATGACCTCACGCAGGGAGCTGGGAATATTCTTTCCTATATAGTCAGCGCGAATGGGAAGCTCCCGATGTCCGCGGTCCACCAGCACAGCAAGCTGAATTTCCCTGGCTCTACCATAGTGCATGATCGCATCCATCGCAGCCCGTACGGTTCTTCCCTTGAAGAGTACATCATCCACAAGGATGACCTTTTTATCCTTTACCGGCAGGGATTCCATCGGCAGGGGATAGGGCTTTTCCCGATCATCTCTCCAAAGCAGGGAACACTGATGTCCTCCACGTTGCATATAATGTCTGCCAGTCGTCTGGCAAGAATTTCTCCTCTTGTCTTGATACCGATTAAGACGATATCCTCTACGCCGCGGTTATGCTCGATGATTTCATGCGATATGCGGATGAGAGAACGTTTCATCTGGAGCGCGTCTATGATTTCCTTTGTTTCCATGTACTACCTCCTGACGTACAGCTACTATAAGTATAGCGGTTCGTCTTCGTTTTCGCAATCATTTCCAAGGATTTCACGTAAAATCGAGGCTGTATATTCCTCATACAGCTGCGTATTGTTTTCCGCCCTTCTCGTGTACAGAACATAGACCGGAATATCCTGCAGATAGAGGATGGTAAAGAAATCCCGCAGGAGGGCGTCACAGACAGGCTTGTTTTGAGCACAGCCAAGCGGATTGATGAAATAGGAGGAAATCAGCTGTCCGTTTCTGCGGCAGGGTCCCTTGCGGAACAGGTCCAGACATTCATCCAGTGTTTCCAGTCGCCGATAGCCGTATTCATCGCTGACATTATCCAGATAAAACAAATGTGTAACCTTGTGAAACTGCAGGGTATTTGCATGCTGAATAAGCGGCAGAATCTGATACAGCTCCTGATTTTCCTGTATCAGAAACAGGCTGTCGGAAAAAGTGGAGAATACCGAGGTGATACGGGAATGTGTGATGTTTTTCAGGGCACCGATTTCTCCGCCGGTGCTGACAATTTCCTCATCCAGATAATGCAGGGTTCCATGATCATCATAAACGGGGGCTGCCGATAGCCCCTTCTGTTCACAGACTCGAAGACAGGCATCAAGCAGCTCACTTTTGCCGGTTCCGCTTTCTCCGGCAAAGACAAGTCCTTTCTTTGTATCACCCGTCTGCATCTGAAGCATGGAGGCATGAATGGGCAGATCGTGCTTCTCCATGCAGATTGCATTGTAAAGGGTCTGCAGCATATCCTTGAGATAGCGTATATGATGCATACGCGGGGTTCCGCTGACCAGTCCAATGGTGATCTGATTCGTTTCATCGTAATAGTAGCAGGCCTGATCCTTTGCGGAGGCTAAGGCAAAAATGAGAATGAAGTCCTGTTGCAGGGACAAGGCAGTGAGCGGATACAGGGCGGCGAGACAGACGCCCAGCTGTACGCATTCTCTGGACAGATAAACAATGCCCTTTTTATCCGCAATCGCAATACTCATTGCAAAAAAAGCATTTGCATCCATACTGATATCGCGGTAGATGAAGGTGGAGGAGCGCTCAATAGAAATATTGGCGGCATCCGGCTGCTGAAAGAGTGGTACATGATGCAGCTGTACCTGTGAAATAAAGGGAATCTGCTCCAGAGGAAGGTGTGCATAGGGATGGGATACCTCACATACACGCAGCTGCAGGGTAGCATCAAATCCAAAGGGCTGCATATGCAGCAGGCTGCTGTCCTTTTGCTTCAGGACGGCCATGTTCTGAAACAGGGTGTCCAGAGAAGGGTTTCGTGCTGCTTCACTGCTGCACAGACGAAATTTTGAAAGTGTCGCGGCATAGGTCAGAAATTCCAGCAGATACGGACTGGGGTGCGGCTGTGCGGTAAGCAGGGCGAGTACTCTTGCTTCCTCAATATCATAAGGATAGGCGTCTATCAGACGGCGCAGGTATTGCTCACCGTCACAATCCTGTGGAAATAAAAGTTCTTTTTTCATATGGGATCACCTGTTTGTAAGCTATGCGGCGGCTGTCGAAAAAAGTACAAATTTGCACAACAGTCAGCAGAGTGGCTCTATTCTACATCATACCGTTTTCTACAGCTTCAGATAGAAAATGCGGAGGTATGCAATCCACTGATGATTTTAAGGGGAAAAGCGGCTACAGAATGCATGTCTTCGCTGTATACGGTTATGGAGCATTTAAAAATCAGAAGGCATCGTTCGTTTTTCTTTGCTGATATGGGAATGAGATGCAAGAAACCGCTCATTTTTATAAGCAGCGAAAGAAATAACTTGTAATCGTTTGCTTAACGGAGAAAAGATATGCTGCCAGCATGCTTCCCTATGTCTTTCTCTTCCGCAAATGAGTAAGACAGCCATTGCGCTGTGAAAAGCGTTCAGAGGTCTATCGTAAGGTTGGATATAGAAAAAGACGCAGTACATGGGAGTATCCAAATGTATATGCGTCTTTGTTATGATAGCTTCAGCTGTGCATTATGCCATGCTGTTATAAAAGACAGCCTTATAAAAATAGCAATGAAATTCAGCTTGTGTAAGTATCTCTATTTTTGTACATGACCTTGTCAGACAGAGGCAGTGCGTTAGAACAAATTCATCAGCTCTTCCTTGCTCATGCTGGTGATGATTCCCTCGTTATTGTGAATAATGGAGTCGCTGAGGTCCTGCTTCAGACTCTGCAGCTGCATGATTTTCTCCTCGATGGTATCCTTTGCTATCAGCTTGACAACCTGTACATTGTTATGCTGACCGATGCGGTAGGCGCGATCCGTTGCCTGATTCTGTGCAGAAACGTTCCACCATGGATCAAAATGGATAACGACTTCCGCACTTGTCAGATTTAAGCCGGTACCGCCTGCCTTCAGGGATATCAGGAAGATGGGGGTATCATCACTGTTAAAGCTGTTTACCAGCTGCTGCCGCTGCAGCTTCGGTGTGCTTCCCTTCAACAGATAGTAAGGGATATCCTGGCGTATCAGCTCCTTTTCCAGCAGCGAAAGAAGCGAGGTGAACTGTGAGAACAGGAGAACCTTTTTTCCGGATTCCCGGCAGCTTTCAATAAACTCCATACAGGCACTGATTTTGGCACCGATACCGTTATAATTTTCATACAGCAGGCGCGGATCACAGCACAGCTGACGCAGTCTGGTCAGCATACTGAGAATCATGATTTTACTGTTTGCGAAGCCTTTTTCCTTAAAGCTTTTGTTAAGGTCATCCCGTATGAGGGATACATTGGCCATATATAATTTTCTTGTTTCTTCATCCAGCTCAATCAGCATGGTGTTTTCCACCTTTTCCGGCAGTTCCTTGAGGACATCCTTCTTCACACGCCGCAGGATAAATGGTTCAACCATACGTTTCAGCTCCTTCAGCATTCCCATATCGTTTTCCTTGACGATGGGCTGCTCATACTGCTTTTTGAAATAGGAATAGGTATACAGATAGCCGGGCATTAGGAAATCAAAGATGCTCCACAGCTCTGCCAGTGAATTTTCAATCGGTGTTCCGGTCAGGGCGAACCGATGGCGGGCCTGTATCTGCTTTACGCTGATGGCATTCTTGGTGTTGTGGTTTTTGATATACTGCGCTTCATCGATAATCTGATACTGGAAGGTAAAGTCCTCGTAGGCTTCAATATCCCGTTTTAAATAGTCATAGGAGGTGATAACGACATCATAGTCCTTACAGCTGCGGATTTGTACCTTTCGCTCATCACTGGAGCCGCTGATAATGATGCTCGTCAGCGTCTTGGAAAATTTCTCAATTTCACTTTGCCAGTTGAGTATCAGCGAAGACGGGCAAACGACCAGTGACAAAGAATCTTTGCACTGCAGCCGTTCATCCTCCAGCAGCGTGATGACCTGCAGGGTTTTACCGATACCCATATCATCTGCCAGTATACCGCTAAAGCCATAGGCAGCCATGGTTTTCATCCAGCGAAAGCCGGTTTTCTGATAATTACGCAGTGTTGACTTCAGCGCTGGAGGGACTGCAAAGTCACTGTCCTTGACATTGCGGATGCCGCGAATAATATCCTTGAAGGAGGAATCCCGGTCGACCTTGATCATATCGCTGTCCTTCAGACTGTTGTCAATATACAGAGAACGATATTTGGGAACCTTGATCACACCGCTGCTGATTTCCTTTTCACTCACGTGCATACCATCCAGAATTGCACTGAGCTCCTGCAGTGCACTATCCTCGATATTGACAAAGGAGCCGTTTTTCATACGGTAATACTTCTTATTCATACGATAAGAGGCAAGGACCTCCTGCAGCTCATTAACAGGGAAATCGTAGGTATCAAAATTAATTTCCAGCAAATCACTTTCAATGCGGACACCCATGGAGATATTGACACTCTCCTTGATCTGCAGCTTTTTAAATTTATCTGTAGCAAATATCTCACAGGTATTGCCAAGCTCCTTCAGCCCCTGATTCAGAAATTCATACATGGCATCCTGCGAATGCTCGATATAGGCAATGCCGTCCACTGCATCGATTCGGGTCATGTAACGGGTAAAGACAAGCCGTGTCGCAATTTCATCATTGAAATTTCTGGAGGTGGACAGGGCACTTGTGCTGAAAGCGTTGTATTCCTCATTTCCATAGCAGTACATCAGGCGTGCGGAAATCACATTGTGCTTGGGCATATCGATATACAGACGGCATTCCAGAGGAAGCGGTGCAAAGGCAGAAATATCCACACCTCTCAGCGGAATATACCGGCGTGTATTCATAATGACATTATTATAAAAGGTGGGCATGAGTTCACTGCTTAACAGCAGTGGTTTTTTCTTTTCCAGATATGTCTGCAGCAGGCGGCTGCAGGCTTTGGAATAAGCGGTATCACAGCGGTACAAAATATGATCCATTAACAAATATACATGGCTGCGGCCTTCAAATATGCGATAGCTCAAAGAGCTCAAGGCGATTTCATAGGAGTCATCCTCCTGTTTTTTAACTTCCATGGTAAGCTTTGGATTTTCATCCAGAAAGCGCATGTTGATCAGCATTTTTTCCTTCATGCGATGCATGATATCCTCACCGGCGTACAGCTGGAAAAATTCATCAAGCGCATCCGGTGTCATACACAGGTTTCGTGCCTGCGGACAGCGCTCCAGTGCATGGCGGTTCTGGAAATAGAGGACATCATGCTCATGGCGCAGCATAAAGTCAAGCAGCTTCTGACTTTCTTCATCAAAGCTTAAGCGGTTATGCAGAAACTCCAGCTCCTTGCCATAGCTTTTTTTCACATTGTGGCGGATATCGTCAAGAAACTGCGCAATATCCTTTACGATATAGCGCTTTGCATTCCCCACCTTCAGTGTCAGTGCCAGGATAGTTCGCTGACGAATCTCCAAAACAGGCTCGATATGTACCGCCTGCTTCAGATTCATAGCCAGCGAGGAATAGATGATTTGTTCCTCATAGGCATTCATAAGGGAAATGGCGTAGCTGTCATGCTGCTGAACTGCGGTATGTGCATCCGTCTCCTTCTGCTTCTTTTCATGCTCCTCATTCAGCTTTATTAAAACAGCCGTACAGTGCTCACATGACAATGTATCTTTCCCATGCTGCGGACAGCTGCATAAATGTGCGCGCACCGTTACATCATCCTTGTCGATGGACATGTTGACTTCCCGGTAGTTCTTTCCATCCTTAATGGTAGCGTTGATCATGATGATTTCCCTGGAAGAAAAATCATCGATATCCAGAGATACGATTCTCTGCTCATCCACCAGTCTTTTCGCTTTTTCATATTGTTCATCACTTCCGGCAAAATCCCGGATTTGTGCATTGGTAAACTCCATACATACACCCCTGCTTTCATCTTATTATTGTACCATCTTTTTCACGTAATTTGTCCCTGTATATGAAATGTTTTTCCATAAAGAGAAGATATGTATACCGTTCAGTGTTTGTAAAAATACGCCTGCTGCTTGCATTCAGACTGTGTCTGCGAAAAAAATGTTGTAAGGCAACAGTTGCTGAAGGTACCGGATATACATAAAGGATCAAATGACTAAGACGAGATTACACAAAGGTAAGTCAAAGCTGCTGTTTACAGTATGAAGCATGTATATACTGTGTGAGGATAGCATGTTAATAAACTTTTCGTTATGTTTCATAAGTATGAATGATATATTCCTCTATATTTCTTGTAGGTTTTATGCTACACTGTAAATACAAAAAAGGAGAGGTCGGCCTATGAGAAACTATATAAACAATACAATGCATTCAAATCTAATTCATCCGCAAAAGCCCCGGCCTTTCAGTAGCTCAACCGCTTGCTAGAAGCGTTTTTTCTTATGCTTTCATTCAATTATTAAGTAGTTTACAGCAGCTGAACACCGCTTGTCGGCGGTAAGCACTGCCTTGTTTTTGTTGTATCCGTTCCTGCGTATGATACAAAACAGCAGATACTTCTATTTGCTAATGAAAACAACAGCAGAACAAGAGCACCAC
>OGON01001085.1_pt1 | contig 19732 bp, 8 predicted proteins | sample 1552671 | NCBI WGS metagenome assembly OGON01 (sample SAMEA2580136, study PRJEB22360) | human gut metagenome | biome: human gut; feature: human-associated habitat; material: faeces | place: Denmark | collected 2008/2010 | reverse complement strand
TATATCATGAAAACGGCTGCTACTGATTCACAAAAAGTATGGGCGTCAAAGCGGTATCGTTTGCTGGATGTTAATGACGTGTACACTTCGGAAGGTAAAGCTATCTTAAGGTCGCAATTTGTAGAAATGCATAAGTTTGCCGATCCTACGGCGGTTTATAATCAGGATTGGTGTCAACGGGATGCATTTGTCATTCGTTTGCCGGAAATGTATTTTATTGCAGCCGAAGCGATGCTGCAAACGAATAAACAGGAAGCAGTGGATTTGATGAATGAATTTTTGATGAAACGTGCAATACCAAGTAAAGAAAATGACATGAGAATTACTGAATCGGAACTGACTATCGATTTTATTTTAGATGAGAGGGCTAGGGAATTGTGTGGAGAACAAATACGTTGGTTTGATTTAAAACGAACTAAAAAGTTAGTTGAATACGTTAAGTTGCATAATATGGATGCAAAAGATAATATTCAAGAATATCATATGCTACGTCCGATACCCCAAAATCAATTGGATGCGGTGACTAATAAAGATGAATTCACTCAAAATCCCGGATATACAAAATAAAGTAATTTTGTAAAAGGAGTATATTGAAGTATTTCTTCTTAACATACTCCTTTTACAATATACCATAAAGAAAAATAGAGGTAAAATGAAATCAGCTATAAAAAAAATATTCGTTTTAACGGGTTGTGTACTATTGCTTGTAACATCTATGAGAGCACAGAGGGCATGTCTCAATTTATCAGAAACTCTATGGAATATCACTCTTGATCGTTCGGCTGTATGGCAAAATGATTCTCTTTACGTTCCTCCTGTCAATATTCATGACCTCCCTGTCCATATACCTACCGGAGGCTGGAATTTGCTTGATACACCCGATAAGATAGGGGTGACACTTCCTGCTACCGTAGAGCAACACCTATGGGGATGGAATGGAGAAACATTTGGAGTTACCGGAAATTATGTAGGGGTTTCATGGTTTGATACAAAAATAAATGTACCTGCTGATTGGAGAAATAAACGGATAGTGATGAATGTTGCTTCTGTCCGTTTTAGAGCTGAGATTTTTGTTAATAAAAAATTGGTGGGATATGATTTGGTGAATAGTACGCCGTTTGCTGTAGATGTGACACCTTTTATTCTACCTGGTCAGGAAAATGTGATTGCTTTCCGCATTACTGATCCAAATGGTAATTTTAATTGGAAAGATTCCCAAGTCTATACATGGGGAGAGTATAGAACTAATCCTTCTCATGGTTTTGGCGGTATAACTGGAAAAGTGGAGTTGGTTGCTACGGATAAGTTATATATTGGAGATGTTTTTATTAAAAACCAACCGGACCCTCATTCTATTGAAGTTGAAGTGACGGCTTGTAATGAAACAAAGAACCCGATGAAGGCTCAGAAAATGCTTTTAACAGTAAAAGAACATAAAGGTGAGAAAGTACTTTACCGAAAAGAATACTCTGTTGAAAATCTTGTTGTCGGAGAGAATAAACAAACTTTTCATATTCATTTGCCAGTGGCAAAATTGTGGAGTACGGATTCTCCTCATCTTTATGATTTGTCTGTTTCAGTAGGTACGGATAATTATACGCAGCGTTTTGGATTCAGATGGTTTGAAGTGAAGGATATTCATGGAGATAAGCAATTTTTCTTGAATGGAAAAAGAATTGTTTTACGTACAGCTATTTCATGGAGTTTCTGGCCGGATAATGGGATCACTCCATCTGATGAGTTGGCTAGGAGACAAGTGGAGAGTGCTAAAAAGCTAGGACTTAACATGTTGAATTTTCACCGTACTATCGGGCATAGCAATGTCTTGGATTATGCTGATGAATTGGGATTATTATACTTTGAAGAACCGGGAGGCAATCAGTATCCTATCAATCACTTTAATGATAATAACAAGCAAAGCAAGTTTTATTTTGCTTACCGGAATGAAAAATTGGTGCGAATGATTAAACGTGACCGTAACCATCCGTCTCTTGTTATTTATAATTTGCATAATGAACGGGGAGCTTGGCCACAGGTACAGGATTATGCGCAGATGCGTATGGCACATTCGTTGGATCCTACCCGTATCTTAACTTATAATTCCAGTAATGGAGAGAACCCGGAAAATGAGGCGAATGCCCGTTTTAAATTGCACTTGATGCCAAACGATACTACTTTTTATGATTATGGATGGTATGACAGGCATCATGCAGGTGGTCCGGGTTGCTATCATGATAATTTATATTGGGGTAAAGATAACTATCACCGTTTTTCAGATCATAAGGATGAGATTATTTATTGGGGGGAAGACGGGGCTATTGGTACTCCGCCGCGTCTTCAGCTCATTCGGGATGAAATCCTGCAATCTGGCACTACTTCTGGATGGGAAGCGATGGATTATATGAAATGGTATGATGCATATGATTCGTTTCTTAAACACAATGGATTTGCCAAAGCATTTCCTACAGTGGATGATTTGACCCGTGCCATGGGGAATGTGGCTTTCTATTATCAAGGTAGGGTAATTGAGAATATTCGTATCAGTAATACGGTGGATGCTTATGCTGTAAATGGTTGGGAAAGTATGAAACTGGAAAATCACTCCGGCATTGTTGATAATTATCGTTATCCTAAAGGAGATGTGGAAGTAATGGCTCGTTATAACCAACCGTTATTTTTAGCTGTAAAAATGAATCGGAAAGTGCTGAATGTTGGAGATACGACTATAGTAGATACTTATATTGTAAATGAAAAGAATTTGAAGGGGAATTATTCTCTTCAATTGATAGCGAAAGATGCGGAAGGTACTGTATTGGCTACCCATGTATCTAGTGTACATGTTAAAGGGGGGAATGTATATGGTCAATGTTTACAGATCGGCTGGAATTTTGTTCCTCGGGCAACAGGCTATGTTTGTATTGAAGCAAAGTTGGTCAAAGGCAAAAAAACTTTTGCAACTGGAGACGATTCTTTGTTTGCTGTAAGTTTGAATACGAAAGGAATTACAGCTAATGGTTCTATTGCTGATACTACGGGCGTTCTGAGCAATTTTATGAAAACAGTTGGTTTTGATATTCCGGAATATAAAGAAGGGACACCTTCGGGAGATTATTTGTTGGTTGGCGCCTTTGAACCTACTCAATGGGGAAGTGGTATGAGTGATATTATGGAATGGGTTTACAAGGGACATACATTGATTATTGTGGATAATGCGGAAAGGTGGGCTGAGTTCTTAGCGGATAAAGAAGTTTTGGATTATCGTGGTTCAAAGAAACTAGGTACGGCTTGGTATGGTGGGAACTTTTTCAATAGAGAACATCCTATTTTTGATGGATTGCCTGTCAATTGTGTCTTTAATTGGGAATATCAATGCTTTGCTACTTACAACCGTCATCGTGTAGGGTTGCGTTGCTTTAATGGGGAAACATTGGTTGCTTGTGTTTCCGATCATAAAAAAGAAGTTTATTCTGCCTTGTCTGTTATTCCGGCAGGTCGTGGAAAAATAATTATTACTACATTGGATATTCCTGCATGTATAAAGGATGTCAAAGCTTATACAGTTCCTGTTGATCTTGATGGCATGAACGAGTCGATGAATACTTTTAATACCAAAAGCGAGAATAGGGCTAATGTAGTGGGCCAACAGTTATTATTGAATTTAATAAAAGAAAGTAATAGATAATTATGAAGAAGAGTATTATTGCCATAGCATTTTTGTTGTTATGTCCATTTTATGGGGTGAGAGCACAGGAGAGACCGTTTTTTGATTTGTCAGGAAAAGGATGGCATTTATGGCAGGATAAAAATGCAGCTTGGCAGACAGAGGATATTTATTTGACATTGGAAGAGGCACAGAAAGTTCCTGCAACTGTTCCTACAGCGGGATGGGATATATTGACTTCTGCCCAGACTCTTCCGGTACAGGTTCCCGGAACAGCTGAAGAATATCTTCAAACTCAGTCCGGACCCGAAGGAGATATTACAGGAGTTACATGGTGGAGTCGTACAATGGATATTCCGGTGTTGAAGAAAGGACAAAAAGTCTTTTTGAATTTTGGCTCTATACGTTCACGGGCGGAGATTTTTATTAATCAGAGATTAGTGGATTATCAGATTGTGGACAATGTTCCTTTCGAAACGGATATAACTCCTTATATAAAATCGGGAGAACAAGTACAATTGGCTGTACGTATAACGGATGCGGGTGGTAACCATGATTGGCGTGACTCCAGAACTATTCCGTGGGGAGATAAGATGTTGCCTCCCGGTCATGGCTTTGGAGGAATAACAGGAAAAGTTGGTATGAAGGTATGTAATGCTGTTTATGTGGCGGATATTTATATGCAGAACACTCCTCAGATAACCACCGCCAATGCTATTCTGACATTACAGAATGAAAAAGGAAAGACTACGAAGCAGGATCTTCGTATAACGGTGTACGAGTGGCAAAATAAAGAAAAAATAGTTTATTCTAAAGAGATAAAGGGTGTTTCATTAAATAAAGGCCTAAATGAACTGAAGATTCCTGTATCAGCTCCGGATGCGAAATTATGGAGCGTGGATGATCCTAATCTGTATGTATGTGAGGTGGAGTTATCCGAAGGAAAGAACTGGGTAGATAAAGATTCCCGCCGTTTTGGATTCCGTTGGTTCGAGGCTTCCGGTATAGGTGAGGATGCTGTCTTTCGTTTAAACGGAAAACGTATCATGCTTCGCTCGGCCATCAGTTGGAGTTTTTGGCCGGTCAATGGTATTTTCCCATCGGAAGAATTGGCTGAAAGGCAAATTCGCATCGCTAAGGAGTTAGGGTTGAATATGTTGAATTTTCATCGTTTTATCGGTAATACTGACGTAATGAATTATGCTGATGAGTTGGGACTGCTCTATTTTGAAGAGCCTGGCGGCTTTCGTCTGGACGTAAGACAGCCGTTTATGAATGCTGTTTTGCATGAAAAGGTCATCCGTATGGTAAAGAGGGATCGCAGTCATCCCTGTCTGGTTATCTATAATATGATGAATGAATCGGGAAATGCTGCTCCTGAAAAGTTAGAATTGGAAATTCAAGCGATGAAGGATATGCGTGTATTGGATCCTTCCCGGTTGATTCTTCGTACCTCGGCTTGGGCTAAGGGAGATGATATAGAAGATCAGGCTAAAATTCATATTCGTCCTTACGATGCAAAAGTGTATTGGAGTGGTTGGTATGATTATCATCGTGCCGGAGGACCTGCTGTTTGGAATGAAGGTTTGTACAAAGGCCCTGACGATTATTATAATGATACCAAGAATAAGCGTGAAATTGTATTCTTTGGTGAGGAAGGGGCTTTATCATCACCTCCTCGTTTGGAAAAGAATAAAGAAGATTTGGAAAAATATAACTATAAAGGATGGGATGGCAGAGAGTTTCTACGTTGGTATGATGAATTCAATAAATTTCTGGATGCTAAACAGTTAAGGACTGTTTATCCTACCGTGGATGATTTGTGTGTGGCTATGGGAACTGTATCCTATGAACATCAGGGACGTAAAATAGAATCGGCCAGAATGAATAATTTGACGGATGCATACGTTGTTAATGGATGGGAATCGGAATTGACGGAGAATTATTCGGGAATTGTCGATTGTTTTCGTTATCCCAAATCAGATCCGGCTATCATAGCTCGTTATAATCAGCCTTTGTATGTAGCGGTAAAGACCAGGCAACAGGTTGCAGCCGCAGGGGGAAAGGTGACCGTTGATTTTTATCTGATTAATGAGAAGAATGTCCGGGGAAACCATCAATTGAAAATCTCGGTGACAGACTCTCAAGGAAAAGTGATGGAGGTAGGGACTTATGAAACGGAAGCCGCCGGAGGTGAGGTTTATGGTCAGTTGTTGGTGAAGGATGTAAAAATACCAGTTCCTACAGCTGGAGGACTTTGTAGGATTGAAGCAAAACTGTGTAAGGAAAATTCTGTTGTTACAACTGGGTATGATGATATATTGTCTGTAAATCTGGCATCCAATATGTTGGATGGTAAAGGGGCCGTTTGGGAAGATGGGAGTGCTTTACAGAATTTCTTGAAGGGTAAAACGAAAGAAGCGGTTGCAGCTTACGAGGATAATTTAGGAAAGTTGGATTGGATTATGGTGGCCCGTCCTCCTAGGAAAGATCAGTTGACAATGGTGCCGATGGAAGCGTTACGCTCTGCCGATGGCAAACCGGGATTGGATGTGGTCTATTATGAGGATATGGAATTTCAGAAGGAAGTTTATCATGAAGTGGCCAAGGTGGTTAATCTGAGTGCTATTGAGGGAGCTACACCAAGTCCTTTTGTGTATATGCTTGATGGTTATGGTATTAAATGGAGTGGTAAAGTACTTCCTTCTGTCAGTGGTGAATATACGATTATTCCTCAGAGTAATGATCGTAGTATGATTGAAGTCTTTGTCAATGGTAAGAAAATATATGAAATTACCAGGAAGAAAGAGCATTTGGGCGATGGAAAAGTCTATTTGGAAGGAGGCAAGTCTGCCGATATAGAGATCCGTTTCAGGCATCCTCGTAGTAACGCGCGTTGTCGTTTGGATTGGGCTGTTCCTAATGATAAGATGCCGGATGCACAGCGTTTAATGGAACGTGCCGTAAATGATGGAACCAAAATCTTTATTATTCAGAGTGCTGATGAATGGTCGGAATTTATAGCGGCTAATAGTAAAGTGGTGTTTAAGGACAAATTCTTTGTTGGAACCAACTGGCTGGGCGGGGTGATGTTTAATAAGCCGCATGATATTTTCAAGGAACTTCCTGTCGGAAATGCTCTCAACTGGCCTTATCAGGCATTGATACATACAGGGGTGGAGCGTATGGGATTAGTGATGGAAGGTGAGGAATTGCTGGTCGGAGCCTATCATACTTATCCTATGGCTATCGGAACTGCTATGGGGATTGTACCTATGGGTAAGGGTAGTGTTTTGTTCTCTACATTGGATATCTATGGGAACATCATTAATGATTCGGCTGCCGGACTTGTAGCCAAAAAACTGATTTTCAATATGATTGATTTTAAATAAAATAACAGATACCATGAAAAAACGATTCCTATGCTTTTGTTTATGCCTGTATTGTATAGGACTATGGGCGGCCAATACTTCTTTTAAGAAGACAGGAAATGATTTGTTGTTTTTTTTGCCTCAGGGAAATGTGAAATTGGAATTTTGTACAGATGATATGTTCCGTGTACGTCATTCTCAAGGTACTGTGTTCGCTGAGAATGAACAGTGGATGGTTCGGAAATATGATTTTTCTTCTGTCAACTATACGGTGGAAGATAGAGGTACTGCATGGTTGATTACGACCAGAAAACTGATTATAGAGGCTACCAAGAATCCGTTCTGTCTGACAGTTTCTGATAAAAACGGCAAACTGCTTTATACGGAACTTGCGGAACAACGTTTTTATAAGGATTCTGTCAAGATGAAAGCTGTTCTACAGCCGGATGAGCATTTCTTTGGTTTTGGGGAACGTATGGATTTCATGGATCAGCGAGGGCGTAAGATTTATCTGAATGTAGAGTTGGGAAGAGGGATAAAACCGGCTGTAGGAGGAAAAGATATTTTACGTGCCAATTATTGTCCCGTACCTTTTATGATGAGTACCAAAGGATATGGTTTGTTCTTTCATACTCCGTTTGCTACCGAATGGAATATGGGGTGGGATAGTAGTGATTATTATTCGTTTAAAGCTTTTGGCGGTGATTTGGACTATTATTTTATGTATGGTCCCGATTTTTATACCATGATTGACCGATATACGGAATTGACTGGAAAATCCCCTATGCTTCCTCGTTTTGCAATGGGGTTGCATGTTGGTACTTATTCCGGTGGAACTTGGAAGAATGAAGAGATGACTTCTGATAAATACCCGCCTGCTTTATGTAAACGTTTGCGTGAGGAAGGAGTGCCTTTTGATTTGCTTTGGCTGGATTCTACTTGGAGATTGTTTAATACCACTTACGGAAATGGTGGTTGTTGTTTTGAATGGCGCAATACGTTCAAAGATCCGAAAGCCATGTTTGATAGTTGCTATGCGCAAAATGTAAAAATGGTGGGGCTTCATATCCGTTCTATATTAGATAATGGTCCTGAATATCATCTATTGGATAAGGCGCGTGAACAGGGAAACGTGCTGTATCCAGGAGCCAAGACAGAAGGGGTAGTGAATTTCTTTGATCCGAAAGCAGTAGATTGGTGGTGGGAGAACGGAGTAATGAAAGTCGCTTCTATCGGGGCTAAGTTTGTGAAAACGGATGTCGGAGGAACGATGGACCTGAAAGGACTTCATAATATTTTTCCTTTAGCTTATGCGGAGGCTCCCTATCGTAAATTTCAGGAATATAATAATATGAGGGGGTTGACACATACTCGTGAAGGTTATGCGGGAATTCAGCGTTATCCTTATATCTGGGCCGGAGATTGGGGGAGTGAATGGCAGTGGTTTGAACCGGTGATACGTGCAGGACTTAATATTGGTATGAGTGGTGTGGGTAACTGGACTCATTGCATGGGAGGATTTGAACAATATTCTCCTTACGATACAGAATTATATACTCGTTGGGTACAGTTCGGTATGTTTTCACCTATCGCCATGGTGTTCGGTATGGATCACCCCCGTTATCATGAACCTTGGACTTATGGTCCGGAGGCTTTGGCCAATTTTATCAAGTACGATAGTTTGCGTTATACATTGATTCCTTATATTTATAGTAATGCTTATCAGCTTTATAAAACGGCACGTCCCATGATGACCCCTTTAGTGATGGATTATCCTCAGGATGAGAATACCTATCAGCTGGCGCGTCAATATATGTTCGGGCCATGGATGATGGTTTGTCCTGTCACTACCAAAGGTGCACTGAGCCAACATGTTTATTTTCCCGGTGGAGAATGGTTTGATTATGAAACCGGTGAGCGTTACGAGGGCCGTCAATATAAATCTTTTCTTACTCCGTTGGATGTGTTGCCTATCTATATAAAAGCCGGAGCTATTATTCCCATGCAACCTGTTATGCAGTGGGTAGATCAGCACCCTGTAGAGATGATAACATTGGATGTCTATCCGTCAGGCATTTCTTCTTATGAGATGTATGAAGATGATGGTATATCAATGGATTATCAAAAAGGGATTGGTTCATTGACCCGTTTTACCAGCAGGCTTGCTGATGATAGTTGGACGTTTACTGCAGATAAACCGGTAGGGAAGTACAAACCTGTCAGACACACTTATCTGGTGAAGGCTTATTTGCAGAACGCTCCGCAATCTGTGATAGAAAATGGTAAATCGTTGCCCGTTCTTTCATCAGTTGCAGATGCAGACCGGAATACAGGCTGGTTTTATGATATAGAGCATAAACGTTTGTATGTGAAGACAGCCGGAGATAACCGTCAGAAAATTGAAATTGTGGTACAATAACTTAAAGGATTGATTCTATGAGAAAAATCATCGGTTTTCGCACTTTGTGCGTAAGTTTGGGAATATGGGTGGGGACTTTGGTGGTATCTGCTCAAGGTGAGTTTAAGGCATTACCTTGGAGGCAAAGTACCGCTTATAATTCTTATCTGATGCGTGATGTGCATCGGCAGTTTGCCGACCGGCAGTTTGCCATTCAAAAAGCGTTTGCTTCTCCTGCCGGGATGCAGAAGTATCTGGAGGGTTGCCGTGAACGATATAAACAAATAGTAGGTACTTTTCCTGAAAAAGGGAGTTTAAATGCTCAGGTGGTAGGGAAGGTACAAGGTACGGGTTATCATATAGAGAAAATAATTTTTGAAAGCAAGCCCGGCCGCTATGTCACAGCACATCTTTATATGCCAGAGAACACGACTGTTCCTGTTCCGGCGACATTGGAACTTTGCGGACATGGATTGAATGGCAAAGGTCCTTCGTCTCATGCCGCTATGTTGATGGCATCCAATGGTATTGCTGTACTAGTGGTAGATCCCATAGGCCAGGGAGAACGGTTGCAACTTATTGATAGGGAAGGAAAACCACTGACACGGGGGGCTACCACGGAACATACCTTACTGAATGCGGGCTTTAACTTGCTTGGTACTAGTTTGGCGGCACAGGAATATTGGGATAATCATCGGGCTTTGGACTATTTATTGACTCGTAAGGATATTGATCCGGAGCGTATCGGAGTATATGGATCTTCTGGTGGTGGTACTCAGACCGCTTATTATATAGGTTTGGATCCCCGTGTAAAGGTAGCGGCCATTTGTAGTTTCTTTTCTACCCGAGAACGTACTATGGAGTTGCAAGGTCCTTCCGATGGTTGCCAACATATACCATACGAAGGGCGTGAACAACTGGAAGTACCTGATTTTGCTTTAATGATGGCTCCACGGCCTTTATTGATTTTAAGCGGTAAATATGATTTTGTCGATTTATGGGGTGCGCAACAAGGATTTGCTGAATTACAACAGTGCTATAAAGTATTGGGAGTTCCCGAAAAGGTGGATATGCTGACAGTAGAAACCGGTCATGGACTTGGAGCTGAAAAAAGGCAAAAGTTGGTCAGTTGGTTCAAGCGTTGGCTGAAAGATGATCAATCTCCGGTGAAGAAATCGGCACAAGACCGTTTCCGGTTGTCTGATATGCTTTGTACGACTAAAGGACAGGTGAATGTATCTATGCCTGGAGCACTCAGTATTATGCAGGAAAATGTGAATCAGCTGGATGAGTGGGCTTCCAAGCGTGAGGCGTTTCTTTCGAAAGGAAAGAAAACTGTCCAAGCAAAGATGCTGGATTTGTTAGGTCTTAAAGGTCTTCCTGACCATAAAATAAGAATTGAGGCAACCGGACATGATTCAATGCGTGAATATGAACAATATAAGTTTCAGCTTATAAGGGAAGGGGAGATGCCTGTTCCTTGTATTCTTATCATGCCGTCCAGAGCGAATGCTGATTCTCCTGTTGAGTTAAGGTTACAGGAAGAGGGAAAAGGAACTTATTTGAGTGAATATGCGAATTTTGCTGCTGCCTTGACGGAAGGAAAAATCTTGTTGTTGGCAGATTTGCGCGGATTTGGGGAAACAACGGATCCTGCATTCTATACGGATGCTAAATATTGGAACCGTGAGTATCGCAATGCAATGGTCAGTATGCATATAGGGCGTCCTATTATGGGACAACGTGTTGTCGATATTTTGACTTTGCTTGATTTTTGTTCAGAACACGAATTTCTGAAAGGACACCCCGTCAAGGTATTTGCCAATGGTATTTATGGTCCGGTTGCAATTCATGCTGCTTATTTGGATGAAAGAATCAACAGTGTGGAGATAAAACATAGCGTGAAGACTTGGAAGGAATACATTGAGAGGCCTATGCAGTGGGATATGTATTCTAATGTGTTGTATGGTGCTTTGAAATATTATGATTTACCGGATTTGATAAGGTTAAGCAATTGTCCCATTTGTTTTGCAGATTAAAAAATAGAATTCATTTCCACTGTAGGAGCATATTAAATGCCCAAAGGAGGGCACAGCAATCTGCTCCTGCAGTGGATGGAATATATGGCTTGTCTATTTCTTTTCCAGGAAATCAGCACGCATCGGACTGAAACAATCTATCAGCATACCCGGCTCCAGGCATACACAACCATGCACAGCATCCGGTTCCTTATACAGACAGTCGCCGGCCGATACAATTTTTTTCACACCATTGATGGTGAACTCAAATTTTCCACTTTCCACATAAGTCACTTGTGAATGGATATGATGGTGGACAGCTCCTACAGCTCCCTTTTCAAATTTTACTTTAACAACCATGATGTCATCATTGTAACCCATGATCTGGCGCACTACACCTTCGCCTGCAGGTTCCCATTCTTTGCCTTCTGCAAAAATGAAGTTTTCACTACCTGTTTTCATAACCTTTTTTTCAGTGTTTTTGTTTGTTTCTTCAGTACACTCTTTGTTGCTCTCTTTTTTTTCACTTTGTGCATTGCAGCTCTGCAATAGTAGTGGTGCCATCAAGGCGCAAGCATACAATGCGGTTCTTACCTTACGATTCATGATCTTGCATTTAATATAAAATGAATAACTAAAACTTTTCTTCAAATATACTTATAATATGGGGAGGGTAGTTCGTCGTGATTAAAATATACGAGGAAAAGACCAAATATTACAAATCCAAGCTCCGGAAAATGGCTTATTTTGCTTCATAATGATATTTAAACTTGAATCAAAACACTAAAACAACAATGAAAAGCACATTAAAGAAGAACTGGGAAAGAATTGTCCTTTGCCTGTGCATGGCAAATTTTGCTTGTATAGGTATAGCCCAAACTAATAAAAAATTAGATGACCAAGTTATAAATACGATGAAAACCGCCACTCGGTTTATGATGGACAAAGTGAGTTATAATGGTGGCTTCGTATGGAATTATTTGCCGGATATGTCCCGTTCATGGGGAGAGATGGAAGCCAAGAGGACAATGGTATGGATTCAGCCGCCGGGAACTCCTTCTGTCGGTCATTTGTTGCTTGACGCTTATCATGCTACAGGAGATGAGTATTATTATGAAGCTGCGAAAAAAGTGGCTAACACCTTGATTTGGGGACAGCTTGAATGTGGCGGATGGAATTATGTGTTCGATTTTGCAGGAGAGAACTCCTTAAAGTCCTGGTATGATACCGTTGGTAAAAATGGCTGGCGTCTGGAAGAATTTCAACATTATTATGGAAATGCGACTTACGATGATGCGGGTACTATGGAGGCTGCCAAATTTCTACTTCGTATGTATGTGGAAAAAAATGATCCTGCTTTCCGTCCGGCTTTGGAGAAAACCATTGATTTTGTCTTGAAAAGTCAATATCCGGTGGGTGGATGGCCTCAACGGTATCCTTTGATGTATGATCACCCTTTTCAAGGTAAGAAAGATTATTCGTCTTTTATTACTCTGAATGATGATGTGATTCCTGATGCGACCGAGTTTTTGATTCAATGCTATCAGGCAATGGGGTTGCAAGGGGTAAAGGAGCCTATTATGCGTGCTATGTACTTGATGATTTCCCTTCAACAAGGGGAACCTTATGCAGGCTGGGCAGACCAATATACAGTAGATGATTTGAAACCGGCTCATGCCCGTTCTTATGAACCGCGCAGTGTGAACACCGGTACTACCGTCCGTCTTGTTAATTTAATGATGGATTACTATAAACTTACAGCTGATACTCGTTTCCTGTCGGGTATTCCTGCTGCAATTCGTTTTTTGGAATCAATGAAATTACCGGAATCGGATGTGAAGAAATGGAAGAGTCAGTCGACTAATCCGGAAGCTATTTTGGTTCCTCGTTTTGTAGATCCTGATACTGGTAAACCACTGTATGTCCATCGTAAGGGAAGTAATGTGAAAAACGGTACTTATTATATAGATCAGAATATAGAAAATACAATAGCTCATTATAATTCGGCAACTTTTGTGAATCCTGGTGAACTGCGTCGTCGTTATGAGGAAGTGAAAAAACTTCCTGTATCCGAATTGGCGAAGAATTCACCTTTGCTGCAGGATCATTTGGTTCCTTTACCTAAATATTATACTCGTTTACGTGGAAAAGCTACGGAAGAAGTTGCCCGGAAATTGGTGAAATCACTGACTAAGGACGGTTGCTGGCTCTCTCCTTTAAAGTCAACCTCGAACCCGTATAAGCCATATACTGTTTCAGGACCTAGTGAGGAAACGAAATATATAGCTACCTTTGTAGGGGACGAGCACGATACATCACCTTATCCGTGTACCACCGGAGAATTGTGCATCTCTGTTGGGGATTATATTGATAATATGATAAAATTAATTAGTTACCTTGAAAAGTAAAGTTTGTTAGGTATAGGTTTATGAAGAATACTGTAATTTGTTTATTGTTGTTCGGGATAAGTCTGACGGCTTCTGCTCAAGAAAAGGTGGAAACAGTCTCTATGCGTTATGAAACGCAGAATGATATGCCGCTGTTCTATCAGAAGATGAAAGAAAACCTGACTTATCCTATGGCATGGGGGAACTCTGCTATCCGAAATTTCGAAAAGTGGCGTGAGGAAGCTCGAAAAACGTTATTGGATTGCATGTTGCCTGCTCCTCCTGCTACGGCTTTTGATAAGGAAGTGATAGATACCGAGCAACGGAATGGATATAGGGCGGAGAAGATTTTGTTCAGTGTTTCGGAATATTCTCGTGTTCCTGCTTATCTGTTGGTTCCTGACGGGAATGGCCCGTTCCCGGCAGTATTGCTGCTTCACGATCACGGTGCGCATTTTTCGATAGGGAAAGAGAAAATGGTACGTCCGTTCGGTGTGGAAGCATCTGTACTGGCCGATGCGGACGATTGGGCGGAAAAATGTTATGACAAACAGTATGTAGGTGATTATCTTGCAAGTCACGGATATGTAGTGCTTGCTGTGGATGCCTTGTTTTGGGGGGAACGGGGACGTAAGGAAGGAGTACGCTATGACTCACAGCAAGCGTTGGCGGCCAATATGTTACAGATGGGAATGTCTTGGGGAGCCTTGATAGCCTGGGATGATATTCGTAGCGCGGAATTTCTGGCCTCATTGCCAATGGTTCATAAGGAAAAGATAGGTACTATGGGATTTTCTATGGGAGCACATCGTGCCTGGATGGTCAGTGCTGCTACAGATGTGGTGAAGGCAGGCGCTGCTGTGTGCTGGATGAATACTACAGATAGCTTAATGACACTTACCAATAATCAGAACAAAGGTGGGTCTGCTTATTCCATGATTATTCCCGGAATACGGAATTGGATGGATTATCCTCATGTGGCATCTATCGCCTGCCCCAAACCGATGTTGTTCATCAATGGCTTGCGGGACAAACTTTTTCCTGTAAAGGGCGTTGAAAGGGCTTTCTCTACCATGCAGGATGTATGGAAGAGTCAATCGGTAGAAAATCTGTTGACCACCAAGTTCTATGATTTGCCCCATTTTTGCAGTAAGGAGATACAGGATGATATACTTGAGTTCTTTAATCAAAATTTAAAATAGAAAGCGATGAAAATTAAGATGTTGATGGCATTTGTTGCCTTGTTGTTGTTTTCTGCTTTTACGGCAGACCGCACAATTACTATCTTTATGATAGGTGACTCGACTATGGCCAACAAACCCTTAGAGGGAGGTAATCAGGAACGTGGATGGGGCCATGTGCTGGGAGGATATTTCAGTGAGAATATTCGTGTGGAAAACCATGCTAGAAATGGTCGGAGTTCTAAAAGTTTTATTGATGAAGGATTGTGGGAGGTAGTAATTAATAAAGTAAAGCCGGGTGATTATGTTTTTATTCAGTTTGGGCATAATGATGAGAAGGCCGATGAGAAACGTCATACTGATCCCGGATCTACTTTTGATGCCAATCTACGCCGTTTTGTAAAAGAAACACGTGCTAAAGGGGGAATTCCCGTGTTGTTTAATGCCATTGTCCGTCGTAATTTCCGGAATAATAAAAATGCGGTAGCCGAAGATGATGTGCGCAAGGATTTGTCAAAGGGGAGTGTTTCTCAAGATGGAGAAGTGTTGATTGATACTCATGGAAAATATTTGGAGTCTCCGCGTAACGTGGCAAAAGAGTTGGATGTGCCTTTTGTGGATATGAACAAGATAACGCATGATTTGGTGCAGGAGATGGGACCGGAGGCTTCAAAAAAATTGTTCATGTGGATTCCTGAAGGTGTGTGTGCAGCTTGTCCGAAAGGGCGTGAGGATAATACGCACCTGAATGTATATGGGGCGCGTACTATTGCTGGTTTGACAGTGGATGCTATAGCTAAAGAGGTTCCTGCATTGGCGCCTTTTGTACGTCATTATGATTTTGTAGTGGCAAAAGATGGCAGTGGTGATTTCTTTGCCATTCAGGAAGCGATTCATGCTGTCCCCGATTTTCGTAAAGCAGGACGCACTACTATTCTAGTCCGTAAAGGGGTATATAAAGAAAAAGTGGTTATTCCTGAAAGCAAGATTAGTATTTCTTTGATAGGTGAGGACGGAGCAATTCTGACAAATGATGATTTTGCTTCTAAAAAGAACTATTTCGGAGAAGAAATGTCTACCTCCGGTTCATCAACCTGTTATATCTATGCTCCCGATTTCTATGCTGAGAATATCACTTTCGAGAATAGTGCCGACAGAGTGGGGCAGGCAGTGGCCTGTTTTGTTAGTGGAGATCGCGCTTATTTCAAAAACTGTCGTTTTTTGGGAAATCAGGATACTTTGTACACTTATGGCAAAGACAGTCGTCAGTTTTATGACCATTGTTATATAGAGGGTACGGTGGATTTTATTTTTGGCTGGTCTACGGCATTGTTTAAGGATTGCACCATCCATAGTTTGGGTGATGGGTATGTTACCGCTCCTTCTACAGATCAAGGCAAAAAATATGGCTATGTTTTTATAGGCTGTAAATTGACGGGTGTGGCTGAGGCTCAGAAGGTGTATTTGTCTCGTCCTTGGCGTCCTTATGCACAGGCTGTTTATATTCATTGTGATTTGGGAAAGCATATTCTTCCGGTGGGTTGGAACAACTGGGGCAAAAAAGAAAATGAGGAAACCGTATTCTATGCTGAATACCGGAATACGGGAGAAGGGGCGGCTACCGCTTCGCGTGCTTCGTTTGGAAAGCAGCTGAACGATATCAGTAATTATAATGAAGCACAGATTTTGGCAGGTGATGACGGGTGGAATCCGGTGGAAAATGGAAATGTATTGTTGCAGAATTTAAAGAGATAAGCTGTTCTTTCTACCAGTAATAATACTTTGTCACTGTAGGGAGGAATTCTATTTGTTCCTATGGAAAGTGTCAGGGAAGAGTAGAATGATAAAGGGGGGATTTAACTTTTCCCCTTTTGTTTTTTTAGGAGCTTGTATATCAGTATCTCTCGTTTTTTATGTATTTTTGCCTACTATATATGAAAATCTACGAAATGAAAAGACACATTCTGTTTATACTTACTTTGCTGCTCTTTTTTCATGCAAAAAGTCAGCCTAATTGTATCTTTACTCATTATTCTTCGGAAAACGGCTTGTCTCAGAACTCCATCATGAGCATGGTACAAGACCATAATGGAGTTTTATGGTTCTCTACTTGGGATGGAATCAACCGGTTCAACGGTTATGACTTCAAAGTTTATAAAGCCAGACAAGGGAATAAAATTACTATGACTAACAACCGGGTAGACTTATTGGAAGTAGACCCTTATAATTATATTTGGCTGCAAACGTATGATTATCGTGTGTATCGTTTTGACCAAAGAACAGAGAAGTTCGAACAAATTCCTGCCGAAGGTGAAGAGGAGGGCATGCGTTTCTCTTCTATTAAAATATTGCCCGACAGTGTCATTTGGCTACTTTCTGAAAATGAGGGGGCTGTCCGTGTGAAAACAAACCCTAAAGATTACAGTATAACTACCCAAGTATATGCTACTCATAGTCGTGGAGGAAATGCCGTTCATATTAATCAGGTTTTTAGCGATGCTTACAATCAAGAGTGGTTGCTTACTGATAACGGTCTGCTGAAGATTACGAATGATAAAGAAGAGCCTGTCTCTTATTTTGTGAATATCCAGTCAGGCAAAGATGAACCCGTACAGGCCTTCTACTCTTTTTGCAGTTATGGTGACGAACTTTATTTTGGATCAGACAGAGGACGGATATGGTGCTATTCTTTGCAGAATGAAATCTTTCGTCTTTGGGAATTGCCGGTAAAGGATAAAGTGATTGCTATAAATGAAATAAAAGGTACGGGGCTGTTGATAACAACTGCCCATGAAGGATTGATATTGTATCATTCGGATACAAAAGAGTGTAAAGTCTATAATAAGTCCAATTGTCCCGAATTCCCGGCAGACGCTTTCCGTTCTGTTTATGTTGACAGTAAGCAGGAAGCATGGTTTGAGATGACCGAATGGGGAAAGGTTTGTCATTTCAATCCTTTGACAGAAGTATTTAAGCAAGAAAAGATGCAAGTGGAGCCTCGTGGTGCCGATCGTTCCTATCCCAGTTTTCATATTTGTGAAGACTTGAACGGTAATTTGTGGGTACATCCGCAAGGAGGAGGGCTTTCTTGGTATGACAGAGAGGCAAATCGGCTGTTGCCTTTCTATAATGACCCCGATTCACCCGATTGGCACTTTTCCAATAAATTACATTCCATGTTATCCGATAAGCAAGGCAATCTTTGGTTATGTACTCATTCTAAGGGGTTGGAGAAGATTACTTTTTTAGGAAGCCAGTTCCATATTTATCCCCGCATGGGTCACAGTTATGACTTGAATTCCAATACGGTACGTGCGTTGTTTGAAGATAGCGAACATCGCATCTGGATGGGAAAACGGGATGGTCAGATTGAAATTTATTCTTCTGATTTAGATTTTCAGGGTATTCTGACTGAAGAGGGGGATATAGCCAAATCTGGCAGGCCGTTACGGGGAGTTCCTTATCATATCATGCAAGATTCTCACGGAAACATTTGGATTGCGACCAAAGGGGATGGTATTATTCTGGCAGAAAAGGAGGGGGCCCATTTTAAGTTTACTCGATTCAAATATGATGAAGATGATATTTATAGCCTGAGTCATAATAGTGTTTACTGGTTACATGAAGACAAGCATGGACGCATTTGGGTGGCAACTTTCGGTGGAGGGTTGAATTATATTCAGAAAACTCCTGAAGGGAAATATGTGTTTATTAGTTCTAGAAATAACCTGAAAGGTTTTCCGTATGACCGTTGTTACCGTGTACGCCATATCACTTCTGACAAGAAAGGGAATATATGGGTGGGGAGCAGTGATGGCGCGCTTAGTTTTAAAGAGGATTTTAAAGATCCGGAGTCGATTGTGTTCCATCTTTATGCACGTATCCCCGATGATATGAATTGTCTGAGCAACAATAACGTATATCGGATTGTAACCACTTCTCAAGGAGAAGTTTATTTGGCTACATTTGGGGGTGGTCTTAACCGGCTTGTTTCCATGAACGGAGAAGGGGGAGCTGTTTTTAAATCTTATACAGTGAAGAACGGCCTGCCTTCAGATATCCTGTTGTCTGTAGAAGAGGATGGCGCAGGAAACTTGTGGATAAGTACGGAAAACGGATTGAGTAAATTTATTCCGTCCGAACAGCGTTTTGAAAATTATAATGAACGGGATTTTGGGGGCAAAATACGTTTTGAGGAGGGGACATCGCTGAATCTTAGTTCCAGTACCCTACTCTTTGGCACCAGTCGTGGTATGCTTTATTTTGAACCGGAACATATCAAGAAAAGCAATTATGTTCCATCCATTGTTTTCGGAACGTTGAAAATATCCAATCAGGAGGTGATTCCGGGTGTATCAGGCAGTTTGTTGCGACAGTCTCTTGATAATACAGAACACCTGGTACTTTCGCACAAGGAGAATATTGTAACTTTGTCCTTTGCAGCCTTGGATATGATTTATCCTGAAAATATCCGTTATGCTTATCGTTTGCATGGATTTGATAAGGAATGGAATTATGTGGATAAACAACGTACCGCTACATACACCAATCTGCCGAAAGGGGATTATGTATTTCAGGTTAAATCGACCAATAGTGATGGGGTTTGGGTAGAGAATGAGCGCAGTTTGAGAATCACCATTCAGCCTTCGTTTTGGGAAACGGCTTGGGCTATGGCAATTTATATTCTTGCTTTTCTGTTGATTCTGTTTTCAGGAG
>OGON01001061.1_pt1 | contig 20027 bp, 21 predicted proteins | sample 1552671 | NCBI WGS metagenome assembly OGON01 (sample SAMEA2580136, study PRJEB22360) | human gut metagenome | biome: human gut; feature: human-associated habitat; material: faeces | place: Denmark | collected 2008/2010 | reverse complement strand
CACGAATCATCCTCGCATTTTCTATTGCAACTTTAACCCTTCATTTATTGTTTCGTCTTTGATGAGTATAGTTCGTCCGGTACCTCCTTGTCCCACTTCCTTAAGGTATTTATACTCTTTTGATTTGATAAATCTTATAATATCTTCTTTCATATGAAATCTACTCTACTTTTATATCCGGGAGGCAGTTTATAAATCATACTATATTGTTGAAAGGTTGAGCTATGTATTTATTCCTTCTTGACCACATATTTTTGATTAGGGTCTGTTTTACTTTCTTTAGAAGTCATTGTCAATACATCGCCAAGTAATGGATCAATGTAAAAGCGCTTCATCCTATATTTGTCGGAATATCCTAGATGTTCTGATATTTCCTGTAGAGTTCGAGGCTCTTTACAATAGCTCATCAGTTTTTGTATTGTTTCCTGCCTTTTCACTTCTCTTGACTTGACTCCTTGACTTTTTACTCCTTGACTTTTTACTCCTTGACTGTTACTCCTTGACTTTTCTATATATTCAGAATTCAAGGAGTAAGAAGTCCAACGACCTTTGTTGGCAGGTACAAGCATACCTTTTCCGACCAAGGCGTACAATGTTTTTCCGACATCCAATGAATTTCTACCGAGTAATTGCTGCATACGGTAATTTGATGTGCATTTTTCGGTAAAGGCTGTTGCCAAAACTAATTGCTCCTCCTTGTTAAGCTTCTCGTAGTCGCTACCATATATGTCGTGAAGTGCTATGTGGCATTCGTCTGGTATCAATGACGCCATAGTGAGTGTCAATTCCACCAAATGCAAATCCTGATTTTCAATAAGACAAGGCTGACGCCAATTTTCTTTTTTCCAAGCATTTAGTATTGTTGGAAATCCAGAACCTATGTTGTCACCAAAACCTATCATCCTGAACATTGCCTGCATATTAGGGTTGCGGGCTTTGGAGTGTCCTCCGGTATAAATATCCATTACAGGAATTTTCAGGGAGCCAGGATTTGAGAAGACAAAACAATCATCGTGCTTCTCAACTTTCAACACTCCGGTTATCATATAGTCAGAATGTATCACAAGATTGGTCAATGCTTCTCGCACTGCTTTATGAATGGCAGTGTCATCTATTCGCTCCATACCTTCCAATCTAAACGGGCGCTTCAAGTCTTTGATTAATTTGGACTGCACTGTCATAAAGAAGTTGTACAGATTGTTTTCCCATCGTCCATCGTATGTCAGGCGGTCACTCCAGCGACTATCAGGCTGCAGGTTCGTCATGTCTATATAGTCCATACGAATATTGTCAAACCGCTCTCTAATGGACAATCCTTTACCGAACATCAGCAAACCGGCAAGGGTCAATCCCTCTCGATGTGTATTCCTGTCAATTATATAGCCTCCCATATTCAACAAGAAGTCCTTGTCTGAGTAGTCGTTCCAAACATGATCCATGTTAGCTGTGCGGAATCTATTGCGGTACGCTGCAAGAGTATTAGCATCGATGTCGTCCATCGTGTAATTCTCCATAAGAACAGAATCATTGCCGCTGTCGTTGGCATCCCGAATCATTGCCTTTACATCATCTTCGGTACAATGGTAGTCGCCCTCATAGTTCCGTTTAAAAGAGCCGTTCATCATATTACCGTTGATATAGATTGGCCTTTGTCGATAATCTACTTGCGGAATATTGATAACCAACAGAGAATGTCCTTCGTATTCAACTATATCAACATCTTCTTCGATAAGGATATTTCGGTTTACTTTGTTGCTGTTCAAGGTATCGAAGAACTCCTTTTTTAATTTCGTTGGATTATTAACACCGGTTATTTCAAATCTTTTTGCTTGGTCTGGTTCTTCCATATGCTCGATGCTCGGTTATGCCAAGCACTATGATTCCTCCTACAGTGTTTGCGAAGGATGAATAAGTCTCCCATACTGATTTAGGAATTTGATTCTCGCATTTCTTACATTCGAATGAAATGCGTTCTCCGACCTGAAGTAAGGTATTTATATCTGTTATATCCATTATAGTCTTTATTTTTGGGTAGCGTTCATCGAGTGCCGACTTTTAACATTGTCGCTATTTCAGAAAAATTTCGCACTTTTGACATGCAGATTAATTTTGCGATTCCCACAATTTCTCACTTTCGACGTCGGTTGTGGGAATTTTTTTTCTTTTTCAAAGTTACAAAATTTCTATCACTTTATCAATCAACCCGTTGCGTAACTATTGAGCATTTCACGACAGTTCCTATATATCTTTTGGCTTAAAATAGTTTTCTTATCATTCAGAAATAAATTCCAAGGTATAATGATTCTATGGTATCTATTCTTGAACAATCATGACTAACCTTGGGGACATTAAAAGGGTTTCTTAACTAAAATCCATTTAAACTGCTTACTTTTCATACCGATATAGTTAGTTAGTGGCGTAATAGGACATTCCTTACCCTCCCATGGAAAATCGAAGCATTCGTCCTTCTCTATAGGAGGTACTGATTTTACACACAGAGGCTTTAATGGACAGCAATAGAAAGGATTAGGACTTGTTATATGTTGGAAGAGTGCCCCATACAGAATCAACCTTATCACGTCTTCTGAATCCTTAGTTGGATCTTTTATAGACTTGGGGAGGAATAGTTGACCGTCTTCATTATATGTAAATGGTATACCTAGAACATTCACCATGCTTTCGATTAAAGCAGGCGTTAATTCTTCTTGATGAATAACCGAAAGCAGTGGACTCATGTGTTTTGACAATCTAACTCGCTCTAAAACGAACTCAATATAGTCAAGTTCAACATCGAGAATCTTCTTTAGCAATTCCTTAAACAGACTTATCAGCCTATCCATAAAAGACTCAACCCCTAACGTAACGCCATCACTACTTTCGATTTTTGAATTAGTTACAAACTCAAAAAATAAGGTTTCGCCAGAAATCCTCGGATGTCTGTTAGCATAATCAAGTTGGTCAAATAGGACTTCCGCCGGAGACATGGAGAACAAAGAAATATAGCATATAGAAATTAACTTTCTTCTATCTCCTGCTATGTTCGGGAATTGTTTTTCACAAAGTATCTGAACTAAATTGTATGGCAAGTCATAATTTTCATGAGTAGCTGTTGGATCAACCATCATCTGATACATAGCAGCCATACTCTCGTTTATTATGACAGCGCCAAGTTCTATAGAACGCATAGTACCATCTTGAAAAAAAATATCAAGTGTTATTTGGGGGAACTGATTAGAACCAATTTGCTCTTTCGTCCTGTGAATAACAATATCCTTACTGCGATCAATCTTTCTACAAATGTGTTCGTCTTCCCTTGAGAATGGATAATAACCACTTCCAAGTTTTATAATACTCCACTTACGATCAAGTTCCGCATCACTAATTCGCAAAGGTAGTTCAATCTCCTGTGAAGACTCTTGTATAAAAGCAAAAGTTTTAGCCAGTTTCTGATATTGCACCATACTCATATACAGTCCCCATGGAGTAGATATGTTTTGCAGAAAGTGAACGTATTCATGCAAAAATGTTCCTAATTCCTTTTGAGAAAACCTTGCTAAACCGCCATCAAAGGAGTGAGTGAGTTTTATCTGCAAGAATCCAGGTTGATATGAGCCTGCAATTGCTTTTAATACATCTTGCTCGTTATATTGTTTCATAAATAATTGTTACGATTATGCTAGTTCCGTATGCCAACAACACATTTGGAATACAACATTATAGAATAGTGTTTAATGAATTCATATTCGGGGATTTCCATCGCTATTGCTTTGTCTGCAAGGAACTGATTGAAAGCATTGTCTGAACTAAATTGCCAGGCATAAAACTTAGCGAAATTCACTTTCATTAACTCTTCTGCACTCGTAAATATTGGCCACTTCGTATTGAAAGCCATTCGTAAATACTCAGAATCTTTTTCCAACCAATAATACATAGAAGATAAGATATTGTTTCGAAAATGTTCCAATGTCTTTACTAGAGGTATCAATAGAGGCTCCATGGCATCTTTTACAATATAGTTATACAACTCATCTTCATTATTACTTTTACGCTGCAAAATCTTATAGTCAAACATGTTATCAACAGAACCTGCATTTGCCATCATAAATTCGTCATTAAAATACAGCAACACTTTACAGTTTTCAAGAAATGATTTGAAGAAATTCATATCAATATTTTGACAAAAATGATCATACCAGTTAGCATCAACATAGGTTTCAAACACCTGTCTGATGTTCCTCATGATCCATTTATGTGCATAAATGAAGTCTCTTAATCCATAACCGTACGCAAGACTTCGTAACTTTGCAACATTTATTTTGTCATCATGACAATTACCAAATTCAATAGTCTTCGATGAAGACGTATTGTCCAATTTACGGATTGCCTGCCAAAACAATGCATCAGATACAAAGACGGCTTCAGAAACCAAATCAACTGCGATAGCAACAACTGGTAGATTATAGGATATCTCAGCCCAGTAATTCAAAGAAGTCTGTTTGATACCGCCAACTACTGCTACCCCATCTTCGCGTATGTTAAGATAATCGGAAGACTTAACCTGAACCTTAATACAATGCCCTTCAACTTTTTCTCCGTTTACAACTTCAATCTCAAAGTCGATACCATAGTCACTCTCAGTTACATTTCGAAAGATTCCGATTTCGCGAAGCTTATATAATATGATTGCAAATGAATCCGACTCATTCTTAAGCTGCTTTATTCTTTTGGGAAAGTCCATTTTATCAGTATGTGAATCAAATTTTGCAAGTAACAATCAGCCCACTTGCTTGGCTGGTATTTCATACTCCTCGCCACACATTATCAGTCTCAAATATGCCTTGCAGAGACTCACTATCCTGTTGGGAATGCTTTCTCTGCTGTCATTGCTTCGGAAGTAGTCTTTCTGCTGTTGGTTCATCCTTGTGATGATTCACAGATCGACGTTCTCATTGACCATCAACAAGTGCCCTAACTTCTCATAGTCTCTTACAATTTCACGTATCTCTTCAGTATCTTGCCGAGTAGATTAAGCAGTCTGCGGGTCATCTTCCTCGCATAGATCCGTCTATACTTGCGCTGTTTTCCCATATGTCAGTTTGCCTTCTACACATCGCCGAATATCTGGTAGTGTATGTTGCCTTTCATCTGTTCCATCAGTTTCGGACAGCTGAGTCCCGTGTACATCTTCAGGAACATCAGGGCCACTTTCCCTTCAGTAGTGAAGAACGACCTGCGTCCCAACTTCGGCCTCATGCTTTTCCTTACCAGACCAAAGTTTTCTGCCATCTCGCGGAGAGGAAGCAACTTCTTTATCCTGCCCAATTCGCTCTTTTCGAAAGTTGAATAGTAGAGCTCGTAAAAATTGAACTCCGGAAACGCAATGTTTGGCGCTATCTCAGAAAAATTTAGTACTTTCGACATGCAGATTAATTTTACGATTCCCCCAATTTCTCACTTTCGACGGTGGTTGGGGGAATTCTTTTCCCTTTTTCAAAGTTACGAAATTTCTATCACTTTACAAATCAATTCATTACGTAATTATTAGGTATTCCCCCAACAGTCCCTAAACTATTAACACCGTCTATTCAGCAATATAAATGACTGCCGCTAGAGATACCCATTCAGCTTCCTCCAGCACCAATGCCAAAGTTGAAAAAATGGTATCCAGAAAACTTCATTTATATAAGGAATATAATATTTGGCATTGTGCCGAAACTGAAGATACCCCTTTTCTATTTTATTACGTCCCTTCTTTAATTCAAAACGATTTCCAAAATTGCCGCCTTCGACAATTTCTTTAAGCAGTCGAGAACCTAACCTAACATTTGGAGCACATAGAAGCAAAGAATCATCAATCGCCAAAATCTCTTTCTCCACATACATCACTGCGGCAGTGAATTCTTTCAAGCCGATTGAACACAGAAAACTATATGATGATTTTCGCACACAAGTATCAGAGCGCATAAGAATAAAGTACAAATCGATAAGTTGACGTATGCCAATTCCTTCTTCAAATATGTGGCGATTAATGTGAACAATTGAATGTACGAGGGAAAAATAGACTGATGGGTAAGCAAATCCAACAGATTCATCATAAAGGTCAAATTGAGTCGCGGATTGTTCTTTAAAGAACGTCTGTAATTTTAAGTTCGAATTCGGATTATACATCCACGACGGGCGGAAATGCACCTCCACAATTACATCTTCAAAAAACTTGGCTGTTGCATGAACATAATGGATATCAGAAAGCTCAATTCCTATCGAATTTATCTTTTCAATTGTGGTTTTCATTTTCCCCTCCACCCAAATGTCAATATCTCCGCTTTGCCTGAGACCTCTCAAAGATTCAGGATAGAATTGCGCAATACCTTGTCCTTTCAAGACACAACTTCGTAATCCACAATCACTCAATGTGGAATATAATTCAGCACATCGCTTATTCATGAATTCATTCTGTTTGTGTATATTGGCCGCCATGCCCAGCCACCTCATACGCAATGCTGTCGGAAGATTTATCGTACATTCCGGATACAAATCACACCACTTCTGGATTCCATTAAAACAGATACCTAAAACCGCGTGAGATGCCGCCAAATCATACATTACAGACCAATCATAAGCCGAAGGGGGTTGTATAGGGCGAGGTGTTCCTATTGAACTCCTAAGCAATTCGTAAAAAAGTGCTGTAAAATTTTTATTCTCGATCATAATACCATTCCCATCAATTTCTGCATACGACTCATATAGAGCATTTAACCTGAAATTTTTCAGCGCAAAGATTTTGCACCTATAGCCAAATTCATGTTTATCGATTCGAAGGACTGTTCACTTAAAACTCTTAATCAGCCGATCGAACATATCATATAATCCATAACGCGGTGACCACCCTAAACTTTTCAATTTTTCAGCTGAGAGATTAAGTTTAGTTACAGGAGCATATCCCATTTCCGGATGTTCCTCCACTACAACCTTTAATTGAGGATTAAAATGTGCACAAAGGAAATCTGCCATGTCCTTGATTGATATATAGGTTTCCTCATTTGCGACATTGTAAGCTTCACCTTTTTCTCCCCGAATAAGAATGTAGAGTATTGCAGAAACACAGTCGGTTGTATAACAATATGGTTTAGCAGATTCGCCTTTGGTATGCATTACAATATTTGTCCCTTCTATTACGCTACGGGCAAACTGAGCAAATACCCGATTGTCATCTACTGATACACCTGCACCAAAAGTCTGAGTTAGACGGGCAACTTTAGCGTTTACATCAAATTGTTTTGCATATGCCGCACAAAGATATTCAGCTGCTCGTTTTCCAAGTGGATAAGAACTACGTGGGTCAGTATTATTTACATAACCTTGCATGTCCTCTGTAATCAACGTGTCATCGAAGTTTTGTCCATAGTATTCCAATGATGAAACATAAACAATATCTGTTTGTTTTTTTCGTGCATATTCCAAGATGGCTCGAGTGCTATCAATAGCAAGCATATATGTCTCAACCGGATGTTCAGTCATGTATCTTCCTACCGTAGGACTTGCACAATGGACAATATACTTAAAGTCATCCTTCTCTGTCAAACTGTTGAGATACGCCACAAGATCACATTCAATAAAACATATCGAATCAAGGACATCATCATATATGGCCTTCGCCTTATTTAAATTGCGTATTGGACAAGTAATTCGTATATTCTTGTTCAACGCTAACAAACAACGAACTAACGTTGAACCTATCAAACCTGTAGCACCAGTTATTAGAAACGTCGCATCGTTAAAGGCATTTTTTAAAGCGAAATTCCTAACAAAATCCTCCACATCAATTTTTCTTATCGCATTCATTGAATTTATAAAGTAATGAATTTGTTAATTTCTTGTATACGTTGTGCAATATCCAAGAAGTTACAATCGTAGCGGTTATTACCGCAAAAATGTAAATGTATGGTGAGTTAAAACTAGTACGCAATAATTCTTCAAATACCCCATGCGTAAGATAAATTTCAAACGACAAAGAGCCCAAAAAGTTGAGCATTTTATTATCAGCAGGTAGCGGCATTCTATATAAAACTACGGTAACGATTGGACCTAGTAATATGTATGGTAATTCTGCAAAAAACGGAGTATATGTACCTGAAAGTAATTTAATTGACAATAACGCAATAATAACAGGAAGTGTCACCCAATAGTGCTCTTTTAAGAACTTCTTTATCATGTCTTCATATCTTGAATAAAAGAAGCCCATCGGAAATGCCATGCACGTTATCCACCAAAAAAAAGGCCAGTCTAATACATATCTTGTAACCACATAATAAACAATCATTAATAATGTAAGTTTTAATCCCGGCCATATGTTAGAACTGTTATTATATTTAAAAGCAATGTAAAATAACAAATAAAAAAGGAAAAGAGCATATACATACCAGGAATGAATGAGTGGCATTTCTATTCCTGATGCGATATCATTTAATATCTTTTCAATATTGAAATCGCCCAAGATGAAGAGTGCCCCTTGATACAAACACGTAGTAAACAAAAGAGGCAGCAACAGTTTTATAGATGCTTTGGCAATGAAATTCTGAAGATATCTCTCCCCCCCCCTCGAAAATGAGAGCATTAGCCCATATCCTGACATAAAAAAGAACACTGCTACTGCAGGAGTTGCCATGTGAAACGGCATCAGGATTTTTGTTTGTTCTGATATTACACCATCCAAATGACCTAAAACAACTAATGTAGCTAACATACCTCTGAGAGGGAGCGTATGTGTTAGGTCAAATGGTGCAAACCCCTCTTTTCTATAAAATATGGCAATGCAACTTAATAGCAACAGCCAAAACAATGCTATGGTCATTTCTCTTTAATATCCAAAAATCTGTTGGTTTTCATGTACTTCTATCATTGCACGTAGCACAAAATAATCAGTAGGTGTAGTTATTTTTATATTTTCCATTGGTCCTATAATGGTTCCTAATTTATACCCATAGTAACTCATCATAGAGCACGAGTCAATAAAGTCTGGCAACCCTTCTTTTTGACATCTTCTATGGGCGCTAATTATGTCCTTCAAATAAAAACTTTGAGGAGCACGTGCCAGTTTACAATCTGCTCGATTTGGAATGTCTAACATTCCGTCTTTCTTGCTGACCACAAAAGTTTCCGTTGCAGGAACACATGTAATACAACTTTTACACTCCTTAACCTTTTCTATATTGTCAGTAATAGTTTCTTCTGTTATTAAAGGACGTACACCGTCGTGTATCAAAACTATTGTATCCGCATCATTCTTCTCTGCCGCATATTTTTCAGCCGCACACAAGCCCTTATATATAGACTCTTGTCCTGTTTTTCCACCAGGAACGATATCTATTACCTTACTGATTTCGAATTTGTTTAGCATCTTTTTCAGATAAGGAATCCATGGTTCTAGGCAAACTACCACAATACCATCAATTTGTGGATGATTGTCAAACAACTCGATAGTGTAGATGATTATAGGTTTCCCATTCAAGTCCAAAAATTGTTTTGGCTTTGATTTGGTGTTCATTCGGGTGCCACATCCACCAGCAAAAATAACTCCTAAATTCATTCTTCTGGCAATTTAAATTTATAAACAAAATGTCTTTCTCTTTTTTCTACAGGAGGTATATCCATATAGTTTTTATACATAGAAGTCAGATAAGTCTCCACATCATTTGGCAAATTAACTTCTATCCCCTCAAATATCGCCTTTTTTACAGGCAAGTATACACTTGCAGGACGGCATTCGCCCAAATAATGTTTTCTTCCTGTTGGTATAGTTATGTAGGGCGTTTTTTTACATGTCGCATTCAATCGATCAAACCACCATACCCACTTGCGATGTGGAACCACACCAAAAAATCTACCTAAAAACATTCTATGTTTATATCTTTTCCGTCCTTCGTCTGCTTGAAGCATAAATTCTTTGTACAACGCACTCGGATATTCCACATAAAGAACACATGAACATACTGCTTGTAGAAAATCCGAACACAACGCTTTTACCTTTCTCATAAACATATTGGCAGGAGCATAATCCATAGGAAACACATCTATAAATATTCCCTTAGGACCAGGAGCATTCTCACTTGTAATCTCCACATCATATGTTCCTTTACGATAAATCTTTAAGAAGGTATTCTTGCAGTCATTTTTTTTGTTTGGAGTATCATACTCGTATTGATCCCCTAACAGATTGCTTGAAAGGAGAAGAATCAGTTTTTCATATGAATCTCGTGGCATCATTAAATCCAAATCATCATCCCATGGGATAAACCCTTGATGACGTACTGCACCCAAACAAGAGCCACCTCCCATCATGTATATAAGCCCATGTTCGTCACATAACTTAGAAATATCTTTATACATCTCCAAAAGCAGTTTTTTTTGTGCTTTAGATTGTTCATTGGGCAGTTCCTTCAAATAACCTGTTTTGATGGCTATTTCATTCATTATCTGTGTGTCTGTCTTCATCTTGTCGAATGTTTTCCGATTTTTTTTCTTGCCAAGGTTCTGAACACCCACCCCCTTAACCAATTGGGCATAAGTATCTGAACAATATATCGTTGAATCACAAAATAGCAATATTCCATCCTCGTAATCATCCTGTTGTCCAATTGGAGTTTTTTGATACCCTTTTCACTCTCATAGTACTTGCGGCCACCTCGACGAGCATATTGATCAGCACCTGAACGAACATTAACCAAGACATCTGGCACGTTTGCAAACTTGCACCCCGCTATCATCATCCGTATCCACAAATAGTAATCTTCATTCCAGAACCAATCTTGATAGTTACCTGCTTTCAATACCGCTTCTTTTCGGAACATTACAGTTACATGATTCAATGCACAACGTCCCTTCATGAAATCATAGATTTCATCATTTAGACAAGGAACTACACGCTTTCCAATAATATTGTCTGGCGTGTCAATAAATTCTGTCATTTGTCCGCCTATTATGTCAACATCAGGGTGCAACTCCAAGTATTTTAATTGAAGTTCAAATCTATTTGGCAAACAAATATCATCGCTGTCCATGCGTGCAACAATATCATTTTTTGCAGATTCCACTCCAATCCTTAAGGCCTTTCCGAGACCACCATTCTGCTTCAATCGTATAATATTGAACACTTCTGGGTAGCGAGCTTCATACTCATCCAAAAGTCTGTCAAGTGCTTCAGGCACTTGTCCATCACGCACGAGTACAATTTCTGTTGGTTTCACGCTCTGTTCCACGAGCATACTATCAAGAGCGACACGCACAAACTCTGGCTTATCGTTCTTATAGACAGATGTTACTATTGAAAATGGTTCCATATGTATTTACAACGTGTTAATTAAGTTTGACCATTCATTGACTATTTTTCTCTCATCAAATTTACGTCTTGCTTTCTTACCCTCAATTGACATATCAGATGCAAGACTTGGATTATCTACCAATGTTACCATGGCTTCATATAGTTGATCGGCACGATCGATATCAATAAGAAAACCATTGACACCATTTTCTATCAAATCCGTAGCCCCAGACACCTTCGTTGAGATTGTTGGTACTCCAGAACAAATCGCTTCCATCATAGAATTTGAGAAACCTTCAAAATTCGACGTTAAAAGGAACATATAGGCTTTCTCATATTCCTTTGCAACATTATTACAACGCCCATTTAATTTAATAAAGTCTGATGCCTTATTATCGATAATCATTTGTTTAACCAATGATAGTTGTTCATCATGTTCTCTATTACCCCAAATGTTTAAAATGAATTTTGGATATTTTTCATGAAACTTCAGGAAAGCCGTTATCATCATTGGATAATTTTTTTGTTTATCCAATCTAGCCATTGCTAATATTGATGTCCTCGTTGCATCCCAATCCTTTTCGCCACATTGCTTTAAATTTATAGGATTGTGTATGACCGATATTTTCTTCTGTAAGAAAGATGGGAAATAGCTTTTAATTTTTTGAGTCTGCACTACATGTTTTGTGGTAGTGGGTAGAAGTATACTTCGTAAGATTTTCCATTTAATTCCAACAGCTTTAGGGTCATTTCTTTCCGAAGTTATTATGTTTCGTCTCAATCCAAGGAGACTTAATAATGTGACACAATAAACTCGTATCATGAAAGATATGACCACGTCATCCTTTTTTACATAATGACGGAGCCATACGATTTTATTTATCCAACCATTTGAGTAGTCTTCTGCGAATACAATCTTTACTTTTGGATCTATATCATAGAAGACGGAACGCTTTCTAAGGCAGATGATTTCCACCTCATCATATTGCATACTCAAATTATTTGACAATACACTAATAACTCTTTCAGCACCACCTGATGCAAGAGTATCAGTAACAAATAATATTCTCATTGTTTTTCTATTTTAGCCTGAATTATTCATAAAGAAAGTAAAGGCGTCTTCATAATAATTTGGTAACCAGAGGGATTAAATGTTATATTTAGGGGTTGTCGTTAAATGTTTTCAATATGAGCGAAGCAGCAGACAATCCCTTCAATTTCTGCGTCCGACTCATCAAAAATTTCAATTTCATATCTATTTCCGGTCGTTTTGGCCGGATTTTTTGTCCGTTTTTCATGGCGAGGATACAGTTTCCCCACAAGAGCTCCGCATTGACTGCAAGTTTCAGTGTCAGGCAGCCGCCAAACGCGCCCTTTGTTCTATCCAGTCCGCCAACTGCACCACGTTTGCCGTGTGGATGCCGAAGAAGATGTAAAGGATTTCCGTCCGCTTCGTCCTGGCCTTGACCCTCCTGAGATCGTAGTGCTCCTTCTGTGTCCCGAACGAGCCTTCCATCGCAGTCGCCCTCACTCTGGCAAGTTCCTTTCGGACAAGGTCTTTCTCCTTTTTCTTCTCACCGAACGGACGGCCTCTTTTTACGAAAGATGTCTGTATTCCGTTCGCCTTGCAGTAGTCCCTGTTTTCAGTTCCCGCGTAGCCGGTGTCTCCTCCGACCTTTTTCGCTTCGACCCCAAACAGCCTCTTGTGCATCTTCAGGCAGTGCACCAGACGGGTCCCTTCATTGAACGCATTGAATGACAGTTTCTCAATGAACGATATCCCGTCGACCAATATGTTGTTGACCTTAGCTCCAAACTCGAGTTCTTCACCTCCTTGCCTCTCACTATCGGTTTCAAATGTGGCTTGCCGAGCAGGTCAAGCAGCCTGCGTGTAATCTTCCTCGTCTGGCTCCTGCTGTGCTTGCGCTGTTTCCTGTATGTCAGGTTCGCCTTCTGCACGTCAAGGAACTTTGTCCGGGGACGGTGGATTCCCAGTCTGCCGCTCAACTCGCACATCGTCGCATAGCTCTTCTCGACCCCTTCCCACAGCAGTTTCGCGTCAGTCGGATAACGCATCTCGCTCTCATAGCACGTCGCATCCGTGTACATCGTGTCCAGGTTCTCCATGTACGGTCGCCACTTGTCGGCGAGTATGCCCTGGAGCTGTTGTATCTTCAACTTCCCTGCAAGTTCCATCATTACGTTGTCCAACAGCTTATAGTTTGTCAATGGCCGTGTCGGATCTATTATCACGTCGCAGAATATCTGATAGTGTATGTTGTCGTTCAGCTGTTCCAGCAGTTCCAGCAGTTTCGGACAGCTCAGTCCCGTGTACATCTTCAGGAACATCAGGGCAACTTTCCCTTCAGGCGTGAAGAACTACCTGCATCCCAGTTTCGGCCTCATGCTTTTCCTCACCAGACCGAAGTCCTCTGCCATCTCGCGGAGAGGGAGCAGCTTCTTTATCCTGCCCAATTCGCTCTTCTCGAAAGTTGAATAGTAGAGTTCGTAAAAATTGAACTCCGGAAACGCAATGTTTGGCGCTATTTCAGAAAAATTTCGTACCTTTGACATACAGATTATTTTTGCGATTCCCCCAATTTTTCACTTTAGTCGGTGGTTGGGGGAATTCTTTTCCTTTTTTTCAAAGTTACGAAATCTCTATCACTTTATCAATCAATTCGTTGCGTAATTATTGGGCATTTCACGACAATCCCTATGTATCAATCAGCTACTTTTTGGACAGCTCCCCCATTTCTGCATCCACAACTTTTCCTTAGATTCATCAGTACCAGATATATTATTAAGTTTCAACACTTCCCTATACTGACGATCTAACTCACAATGCCACTTCATACAGAGTAACCGGTGAAGCACCTTGTCAATAACTCTATTCATCCTTTTTCCTGTTCAAGTTAATCCAAGATCCAAACTTGTAATCCCAGTCCTCAGGTTCAAATGGCATGTGGCCACTCCAATGGAAAAAAGTCATTTCACCGAAATAAACCTTTCCATCTACTTCATACAAGTCAACTCGGACTTGAGGAATTCCTTTAGAAAGGGTGGCTGCTATCTGTTTCATTTCATCAAAACACTTAGGCTTTTCCGGCATCACATCTGCATTAGGATGACCATTAGTAAACGGAAGGTGATTGAAGTTCTCATCAAAGAAATCAAACCTTGTTTCCTGAGCTCCTTTAGACCGATTTGTTGCAATAAATAGAGCTTTCACTTGCCCATCAAAACAAAAAAACTTATAATCACGGAGCTCCGAAGTTTTGGAATCCTCCATGTACGCCTCGGCAATTATTCTTGGCGGCACATTCTTATATGGCCATTCTCGATCTCCCCAAAAATAATTATGCTTTAAGCACTTATTAATTTTTATTCTTGCCTTATCTATATCCAGTTTACTTTTATCCTTACAGATAATCAATCCTCCACTATCATGGGTACATTTAAGAACGAACCGATTAGGAAGTTTATCAAAATTTATATCATCGAATTTTTCCCACACTCCTAAAGTTGGTATGATATATTGAGCACCTATCTTCTGTTCTACGATATTCTTTACCGCATACTTGTCTACCAACTTAGTATAAAGAGGATTCCGATCATATAACTTCATCCACTGTAACTTCTCACTAAAAGTTTGTGGATTCTCAAGATTAAGATTCTTACCCATGGATATTTTGAAAACCTTTTTGATGTAAGTCTCATCATCCATCCAATTAAAAAACTCTCTATGTCCAAAAGTCATGAATAATAGAGAGGGCTTTCTAATTATTTCTCTAATAGTTCTTCCCATATTTATTGTTTATTATATAGTTTTGCTAAGTATTCTACAACCTTATTCATATCAAAAGCAGATATATCATAATGCGAAGCACTTTTACGGTTAACATCTAATATTGCATCACACCACTCATCTGTTGAACTTCTTAAAGGCACTTGTATCGTCGATTCTACTAGCACATTACTTGGCTTTATTGTATCAGATATAACGCATCGCAAACCAGCAACTTGAGCTTCTACTAGAGTAACGGAGAGCCCTTCAAACAGCGAAGGGAATAAAAAGACATCCATGCATTTTAAAAGTTGAGGGATGTCCGTCCTATTAGATAGGATAAGCATTCGTTTTTGAACGCCTAACTCCAATGCTTTTTGAATAACCTTCTTTCTTGTCGGGCCAGCTCCAATCAACAACAGGAATGAATCCGGGTTCTTCTCGTATAGTTTTGCAAATATCTCTATCAAAAACAGATGATTTTTCTGGTTTGTAAACCTTCCTATGTGGCCAACAACATAAGCATCTTTAGGAATACTTAATTCCATGCGAATTTGGTCCTTATTCTCCTTTATTTCACGAAATGATGTGAAGTCAACTCCATTATTAACCACAATAGTATTATCAATCCCAAACATAGAATTAAGTTGAACTCTCATCTCCTCATGAAGAGCTATCATTTGAAGATTATTGTTTTTAAGAAGAAAGGCAGCTGCTTCTTTTTCTCCATTATCATGACCAAACATTACTGCTGGCTCATTATGGCATGTATATAGAAGTTTGATGTTCTTGAGTCTATTACTGATTGGAAGTAGATATCTTAATAAACCGAGATGAACATGAATTGCATCTGGCTGAAATTTCTCAATAATCCGCGAGAGTCTTCTCGGGACATACCAAGAGCCAAATAACTGTCTATGCAAACTAATCAGTTTATTGTGACGTTTGTAAATAGAGACAACCTCAACACCAGAGTTTTGAAGTCTTCTGTAATTCGCACTATCTTTAATATTATGGAGAGTGACCAATACACATCTAATTTGCAATTCAGAATGCCGCTTAAATAGTATTCCGTAATCTTTCACCAAAGTTTCGGCTCCACCATCAGAAAGTGAAGATATAAATTGTAACACAGTTATCATAAAATTCTATTATAAAAATCAATATATGTATCAGCAATACTAAGCCACGAATTCTTACCTTCATAATAAGATTCCGTGATGTATGCCTTCATTCGCTTTAATTCATTAGGATTCTTTAAAAGTTTTATTATTGCATTAGCTAGGGCTATAGGATTCTTTGGTTCAACCAATAACCCTGATTTTCCTTCATCAATCATCTCTGCTAATCCCCCCACATTTGAAGCAATAACAGGCTTGGATAATGCAAAACTGGTCATAATCACTCCGCTTTGAGTCGCATCTATGTAGGGACATACACATATTTCACATTGTCTCAACAGTGTTGCTACTTCATGTGCTTGGATAAAACGGTTTTGCAAATCTATATAGCCTTCATTTAGATATGGTTTTATATCAAAGTATAACTTGCCACTACCAGCGATAGTAAGAGTTGCATTTGGAACTTCTTTTCGTACAATTTCCATAGCTTTGCATAAATACTCTATACCCTTATATGGTGATATTCTACCGAAGAACAAAATGTTATTCTTTTTGTAAGTTTTTACATCAGAGGACATCAATGCAATGTTCTCATATACTCCAAGTTTGTTAATACATAATCTATTCGGACTAACATTATAAAATGAGCAAAACTCATCTTTCTGTCGGTTATTTAACAAGATAATACCATTACTATAACGCACTGCTATTTTCCTGTTTTGAATAGATGTTCTATTCTTTTCGCCAGTGTGAGGAAAAGGATCATGTATTGTTGTTACCACTTTGCAGCCTGCAAAATAAAAGAGCATACGTTTTAAACCGAATAAGCATGGTGTGTGAATAATATCAAACTTATTTTTCCTGATAAAACGATATATCGCAAGCGTCTTTTTCCAATAGGCAAGTGAATAACTCTTATTACTAGTTCTATTTGCAACAAAGAACTTATCCATATCAATATAACCATCGAAGGCTTTAAGCTCAGGATAAACACTTGAAGGGAATACCCCTGTATGGGGATACTTCTTCTTTATATCAATTATAGTATATTGTAGATTATGAGGAGCCAGCATCAAAAGGTATGTCACGTCATGACCTTTCGACTGCATAGCTCGTACTAACGGCATGTCACAATCTGCAAAAGATGGTGTTGACAAATATAGTATTTTCATAATGTTCCTTTCAATATTTTTTTTGAGCGGCTACAACTACTACTGTAAGTAGCAACATAATTGGACTTAAATAAATAGCCTCCATCATAGATATAGCCAAAAGTGTTAATGCTGCTGCTACTGCTAACAATCCATTATTTCTTGCGTTGAAAAAATAAAATAGCACTAAAAAAGAAAAACCCAAAACACCATGCATTAATGTAAAATACGATGCACAATTAAAGAAAGATTCACCATCAGAGGATATTCCAATAAGTTCGTTTGAACCGAAAAACAATGTGTCTAAAGGTTGTGCTGCCAAATACTCCCATCCATAAAATAATCTTAAGAATGAACTTCTTCCACCTGCTCCCTGGACGGAACTTATATTATTGCCCCTTTCAACCAACGCTTGCCCAATGTCTGAAGATACATAGACATATGCTGCATAGCATACAACTGGCAAAAGAAGAATTAGATATCTTACTTTCGAAGCATCTTTGTTTATGAATATAATTTGATATAGCTTAATTAATAGCAATAGTCCTAAACAGAGGACACCAACTCCTGATTGTATTGCCAACAAAACAGCTGCTATCAACAAAGCTTTTCCGGAAAACAATTTAATTCTGTTCTCTTCACCGAATAATTCCAAACACAGAGCAACAACACAATACTGCGCCCAATATGATGGCTCAGCAAAGATAGAGGAAAACCGACCTTGAAATTGAGTTTTCTGATGGACTTGTAACTCACTAAAAGTAAAATCTCCATAATTCAAATGATTAGAAATCGGCAAAATTACAGACGTTCCTTGTCCCATAACATAATACGCAACATTTTGGTAGAAAAACAACAATGCAGCGATAGCGAAAACATAAAATACGTACTTTCTGAGTTTATTCAGGTCGAAATTTCTGGCGAACAACATCCATCCAATTGAAAACAGAAAAAAATTTATTCCCCCTGGGAGCAATTTAGTGAATTTGAATGGAGAAACAAAAAAGATATCATGAAATGCGACATAAGCCCAGCACAGCAAGTATGTCCAAGGTATTATTAGTTTTATTGGTCTATGGTTAAACAAAGAGATACCAAATAATAATACTGTAATTACTTGAGGTAAGTAAAAAGATGTACTGCCAAAATAATATAGGTTAAATACTGGGAACAATGCCAACATTAGCATATATATATTCAGCTTAGTATCTCTTATTTTCAATACTGAATTCATAATTATCTTATTTCTTTGACATATCTTCTTGGCTCAATATGGCTTCTATTGAAGATATGGCCTGTCTCATCATTTCATTATATTTATCCAAATATGATTTAGCAAAAATCATTTCTTTTTTTCTATCAAAATTCATAATGGAATCGAAAACATGGCACGGCAAAGGCATCTTATACCTAGGCCCTCTTATATATACCCTATTGGAAAGAAAATCAGCTGCGTTCAAGATATGATAGATTTTACTTGATTCTCCATCAGTATCTAGTCCATGATTTTTGATGATTCCATAATTATCAAAACTATAAAATGGAACGCCATTAGCAAGAGAGGTTACAATTGGGTGCATATTATTTCCTATGTAGCCTCTAGAGTATTTAATAAGAGCATACCATTCAAGAGGTGTTATAACATCACCAACAGAATATTGAACATTACCAAAGGCTTGAGCATCGGCATATGGTAGTTTAACACACGAAATACCTTCATTATTTGCCAGTACTTGGAAATCATCGACCCAGTCTTGACTAACCGACTTGGTCCCTTTAAAGCTTAATATCATATAATCTTCAGGAAGGCAAAATTTTTTAAGAATCGCTTCTTTTGAAGGGACAAAGTGCAAAGCATTTTGATTAAAAGCAAAAACAGGATCAGGCGTTATTGATGGATGAATTTCTTCATCGGTTAAATATGATACCATTTTTTGAGTCCATTCGTCTCGAACAGACACATAACAGTACTTTAGTATCGCAGCTTTCATACGTTCCTTTGTCTTTCCCGTTATATAATAAAACTTAGAATCTTGTGAAGAACCTGAAATTAGAGCCACAGGTACAGGTTTCTCCAGATAGTCATTAAAAATACCCCAAAAACAATTAGGAAACATTCTATCACTGGTCGGATGCGATATCGCAATAATTCGTTTGCAAGGAAAAACGATTCTACTTCTTAATGGATGGTGTTGGGTTACAGCATCACTTCCAACAATAACCGCTTTAATACTTTGCTCTTTAATTACATTTGCAACATCTACTGCCGTTTCGCACAATTCTGAAAGAGGATAATACTGTTGCTGTAATTTCGAATATAATTTTCTGACTTCTTCCAAAGATCTTCTTTCATAGTCCTCTCGAAAATCTTTTGGTACCCAGTTTATAACTATAGGATCATATCCTATTTTTTTGATATATTCTACCGTAGATAGCAACTGCAAAAAAGCGCCAAAATTACATGCAGCATGGTAAGCTAATAATCCAATTTTCATTTTCTGCTTTTGAGGTAATTGTTAATTTTTGAAACAATAAGTGTCTTTTGACTTTTATCCAAAGCGAACCTATAGGTCAAAATAATATATAGAATTGCATAAGTGCCACATACAAAAAAAAGTCGGATAACTGACTGTTTAATCATAAAATGCGGA
>OGON01001060.1_pt1 | contig 20038 bp, 10 predicted proteins | sample 1552671 | NCBI WGS metagenome assembly OGON01 (sample SAMEA2580136, study PRJEB22360) | human gut metagenome | biome: human gut; feature: human-associated habitat; material: faeces | place: Denmark | collected 2008/2010 | reverse complement strand
ATGCATCATATCTGTGCATCGCGAAGCGTGTTACTGGTCACGGAGTGAACAGTTACAAGAAAGGAGAAAGATCATGGAACATGAAGAGATACGTATTGAACGTTCAATTATACATATTCTGGATTCAAGCATCGGGATGCCGGTTCTGTCGGATGCTGAGCTGGATCACGGGTCGGACTTCGGGGATTTCCTTAAGGGGCATATCCACCGGATCGCAGGGAGTGATGAGATAAAAAACTGCAGCTTTGACAGAGAGGAGTCGGAAATCTATCCGCTGCTTATGGAATGGGATGCAGAGAAGTTTGTGGAGGTATCCCGCCAGATTGCGGAAAAGCTGTATGCGATCATGAATGCAAACATTGCCATCCCGGCGGCGGATCTTCTGGTCGTGCTGTATTCCGTCGAGCAGCATCCTTATCTGGCGCTGCTGAAAATGAATTACAAGACCAGTTATACCCACAGGACCCAATCGGATCCATGGGGGAACAACAATGATGTGATCATGTATAAGGCGATCCTTCCGGGTGAGAAGCAAAAGCTTCAGGAGGCGGCATTGATCGATCTTGAGGATTTTTCGATTCGTCTGCTGGAGAAAAAGTATGAGGTCAACGGGGTGAAGACCAATTATTTTTCTACGCTGTTTTTGAAGTGCCGGGGATCCATGTCACCGAAGACAAAGCTGGCGATCGTGGACCGGGCGGTAGCAGATGTCCAGAAGAAGTATTTCGGGGAATCAGAACAGTTTGAGATCCGGATGGAGACAAAAAGCATTATCAATCAGGAACTGGAGGAAAAGGGGAGCCTGGATGTACCGACCGTTATTGACCGCATTTTCAGGGATAAGACGGAGATGAAAGAGGAAGTGCAGGAAAAGCTGGAGAAGTGGAACATTACGGATGCACCGGTAGAACCGCGCAATCCGGCCACTACCAGGAAATTTGAAAAGCAGCATCTGATGACGGATACGGGAATTGAGATCAAGATACCGATGGAGGCTTACAATAATAAAGATACCATTGAATTTATCACCAATCCGGATGGCATGATTTCCGTGCTCATCAAGAATATCGGCAGTATTGAAAGCCGATGAGAAATCAATGGAAGACGTTGAACGGAAGCATAGAAAGAGCGGTCGCCTGAGAAAAGACTGCATAGCACGGAGAAATTATGGAAGCCGGTGAACGGAAGAACAGAAAGGAGAGAGTGACTGTGAAAATTGCATTGTGTCAGAATCGTATCGTGTGGGAGGAGAAGGAACAGAATCTGAAGAGGGCGGACCGCTATCTGGCGGATGCCGGGAAAGCGGGTGCCGGCCTTGTGTTCTTTCCGGAAATGAGCTTTACCGGATTTTCCATGAATACGGGGCGGACAGCGGAGAGTGTCCGGGAAACGGTGGAGACTGTCAGGGAGCTGGCCCGGAAGCACGGGATCGCCGTCGGATTTGGATGGGTGGAAAAAACTGTGGATAAGGCGCGAAATCATTATACCGTTGTGGATAACTGTGGAAATATTCTGAGTGATTATGTAAAAATCCATCCATTCAGCTATTCGAAGGAGGATCAGTACTTTGAGGCGGGGCAGAGACTTTCTGTATTTTCTATGGGAAAGCTGCGCATCGGAACGCTGATCTGCTATGACCTGCGTTTTCCGGAGCTTTTTCAGGTACTGGCGGAACAGTGCGACCTGATCGTGGTAGCTGCGAACTGGCCGGGCAGCAGGAGAGAGCACTGGAAGTGTCTGCTGCAGGCACGTGCGATTGAATGTCAGGCCTATCTGGCAGGTGTCAACTGCTGCGGAGAGCAGGAGAAGCTCATCTATACGGGTGACAGCTGTGTCTTTTCCCCCGACGGGGCAAATATGACCGGTTTCCGGGAGGAGGAAGGGCTGATCGTTACAGAGATTCCGGAAAATACGGAGACATTCCGGAAACAATTCCCCACACGGCAGGACAGGAACTGGCCGCTGTACCGTAAGCTGTATCGGGAGATCTAGAATAACTACACCCATCACTTGTCTGCTTCTCCGATTGCACAGGTCAAAAATCCTCAGCGTAGCTAGAACCCACATAAGAAAATCTTCAGCAGTCGTTTACAACATATTTACAAACCTCTGTTTCTTTTGGAAAGCCTGTCCGGTTATACTGTTTTTCAGGAGGAGATCATCTGTATGGCAGATGTTTCTGAGAACAGCTGTCGTGGACAGTCGCATCGCGAAGCGTGTTGCTGGACGCAAAATGGACAGCAGTGATAAAACAGATGAACGGGGGGATAACTATGGAAACGATCAAACAGTATCTGGAGCTGCTGAGAAAGGAAGGGCTGGTAGTATCTGATTGCCTGTATGGATGTGAAGAGCGTATCATCCGGCAGATGACGTATGCTTCGGGAGATGTCGGGGAGGATACGCTGTTTCTGTGTAAAGGTGCCGCCTTCAAGAAGGAGTATCTGGAGGAGGCACTGGAAAAGGGCGCCGTGGCTTATGTCAGTGAACGATATTATGAAACCGGGAAAGAGGTTCCATACATTCTGGTTTCCAGTATGCGAAAAGCCATGCCGGTGCTGGCAAAGGCCTTTTACAGACAGCCGGATGAGCAGCTGCTGCTTACGGGGGTGACGGGGACGAAGGGAAAGACCACGACCGTTTATTATATCCGGGGGATCCTGGATGCTTATCTGAAAGCTGCAGGAGAAAGAGCTTCCGGTATGATTTCTACGATAGAGACGTATGACGGGGTATCCTGTGAGGAATCAAAGCTCACTACACCGGAATCCATGGAGCTTTTCAGGTATTTCAGGAATGCGGCAGATACGGGCATTCATCATATGACTCTGGAGGTATCCAGTCAGGCGTTGAAGTATCAGCGTGTGAGGAAGCTCAGGTTTGACGTGGGAGTATTTTTAAATATATCAGAGGATCATATCAGTCCGGCGGAGCATGAGGATTTCGAGGATTATTTCAGTGCAAAGCTATCTCTTTTTAAGCAGACAAAGACAGCGTGTGTAAATCTGGATTCCGATTATGCAGAGAGGATACTGGCTGCTGCGAGGATGTCCGGGAAGGTGATTACCTTCGGTACAAAGGGGAGACCGGATATCCTCGGGAAGAATATCTGCATAAAGAACGGAAAAATCTCGTTTGATGCCGTGTGTAAAGATTTTGAACAGCATTTTACACTGGATATGCATGGAATGTTCAATGTGGAGAATGCGCTTGCAGCTATCGCAGCGGCCTATGCCATGGGGATTCCGGCAGACTATATGGTCGAGGGACTGGAGAAGACAAGGGTGTCAGGAAGAATGGAGGAGTTTGCCAGCGCAGACGGAAAGCTTCATGCCATTGTGGATTTCGCGCACAACCGTCTGAGCTTTGAGAGATTGTTTGATTCTGTGATGACGGAGTATCCCGGCTGGCGGATCCGGACGGTTTTCGGATGTCCGGGAGGAAAGGCGCTGAACCGCAGGAGAGATCTGGGACTGATCGCAGGTCTGTTTTCAGAAAAGGTATATCTGACGGCGGATGATCCGGGCCGTGAGTCACCGGCAGATATTGCGGAGGAAATCGGGAATTATCTGGAAGTGGTAGGCTGCCCTTATACCTATATCGAGGACCGGGGGCAGGCAATCCTGCAGGCGATCCGGGAGATGCCGGAAAAAACGGTGCTGCTTGTCCTGGGAAAAGGAAATGAGACAAGGCAGAAATACGGCAGTATTTCCTGTAAGTGTCCGGCTGATGCGGAATTTGTCCGGCTCGGAATCCGGGAGTATGACAGAAGATCATTCATTCTTCACTCAGTGTCCGATCACTCCCTTTGCAATGCACGTAAGATGCACAGTGCATGATATGGTAACTGTTCAGAGTCATGCAGATTTATAAATATTTGCCTTGGGGAGCTTGCTCACCAGAGGCAAATTTTATAAATCTATAGGGCGAGAGCCCTACATGAGCAAAAGGAAAGCCTCGCAGAGGCGATTTTGCGAATGGACTCTGAAGAGTTGACAGTTTTGAAGCCGGCGATTAGAATAACAGAAAGAATACAGGTCGCACGGCGACCTGTATTCATGGGGACGAAATACTTTTGGCCCCGATTTCTTTTTAGAATTTCTATCAGGAAAGAGCGAGGATGAACAGCATGAGAAAGATGATTCTTGCTTCCGCATCTCCGAGAAGGCGGGAGCTTTTGACACAGGCGGGATTCTCCTTTGAAGTGAAGGTGAGTGATGCTGACGAGGTCATTACAGAAAAAGAGCCGGATAAGATCGTGAAGGAACTGGCACTTGTAAAAGCATGTGCGGTGGCCGCTTCTGAGACGGAGGCACTCATTATCGGCGCAGATACCATCGTGGCGGTGGACGGGAAGATACTGGGCAAGCCACGGGATGCTGAGGAGGCATTTTCCATGCTCTCCATGCTTCAGGGGAGAACGCACCAGGTGTATACCGGCGTGGCATTGATCACGAAGGAAGAGGGATTGCAAAAGAGCCATGTCTTTTCTGAGAAAACGGATGTGCATATGTATCCTATGACGGAACAGGAAATCAGAGAGTATATTGCTACAGGAGAACCCCTCGATAAGGCGGGAGCCTACGGGATCCAGGGGCGTGCCGCAGTCTATATCCGGAAGATCGAAGGAGACTATAACAATGTGGTAGGACTTCCCATCTCACGGTTGTATCAGGAATTGAAATCCTCGGGCTATTACGTGGCTTCCGCTTCGCTCCAATCACAAAACACCCGGGAATAACAGCATAGTTACCGATAGGATGAGGTGTGCATCATTGTTTACATCTTGTTGTATTCTTTTCTGTCCCTCTGTGCTACAATACCACAGAGGGGAGAGTGACTGTGTTGAAGAATAAAATACTTGTAATCGAAGACGATACGGCAATATCAGATTTAATATGTATGAATTTAACGGTGGCAGGCTATGAGGTCCTGCCTGTTTTTGATGGAGATAAAGTGGAGGAGGAAATCTGCCAGGCAGGTCCTTTTGATCTCGCTCTGCTGGATATCATGCTGCCGGGCAGAGACGGATTTGAACTGATGGATCTCATGAAGGCAAACGGGATCCCGGTAATCTATCTGACGGCAAAGGCGGATGTCGGGTCGAAGATCAGAGGTCTGCGGGCGGGGGCGGAGGATTATATTGTGAAGCCCTTTGAGATCCTGGAGCTCCTGGTGCGTGTGGAAAAAGTTCTGGAGCGGACAGGAAAGCAAAAGGATGTGATTGAAATCGGAGATGTGATGATCCAGCTTTCCAGGCACCAGGTTACGAAAAACGGGGTAACAGTCAATCTGAAACCTCTGGAGTATGATCTTCTGGTCCTTCTGGCAAAGAATAAAAATGTGGCGTTTACCAGAGAACAGCTCTTAAACCAGGTCTGGGGCAGTGATTTTCTGGGGGAAACCAGAACGATCGATGTACATATCGGCCAGTTGAGAAAGAAACTGGGACTGTCAGAGGTGATAAAAACGATTCCAAAGATCGGTTACCGTCTGGAAGACGGATGAGGTAGGGTATGAAACTGTGGAAAAAGCTTTCGATGCTTGTGGTAGTTGCGATTCTGTTTGCTACGGGGATCTTCGGCGGGACGGTGGTCTATCAGACAGCAAGCTATAATATCAGTCAGACGATCTCAAATTACCAGAGACAGGTCACCAGTACGACCTATGCCATGGAACAGGAGATACGAAATAATGCTCCACAGGAGTTCGGAGATGAGGCGAACAAGTCATTTTTAAAATATGCGCTGCGTAAATATGGTGGCTCGGACTATATGCTGTTCCGGAACGGGGAGCTTGCCAGTAATCTGACGAATTATGATGTCACCCATCAGGAGGCCATGCCCGAATGGTCGGTCAGGCAGGTGGCCTATATCATTCAGAGAAGGGGACGGGAGTATATCCTGATCATGGGGAAGCAGTTTTCCGCTTCCGGCAGCGGAGTGTATGATCTTGTTCTGGTGAGGGATATTTCGAAGATCTACGGGGATATCATGCATCAGCTCTGGCTGCTGCTGGCAATCTATGCAGGTGTGACAGCTGTCACGATCAATATTATTTTCTGGGTGACCAGGCATCTGCTCCGCCCGCTGAATGAGCTGCAATGGACGGCAGCATCGATCAGCGCGGGAGATCTGGGACGGCGTGTGAGGGTGCGGAAAAATGATGAGGTGGGACGGGTGGCAGAGGCGTTTAATAAGATGGCAGATCAGGTGGAGCGCCAGGTGGAGGAGCTCGAGGAGGTATCCGAACGCAGAAAGCAGCTCCTGGGAAGCCTGACACATGAACTGAAGACGCCTATGACATCGATCATCGGATATTCGGATACGCTGCTTCATGTGAAGATCAGTGAGCAGCAGCAGAGGAAGGCGCTGGAGTACATTAATTCCGAATGTAAGCGTCTGGAGAGACTCTCCGGAAAAATGATGAATCTGATCGGACTCTATAACAATGAAAGTGTTCATTTTGAGGAGTTCGAGGTGCAGGAGCTGTTAAACAGAGTAGCAGAGCTGGAAAAGTATCATGTACAGGAGAAAGGGATGCAGCTGATCATGACATGTACCATGGGCAGGATTCCCATGGACGTGGATCTGATGGAGAGCCTGCTGGTGAATCTGATCGATAATGCGATCAAGGCTTCCAGAGAGGGGGACACCATCGATGTGCTGGCGATGCATGACAGGATCACGGTCCGGGACTGGGGAAAGGGAATCCCGCCGGAGGAGATTCCGAAGATCACGGAAGCATTTTATATGGTAGATAAATCCAGAAGCCGCAAGGCAGGCGGGATCGGCCTGGGGCTTGCTCTGTGCAAGCAGATTGCCGCACTGCATCACGGACACCTGGAGATTGAGAGCTGGCTGGATGACGGAACATCCGTCAGCGTGGTTTTTGATGGCTGGAAGGGGAATGGATCATGAAGAGAAGAAAACAGGGCAGGCTGTGTATTCTGGGTATGGCAGTATTTCTCTGCGGGTGCCAGCCCACGACCGATGTGGCGATCGTAACCCCGAAAAGTGCGATTGCAGGGGCGAAGATGGTAGATGAGAATGTGGCGGGGGATGTGCTGCAGCAGGTAGAGGCACCAAAGACCTGTGATCTGGAGCTGACGGATGAACAGTCACAGAGCCGGATCGTCGTTCATGCCGATGTGACCGTACCGGAGGTGGATGGAATCCGTCTGAAGAAAACAGAGACCAGGGTCTTTCACCAGAAGGATATGGATAACCTTCAGAAAAATCTGCTGGAGGGGAATTCCGTCTGGAGGAGGATCTATACACAGGAACGGCGGGAGCAGGGGACCTGGCAGACGAAGGATGAAATCGGTGAGATCATCAGGAAATATCAGGATGCGATGGATGAGGAATATGAGCAGGCAGAGGAATACGGATGGGACGAAGACTGCTGGAAACAGGAACTGGAGTACTGGTACGACCGGCAGGAGCAGGCACCGGAGAGCTTTGAGACTGAAAACGTGGATCTGAAAGTTTCCTATAACAGGAGTGAGGCGGAGCGTTATTTTCATGATGATGAAACAGACCGTCTGAATAATGCCAATCTGATCTGGGGCGGAGTGACCCTTCAGGGAAAGGATTATAATTTTCTGCTGAATAATAACTGGATACCGGATTACCGGATGGTATGTATGGCTCTGGTGAAGGGAGAGTATGAAACAGGGGGACTGTGGAAGATATACAGCCCGGATATGGCGGAAAGCACTGATGCAGAACTCTATGATGTGGAGGAAGCAGGAGAGAATACCATGTCCATAGAGGAGGATGCAGAACAGAGTGCAAAAGGAGCAGACGGACGGAAGCTGAAAATGTCCAGAGAGGAAATGGAGGAGCAGGGAGATGCTCTGGTCAGAAAACTGGGGCTTGACGGAATGCAGGTGGCGGCCTACAGGGATTGTGGTATTTATCGGGAAGTTCTGAATGGATATCACTATGCCGGGGAACTGATCTATACGCGTGTGATCGAGGGGGTACCCGTGACCTATACCGATTACCGCTCTGTTTATGATGAGGAGCAGCAGGATTATTCGGAAGCGTTTCGTGTAGCCTATGACGATGAAGGTCTGGCACAGATCATATGGAAGAATCCGACAAAAATCTATGACATGTCCGATGAATATGTGTTTCTGCTGCCGTTTTCTGAAATCCTGAATGTATTTCAGGAGGAGGCGATGCTCATAAACCGGAGTGAGTCTGAGGCGGATATCGGAGAAGCACCACAGAAGATCATCCGCATCAGGGATATCAAACTGGGCTATATGTGGGTGCCGGATACATCTACAGAAAAGGAAGGCATGCTGATACCGGTGTGGGATTTCATGGGAACCCAGTCTGTCTTCTGGCCGGGAAGCGAGGAGAAGGGAATCGACGGAGAATGGAGCAGTAACCCTTCCCCGTATCAGAGCTTCCTTACCATCAATGCCATGGACGGGACGGTAGTGCGCGCCCCGGTGGAGATGTATTAGGAGCTTTATTCTTCCAGCGGGCAAGCCCCGTTGCTTTTCTGCGTATAATCGTTTACAATGATAAGAAAATCTGTAACGGTTCCGTGCTGCCGATCACAGATTCGTCTGCTTTTTCGAACCGTTAGCAAAATCCACATGTTTCAAAAACAGAAAAGAGGAAGGTCATGCCACTGCAATTTATCCTCGGGAATTCCGGAAGCGGAAAGTCCCGTTATGCATATCAGAAGATGATCGAAGAATCCATTCTGCATCCCCGGCAGAAGTTTCTGGTCATTGTACCGGAGCAGTTCACCATGCAGACACAAAAGGAGCTGGTGAGCCTGCATCCGCAAAGGGGAATCCTGAATATTGATGTTTTGAGCTTTCAGCGTCTCGCCTATCATGTGTTTGAGGAAACGGGAGCGGACAGGCACATCGTTCTGGAGGAGACAGGAAAGAATCTGCTGCTTCGCAAGGTTGCCATCGAGCAGCAGCAGAATCTGAAGGTTTTAAAGGGAAATCTGAAAAAAATCGGTTATATTACAGAAATGAAATCCGTCATCTCCGAGCTCACGCAGTATGATATCACTCTGGAGCAGCTCGATTGGATGATCCGCTATACCGAACATAAGCCGGGACTTTCGTACAAGCTGCAGGATATCCGGGTGCTCTATCAGGCATTCAGGGAGAAGCTGCAGCAGAAATATATCACATCCGAGGAAATCCTGGGTGTGCTCTGCGAGGTGGCGGACCGGTCACAGCTCCTGAAGGGAAGCACTGTTTTGCTGGATGGATTTACCGGATTTACTCCGGTGCAGCAGAAGTTTCTCCGGGAGCTGATGAAGCTTTCGCGCAGCATCACCGTAACCATTACGCTGGATACAAAGGAAAATCCATGGAAGCAGGGCGATATGCACGAGCTCTTCTACCTGAGTAAGAAGACAATCCACAGCATCAGGAAGCTGGCAGAGGAAACCGGAATCGAAATCCTGGACCCGGTACTTCTGGGTGAGAAGGCATGTCCGAGATTTCGGGATGCGCCGGCACTGGGATTTCTGGAGCGTCATCTGCTGCGCCATGACCGGGCAGTCTACGAAAAAGAGCAGGATGCCATATCCATTCATGCAGCAAAAAATGCAGCCGAGGAGGTGCACTATGCAGCCCGAGAGATCCTGAAGCTGATCCGGGAAGAGGAATACCGCTATCAGGATATTGCGATCATCACCGGAGATCTGGCATCGTATGGAAATTATGTGCGGCGCATCTTTGAGGAATACGGGATCCCGTACTTTATTGATGAGACAAAAACGATTCTCATGAATCCGTTTATCGAATTTATCCGGGCGGCTCTGGAGATGGCAGCGCAGAACTTCAGCTATGAAAGCGTGTTCCGGTATCTGCGCACAGGGCTTTGCCATGTCGGGGAGGAAGAGCTGGATCTGCTGGAAAACTATGTGATCGCTTCCGGGAAAAGAGGAATCAGTGCCTGGAAAAAGGACTGGACGGGAAGAACCCGGACGATGGATGAGGAACAGGTCACACAGTGTAATGAGATCCGGAAACAGATCATGGAACCGCTTCTGCCGTTTCTGGCGGCGATCAGGGATCGAAAGACAGACGGCCGGGCAAAAACAGAGGCTTTGTACCGCCTCATTGTATTCCACGAAGTCCAGGAGCAGCTGGCCATTTATGAAAAGCAGTTTGTGGAGGAGGGAAACCTGGAGGCGGCAAAGGAATACAGCCAGATCTACCGGATCGTGATCGATCTGCTGGAGAAGGTGGTAAAGCTTCTGGGTGATGAGCCCTTGACATTGAAAGAATACACGGAGATCCTGGAGTCAGGATTTGAGGAGGCAAAGGTGGGGATCATTCCGCCTACGGCTGACCGTGTGACGGTGGGAGATATCGAAAGGACCAGACTGAAGGATATCCGTGCACTGATTTTCCTGGGTCTTAATGACGGTTGGGTGCCCAAAGCCTCTGAGAAGGCAGGGATTCTTTCTGAGCCGGACAGGGAGTCTCTGAGCGGGTGCGGTGTGGAGCTCGCACCGGGAGCGCGGGAGAACGGATATACCCAGAGATTTTATCTCTATCAGAATCTGACGAAGCCCCGTGAGCGCCTCTGTCTTTCCTACAGCAAGACAAAGGCAGATGGAGGGGCGATGCGCCCGTCCTATCTCATCGGCCGGATCGCGGCCATGTACCGTCATATCCGTATCATCGATGAAGACAGGGAGGTGTCCTCCAGGGAAAAAATCGTCACACCGGAAAGCGGGATGCGCTACCTGATCCACGGGCTCAGGGAAATGAAGAGCCAAAAAGCAGATGATGACTGGGCACAGCTGTACACCTGGTATGAGCAGAGCGATGCATACAGAGAGCGTCTGCACCGTCTGGCTGAGGCGGCCTTTCTTGTCAGGGATGAAAAAGGGCTGGGTCGTGAGATCGCAAGAGCGCTTTATGGCAGCGTACTGGAAAACAGCGTCAGCCGGCTGGAGCGCTTCGCAGCCTGTGCATTTTCCCATTTTCTGATCTACGGACTTCGGCTGAACCCGAGGGAGGAGTATACCTTTCAGCCGGTGGATATGGGGAATCTTTTTCACAGGGTGCTTGAAATGTTTTCCAATAAGGTGGCGTCCGGTACCTATACCTGGTTTGACCTGCCGGAGGATGTCAGAAAGCAGTGGACAGAGGAATGCGTTGAGCAGGCCGTAAAGGAATCCGGCGGCGATGTTCTTTTGAGCAGTGCCAGAAACGTCTATGTGATCGAACGTATGAAGCGTATCATGCAGCGAACGGTGTGGGCACTGTGCGAGCAGCTTCGGGCAGGGGCTTTCGTTCCGTCCGGTTATGAGGTAAGCTTTTCAAGAGTGGAGAATCTGGAGGCCGTGAATATCGCATTGACGCAGGAGGAGAAGATGCGGCTTCGCGGGCGCATCGACAGGATCGATATCTGTGAGAAGGATGAGCAGGTCTATGTGAAAGTGGTTGATTATAAATCAGGAAACACAGAATTTGATATGGTGGCACTTTACTATGGCCTTCAGCTTCAGCTGGTGGTTTACTTAAATGCCGCCATGGAGCTGGAAAAGCGCATCTATCCGGACAGGGATATCGTGCCGGCCGGAATCTTCTATTACCGGATGCAGGATCCCATGCTGGAGGCAGACGGGGAACGGACACCGGAGGAGGTCAATGGAGAGATCCTGAAAAAGCTGAAGCTTTGCGGACTGGTGAACGGTGACAAAGAGATTATCAAAAGTATGGACAGAGAACTGGACTACAGCAGGAAAAAGACATCGGATGTCATCCCCGTTTCCTGTACAAAGGACGGATTTTCCAGATATTCCGCCACCGCGGACAGAAAGCATTTTGAAGAGCTTTCCAGATTTGTAAACGGGAAGATGAAAGAGATCGGGAAAAGAATCCTGGCGGGGGAGACGGCGGCACACCCCTATGAACGAAAGAACCGTACGGCCTGTGACTACTGTGAGTTCCGGGAGGTCTGCGGATTTGACAGAAAAATACCGGGGACAGATTATCATCGTCTCCGGGAGTATAAGCCGGAGGATATCTGGACGAAAATGGAGGAGGTGAACGGGAGAGATGGCAGCAGTAACATGGACGGAGGAACAGAGGCAGGTCATTGATCTGAGAAACAGAAATATTCTGGTATCTGCGGCGGCCGGTTCGGGAAAAACAGCAGTACTGGTAGAGCGCATCATTACCATGATCAGCGATCAAAACTCTCCGGTGGATATCGATCATCTTCTGGTGGTGACCTTTACCAATGCAGCCGCCGGTGAGATGAAGGAGAGGATCCGTCAGGCAATAGAGAAAAAGGTAGAAGCCTGCCCGGACAATGTGCACCTGCAGAAACAGCTGACCCTGGTTCACCATGCACAGATCACGACCATTCACAGCTTCTGCCTTTCCGTTATCCGGAATTATTTTCATACCATAGATCTCGACCCGAATTTCCGTCTGGGGGATGAAGGGGAGATGAAGCTTCTCAGAAAAGATGTGGTAAAGGATCTGATCGAGGATCTGTATGCGAAAATATCCGGAGGGGATGAGGAAGAGCTTCGCGAAAAATGCCGGAAATTTGTAGAATGCTACGCACCCGGGAAGAATGACAAGGATCTGGAGAGCATGATCCTGACACTTTATGATTTTTCCATGAGCCATCCATGGCCTGGCAAGTGGCTCAGAGAGTGCGCACGGGCATATGAGATCGAAAATGAACAGATGCTTTCCGATGCGCCCTGGCAGACGCCTTTGATGGAAACGATCCGCCTGCTTCTCGAAGAATGCAGAAACAATACGGAAAAAGCCATAAAACTGACGGAAGAAGCGGATGGCCCTTATATGTATAAGAATGCACTTGAGGATGATCTGTGTAAAATCAGGAAGATCCAGGCATCCCGGAATTACCTGGAGTGCCGGGATGGATTTGCAGGAATCGGAACCTTTGCCAGATTGTCAGCCAAAAAGGATCCGCTGGTTTCGGACGGGAAAAAGGAACAGGTCAAGGAGCTTCGGGAGCTGGTAAAAAAATGTCTGAAATCCATACAGGATCAGTATTTTTACAAGTCTCCTGCGGCAATGGCGAAGGATATCAGAGACAGCAAAGATCAGATGGAGGTCCTGACAGGACTTACCTGCGCCTTTCATGAACGATTTATTGCAAAAAAGAGAGAAAAAAACCTTCTGGATTTCGGTGATCTGGAACATCTGGCACTGAAGATCCTTATGAAAGAGGAAGATGGACAGATGGTACCGACAGATGCCGCCATACAGCTTGCTGAAGGCTTCCATGAGATTATGATCGATGAGTACCAGGACAGCAATCTGGTACAGGAAGCGATCCTGACCAGCGTTTCCAGACAGAAACAGGGAAAAAACAATGTATTCATGGTCGGTGATGTCAAACAGAGTATCTACCGTTTCCGGCTTGCGAGACCGGAGCTTTTTATGGAAAAATACGCCTCCTATTCGATTGAAGATTCTCTGAAGCAAAAGGTAGAGCTGCATAAGAACTTCCGCAGCCGGGCGCAGGTGCTCGAGGGCGTAAATGATATTTTCCGTCAGATCATGACCAGAAATCTGGGGAATGTCTGCTACGATGACGCGGCTGCCCTCTACCCGGGAGCAGACTTTCCGGAAGAGCCGGTGGAGGGAAGCATGGATACCGAAGTGCTTCTGCTGGATCTGGGCACGGAAACGGAAGCGGTCGAAGAATCCGGTGAAACAGCGGTAGAGCTGGAATTCCGCATGATCGGAAAACAGATCCGGGAATTGATAAAGAGCGCGCAGGTGATCGATAAAGTGACCGGTAAGTACCGCCCGGTGGAATACAGAGACATCGTGATCCTGCTGCGGACCGTCTCTGACTGGGCGGATACGGCGGCAGAAATACTGACAGATATGGGGATTCCGGCCTACACAGGCTCTCAGTCCGGCTATTTCCAGGCGACAGAGATCCAGACGGTACTGGCTCTTCTGAAGATCATCGACAATCCCGGACAGGATATTCCGCTGGCGGCTGTGCTGCATTCTCCGATCGTGGGACTTACGGATGCAGATCTTGCCAGGATCAGAAGCCTGGAACCGGAAAAATCCTTCCCGGAGGCATGCAGGCAGTACTGCAGAGAAGGGGAAGACAGAGAGCTTGTACAAAAACTAAATGAATTCTACCGGATGCTGGAGGACTTCCGCAGACGGGTGCCCTATACCACGATGCACGATCTCTTATGGTACGTCCTGGACAGAACGGGGTACGGCGACTATGCGCAGGCCATGCCGGGCGGAGAACAGAGAAAGGCAAACCTTGATATGCTTTCCGAAAAGGCGATGGCCTATGAGAGTACCAGCTACCGCGGACTGTTCAACTTTATCCGGTATATCGAGCAGCTGAAAAAATACGATGTGGACTATGGAGAGGCCAATATTCTCGGCGAGGAAGAAAACACCGTGCGCATTATGAGTATCCACAAAAGTAAAGGCCTGGAATTTCCCGTCGTATTTGTATCAGGCATGAACAAAAGCTTCAACCAGCAGGACAGTCGTGGAAAGCTGGCTCTGCATCCGGACTACGGCATCGGCTGCGATGCGATCGACCCGGTACTTCGAACAAAAACGCCGACCCTGTACAAGAAAATGATACAGCGCCAGATCGCAAATGAAAATCTGGGTGAAGAGCTGCGTGTACTCTATGTGGCAATGACCCGGGCAAAAGAAAAACTGATCCTCACCGGTTCCGTAAAGCTGGAGAGCAAGTTGAAAAAATGGTGCCAGTCAGCAGAGAGCGGGAAAGAAACACTGAGTTTTGGCAGCCTTTCCGCTGCCTCCTCCTATCTCGACTGGGTCATGCCGGCCATCCTGTCCCATCCGGCAGGAAAGAAGCTCCTGAAAGAGCAGGGCATCGGGGGAAACGGGATCCCCGTCAGAAAGGTAACGGCACGCTACCGGATCCATGTCTCTCAGATCGGAGATCTGGCTGCTGAGGAAACCATTCACCAGATCACTGCGAAATGGGAAAAAGACGCCCTGCTCCACTGGGATGTGGACCGGATCTACAGTGAAACCATGAAAAACCATCTGAAGGCAGCCTTCGGCGCGGAATATGCGTGGAAGGACAGCATGGATATTTACGGTAAAATGACAGTATCCGAACTCAAGAGCATGAAGCAGACCTGCGACACAGAGGAAGAGTATGCTGTCTTTGCAGAGCCGGAGGTTGTGCCGCTGATACCGGAATTCCTTCAGGAGACACAGGAGGTAAAGGGTGCGGCAAAAGGAACGATCTACCACAAATTTATGGAAAACCTGGACTACCGGATGGACGCGGATGCCCAATCTGTAAAAGAACAGCTCCGAAACCTGTGTGCACAGGGTAAATTCACAGAAGAAGAGACACGTGTCATCGAAGTGCCAAGAATCCTCCGTTTCCTCAAATCACCGGTCGGCACAAGAATGAAAAAGGCGGCCCTTCAGGGGCAGCTTTACAGAGAGCAGCCCTTCGTACTGGGGGTAGATGCAGACGAGATCCGGGACTGCTGGACCACAGATGATCTGGTGCTCATACAGGGAATCATCGATGCATGGTTCTACGAGGATGGAGAAATCGTGCTGGTAGACTACAAGACCGATTACGTCCGGCCGGGGCAGGAGGGGAGACTGCTGGAGAGGTACGGCATCCAGCTGGACTACTATGCCAGGGCGCTGGAGCGGCTGACCGGGGCAAGGGTGAAAGAGAAGATACTGTATTCCTTCTGGATGCAGAGGGAATTTTGAAACACCTAATTGAAATTTCCCGCGAAGAACGGTATACTAGACGGTAATTCAAGGAGACATATATCATGGAGAAATTAATCAAACGACTTTTTTCAAACGAGGGAATCCGCTACCTCTTCTTCGGCGGATGCACCACCCTGGTCAATCTGGTATCCTATGCAGTGCAGAGGTATCTTCTTGGCATATCGATGACAACAGCGAACATCATTTCCATCGTCCTTGCCATCCTTTTCGCTTATGTGGTAAACAAGCTTTACGTATTCGGGAGCCGTACAGACTCCGTCAAGGCACTGCTGGCCGAAGCCACGCAGTTTATCGGCATGCGCCTTGGAACAATGTTTATCGAAGTGTTCGGCGTGATCTTCTTAAGCTGTGTCTGGTGTATGGATGATATGCTCGCCAAGCTGGTGATTCAGGTGGTGGTCATGCTGCTCAATTACGTGTTCAGTAAGCTCTTTGTATTTAAAAAAGAGAAAAAGGTGCTGACGCAGCAGGAACGGAAGGTGCAGAGGATCACGAGAAGATGCTGTTTCTGGGGCTTTATGATTCCGTCACTGACCGTGGCGGCATCCTTTGCCGGAAACGGTGTGTTCCCTTTCGGGGACCGGGGGGTACTGATCATTGATTCCCTGCATCAGTATCTGCCCTTCTTTACAGAATTTCACGAAAAACTGATAAATGCCGATTCCCTGCTCTATTCCTTTGGCGGCGGACTTGGTTACAATTTCTGGGCTACCATTGCCTACTATCTGGCCAGTCCGTTGAATTTCCTGGTGAGCCTTTTCCCGAAGGAAAATATGATGGATGTGATGGCTCTTTTTATCGTTCTGAAGATTGGATTGTGCGGTCTGACTATGACCTGGTATTTTGCAGAGAAAGACAGGGGAAGGAGTTACTATCCGATTGCTTTCGGAACGATGTTTGGACTGAGCAGCTTTCTGATCGGATATTATTTCAATCTGATGTGGCTGGACAGTATTGCGATGCTGCCCCTTGTGATGAAGGGTATCGAGAGGATCGTTAAGGAAAAGAGAGGGAATCTTTACTGCCTTTCTCTGTTTTACGGGCTTTACTGTAATTACTATATCGGATTTATGCTTTGTCTGTTTTCCTGTCTGTATTTTCTTGTTCTGTGGATTTCAGAGAAGCAGTATGACGGAAAGAAGCTTGTGCGTACCTGCAGGTCCTTTGCGTGGTACTCCCTGCTGGCGGGGGGAATGGCGGCAGTCGTTCCGGCATTTATGGGGCTGGGGACGACGGAGTCGGCGCAGAACAGCTTCCCGTCACCGGTGAAATTTTATGTGGAGAATCTGTCTCAGCTTACCAGCCAGTTTGCATTTGTGGAGCCGATCAATATTGCAGATGACCAGATCGGGGTCAATGCTTTCTGCGGTACGGTGACGCTGATTCTGGCATGTCTGTATCTGCTGGATCGGAAGCGGCCGAAACGGGAGAGGGCTGCAAAGCTTCTGCTGATCGGACTGCTGTATGCAAGCTTTGATATCAATGTACTGAACTTTATCTGGCACGGCTTCCATGTACAGAACGGACTGCCGAACCGGTTTGCTTTTATTTATATTGCCATGCTGCTGGCGGTGGGCTATGATGTGATGACAGATCTCAGACGCCTCTCCTGGTATCGTGTGGCGGCTGCCTGTGTCCCGCCGATGGGATTTGCAGTATACAGTGCATGGACAGGCTTCGGAGACCGGGAGACCTATGTGTATGCGGCGACGATTCTTTTGCTGGCGGTTTACAGTGCCGTGCTGCTGCTTTACCGGAGCAGGAAGATCCAGGAGTATACGTTCCGTGTTCTGTTTCTGTCACTGACTGTCGTGGAGATGGCTGCGACAGGTGTGGTGGGCGTATGCATGAACGGAACCATCGGCAGAAGCACCTATCTGGACGAGCAGAAAGCATATGAGAAAATGATCGCCAGACGGCAGGATGACAGCTTTTACCGGAGTGATATCGACAGTAACCGGATGAGAAATGAAAATATGTTCCTGGGAGGCAATGGGGTGGTTCTGTTTTCCTCCACGATGCCTGCAGCAACGGTGGATCTGTGCAGGAGCCTGGGAATGGAGGCACGGACGAACAAAAACGGATATATCGGGCTTACAAAGCTGGTGAATGATATCTTTGGCGTGAAGTACATTGTTTCAAGGACGGACTCAGATGCTCTCTATCAGATGGAAAAAGTGGATTACGAAGAGCCTCTGGCCATGTATCAGAATACCGGAGCACTTTCCCTGGGATTTATGGTAAATAGAGATATCAAAAACTGGGATATAGGGATGGAGGGAACCCATCTGGATGTACAGAACCGATTTGTGGAACTGGCTGCGGGCTATCACCCTGTCTTTTACCATAATCAGAATATCGCTCTTTTTGACGGGGAGACTTATTCCGTGATGCTTCCGGCAGGAAAACAGGTGTATCTGGATATCCCGAAAGCAGTGGAAGAGGTGGAGATCACAACACCGAACTATTCAAAAAGCTATGATAAATACACGGATCACCTGTATGATCTGGGCTGCTTTGAACAGGATACCACAGCGACCATCAAAGTGACTTTAAAGGATGGACAGGCGGAGGCAGTGGCCAATGCCTATGTGTGTGACAATGCAGATTATGAAGAGATGCATGCGCTTCTGGCAGATGAGCAGCTAAAGCTTTCCGTGGCGGAAGACGGGAAGATCAGAGGGACTGTCACAGCCTTAAAAGAAGGAACACTGCTGCTTACGATTCCATGTGATGAGGGATGGAAGGTGAAAGTGGACGGGCAGGATGCGAAGATGTTCCGCGTGGGTGAAGCACTGACAGGAATTGATCTTAAGGCAGGCGAGCATGAGATTTCCATGGACTATACTCCTGCGGGATTGTGGCCGGGAACCTTCATAAGCCTGATCTGCGCCGCGCTTTTTGTGATAACGGGAGCCGTGGTCCGAAAGAGGGAAGAAGATGACAGGAAGAACAGACAGGTACGAAAGAAAACAGACAGCGAAGCGGACGGGCCTGAAGAAAAGGGAAATCGTCCGGACTGCGGGGAGGAGAGTATGAGCTTTACATTTTCAGATAAATCACAGATGTTCCAGGCGGGAATTTTTGCGGTACTTAATGAGAAGAAGGAGGAGCTGATGAAGCAGGGCAGGAAGATCTATAATCTTTCTGTGGGAACCCCTGATTTTCATCCTGCCCCTCATGTGACAGAGGCTGTGTCTTTAGCGGCAAAGGATCCGGAGAATTACAAATATGCCCTGACAGACCGACCGTTTCTGGTAAAGGCGGTACAGGATTTCTATCAGCAGCGTTTTGGCGTGGAGCTTTTGCCGGAAGAAATCATGTCGATCAATGGTTCCCAGGAAGGAATGGCACATATTGCCTGGGCACTGTGTAATCCGGGGGACGTCGTCCTGGTGCCGAATCCGGGTTATCCGATCTTCAGTATCGGTCCGGCACTCTGTGACGCAAAGGTAGTGGAGTATCCTCTGTACCGGGAGAACGGCTTTCTGCCGGTATTCACAGATATACCGGAGGAGACGGCCAGAAAGGCAAGATTCATGCTGGTATCTTATCCGCTGAATCCGGTATGTGCAGTGGCGGATGACAGGTTTTATCAGGAACTGATCGCTTTCGCAAAAAAATATCATATCATCATTCTGCATGACAATGCATACTCTGATATTATCTACGGAGGAAGAACCGGAAAATCCTTCCTCTCCTATGAAGGGGCAAAGGAGACAGGAGTAGAATTCTACTCTCTTTCCAAGTCCTATAATCTGACGGGAGCCAGAATCTCATTCGTTGTCGGAAACAGAGACATCGTAGAAACCTTCCGGGCGGTGCGTACCCAGATTGATTATGGGGTGTTCCTGCCCGTACAATACGGAGCGGCTGCAGCGCTGACCGGTCCTATGGACGGCGTAAAAGCCCAGTGTCAGGAATATGAAGCCAGAATGAAAGCACTCTGCGGCGGACTGAGGGAGATCGGATGGGACGTTCCGGACAGCCAGGGAACGATGTTTGTGTGGGCACCGCTGCCGAAAGGCTATGAGGATTCGGGTGCGTTCTGCATGGAACTAATGGAAAAGGCAGGAGTTATCTGTGTTCCGGGCAGCAGCTTCGGCTCTCTGGGAGAAGGATTTGTGCGTTTTGCACTGGTAGAGCCGGTATCTGTCATGGAGGAAATCGTAGCAGCGATCAGAGATAGCGGAATTATCGTTACAGTTCACACGTCTGCCAGTTCGAGGTGTTTTCTGTGAGTGTAGCGTAGCGAAAGTC
>OGON01001028.1_pt1 | contig 20417 bp, 18 predicted proteins | sample 1552671 | NCBI WGS metagenome assembly OGON01 (sample SAMEA2580136, study PRJEB22360) | human gut metagenome | biome: human gut; feature: human-associated habitat; material: faeces | place: Denmark | collected 2008/2010 | reverse complement strand
CCCGAACCCGCAAATACGGTTCGCGGCAGCCGCCCAAAACAGTCTTTTATCTGCGGGGACCGGTAAAGCCGTTTGCCTGCTGGAACTTGTCGATCTTGTCGATAACGCCGAGGACAACATCGAAGCCGTCGCCGACGGTGTCAACGCTGAAGCGCTCGGGCATATCGTGCCAGGTGTGATAATAATAGGTCAGGGTCGGATCCTGAGCCGCAAATGTAACGGACTTCATGCCCGCCTTGGTCATCGGGGTGCTGTCGCAGCCGCCGACGGGGTTATGTATGCAGCCGTTCGACTTACTCTGAATGCCGAGCTCCGCGAAGGTATCCTTGAACATTGCTTCAAGATCCTTGTCGAAGCGGCAGAACTGCCAATCGTCCTTGATAACGACCTCGAAATAGTCCTTATCGGCGACGGAGTCCAGATTTATGTTCCATGCGTTCTCAAGAATAGCCTCGCCCTTATGAGCGCGGGTGAAAGCGAGAGAACCGCGGAGTCCAGCCTCCTCAGAGCCGCAGTTGAAGTCGATGATGCGGCAGTTCTTGGGCATCTTGTCGGGATTCTCTTTGAAATACTTTGTAACAGCATAGCTGATAGCGCAGCCGGAGGCGTTATCCATAGCGCCGCGGGATGCGTTGCGCGGATCGGGATCAGCCCACATGACAAGGAACGCGCAGCCGATAGCGGTGACGAGGGGCAGGAAGCGCATAGCGAACATGAAGTTCACGAACGCGGGAGAAGCGAAAGCTTCCGCTGCCCAGCTTGCGCCGAAATAATAGCCGGTGTAGAGGGTCGCGACGGCAATCGAAGTGCCTGCAAGGAAGAAGAAGCAGAGAGCGCCGAAGCCGACCTTGACGAAGGTGGCAACGAGGCCGAGTGCGGGGTTTGTCTTAGCGAACTTCGAAGCGTGCTCGGAATGACGCCAGTTCCAGCTGGTGTCGGTATGGCCGGAGAGGATGATGGTGTAGTCATACTTGCCGTCCTCCGGGAGCAGCTCGCCGTAGGTGTTCTGCGATACTTCCTGCTTGAAGAACATATCGAACCAGGTCTTATAAAGGAAAACGCTGCAGACAAGCCAGACGATGCATGCCGCCGAAGCGAGAGCCATGCCGTACCAGACTGCGGGGATGCCCATTGCGATATAGACAAGGGCGCTCAGCGCGAGACCGAGCCAGCCTGCATAGGGGATTCCGCCGATGGACGCACGCGGGGAAACCGCAAACTCTTCGCGAACGGGCTCGATGCCGATCTCTCTGAGCTTATCGCCCATATAGGCAGCAAACTTTTTTTCGCCGTCCGAACCCGGCAATCTTGCGCCGATGTTCTTCGCAGCATGATTGATTATGTCGTATACCTCTTCGGCATACTTTCTGTGTTCTTCTTTCATGAAAAAGCGATACTCCTTTTGAAAATATACCATAATTATACAATAATTAGACGCAAAATTGCAATAGAGTTTAAAGAGAATATAAAAATTTCTTTAAATCTTTGTGAACGAGTAAATTTTTTCGGCGTCGGGCGGAAACGATAATAAATGCAAAGGCGCTTTTTTCTATCAGAAAGGATAAAATTAAAATGAATAAAGAAAACGACAAAAAATTTGACGGCATCCACTGCCCCACCCCGAGCTCTGACCATGTCATGGGCGAACCCGAGGACTCATTCGACATGGTGAACAAATACGGAACCTACAACATTCAGCCGACCTCGCAGACAGGGAACTCCTTTCCGCATATTGCGCAGGGATTGCCGAAAAAGCGAAAAAGCGGGAAGAAAACAAAATAAAATCGCAAAAATCAAGTTGATCGATACTTGGCAGAAATAAACCAAACAATCGATATAACAATTATACTCGCACCTTATCAAAAAAATGTTTAAGTAATAATACGGGGCTGTTTCGTAAAAACGGAACAGCCTCTGTTTTTTTACTTTGTTTTCATTCGAGCTGATTATTGATTTTTATCAGGCAAAATGATATTATAAAAAACAACAGATTTTCGGAGATGAGTTTTTGTGTTCATTCTGACGCTCGACAGCAACGATCCGTTTTTCAACCTGTCGGCGGAGGAATACTTTCTCTGCGAAAAGGACGAAGATTTTTTCCTGCTCTGGCAGAACAAGCCGTGCATTGTAATCGGCAAAAATCAGAACGCGGCGGACGAGATAAACGGTGATTATGTCAGCACCCGCTCCCTGCCCGTTGTCAGGCGCATGACTGGCGGCGGGGCAGTTTATCACGACGCGGGCAACCTCAATTTTTCGTTCATTCAAAACGGCGAGCCGAACAGAGCGGCGCTATGCAGACCTGTTATCGAGGTTCTTCGCTCCCTCGGCGTTGAGGCGGAGATATCCGGGCGAAACGATATCACAGTCGACGGCAGAAAAGTTTCGGGCACGGCGATGTGTTCGCGCGGCGACAGGTCGCTGTTTCACGGCACGCTGCTGATAAGCGCCGACCTTGAGGCTATGTCCGAAGTGCTGAGGGCCGACGAAAACAAGTTGATGGGGCACGGAGTGAAATCGGTCAGAAGCCGCGTTGCAAATCTGTCCGAATACACGAAAGAAGTCAGCCCCGATATTATCGGCGCGATGCTGGCTGGATATATGACAGAGCGTGGCGGAAAAATATATGAACTCGGCGAAAGCGATATAAAAGCTATTGAGAAGCTTCGGGACAGCAAATATTCGACCGACGAATGGAACTGCGGCGCCGAGCGGCTCCAAAAATCCGAGCGATCCCGTCTTAGCTGCGGAACGGTTTATATAAAAAAGAAAAATGTCTGCGGGCGGATAGAAGACATACGCATTTTCGGCGATTTCATGAACATCGGAGATATTTCAAGGCTCGAAGCGCGGCTTCGCGGGACGGAGTTTCGGCGCGAAGAAATAATATCGGCGCTCGAAGAAGCCCGGGTGGAAAAATATATTCCGAATCTGACCGCAGACGAGCTTGCGGACATCATAATGAAAAGCGAGTGATACACATGGAGAGACTCAAAAGGGCTGCTGCCATACATGATATTTCGGGCTTCGGCAAATGCTCGCTGACAGTTGCCCTGCCGATAATCTCTGCCATGGGCATTGAGGTTTCGGTCATACCGACCGCCGTGCTATCGACGCACACGGGCGGGTTCACGGGCTTCACCTACCGCGACCTCACGGGCGACATGCGCCCGATCGCGGAGCACTGGAAGAGCCTCGGAATAAAATTCGACGCGATATACAGCGGCTTTCTCGGCTCGGTCGAGCAGATAGACATAGTGACCGATTTTATAGACGATTTCAAAGAGAAAAACACGGTCGTGCTCGTCGACCCCGCGATGGCGGACGGCGGGAAGATGTACACGGTGTTCGACATGGACTTCGCAAAGCAAATGACGCGCCTTTGCGTCAAGGCGGACATAATCGTTCCGAACTTCACGGAGGCGGCGTTCATGCTCGGCGAGGAATACCGCCCTGCCCCCTACTCAAAAGAATATGTTGAATCGACGCTTCGCAGGCTCTCTTGTCTCGGACCGTCAAAGGTGGTTCTGACGGGAGTTGCATTCGACGGCAGGCAGGTCGGCTCGGCATCATACGACCGATCGACAGATGAGATAAGCTACGCCCTTTCGGACACGGTGGACGGATATTTTCACGGCACGGGCGACGTGTTTGCGAGCGCGCTGCTCGGCGCATACATGAACGGATTGAGCCTCGCCGAGAGCGCGAGGATAGCCGTTGACTACACCCACGGCTGCATCGTGAGAACGAAAGAAGCGGGCACGGATCTTCGCTACGGCGTTGATTTTGAGCACGGAATACCCGATCTGCTCCGGCAGACAGGAATAATATAAATAAAGAAAAGGCAAAGAGGAGAGGAAGAAATGAGCTACGCAGACGAGGTATTTATCGCCAACTGCAAGGATATACTCGAAAACGGCACATGGGACACGGACTACAACGTTCGCCCGCACTGGGAGGACGGCACGAGCGCGCACACGATAAAGAAATTCGGCATCGTCAACCGCTACGACCTTTCAAAGGAGTTCCCGGCGATGACGCTCAGAAAGACCTTTATCAAGAGCGCAACGGACGAGCTGCTCTGGATATGGCAGAAGAAATCTAACAATGTCAACGACTTCAAGGGTCACGTCTGGGACGCTTGGGCCAATGAAGACGGCAGCATCGGCAAGGCATACGGCTATCAGCTCGGAGTCAAGCACCACTACCCCGAGGGCGAGTTTGATCAGGTTGACAGGGTTCTCTATGACCTCAAGCACAACCCGCTCAGCCGCCGCATACTGACAAACATATACGTCCACGCAGACCTGAGCGAGATGAATCTCTATCCCTGCGCCTACAGCATGACTTTCAATGTCACTGGCAAGAAGCTCAACGCGATACTCAACCAGCGCTCGCAGGATATGCTCACGGCAAACAGCTGGAACGTCTGCCAATATGCGACGCTCGTTCACATGATAGCGCAGGTCTCGGGACTTGAGCCGGGCGAGTTTGTTCATGTCATTGCGGACGCGCACATATATGACAGGCACGTTCCGATAGTCGAAGAGCTGATAAAGCGCGAGCCATACGACGCGCCGAAGTTCGTCCTCGACAAATCGATAACCGACTTCTACAAATTCACGCCCGACAGCGTGCATTTCGAGGACTACAAATATCACGAGTTCACCGAGAAGATACCCGTTGCGATATAAGGAGCCAAGATGAAAACAATAGTTTGCGCCGACATAAATTGGGGCATCGGCAAGGGCACGGGAATGCTCTTCCATATCCCCGCCGACCTCAAGTTTTTAAAAGAGAAGACCATGGGCAGCACCGTTATCATGGGACGCACGACATTTCTCTCCCTGCCGGGGCAGAAGGCTCTGCCGGGCAGGAAGAATATAGTGCTGACGCGAGACGAAAATTGGAGCGCCGAGAATGTCACGGTGTGCCACGGCATTGACGAGCTCGCGGACATTATTGAAAATGGCGAAAATGTATTTCTCATGGGCGGAGAGGCGGTCTACAACGAGCTGATCGACTCATGCGATGAAGCGTATGTAACGCGCGTAAATGCGGACGGAAAGGCGGAGAAGTTCTTCCCCGACCTCGACGCCCGCGCAGGCTGGAGGCTCGTCGAGCGCTCCGCCGCGCAGGAGAGCAACGGATACGTTTTCACGTTTGACAGATATGTAAAAAAATAAGATAGACGAAACGGGATTGACGGACTGATCGCCAATCCCGTTTTTTGTTTTATTCGGTCGGGTCGGACTTTTTTCGGCTCTTTAATCAAAGATTTATTTTTGCGCTATCGCCGTTCTTGTCGCAATATGCACAAACAAAGCGCCCGACATTTGGAAATATTGACGAGAGAAAAATAAAGTTTTTCCGTTGACAAACGCCGAAAAGGATGATAATATACAACTGAGCTATTTGAGATAGCTCAGTTAGCTAACTTTTTAATACGGAGGACAAATCGTGATTATACTCGATTTCCACTCAAAAACACCTATCTACGAACAGATCGAGGAGCAGGTGATGCTCATGGTCAGGCGCGGCGTGTACAAGCCGCACGACCGTCTGCCCTCCACCCGCTCTTTAGCTTCCGAGCTCAAGCTCAACGTGAACACCGTAAAGCGCGCGTTTCAGGAGCTTGAGGCAAAGGGCGTGACCTATTCCCAACCCGGGCGCGGAGTCTTTATCAGCGAAAACGCGGCGGACAACAGCCGCGTGCGTGAGCAGGCTCTTTCGGCGCTCTCGGCCGCTCTGCGCTCGGCGAAGGTAAACGGGCTGAGCGAAGCGGATATTGAGGAGCTTCTAAAGCAGGTCTACGCCGAAAACAAATGAAAGGAGCAAAGAGGCAAACGCCATGATTGAATTCAGAAACGTCACCAAAAGCTACGGCGATTTTACCGCCGTTGAGGACATATCCTTCTCCGCTTGTGACTCGTCCGTCTGCGGTCTGATAGGCTACAACGGCGCGGGCAAAACAACGCTTATAAAATGCGCCGCAGGGCTCTATAAGCCGGACTCCGGCAAGGTGCTTATAGACGGCGAATCCACCTACAATTCCGATGAGGTGCGCTCGCGGCTGTTCTTCGTGCCGGACGATCTCTTCTTCCCCGTCGGCTCGACCCCGAACAGCGCGGCTCACTTCTACAAAGACTACTACCCGGAGTTTTCATTCGGCAACTTCGAGCGTATGCTAAAGCTCTTTGAGCTTGACGGCGACGCGAAAATACGCGGATTTTCAAAAGGAATGCAGCGCCAGACGGAGATAGCGTTAGCGCTCGCCTCGTCGCCGAAGATCCTGCTGCTCGATGAATGCCTCGACGGGCTTGACATCGCAAAAAAGGACATCTGCAAGCAGCTTTTCATGGACTACATGGCTCAGAGCGGCTGCACCATGCTCATCTCGTCCCACGCGATAGCAGATCTTCAAAACCTCTGCGACAGGATAGTGCTGATATCCGGCAAGCGTATGCAGATGAACTGCTGCACGGACGATATCCCCTCGACCTGGCGCAAATTCAGGCTTCAGTTTGACTTTGAGCCGACGCGCTCGATATTCGGGAATATCGACATCAAAAAGCTTGACATCGACGGCAGGAGTGCCGTTGTGACCGTCTGCGGACACATCGACGACGCGAGGGCAAAGCTCGACGCATTGGAGCCGCTGTTCATCGACGAGTTCCCGATGGAGCTTGAAGAAATATTCTTACAGGAAACGGAGGACAAGAGCGATGAAATCTCAAAAGTCTTTGAATAATATTGCTTCCGCCGACTTAAAGCGCAGCTTTGCTTCAAATCTCGTCATACCCGCGCTGACCTTTCTCGCATTCACTGTGCAGGCGGCAGTATGCGCATATTTTCAGTTCAAACAGAAAGAAAAGGTCTTTTTCACATGGTTCAGGAACTCGCCCGACTCGCTTGTTTTCATCTCATTCTGCGTTGTTCTCGTCGGCGCGATACAGGCGGCATACACTCTGCGGTTCATCAACATAAAGAATCAGTCGAACGTGTGGTTCAGCTTCAATCTCAGCCGCTCGACGCTCTTTAAAAACCGCTGTGTTTCTTCGCTGACGCTCCTCGGCGCGGCGATAATAATACCCGGAATAATCAGCGCGATAATATGCTGCGCGTCCGGCTGCTCCGCCGCAAAAGTTCTCCCGGTAATATTCTATCAGTATGCCGGATTTTTGACGATGATGTTCGCGGGCTTTGCGATAGGCGCGCTGACGGCGTCGCTCACGGGCAGCGTTGCGGAGAGCATATTCTATTCTGTAGTGCTCATTCTCGCCCTGCCGCTTCTCTCAACTGCTTGGGATGCCCTTTCTTCGGTATTTCTGCGCGGCAGGACGGCAGTCTCCGGCGTGAATTACACCGGCGACATGGATATGCAGCATTACTATTTCAGTTTCTCCATCCAACGGGGCGGACGCGGGATAATGGCATTCTGCCCGTTCACGCTGTTCCGCGTTCCCGGAACGAGTATAGAGGATTCTGCAATCTCGGATCTGCGCGGATTCGGTCCTATCGACTTCGGTTACTGCAAGGACGGCTCGTCCCTGCCCGGGATAGGCGCATGGCTTCCGATACTGCTTTGGATAGTTTTGACCGCCGTATTGATCGTGCTCGCGCAGCGGATGTTCGGCAAAAAGAAGCTTGAAGAGCTCGGAGTTCCGGCGGCAAGCCGTGTGCTCACAGCGCTTACCTCGGCGATAATAGTGTTCTGCGGATTTTCCGTTCCCGCATGGGTTTTGAAAACCACTATCCCCTCCGTTAATACTGCGCTCACCGCGCTTTTGGGTATCGCCGTCATGCTCGCGGCATATTTTGCCTACACATTCATTGCGCGCAGGAATTTGAAGGCGGTTCGCAAGAATCTCTGGCAGTTTGCAATGCCGGTCGGCGCAACGGCGATAATCACCGCAATATTCCTGACCGGCGGATTCGGCTACACCGCGCGCGTTCCCGAAGCGGAAGAGGTAGAGTATGTCACGGTGTCGATGCCGTTCAGCTTTGAGAGCGGAATGGCGCAAAACGGCAGTATACTCCGCACCGTCAAGGGCACTGCAACGGTTCTCAAGCCCTATACAAACTGCATAACTCTCTCGACGGAAAAGGACATAAACACGGTGCTCTCCATCCACAAGCTCATAACGAACGAGAAGAAGAGCGACGAAAAGACAAACACCCAGTTCTCCGTCAAGTATTATTTCAAGAACGGGAAGAGCATGGAGCGCACTTTCACGAACATAAGTGAAAAAGACCTCAACTCATATTTTGCCGTTGCCGACACGGACGGGGTAAAGGAACAGCAATATCTTTTCCTCGCCGCCTCCGACACAGAGCGCGAAAAGCTCAAAAGCGAAGACGTAAAAGCTCCGAATATGTCGAACCTGCAAGGCTATTTCTTATTTCGAAACTACGGCAATCCTCTGCGCAATAAGGATGGCGTTCTAATAGCGAGCAAGGACGGCAGCTTCTGCCGCGAGCTGAGCTCGGATGAGCTTGATAAGCTCGGCAAATGCATATGGAGCGACATATCGAAGAAAAAATATACTGATATTCTTCGCGGCAGCGAAAAGGAAGTAGCATATATTTATCTCAACGACAATGCCGCATACTACGGCGGTCGATATGAAGAAAATGTTGAAGGCAGATCTGTTCTTGCGGCTGTCACGGACGACATGACCGAGACGCTGAAGTTTATCAAAGAACACGGCATGGCAGGCGCGCTCGGACAAAAGCGTGAAGTGAAGAGCGTCAATATTTACGATTGTCGCCGCATCATTTTGCAGGCGCAGGAGATAAACAAAAGCGGAAAATACGGCGGCACCGCGATAAACCCGATTTTTATTATGAGCACGATGTTCAACACGAAAGAAATAAAGTTGGTGACCAAAGCTTTCGGCGACATGGATGACTGCTTCATAAAGAGCATTACAAATCAAAAGCAGTCAGACGAGCTGTTCGCTCTCGCTCAAGGACAGTGTTACACCTCTCTCGGCGGCTATATCGCGCAGATAACATTCACCGACGGCTACAATCAGACGATGTACATTCCCGAAAGCGATGCACCGGGATATATAAAATAAGAGAAAACGGCAGGAACTTTTTTACGGTTCCTGCCGTTTTTGTTATACATATTCTGCTGTCATCTGAACTGTTCCGGTGAAGCGGTCGAAGTCTATCATGATGTAGTTGCCGCCGTTTTTGAAATTGAACTCATGTTCGAATCTGCCGTCGGCGTCGGGCGTATATTCGAGCACTTTTCCGTTCATTCTCAGGCGTATTACCGCGCTGCCGGACTCGGTTTTGATATAAGCTTTCACTTTTATCAGCTTGTCGCGCGCCGACGCGCCGCCGAACACGGTATCGCGCCCGGTCTCGTTCTCACACTGCGCGGTGTAGCTGCCGGTGAACCAATCCTTGCCGTTGTTCTCGCGCTTGCCGATAAGCTTGGCGCTGTTCGTGACATCGGACATTTTGAACGCGCCGCGCAGATCGTCAAAGTATCTGTCCGCGCGTTTGAGCTGCATACTGCCGCGGCTCATGCACGCCGTGAGCGAGAGCATCAGCGCAAGAGTCAGCAGAACAGCCGCTGCTCTTTTCATTATTCTCTCTCCTTTGCGCCGCTGACTATCTTATAATAGGCGTTGGAGGTGACGCGGTAAATAAGAGTATAGAACAGCGCGAACACAACGAAGCACACAAGAATTGTCACGGCGAAGAGGACGGGGTTGTTGAAGTTAAATGCGAGCAATATTCTGCGTATTATTATGGACGCGAATATCATATGCAGACCCGCTCCCGCAAGAGGCAGGAAGAATACCGTGAGCAGCTGGGAATTGATGCTCTTTCTTATCTCTTTCTTCGTCATGCCGACCTTCTGCATTATCTCAAAGCGCGACTGATCTTCGTAACCCTCAGAAACCTGCTTATAGTAGATTATCAGCACAGCCGCGAAGATGAACACGACCGAGAGCATGACTCCGAGATAGAACAGCGAGCCGAAGGCAGAATAATAATCATCCCTGCCGACATTGCGGCTGTCTATCGAGAAAGACATCATATTGCCGTAAGACGACATTGCCGGTTTGGTCGCGTCAATATAGTCATTGCACAGCGCTCTCTCGCCGGCGGTATCGAGATCGGTATCGAAAAATCTGAAATACTTATAGTTGACGGTGCGCACCCCCTTGTGGTTTTCGGGCTTTGCAAAATCCGTGACTGCACTTTTGAAGTCGGGCACGAAAATATATATCGAGGACGCAATATTTACGGCGGAGTCGCCGTCAATGAGGAAGCTGTCGACTGTCTTTTTGACTTTGTAGGTCTTGCCGTCGCCGAGAGTCACGGTGTCATATTTATACTTCATTCTGTAGCCATAGACTATGACCTCATCGGGCGCGAGGGTTTCGTTCGTGCCCATGACGGCGTTGTAGTCCTCTATCGGCACGACATCGAAGCAGATATACGCATTCGAGTTTGAACCGATTGTTACGCCCGTGCCGCCTGCGATCAGCTTGCCGCCGTCGGAAATCGTGCCGACAGTCACAACGGATCTGTAGGACGCAAAATTTGAGGCGTTCGCCTTATGCGAAGCGGCAAGGGAATCGACGCCTGCGGCGACTTTTTCGATATTGCCGTCATCGAGTCCGTTGATAGTATCAAAGCCTGTCGAGAGCACGATATCGCGCGGATAGCGGGTGTTGACGCTGTCCTCAGTGCCGAAGAGCAGGCAGGTGGTCGAGGATATCATGACGAGCACCATTGTTGCAAGCACGCAGACGGACGCGAGTCCCGCGCCGTTTCTCTTCATTCTGTAGGTCATTGAGGAGACGGAGATGAAGTGATTCGGCTTATAATAATAGTTCTTGCGCTTTTGCAGGAAGCGGCAGAGAAGCACCGAGCCGAATATCATCAGAAGATAAGTGCCTATGATGACCATTATGACCGCGATGAAAAACACAAGTATCGCGCTCAGGGGCTCTGTTATCACAACGGCGGTAATATATGCGCCGATGAGCAAAACTGCGCCGATGATGCCGAGAAGCGGGTTAGCTTTCGGCGGCTTCTCGCCGAGGTTTTCACTCCTTATCAAAGTTACCGCACTCGCGCCCATTATCTGGCGCACGGAGTTGATGAAGAGGAGCAGGAAGATAACGGCGAAAACGCCGACAGTCAGCAATATTGCAGTCGGAGAGACATGGAAAACATAGCTGATATCAGTGCCGCCTATCGCCTTGACGAGTCCGAGTTCGGCGAGCTTTGAGAGCGCGACGCCGAGCACAAGGCCGCAGAAGAGCGATATGGCAGAAGTTATCAGGCTCTCCCAAAAGAGCAGGATGCTGATATTCTTTTTGTCCATGCCGAGGATGTTATAGAGTCCGAACTCTTTCTTCCTGCGTCGGATAAGAAACGAATTTGTATAGAAAAGAAAGATGCAGGCGAATATGGCGATAACCCAGCCGCCGAGCATGAGCACGATGTTGACCGTACCCTCGCCGAACGTGCCCTTGAGCGACTCGCCGTAGCGCAGGAAGATGACGATATAATACATCATTATCATGCCTATCTGCGTTAAAATATACGGCAGATAGAGGCGCTTGTTCTTTCTTATCCCATCAAACGCGAGGCGCGGATAGAAAAACTTTTTCATTTGCGCTCACCGCCTGTCGCAAGCAGAGTCAGGGTCTCGGATATCTTCTGATAGAGCTGGCTGTCGGTATCGGCGCCGCGATAGATCTGATGGAACACCTCGCCGTCCTTTATGAAGAGCACGCGCTTTGCGGAGGAAGCCGCCTTGACGGAGTGCGTGACCATAAGAATGGTCTGTCCGAGGGCGTTGACCTCGGTGAACAGGCGCAGCAGTTCATCGGTGGACTTTGAATCGAGCGCGCCGGTCGGCTCATCGGCGAGAATCATGCGCGGCTCGGTTATCAGCGCGCGGGCGACAGCCGCCCTCTGCTTCTGGCCGCCGGATATCTCATAGGGATATTTCTTGAGCAGCTCCGTTATGCCGAGACGCTTTGCTATCGGTTCGAGGCGGGAATGCATCTCATCGTAGCTCTTGCCCGCGAGGACGAGCGGAAGATAGATATTATCTTCGACCGTGAAAGTATCGAGAAGATTGAAATCCTGGAACACGAAGCCGAGGTTGTCTCTGCGGAAAGCGCAGACAGCGGAGTCCTTTATCTTTGAAAGATCCCTGCCGTCGATCATAACGCTGCCGGAAGTGGGTCTGTCAAGAGCCGCAAGAATATTGAGCAGAGTGGTCTTGCCGGAGCCGGATTCGCCCATGATAGCGACATACTCGCCCTCCGACACGCTGAAGTTAACATTTTTAAGAGCCTCGACCTTGTTGCCGCCGAGACGGGTTGAATAGACTTTTTTGAGTCCGTTGACTTCCAAAATACTCACTGTAGTTGACCTCCTGTCATTTTGTGGCTCTATTATAGCCGAAAAGGGAAATGCGCCTCCATAGAAAAGGCTTACATTTCCCCTTTCAAATCTTACGGTTTTGTAAGAAGTTATTCTTTTCCCAGTTTATACTGCCCGAGATCGAGGCGAACCGTTGTCCCCTCGCCTACTGTTGAAGAAATCGAGATATCAATACCGAGGTTTTGACATATGCGGCGGCAGAGATAAAGCCCGAGCCCACTCGCACGGCGGTCGGTTCTGCCGTTGCATCCGGTATAGCCTTTATCAAACACGCGCGGCAGATCCTCCGGCGCGATGCCTATTCCGGTGTCTTTGATACAAAGGACTTTTCCCTCGGAATAAATCTTTACGCTCCCCTCGCGGGTATATTTGAGCGCATTTGAGAGCAGCTGCTCGACGACGAACGCGAACCATTTTTCGTCCGTAACGGCTTGAATATCAACGCTGTCATATTCGAGGCGGATCCTGCGGTCGATAAACTCCGAGGCGAATTTTTTCACCGAGCTTTTGATTATTTCGTCTATATCCTGCCGAGCAAAAACATAGTCGCTGTAATCCGAGCCGAGACGCACAAAGACGAGCACCATCTCGACATACTGCTCTATCCGCGACAGTTCGGATGCGAGTCTGCGCGCTTCGGGCACATCCTCTTTCTGAAGAGTCAGACGCATCGCCGCTATCGGCGTTTTTATCTGATGCGCCCAGACGGTGTAGTAATCGACGGTGTCGCGTATGCGGCTGTCCGTCTGCGCCGTTATCTCCGCTATTTTTTCCTTGAGCACGGATATCAGTTGCTGATAGTCGGAATCGACTATCCCCTCCGGCTCGGGCAAAGCAGATATTAATTCGGTATTCCTGCGGTGCAGCTCTTCAAAAAACTTGTGGCGGCGATAGGCCTTCGTAATATCATAGGCGGCGAACACCGCGCCGAAAAGCAGGCACAGTGCACACGGATACATCACGGCGCGCACGGGCAGACGGTAGAACCAAAACGAAACCGCGAATATGCAGACGAAAAGCAGAAGCATCAAGAGCCGCTTCCAGCGCTCCTTGAGATAACCCTTGAAAAAGCTCATAACCCCTCCGAAATCAAGCTATTATATACCCTACGCCGAACTTTGTGGCGATAAAATCTTTGAGTCCCGCCGCGTCAAGCTTCTTTCTAAGGCGGTTGACATTGACGGTGAGTGTATTTTCATCGACGAACGAATCCGTCTCCCAAAGGCGCTCCATCAGCTTTTCGCGGCTGACTACCTTGCCTTTATTTTCCATCAGGCAGAGCAGAATGCGATATTCATTTTTGGTCAGCGTTATCTTTTCATCGCCGAAAACGAGAGAATTTTCACCCGTATCAAGCAATGCGCCGCGATGCTCGAGCACAGGGACATTAGCGCCGAAATCGTAAGTACGGCGCAGAAGAGCCTGAATTTTCGCCATGAGGACGCTGCCGTCAAACGGCTTCGAGATAAAATCATCCGCTCCGAGGTTCATCGCCATGACGATGTTCATATTATCCGACGCAGAGGAGACGAAGATTATCGGCACCTTTGAGACGCGGCGAATCTCACTGCACCAGTGATAGCCGTCAAAGAACGGCAGCATGATATCGAGCAGGACTATATGCGGCGAAAACTCGGCGAACTCATGCATGACATTGCTGAAATCCCGCACGATATGCGTCTGTAGATTCCATGCCTGCGCCTGCGCCGCGACGGCGTTCGCTATCCCCGGGTCATCCTCAACGATAAAGAGCCTGTACATACCGCACCTCCGAAAACTGTTTCATAAAAATCAACGGACGAATCCGACCGAAAACTTCGGCTGTATATAAAATAATTATACGGCATCTGCGACCGCGTTTCAAGAAAAACAGTATCGCAAATGAACTTCGGCGCATAGAATATACCGAAAAAACTTTGGAGGTGCCAAATGAACAACAATCAAAACCGCTGCGGCTGCGGCGGACAGCCGACAGTCATGGACATTGACCGCGAGACGAAAGAGAACACAAATTTCCGAAAAGAGGCATGGACGGGCGAACATCTGCAGGTAACGCTGATGTGCATACCCACAAACTGCGACATCGGCGCGGAGATCCACGAGGACACAGATCAGCTCGTCTGCATCGTGCAGGGCTGCGCGACAATAAGCTTCGGCGCGACGAAATGTTCCATGTGCGACGGTCAGAGGGCAAACGGCGGCGACGCCTGCCTCATCCCCGCCGGAACCTGGCACAATATAACAAACAGCGGAAGCATCCCGCTCAAGGTATATTCCGTATACGCTCCGCCGCACCACGCGGCAGGAACAGTCCAGCGCACCAAGACCTACGACTGCTGAAAATAAAATAGACACAGGCGCCGTGACTCTGGTGGATCACGGCGCCCGTATCGTTGAGGAAGTGGAGATAAAAAAGATAATATGGAAATTCCAAAACGCAGGTTGGGGGTTCTGCGTTTTGCGTGGATGGTGAAATCAGCGAAGCATTACTTTCTGCTTATTCTCGCCCGGCAGTCGAAATCATCCGACCTCGACCGCCGAAAAGTCATAGTACAGATCCATCGGGCGATTATCGTCGAGCAGGAGTATGCTGTTATCCTCGAGCAAGAGGTTATCTCCCGCATACTTCATGATGAAGTCTATGCCATAGTTGACAGCCTGTTCTTCATTCTCGGCATAAATAAATCCGCTTACGGGGTTGACGGTGTCCTCGCAGGCGCCTATCTCGCTGCCGTCCTCTCCGATTTTCTTACATCGGCATTCGAGCACATAGCGCGAGCCGATATCCGGAAGTCCGTCATATTCTTTTAGCATTATTATCCGTCCCTTGAATTTATCTGCAGGTGCGGTTTGCCGCAGCCTGCCGCATGCCTCCGCGCTGCCGGCGGTCAGGCAGCAGACGGAAGATCCGCCCGCTTCCCGCCGTATAGGAGTATAGGAGGTAGTTGGCTTCATTTATGTACTTCGCTTGAGTACGCCATAATTTTAACGCAATGCAAGCAAAAAGTGTTGATTTTTCAAAAAGTGATGTAAAAATGGGCAAAAACGATATATTTCGAGCAGTTATTTTTCTATACAGCAAACATGCGACATATTTTGACAGATTGTTGCGTATAATTATCAGTGCCAAAAGAACATTTTTTTGTACGGCATAATAACACAGTTAAAAAAGTGTAAGAACATACCTTATAAGTCCGCCGCGGTGCAGAGTTGTAAGAAAATACCTGCGCAGCCGGTTGAAATATTTTTTATGCCCATATACTGTTATTATAAATAAAGAAAGCAGACAAGGCGTGTGCCCTGCCTGCTTTCTTTTATATAGGAGTTATGTAGGAGATAGATTTCACATTCACGCTCTTTTCAGAGGTCAACACTATTTTAGCGCATTTGCCGCCGGAAGTGTGAATTTTTGCAAAAGTGATGCGATTTTGGGCGAAAACGATGTTTTTCGTGAGTTTAATTTGCCGAGGTCGCAAAACTCAATTCAGGCGGTGACTGTCAAGCAGTAGAAAATAGTCGCTGATGACATTTTTTATTTTTCTGTTTGCTTTTTTGACAAAATGTGGTATAATATTTGCGGGAGCGTGATTCTTTTGATAGATATACTTGTCTGCGATGACAGCGCGGAAATAGTTGAACAAGTAAAAAGGCTGCTGTGCGCATGGGAAAAAGTGAACACTGTCAGCTTCAATATAGACTGCCGCCAATCGGGAAAATTTATTCTCGAAAACAAGCACAAATATGACATTGCTTTCATTGATATCGAGATGCCCGAAATGAGCGGACTCGAACTCGCGGTCGAGCTCAAGAAGCAGAACCCGGATGTACTCATCATCGTTCTGACCTCGTTCCAGCGATATCTCGACGACGCGATGCGCATCCATGTTTTCAGATATCTCTCGAAGCCCGTCGATGTCAACCGCTTCAACAAGAACCTCTTTGACGCCGTTCAGGAATACCGCACACTGAGCAAGACGATAATTCTCGAGACTCACGACATAGTCAAGAAGATAAAGACAAAAGACATTCTCTATATTGAAAACAGGCGCTACGGCGCGCTTCTCGTGACAAAAGACGCCGAATATGCGACGGGAGTCAGACTAAAAGACTGGATAGCCAAAACCGGTCAGCCGGACTGCTTTGTCTATTCCCACGCGAGCTACATAGTCAATCTGCAAAACGTCATCGACTTTTCAAAAGACAGCGTCACGCTCAGAAAAGGCGACGGCGAAACGGTAAGCGTATATATGTCCCAGCGCAAATACCCCGCCTTCAGAAAGGCATTTTTTAACTTTGCGGGAGGTATATGATGGATACTGTGTGTAAATTGATTGCCTGCGCTTTCGGACAATTTGCCGCGTACTGCTATTTTTCAAGGCGGTTTGAAACAAAATGTCCGATTGCCGCAGTCTGTGGATTCTTTGCGGCGGCTGCTGCCGTACAATTCGCCGTAAGCTTCGCGGGGCTTGCCGCGCTCAACATAGCCCTGCTCTTTATCAGCAATCTCTGCGCCGCGCTCATAATATACCGTGCAGGAATAAAGCAGACACTGATTCATTGCTTACTGCTCGAAGTTCTTGCCGCGATGTCAGCGTTTATCATAATGTTCGGTCTGCCGAAAATTATCGGCCATGAGCCGCCCGGGAACGGAATGATATTGCTTGGCATATCGGCGAGCGCGCTGTATTTTACATTCGCTTATGCCGTATCAAGGCATAACGACAATATGATTGCCTATTACGTACTGGTGTCCCTGCTCTCTCTGGTCTGCGCCGCAATGATTGCAGGCTTCGCATTTTTCCCGGGGAGCAATCTGATTTTGACGCTGATATCGGTCGTTCTGCCGTTGGCGATATCCGCCGTCTGCCTTGCGCACAGAAAGTTAGTCTGCAAAATCACAAACTCAACCGAATCGCTTCTCGAAGAACAGCGTCAGGAACTGAACACGGAATACTATGCAGAGCTTGAGCATCAATACGACCTGCGCGACATTATTATCCACGACATAAAAGGTCAGCTGCGCACGATAAAGCAGCTCTCACAAAACGGAGAAAACGACCGCATAAACAGCTACATCGACTCGATATACAACAGCGGCGCGATGGGCGCGGTGAAGCAGTTCAGCAGCAACAAGCTCGCGAATGTTATAATCAGCAGATACGCGCATCTGTGCGCAAATTCGGAGATAAAATTCAACTGCGATGTGCGCAGCATTGACTTTTCTTTTCTTTCGGACAGCGACCTCACAATATTACTCGACAACATCCTCAACGGGGCATACAAATCCGCCGAAAAATCAGAAGAGCGCTTTATCGACATGAGCATCGGCAGCTTCAACGAGGCATATGTCGTGCTCAACGTCCGCCACAGCGTGGACGGCTCGCCGGACATAAAGAACAGCGAGAGGGCGGCGCGCATAAGCAAGATAATTCAAAAATACGGCGGACAGGCATCGTTCGACTGCGCGGACGAGAGAATATTCGCGGCGAAGATAATGTTCAAGTCGTCGATCGCCAATATGAAATAAAATTAAAAGGGCTGCTTTCCGGGCAGTCCTTTTTCGCTGTTATTCTTTAATTGTATTGAACTTATATTGACGCAAGAGTATAATTAATATATATTTTCAATTAACATCAATCCTAAAAAAGGAAGGTGCGGAAAATGAAAGAAGTGAAATCCCCAAAGAAGCCTCTGATATTCTACTACGGCATTGCGCTGCTCGTCATTGTGCTGTTCAATGTGATAGTGTCTCCCCTGCTCGTCAAGGCACGAGTGACGGAAGTCGACTACGGCACATTCATGAGCATGATCGAGCAGAAGAAAATCGGCAATGTCGAGGTCGAGGACGATCAGATAATCTTCACCGACAAGGACGACGCGAAGAAAATCTACAAGACCGGCGCGATGAACGACCCGACGCTGACTCAGCGGCTCTACGACTCCGGCGCGAAGTTCTCAAAGGATATTGAGACGACGACTTCACCGTTGGTGAGTTTCCTGCTGACTTTTGTGCTCCCGCTGATAATCTTCATCGGACTCGGCCAGTATATGGGCAAGAAGCTGATGGAACAGGCGGGCGGCAAAAACTCCATGGCGTTCGGCTTCGGCAAGAGCAACGCGAAGGTCTATGTCCCGTCGACCCAGGGCATACATTTCAGCGACGTTGCGGGTGAAGACGAGGCGAAAGAGAGCCTTTCGGAGATAGTTGACTATCTCCACAATCCGAAGAAATATTCCGACGTCGGCGCGTCGATGCCCAAGGGCGTTTTGCTCGTCGGCCCTCCCGGAACAGGTAAAACAATGCTCGCAAAGGCTGTTGCGGGCGAAGCGAATGTGCCGTTTTTCTCGATGTCCGGTTCGGAATTCGTCGAGATGTTCGTCGGCATGGGTGCTTCGAAGGTCAGGGATCTTTTCAGCCAGGCAAAAGAGAAAGCCCCCTGCATAGTGTTCATCGATGAGATCGACGCCATCGGCAAGAAGCGCGACGGTCAGTTCAGCTCCAACGACGAGCGCGAGCAGACCCTCAACCAGCTGCTTACCGAAATGGACGGTTTCCAGGAAAATATCGGCGTTATCATCCTCGCGGCGACAAACCGCCCGGAGACGCTCGATCCCGCGCTCACCCGCCCCGGCCGTTTCGACAGGCGCGTACCCGTTGAGCTGCCCGACCTTGCGGGACGTGAGGCAATACTGAGAGTCCACGCAAAGAAGATAAAGACGGCAGACGACGTCAACTTCCACACGATAGCAAGAATGGCATCCGGCGCATCGGGCGCTGAGCTTGCGAATATTATAAATGAGGCGGCGCTGCGCGCGGTCAGGAACAACCGAACCGTCGTCAACGAATCCGACCTCGAAGAGAGCATCGAGACGGTCATCGCGGGATATCAGAAAAAGAACGCGGTGCTCTCGGACAGCGAAAAGAAAGTTGTCGCTTATCACGAGATAGGTCACGCGCTCGTTGCGGCTATGCAGTCGCACTCGGCGCCCGTGCAGAAGATAACGATAATCCCCCGCACCTCCGGCGCGCTCGGCTACACGATGCAGGTCGACCAGGGCGACAAATACCTGCTGACAAAGCAAGAGCTTGAAAACAAGATTGCGACATTTACGGGCGGACGCGCCGCTGAAGAGCTCGTTTTCGGCGAGATAACGACAGGCGCATCGAACGACATCGAGCAGGCGACAAAGCTTGCCCGCGCGATGATAACCCGCTACGGCATGAGCGAAGATTTTGACATGGTTGCTCTTGAAACTGTATCGAACCAGTATCTCGGCGGCGACGCCTCACTCGCCTGCTCCGCCGATACGCAGAATGAAATAGACTGCAAGGTTGTTGAACTCGTAAAGCGCCAGCATGAGAAGGCTTCGAAAATCCTCGCGGACAACCGCGGAAAGCTCGACGAGCTGGCAAAATATCTCTATGAAAAAGAGACCATAACCGGCGAAGAATTCATGTCCATTCTCAACAAAGGAGGCGAAAAGGAATGAAAAGGCGTTCCGGCTTCGGATGGATGGAGCTCATAATCGGCATTGCGCTCGCGGCGCTCGGAATATTCACTTTTGTCTATCCCGACAATGCGGTGACGACCCTCGTTATTATCTACGGCATAATCGCCATAATAACCGGCATTGCGGATGTTGTGCTCTATGTTCGCGTTGACAAGCATCTAGGCTTCGGCCCGACTGTATCGCTCATTTCGGGCATACTCAGCGTCATGGCGGGCGTCATGCTGCTCGTCTATCCCAACGCGGGCAAATGGGTGCTCTCACTCCTGTTCCCGATATGGTTCATCGCGCACTGTCTCTCGAGGCTCTCGCACCTGAACACGATTCGGTTCATCGCGGGCAATTTCGTCTACTGGTTCACGATGATTGTCAACATCATCGGGCTTGTGCTCGGCGTTGTGATGATATTCAGCCCGAACATCTCGGTTGCGGCGGTTGCTTACATCGTCGGGGCCTACCCCCCGCCCCGTGACCGA
>OGON01001017.1_pt1 | contig 20577 bp, 12 predicted proteins | sample 1552671 | NCBI WGS metagenome assembly OGON01 (sample SAMEA2580136, study PRJEB22360) | human gut metagenome | biome: human gut; feature: human-associated habitat; material: faeces | place: Denmark | collected 2008/2010 | reverse complement strand
TTTCGGCTGTTAGTGTATGTTCTTGATACTCAGTAATATGTCCGGAAAACCGACATGCAGGTTGTTCGAGAACGACCCAGTGTCATGGCAGACAAATAAGATATGTATGGGGCTGTAAAATTTCATTACAGATTTGTAAAGTTTCTTTACAAGAGAATAAATGGCGTCCGAATGTAATCGGCTGATGGATAATCTGTTGCCCGATGTGGCACGTGGCGTGCTCGTTCATGTCTAAACGATGATGTGTGTTTCATGTGCCATAAGCAATGAATACATCAGCGTAAACGACAATGCAGAGCTGTTTGCAAACTGCAATGAGTACGAATCAAGGAAAACAGCAACGAATTATGAAGCCGATAATATCAATTATAGTCTTGACGTTGATTTCTGCAGCGACCACTGCCTCCGGGCAGGTCTTCGCACAGGGAATTACCTCCGAAGGCCGCACTGCCACGCGGATAACCCCGCTCACGGAAAACACGCAAGGCCGCACAGTCAGCGCGGACAGCCCCGCCCAGCAAGCACAAGCCAAGGCATTGACCCTGCGCGAATGCATGGAGTATGCGGTAAGCAACTCCACTCAGGTGCGAATTCAGCAGTCCAAGAACGATGACGCCAGACTCGACAGACGTGATGCGATATTGGCAGCATTTACGCCTTCAGCGGAAGGGAACTCCTACGTCTACTACAGATGGGGCCGTTCCATTGACCCTGAGACCAATACGTATCTCACCACGACGTCCTTCAACCAGGGCTTTTCCGTGTCGGCAGGCTTCACCATATTCAACGGATTCTCCGCTATCAATAACCTGAAAATCGCCCGCACATCCATGTCAATGGGCATTTCCAAGGAACAGCAGGAACGTGACAATGTCTGCCTCGCCACCATCGAGGCCTATTTCAATGTCATTTACTACACCAAATTGGCCGAAATCCTTACAGAACAGGTGGAAAACGCCAGAAACGCTGTGAAACTGGCTGAGCGTCAGGAAGAACTCGGCTCGAAGGGTTATGCCGACGTGGTCCAGATGAAAGCCGACCTCGCCGACAGAGAATACGAACTCACCACCGCGACAAACAATCGGGACAATGCCATGATTACACTTGAAGATGTAATGTATTGGCCAGTAGATGAGAAACTTACGATAGATCCGGAGCTCTCGTCGATTCAGGCTGGCGCAAACAGTCCTGCCGCTGATGACATCATAGCAAATGCAGTCAGGTCAATGCCTTCCGTACTGATCGCCAAGGGGTCGATGGACAATGCCCTCCGCAGTCTGAATACAGCGAAATGGCAATTCCTTCCGACACTCGGACTTTACGGCGGGTGGTCCACCAGCTACTACACCTACCCTGGACAGACCGGCTACAAAGCAACTCCGTATTGGGAGCAGTTCAAGAATAACGGAGGCGAATATGTGCAGTTGTCATTGAACATACCTATATACGACAGACTGCAGAAGCACACGGCATTGGCCAAAAAACGCAATGCATATCAGCGGGCAAGCCTCGAATATGACAAGTCCCTCCGCGATGTCGAATCTGAAGTCCGCAGGGCAATTCAGGACAGGGACGGGGCGGAGTCGGCTCTGCTTCAGGCAGAAAGACGCGCTGACGTGTATGACGAGGCATTCAAACTCAACGCCCGCAAATTCGAACAGGGACTCATATCCTCGATAGAATACAATACCGCTTCGTCCAACTACTTGAAGGCCAAGGCGGAACGGCTCAATGCCGAGCTGCAGTACCAGCTCAAGCGCAGAGTCGTCGAGTACTATAACGGAGTATCATATTTGGAACAGTAAACACTTTCATCATGGATAAGATAATAGAAAAGAAAACAGGACTGGCCGCGGCATTCACGAAGAAGGCCATAAAGTATTGGGCCGGAGCAGCATTGGCAATAGTCCTTGTCATATTGATTATCACCGGGAACGGCTCTGCGGTGCGCGTTGACGGCAGCTCCATCATCACAGGAACCGCCAAGAAAGGCGAGTTCAATGACTATATCCGCGTCAGCGGCCAGGTCCAGCCGATGACCACCGTCCAGATCAGCCCGACCGAGGGCGGCAACGTCCAGAGAATCGTCGCAGAGGAGGGGAGTAAGGTCAATGCAGGTGATGTCATTGTCGAACTGTCCAATGAAAGTCTTGACATGCAGATACTCAACTCCGAAGCAGAACTCGCCGAGAAGGAGAACATCCTGCGCAACACATTGATTTCCATGGAACAGCAGAAACTTTCCGTAAGGCAGGACAAGCTCACGCTTCAGATAGAAGTGCGCAGGGCAAGGCGGGCATATGAACAGAACAAGACGCTGTACGAGGAAAAACTCATAGCCAGGGAAGACTATCTGAAGGCATCAGAAGACTACGAACTGGCGAAAGACAAGCTGGAACTCGTCATTGACAGGGAAAAACAGGACAGCCTTTACCGCAGCACGCAGATTTCGCAGATGCACGAAAGTCTGGAGAACATGCGGATCAATATGAGCATGATACGCCGTCGCAAGGAAAATCTGTCAGTAAAAGCCCCTATCAGCGGAGAACTCGGACTTCTCGATGTGGAACTGGGGCAGTCAGTGGCAGCGGGATCGAAAATCGGCCAGATAAATAATCTGGAATCGTATAAGATTGAAGCTCAGATAGATGAACATTACATTGACAGAATCGTGCCCGGTCTTGAGGCAACTTTCGAGAGACAGAACGAGAAGTACTCGGCAGCCATCCGCAAGGTCTATCCTGAGGTGCGTGACGGTAAGTTCAAGGCGGATTTCCGCTTTGTGGGACAGCAGCCGGAGAACATCCGTGCGGGACAGACATATTATATGAATGTCCAGCTCGGCCAGCCTGCCGAGGCGATCATAATACCTCGCGGCTCATTCTATCAGGCAACCGGCGGCAAGTGGGTGTATGTGGTCAATGCAGAGGGAACGAAAGCAACGAAACGCAGTGTCCGCATCGGCCGGCAGAACCCTCAGTACTACGAAGTTACAGAAGGACTGGAGCCTGGCGAGAAGATCATCATATCCTCTTACGACAGTTTCGGCGACAAGGATGAACTGATTATAAAGTAAACGCCTACCATGAGCACATATCTGAAATTTCTCTCGAAAAATAAACTCTATGCCGTAATCGAGGCATTGGGACTGTCGGTGGCATTGGGTTTCGTCATATTGCTGGCCTCTTATGCCAGGACGGAGTTCAGTGTAGGCGCAAGGCAGCCGCTTTCCAAGCAGCTGTATGCTATCGGCATGGGGAATTGCGTCGGAATGACGTACGGGACTGCAGAGGAGTTCTTCCCGTCAGTGCCCGAGATAACATCCTGGACCAGAGTCGGGGCGTATGGCGATGCCGATGTCATTGTCAATGACGACTATTATGCCGCCGAGGCGGTCTGTGTGGACACGAATTTCCTGCATTTTTTTGACTACACGATCTCGGGCTGTGACAAGAACTGCATACTTGCGGGACTGAATGATGTGATCCTTTCCGAAAAGTTCGCGCATAAGGCATTCGGCAGCTCTGACCCTGTGGGGCGTACCATTGAAGTAGGAAAAAATAGGTTCACGGTAACCGGCGTGATTCAGGATTTCGGGCCTTATGATGAACTGACGTATTATGACATCTTCCTGAGCATCAGGCAGCTGGATGGCATGGTCCAGAGAATGGACAATTTCGGTATGGTCAATACTTTCGTGACGCTGCAGGATGGTGCCTCGCCTGACGCTGTGGCTGAAAAGCTGCTGGACAAGTATGTGGATTATTGGGATTTCTACACACGCGACGGTTCTGGCGGGAATTTCCTGTGGGGCTCCACGTTGACAAGGCTTGACCGGCTCTATTTCAGCAAGATAGACATATACAACCCGTTGCGTCATGGGGACAGGAAGATCGTTGAGGTACTTCTGGCGGTAGCATTGATACTGCTGATATCAGCCATCTTCAACTACATAAACCTTACTGTGGCGCAGACGGGAAAACGGGCAAAGGAGATGGCGACGAGACGTCTTCTCGGCGAGTCTTCAGGCAGCATAGTATGCAGATACCTTATGGAATCGTTCTTGTTCACATTTGTTTGCATGCTGGTCGGCGTGCTGGTCGCCCTGCTGTTCAAGGGCTGGATAGAGAATCTTCTCAATACAACTATAGTTCTTGTCCCGGATGCGGCTACCATTGCGGCCGGCGTCATTATACTCGTGCTGGTTTCGGTTCTCTCCGGACTTCTTCCTGCATTTATGGTGTCGAGATTCAAGCCTATAGCTGTCGTGAAGGGCGATTTCAGGTTCCGCAGCAAGATGGTGTTCAGCAAGGTCTTTATCGTCTGCCAGAACATCATAAGCATGGTTCTTGTCGCGGTTGCATTGACAATGACTCTCCAGATGCGCCATCTGGTATCTTTGCCGGCAGGGTACAATACAGATCTGCTGTCGGTTTCCTCATGGGCGCTTGGCTCTAAAAATATGGCTGCCCAGGAGGCTCTGCATCAGAGACTTCAGGCTCTTCCGCAGGTGGAGACGGCGGCTATGGCAGTGCAGCCCCCGTTCTCATGTGGAAGCTATGGCGTACATATCGAGGGTGAGGAAATGTCGTGGCTTCAGATGACTGCTGTTGACAGTACGGCATTCAGACTGCTTGGGTTCAATGTGATAGAACAGTATTCCGATCCTATTGAAGGGACATGCTGGTTTACGGAGGAGGCGCAGCGGCGTTATGGGATTACTGCCGAGAACAGGACTGTCGGTACCGATAAAGAGTATGAGTGCTGCGGTATAATAGCGGATTTCCGCGCGCGTGATCCTCTTTATAAACCAATGCCTGACAGTCATCGGGCTGTGCTGAACCGTACCGATGTGTGTATGAATCATCTGCTGAAGGTGCGTGGCGACAGGGCGGAGGCGTTGAATGCTGTCCGCGAGGCATGGCGCGATGTGGCGAAGGAGTATATCGGTGTGCCGCGCGAAACGGACATATATTATATAGATGACTTCCTTGCGGATTCATTGACAGGGACGCGGAACACTATGAAGCTGGTGATGACGTTCATGGTGCTTGCCATATTGATTTCTGCGCTCGGCCTGTTCGCGATGTCCGTCTATTATACTGAGCAGCAGGCGCGTCAGATCGCCCTCCGGAAGATTTTCGGCTCGGGTGTCAGGTCCGCGGCATGGAAGCTCTCGAAGTCGTTCATGCTGATGACAGCCGTCGCCGTCGTGATCGCGATTCCGGTGTGTGTCTGGTCAATGCGTTACTACCTGGCAGATTTTTACAATGCCATAGCTTTCCCGTGGTGGATAATCCTTGTCGCGGCAGCATTGACCTTCCTCATCTCCTTCGCTTCGATAATTTCCCGGACCTGGAGTTCCGCAGCCGAAAACCCGGTCGAAGTCTTGAAACAGGACCAGTAAGACTACATTACGATAGTGAAAACCGTGGCTTCCGGGGTGGAGGAGGAGAGTTTGATGGTGCCGCCGTTCAGCCGGACAATCTGGCGGCAGAGACTCAGACCGACACCTGTGCCTGACGTGCCTTTGGTGGTGTAGAACGGAACGAACAGCTGCTCCTGGCCTGAGGCGCTGATAGACTCCCCGTCATTGGCAATGTCGATGACAGTCTGCTCCCGTTTGTCGATAGAAGCGGTTATGCTTACGTTCCCGGCACCTGCCTGTACTGCGTTCTTTATCAGATTGTTGAGCACTTGCGACATCTGTCCGTAGTCGGCATAGAGAATCACGTCGCTTGAAAGCTCGCGATATAGGACATTGACGGAAGGCCAGTTGGCCTTGGCGATGTTGACAGAATCATTGACCAGGTCCTTCAGATAGAAAGCCTTGCGCACCGGCGCAGAAATATGCGTCAGAGAACGGTAGGACTGCACGAAACTTATCAGGCCTTCGGATGAAGAAGCGATGGTCCCGAGTGCGGAACGGATGTCCTCAGCACTGTAGCTGTCCAGATTCTGGGACAATGCCGAACTGAGTGATGCGACAGGCGTGACCGTATTCATGATTTCATGTGTGAGGACGCGGATGAGTCTGGTCCACGACTCGGACTCGTTGTTTTCCATCTCACGGGTAATATCATTGAAAGTGACGATGCTGACCTCTTTGCCGTGAAGCCTTGCTGTACAGGCACTTATGGAAAACTGTACCGTACCCCTCTCCGAAATGAAAGATGCCCTCGACTCCATTTCAGAAGCCTCGCGGAAAGCATTGGCCAGGTCCGGAGAAATCCGCCCGATCTGCCGCAGCGACGAAATCTCCGCCATTCCCAAAAATCCTTTCGCCACAGTATTCGAATAATCGATTTTTTCTCCGTCAATGACGATGACGCCGCTCTGGACGTGGTCCAGCATTGTCCCGAAATACCGCTCACGCTCACGGATATCGGCCTTTTCAGCCTCGAAAATGGACCGGAGACGGTTCAATGACTTGTTCAGCCGCCGGTTCCGCCATCGGCTCTCAGAATACCGGAACGCCGTCTCGCCGCTGTCCAGCGCATCTGACATGAAGTCGATTTTGCCGATGATCTTCCGCCTTGTCGCCACTCTCGTCACGATATAGGTCAATGCTGCAATCACGACACCGCCAAGCGCAATCCATAACGTGCCGATATTTGTTTCCGCGCCCATCATATTCCGTATTTCTTGAGCTTTGCGTAAAGCGTAGGGCGACTGATATCCAAGGACTTGGCTACCATTGATATGTTACCGTCATATCGGGCCATTGCTGCGCGGATAGTCTTCTCCTCCATATTTTCCATCGTGTCCCCGGCATTGATCTCAGTCATTCCTGATGCTTTGGAGATGTCCAGCCCGAATCCGTCTATGGCCTTTTCGTCTGAGAGAATGACAGCCTTTTCGATGCAGTTGCGCAGCTCGCGGATGTTGCCCGGCCAGGCGTAAGTCTCCAGTTCGGCTTTCGCCATCGGGGTCAATGTCTCTGCATCCCTGCCGTATTTTTCGGAAAACTCTGTAAGGAACTGCATCGCAAGCGGGATGATTACGTCTTTTCTGTTTCTCAAAGGCGGAAGTTCCACGCTTATGGTATTCAGCCTGTAATACAAGTCCTCACGGAAAAGTCCGTCACGTATCATGGACGGAATGTCTGCATTGGTTGCGCATATCAGTCTGATATCCACGGGGATAGCTTTCGTGTCACCGACTCTCGTGATGCATCGGTTCTGGATGGCACGCAGAAGTTTGGCCTGGGACTGCATCGGGATATTGGCGATTTCATCCAAGAAGAGTGTCCCTCCGTCAGCCTGTTCGAACTTGCCGGCATGGTCGGATTTCGCATCCGTGAACGCTCCCTTCACGTGGCCGAAAAGTTCACTTTCGAAAAGCGTTTCCGTGATGGCGCCGGCGTCCACGCAGACCATTGGCTTGTCCGCCCGTCCGGAAAGTCTGTGGATTTCGTGCGCGAGGACATCCTTGCCGGTGCCGTTTTCGCCGGTAATGAGCACTGTGGCATCTGTCGGGGCGATACGTTCCACGTCATGCCTGAGCTGCTGCATCCCTGAACTCCAGAGCATCTGCGGCCCCTCATTGACAGAGACGCCTTTTTTAGGCTTGGATTTCCTGTCCCGAATTCCTGTCAATGTCTCGAGCAGCCTGGCGTTGTCCCACGGCTTGACGACAAAATCTGCCGCACCCCGTTTCATGCCTTCCACTGCCAATGATATGTCTGCGTAGGCAGTAAACAGCACCACGGGCATCTCAGGCCATCTTTTCTTGATTTCAGACAGCCAGAACAGCCCCTCGTTTCCGGAATTGATATCCGCCTTGAAATTCATGTCCAGCAGAATCACGTCCGGCATCATCTGTTCTACGGTGCTTGTCAGCGAGGTCGGGGACGAAAGTGTCAGAACCTGCGTAAAACAGCCTCCAAGCAGGATTTTCAAGGCATCCCGTATGCCTTTGTTGTCATCTACGACAAGTATCTTTCCACTTTTCATTGTCAATGTCTTTTATCGTCAAGGCTTCTCTCCGGAAGCCGATTACAAAAATACATTTTTTTGCGAACAATCAGCGCAATCATAAAAAGCTGCGCCATCCTTTCGCAAGTGTGACGCAGCTGACAGCCCTGTAGGTCTTTACATCTATGTTAATGTTTTATGTTAATGTTAAACTAATCGTTTGCGTTTCGCAGATTATCCATCTGCTGAGTTTTTTCTCGAACCTGAGAGCTGCCACTTGTTTGAAGGCTGTAAGCCCAACGCACTTTATATTTGCACGTTACCCTCACCCTAAATCCCTCCCCTCGGGGAAGGGACTTACCGTCGCCCTCGCGGGCTTTAACAGCGGTGTTTCGCAAGAGCGAAACTTAAACTAATCGTTCTTAATCGAATCTACAGGGTTGGAAGTGGCGGCATCCAGGCTGCGGAGTGTAACGATCAGCATTGTGACAGCCATCACGATAAGCAGGGACAATGCGAATACCCACCAGTGGACCGGCGTGTGATATGCGAAGCCCGCGAAATATCTGCTGATGACCCACCAGCTGAGCGGCGCCGCGATTACGAAGCTGGCCAGCACAATGCGTATATACTTGGCATTGAACATCTTGAGGATATCGCCTACGCTTCCGCCCATCACTCTCCTGACAGCGATTTCACGACTTCTGTGCTGGGTATCGAAAAGCACCAGACCGAAGACTCCCATCAGGGAAATGATGATGGCAACCAGCGTAAATATGCTGATAAGCGTGGACAATCGGCTCTCCTGCCTGTACTGGGCCCCGAGCTCCTTGTCGAAGAAATCCAGACTATACAGCTCGTCATCAGCATAAGGCACCATCTCTTTCACGGTCGCAAGCACGAACTTGATGACAGACTGGACATCAGCGCCCGGTGCAGTCCTTATATAGACCTGATGAAGTCCGTCACGCCATTTATGCTTACCGAACACATAGAAGGCGAAATCGTCGCGGCCATATTGCAAAGGCTTGAAATTAAAGTCCTTACAGATACCGGCAGTCACAGTCCCGTCCACATGTCCAGGCGCAGGAGTAATGAAGTCCACGTCAAAGTCTTTCTTCGCCTGCTCGTTGAAGATCATCACTCCGCCTTCAGACATCTCATCCGATTTCATGAAATCCCTGCCGTCCACGATATCTATCCCCATGAATTTCAGGAAATTGTACGCCACAGGGTAACATTGGAAATAAATAGTCTTTCCCTTATAGTCACGTCCCCAGCCCATTCTTGAAGTACTGACAATATTTCCGTCTGCCCACGTGATGTCCTGTATCTGAGGATTGCTGCGCAGCTTGTCCTCGAAAGCCTCGTTCTGCGAACCGTACCAGCAGACATCATAAGGAATGTAGCCGCTGAGGAGGCAGGACTTGTTGAAGCCCATGTCATAGTTCATCAGGTAGGTATGCTGCATCTTGATGAACATGGCGCAGATAATCAACGACATTGATATGACGAACTGGAAGCCGATTAGCGCCGTGCGGAGCCTGCGTCCCGAAACTGACCCGCTGAAGGATCCTTTCAGCACCAATGCCGGCTGGAACGACGTGATGTAGAATGCCGGATAGATGCTTCCGATGACCGCTGTCAGGACAGCAGCGCCGACCGTCATCGCCAGCACGGGAACATTGTCCCCGAAAACAGCCGAAGAGGTAAGAATACTTGCGACACTGGTGCGAAGAAGCAGGATGACGATGATCGCGGCCAATGCCAATGCTATGGCGACAAGACCTACCGATTCGAATATGAAGTTGAATATCAATGATGTACGCGATACACCAAAAATCTTGTAGGTATTCACGGACCTCAATCTTGCAGGGACAAGCGCAAAGAAGAAGTTGACGAAATTTATCAATGCGATGAGGATGATGAGCACCGCCACCGCTAGCAATGTCATGTCCGTAGTGAGATTTCCGGTGCGTCCCGGCTTGCCGTCAAGTTCTTTCGTATAAAAGAGTTCAGACAGAGGTATCAGCTTGACATTGAATTTATTATTGATTTCATCAATGTCTTCGTCAGAGAGTGTCTCACCCGCGCCATCATACAGTTTCTTGAAGAAATCGAGAAGTATAGACTTCGATTCCTTCTCAAATTCTTCCTTCTGGGAAGCATTTTGGAGTTTCACGCAATAATCGAAAGACCACTCACTGCCATTGTCTATACAAGAATCATTAAGGTCATAAACGGCATAGACCGTACCCAGGTCGCTGTTCTGAGGGAAGTCCTTGTATATGGAAACTATCTCTCTCGCACCTTTTTCACCCTGAGGGTCACTCCATGAGATGCTGTCTCCGATTTTAAGTTCATATTTCTTGGCAGAAGACTCTGATATGGCGATGGTTGCAGGCTTGGAAAGTTCATCAAGTGAACCCTCCACTGCCTCGAAATTCAAGGCTCTCAGTCCGCCTGCAGAATACTGCATACGTTCCAGATGCATCTTGACCGGGACATCATTCCTCCTCGTGTAGCAGACTTCACCGCTTTCATAAGCATACATGCCGAAAACCCCTCCGCCTTCAGACATGGAAGAGCCTGAGACAAGTGCTTCTCCCAACGGCCTGCTTATGAAGATACTGAACTTTCCCTCATTATATTGTGAAGGGACGGACATTACGAACGTCCTGTCCGCATCCTTAAGCGACTTGTTGTAGCCAAGGTTGAAGCAGACCTGCGTCATTATCACGTAGAAGGCAGCGAATGCCACTGCCATTCCTGTGATGTTCAGCAGGCTGGATACCTTGTACCGCTTGAGGGTGTTCAGAAAATTATTGAATATATACCTCATTATAATTCATTTTTAACATCGCTGACGATATGTCCGTCGAACAGGTCGATGGTACGCTGTGCCATAGCCGCATCCTTCTGTGAGTGGGTAACCATCACGATGGTCGTGCCCTCCCTGTTCAGTTCGCAGAGCAGGTCCATGACTTCCTTGCCGTTCTTGGAGTCGAGGTTTCCGGTAGGCTCATCGGCAAGAATCAGTTTAGGGTTTGCGACTACCGCACGTGCAATCGCAACACGCTGCTGCTGACCGCCTGAGAGCTGCTGAGGGAAATGCTTTGCCCTGTGGCTGATGTTCATGCGCGCCATCACTGCCTCCACTTTTTCCTTGCGCTCAGCCGCGCTGAAATCCATATATCTGAGTGGAAGTTCAATGTTCTCGAACACATTGAGTTCATCGATCAGGTTAAAGCTCTGGAAGACGAAGCCGATGTTTCCCTTGCGGAACTTGGTACGGTCCTTTTCCTTCAGCTGCGCAACTTCCTGTCCCAGAAGCTGGTAACTGCCGGAAGTCGGGTTGTCCAGAAGGCCGAGGATATTCAGGAGCGTGGATTTTCCGCATCCTGAAGGGCCCATGATGGAGACGAATTCTCCGTCCTTGATTTCGAATGATACATTGTCGAGTGCAACTGTCTCGATTTCCTCAGTCCTGAAGACTTTGCAAATGTTTGTAATCTTGATCATGATATATGTATTTTTTATTTGTTCTGATATGCTCCGTTTTATTCTGTCTTAATGCTGTCAGCAGGATTTGTTCCCGCTGTGCGTATTACGTAAATGTCTGATATGATGGCAACTATAGCCAGTACTGCAGCTATGGAGCCGACGAAAATCCACCATGGGAGCCCCGCCTGAAGGCTGAAGTTCTGTTCCCAACGCCCTGCTACAATGTAGGCGAGCACTGCTCCGACTGCCACGGACGGCAGGGCCACTGCCATGACATCGCGCAGAAACATTGACCTGATCTGGGAGAACTGGGCGCCGTTGACGCGACGGACCGCGATTTCCTTGCTGCGGCGACGGACTTCGTCAATCGTGTAGCCGATGAGGCCGATCAGCGCGATAAAGAGCGTCACAATGCCTCCCGCGAGGATGGAGTTTCTCGTATTGAGGGTGTCCACGAAATTCGAAGCGGCGAGTTCATTGCACGGATATATTCTATACCACTGCCCGTCCAGAATTTTTCCTGTAAGTTCATCGGTTTTCTTAAGCTCTTCCGGGGACATCTTGTGATATTTCACGAATATGTAATGGAACATTCCGGCATATTTCTCTGAGTCACAATAGAATATACCCATCGGACGCCCGCCGAAATCGGCTTCTGCCACGGAAAAGCCGCCGGTATGCATATCGTCAATGATACCGCATATCCTGACTGGAGCACTTTCATGTGAGGTAACCATCACTTCTCGTCCGAGGACATCGTCCCAGCCGGCAGTGTTCTTCATCATTTTCACGAAGTTCCTGTCCACAATCATTTCCGCATCGCTGTTGAGAGTCGGATCGAAATTGCTTCCTTCCTGAATCTTGATGCCGAAGACATTGAAATAATGTTCATCCACATAAAATGCGTCACGGATGTTGAACAGCTGACGGTCTTCGCCGGGAATGCTCACATTGTCACCGCTATAGCCCGTGAAAGGATTCTGATATGCGAAACTTGCATCTTCCACGCCGGAGAGGGAACGGACCTCGCTCATCAGCGTATTCTTCTGGGACTGAGTCGCTTCCGGCATGGCTATCATCGCCACGTCATCATATTTGAAGCCACGGTCCGCGTTCATCATCTTGTCATATTGCAATGTAATCACGCTCATGACCACGGCCAGGAAAATGACTGCCGCGAATTCCACCGCGAGGAGTCCAAGCTTCCACATGCGCTTGCCGGCGCGATAATTCCTGAATGCCGCAGCCACCGGAATCCGGTTGAAGAAGAATGCGGGAAGGAGACTGTTCAATGCCAGGAGCACGACTATTATTGTCAATGCCAATGCGAGCGGTCGTCCGGTGAAGAGTGCAATGACATTGACACCGAGGATGGTCTCTATCATTGACCTGAACGCAAAGATGAGGATTGCGGCGACGGCGGCTGCGATTGCGGTGTGGACGAGCGCCTCTGCGAACATCATCCCGAAGATGTCTTTTGCACTGCTGCCCAGGCATTTGCGGAGTGCCATCTCGCGTGCACGGATGGCGGCGGACGACAACACAATCAAGAGGTAATTCAGCATGGACGTGAGCAGAAGCTCGAAGGCTACGAAGGCCAGCACGAGTGTCATATTCCGCTGAGTTTCATCTTCTTCATGGAATTTCACAAATGGCTTTATCGGAAATTTCATTTCATATCCGGCTGCCCGCAACTCGTCCATCGGCATGTGCTTGTCCATGAAGCCGGGGAGTCCGTTTTCGATTTCGCCCGGGGCAATGCCTTTCTTCAGTTTCATGAATCCTTTATAGCGGTCGTTGCCCACCATGTTCTCTGAGCCGTCGTAAATGAAATGCTCGATGCTCGGCATGGAAACTATCATGTCCAGCCTGTAAGATGAGTTCAGCGGGAATTCTTCATAGACGCCGCTGACAGTGAGTTCGTATTTCCGGGTATCTCCGGCAATCGTGAATTTCTGTCCGAGAACGGCTGCCGCGGCCGCCTTCTCGTCCATTTTCTTGCCCGAGGTCAATGCTGCTGCCATCTTGGTCGCCAACTTGGATGAGATCACCACATCTGATTCAATGCCAAGGGGTTCGATAAGGTTGCCTGCAAGACACTTCCTGTCAAAGACTTTGAAAAATGACGTATCGCCAAGACATGTCAGCCCGACATCCACGCGTTTGTCCGATTCTGACATTACCATGGAGGCGGTCTCGAATATATACGTGAATCTGGTGGCCTCCTCTATCTGCGGGAAGTATTCCTTCATTTTCGGGACGACTCCTCCCGCGACTTGAGGATATATCTTGTAACTGCCGTTGAGTTCTATGGCTTCGTTCAGATAATATATCCTGTCTGCATCCTTGTAGAAGTCGTCGAATGTCTTTTCGAAGCAGACCTTGGATGCCAGCACGAGACCGACTGCAAGGCCGACTCCTAATGTCATGACTTTCAGGACGTTCCTGCGTCCTTTCATCGGCAATGTCCTGACTGCCGCATGTATGTAACTGAAAATGTTCATCTGTTCTGTTCCGGAGATTCCATCAATGCCAATCGGCCGATCCCTTCGGCATTGACATATCTTTCATCCGGTCAGATTCTCAAGTTGCCACTCCCGTGCCAGTGTCTGTAACTTCTTGTTTTTCTGAACGTTATCCGCAGTACCTCTTTCATACGCTGTAAAAAAACTTTACATTTCTGTAAATTTACTTTACATCGGAGATGTGCTCGCTTCGCTCTTCCAGGTCATCTGGCTTACGCCCGGGCGGGACTGAGGATTGCGCCGGTCCTCCCCACTAGCGCGGGTCCCCTCCCTTTTCGGGAGCCAATGCTGGCTCCACCCTCCGTCCCCGTCCGGGCGTACATCATTCATGGGAAAAACGTGGCGTGAAAACGCAGGTTTTTTTTGCCTCGTTTCCACGCCCAGTTTTATAACTCATTAATAATCAACGCTCCAGGAGACGAAGCGTGGCCGCATCCCGACTCACACTATATTCGCGCTGACTTTAAGACGAGTTACGATGTTCTCGGTGACACAATGGATTTTGACACAGTTATCTGCAAAATAGTTTATCACCTCAAGGCCAGGATGATGATACTTGTTCTTTTCGCCAACTGAAATGAATGCTACCTGTCGGGGACAATACAACTGCGGTATATGATTGTAATTGGAACCATGATGCGGAACTTGAATATATTGAGGAGCCCATTTTGAAATGACCCGTACCATGTTATCTGACAATTTCGCATCTCCTGTATATACACAATCAAACTTGTCACAATTAGTGGAAGGTTTATCTCGATATGAATACGCAATTAATGAAACCGCGTTTCCATCGGAAGAAAAACATTGACGATATAGACTCCTTACATCCTTTACGACATTCTCAGAACACATCTTATCCAATAAAGACTTATACCATTTCTCCGTCTGGAACTCCTCAATTGCGGCAATCAACTCATCTTTATCCATATCCAACATGCTTGCAAGATTGTTTAGAAACCTTGGCAAGGCCTCGGACTCTGAATACTCTACATCTACATCATAATGCCATAAGCATTGTCCCCCTATTTCAACATTTTTTTGGAATCTCTTACTCACTGGAATAATTCTCCCATAATTCGTCCGCATGGAATCGTTGAATCTGAACGAGTCCAAGCATCGCATCATAAACTCGACAGATGGCTTATCTGCAATATGTTCAAACGTGTTGTACAGCAAACTTATTATGAACTGCGAAGGAGTGAGAAGCGGAACATAAATCTGGTGCACTTGCTTCATTTCTATAAGTCGTTCAATTCCATTGATATGATCGAAATGAAAATGCGATACGAAGAGGCAATCAATCTTTTGAGGAAGGCCTTCAATTTCCATGAATAACCGAGTCTTGTTAAAACTGCCGCAGTCGTAAAGCGCAACAAAATCTGGGCTCGATTCACTATTCATATAAAAGGATTCGCTATACAACGCACCCTGCCCAACAGGATGAATTTCGCGCCTGATAAAAGGATTCATAGTGTTATTATTTTGATTTATAAATATTTCTATTAAAAAGGGAGTAAACTGTCGCGTATGTTTTGTCCGACAGGGAGAGATAATGGCATGGTTATATGGCTGGACGGAAACCACAAGTCCGACCGAAGCAACGGTTTTTAAGTATTCCTATAAATCCGTCGGAATTAGAATATCTATCCATTGAATAGTGATAATCACCACATCTTGCCACATGGCTCTTAGGACTATCAGTCGCTTCCGGGCCAATAGGATCATCACCAGAAGGCACCTTAGCTGCTGAATCCCAATCTTCGTAAAAATCCTTACAATATTCCCGTACATTACCATGCATATCGTATAAACCCAATTCATTTGCTAGCTTCAAACCACAAGGATGTGTCACATTGTTACTATTATATTGACACCAGGCTACGTATCCTAATTCATTTGAACCGGAATAAGCATAGCCCCGACTATATTTTCCTCCCCGTGCGGCATATTCCCACTCTGCTTCGGTTGGCAAACGCATAGAAAGTCCTGTCAACTTATTGAATTCCTGAAGAAAAGCATTGCACTCTTCCCAAGAAACACGTTCTACTGGTCTAAAGTCCGATTCTCCCTTAGGAAGATCTGTATTTAATAAGTAGGTGTTAGTAAATTCACTCGGATTAAAATGCATCACATCTATCCATAGCCATTGAGGAAATTCAGTCGCTGCTATATAATAGTCCTTTGTGATATTGACTGTCACTGTCTCCGAAGGGGGTACTGGCACTTTACGTTTGAACGAGCCTGCTTCTACCTTGATAAAATCATAGTGGTACTCATCTTCGTCCTTTCCTTCTTCTGTAATTCTAAGCACATGACGATTCTCTCCTAAAGAATATTGTTTATCAAATTCGCGCGTATGAAATACTGGAGTTGCATATAATTCAGATAATTTTCTTGTCTCAATATTATTCCAACCATAGTTTGCCTCATGATAGCGCTTATATGCAATATCCGGGACATATATTATTGCCCCAGGATCAAAAGTAGGAGCACCATTCTTATTGTCAGGATTAACAATACGTGGAGGAACCAGTGATTGGAATTCAATAACACTTCGACTCGCGGAGAGGCTCGAATTTCCCAATTGCTTGACCGATGCTGGAACCTTGAATCTTGCCAATAATTTTACGCAATCATAAAGTCCACGATCCCCAATCTCTGTCACATTCTCTATACCATCGATATTTATGAGATTTTTACAACCATTAAACATACCACTAACAATTCTTGTACAGTTCTTAGGAAGTTTTACTGACTTCAAGGAGTCACAAGAAGCAAATGCATATTCGCCAATCTCACAAACAGAATCAGGAATGATTACTTTCTTGATTTTAGTGGAGCTAAATGCTCTATAAGCTATCTCTGTCACATAGGAAGGAATCGCAAATCCATCTTCAGCAGCTATAGCCACCGTAATAAGACAATTATCTATTACAAGTCCTTTTCCGTCAGGAGTCACATTAGCGCCTTTAAATTTTAGGGGATAGGTCATCATTCCAAATAATCGCTCATTATTGGCAGGCCTTTCAAATGAAGATGGAATTGACAGAGTTTTCATCGCGTACAGATCCTGTTCTTCTCTAGTAAGGGGTGTTCCGTCTATATTAAGACTCGGAGTACCGAAAGAGCACGGTATAACCCCATCATTCAAGTAGAGAATTTTACAACTAGGCGACACCCTTCTGACGCCCTCCGGGATGGAATAATCATTCTTCTTTCCGCCGATCAAGAACAATAACACCCCATCACGATTAACGATGGCACTTCCATCTTTACTCAAAGCAGAGCCAGCGATGGATTTCAAACGAATACATTGTTCAAAAGCACTAGATATATTCCTTATTGATGAAGGGATTTCTACTGATTCCAATGCATAACAACCATAAAAGCTTGAACCATAAACCCGTTCTACTGTTTCCGGAAGAATTATCTTTTTAAGGCCAATGCATTTCACATTGACATCATAAGCATTTCCATTTGGATAATAGCAACAATTACGAAATGCATCGCGCTCAATCGTTTTCAACGTGGAAGGAAACACCACACCATTGTTCAATGGACGTCCTGCGAATGCAGCTCGACCGATCTCTTCGAGTCCTTCAGGAAGAGCAATCGTATCTAGCCCCCTTACGCCTTGTTCGTAGCTTCCCATACCTAATTGTGCCGCAGAGAAAGCATATTCACCTATCACCTTAACACCTGAAGGCAATGTAATCTTATTCAGGCGCTCCGTTCCAGCGAAAGCAAAGGGTGCAATCTCTTTCAAACCTGTAAAATATTGCAGTTCATCAAATGCTGTTATTGAATTTAGATTCACTAAGGGCTCCCCGCTATCAGTGAACACATTCATCAACGTAGTAACCTCAGCAGCCTCTTTATAGGACAACTCGCCGTCGCAGTCAGCATCAAACAGCTCCACAAGCCGGTCTTTAACCGCTTTGCACTCGAAGACAATCGGACTGTCCATCGGGAATTGGCGCACAGATATCTTCTGAACGGCAGAGCCGCTTCTCAAAGTAATGACACCGGTCCTGTCCGTTCCGTCTTCCGCGCCAGCAATGCTGAACACCAATTGGGAATCTACGGCCTTGCTTTTTGCGAGACTCAGCCAATCCGCATCGGAAGATGCGTTCACCTGCATATTGGACACGACCTCCATGGCCAGTGTGCCGCCCTCAAGACCGAAAGAATAACTGGATTTCGACACGACAATGGCATCCTTACTGAGTTGGAGAATATTTACGTTCTCGGAGAAACCGCTTTCCGCATCCGTAAACGACACGAACCCTTCGCGGTTGTCAAGAGAACTGTTCTCCGATACCGTCAGATAAAATGTGTTCGTGGATTCCTTGTTTCCCTCCTGGATCCAGCCATATCCCTCAGGTATCTTTATGGACACATTCTTGCCTGACACCGCTTCGACTTTCACGGTTCCGCCTTTCGACTCTATCGTAATATCCTTTTTAGACAGAAGAATACGCGGATCGGGTTTTTTAGGAGCCTTGGCCGCCCCCTGATATATAGAAACGACTTCCTTCAGATTGCCGTCAGTAAACACTATCCGGCCTTCGCGCCTGTCCGTGGACTCGTTCGGAGCCACGACAAAGGACAATGTCCTGGTCTCCATCGCCCTGGTCTTCGCGGTGTTCTCGGTGAGCCATCCGTCGGCATCCTCCAGCGTATAATCATAATTCACATTGGACTTGACCTCTATCGAAATATCTCCACCGTCCTCAGGGACTTCATATTTGGTAGCGTTAACCAGAAGAGCATCTTTCTGCTTCTGGGTAATCAGGAGGTCCGTGGTGTTCTTGCCCGAAACAATGCGCAGAGTCGCGGAACGGTCCTCATAGCCTTCGTTCTTGGAAGCCGTGACCATTACCGTGACATTTCCGGACATTCCGCTAGTAGGTGAGAAGGTCAACCACCCGTCTGCACGGCCGTTTATCACCGAAGCCGTCCATGTATCCGTAGTCTTGAATGAGAAAGAACAATCGCCCCCTTCAGCAGGGATGCTCATCGACAGATTGCTGACTATGTATTCGCTTGTAGGAGTGTCAGGCGTTCCTGGATTGTTGTCCGGTCCGACAATCTCTTTCTTGCAGGAAGACAAGCCGACAACTATAAAAATTATGGCTCCAAAGACTGATTTTTTGAGTAAGGCAACAAAACGGGCCAATGTAATCGCAAAGCAATTACGACGTAATTGATTGGCTGTTAATGAAATCCCCCCCCTCCAGCAGAAGGACGATATATTTCCGTTCCATATTATAATGATATTATTGGTTTTCTTTCACCACCATACGAGTCACATTGAAACTCACAGGCATTTCGACAAATTTACTCCATCCTTCCGATTATCCAAAACATTTCAAATGTTTTTTCCTCATTAAGGTAAAGTCCGAACGGAAATGAGACCGCATCTCGACTCGCACTGACTTTAAGACGGGTTACGATGTTCTCGGTGACACTTCTTTAGTTCTGTCAGTGAAATATCCGCCGGCAAAAGCTGTTCCGTATTTGAAAGGATTATCAATATATTTTTTCATAATATCTATTTATATATCAAATACTTATCTATATACGAAATTATTCGTTACGAAATTATTCGTAAAATTTTTTACTAATATTTTCGTAAATGTGATAATAAATAGGCGTCTTTCAAAATTAAATAAAAATATCCAGGGCAACCGCATCAAATTTTAGCATTGAGTAGTATTTCTTTGAGATAATCCTGAGACAATGCTGCTCGGAAAAGTCGTTTCTTGATGCTTCTCTTGTCATTGTGCTGTTTTACAATCTGCAGAGCGAGTTTTCTAACAAGAGCGAGATTTTCGGCAGCATAACCCTTGCGTGACCTTGATGCATCCTCTTTGAACGTAACATCCAGCATCCAATGCAGGTTGTTCTCAATAGTCCAGTGTCCTCGTGCCAACATATTGTAGTACGCAGCTTTGGGATAGTCCTAGTCGCTTATGTAATACCTTTTCGTTACAGCCGTGCGGTTTCCGTAGTCCACTGTGGATGTTATTTCGACAATGGTCTTCAGCCCGTTCCATCTGGTTCGGATTTCCTCATCCTCGACAGCGTCTGCGGGCAGAATCCTGCATTCCCGCGTCTCGATGCGCCCATGACCGCATTCCATCTGGGATGCGTAGTCTGACGATTTGTTGAAGATAAAAGCATCCTCTACGGCTGGAGCGTTCGCCACGGGTAAATTCCGGTAATTTCTGAACTAATGAGCAACCAGACGAGCCTGTGAATACCTACATAACGAACTGATATCCAATTTGTTATGTTGTTTTAAAGCAGAGTGTAAATATGCTCATCCACCTGTTTTTTTATGGGAGTGAGCATATTGAGAAACAGGTTTAAATCTATATAATAACTTATACCTCAATAAGTTACAAGAGTTTTTACCGTATTGGCGATATGCTCATTGGTTCGATAAAACCATTGCAAGCACCTTACCTGAAAAGCTTTTTGTTTGCGCGTAGAAGCGAAAAATCATTCTCTCGTATCGAAATTTCATTTCAATCAACACATGAAAGCCGCAAAAGCCAGTCAGCGGCATAGCCCGCTTATCTCAATCCCCCTAACCTTTTTATTTTATTGGGACTCTGTCCCAA
>OGON01000986.1_pt1 | contig 21093 bp, 19 predicted proteins | sample 1552671 | NCBI WGS metagenome assembly OGON01 (sample SAMEA2580136, study PRJEB22360) | human gut metagenome | biome: human gut; feature: human-associated habitat; material: faeces | place: Denmark | collected 2008/2010 | reverse complement strand
TGCCGTATATAATATGGCGGACACATATTTTGTCGGGAAAATAGGCACCAGCGCAACCGGTGCGGTTGGCGTCGTCTTTTCTTTTATGGCGATAATCCAGGCGTGCGGATTTTTCTTCGGCCACGGATCGGGAAACTATATGTCGCGCAAGCTCGGCGAGCAAAAGACAGAAGAGGCGTCCGTAATGGCGTCAACGGGATTTTTTTCGTCGTTTGCCGTAGGAGTTATAATAGGCGTTTTGGGGTTGATATTCATTTCGCCCCTGTCAAAGCTGCTCGGTTCAACCGATACCATTTTGCCGTATACAAAGCAGTATCTTTTTTACATTCTCTGCGGAACGCCGTTTATGATGAGCTCGCTTGTGCTTAATAATCAGCTTCGCTTTCAGGGCAGCGCGGTAAACGGGATGATAGGCGTTACGGCGGGCGGAGTGCTCAATATTTTGCTTGACCCCATATTTATATTTGTATTTAAAATGGGAGTCGGCGGAGCGGGCTGCGCCACGATGCTGAGCCAGGCAATAGGCTTTGTGATATTGCTCATAGGCTGTACCAAAAAAGGAAATATCCGCATATCGTTTAAAAACTTCCGATTTAAAAAACAGCTCTATAAAGAAATCTTCCGCGGCGGAATTCCGTCCCTTGCAAGGCAAGGTCTCGCGTCGCTTGCCATGGTGACTTGCAGGCGGTTACGGCGATGCCGCGATAGCCGCTATGTCCATAGTTTCAAAGATAATGAATTTTTTCGGAGCCGCCGTAATAGGCTTCGGTCAAGGCTTCCAGCCCGTATGCGGCTTTAATTACGGTGCGAAGAAATACGACAGAGTAAAAAAGGCGTTTTGGTTCTCCGTCAAGGTGACCACCGTATTTATGACCGTGGTTGCCGTTTTCGGCTTTATTCTGTCACCGTATGTTATAGCTTTATTCAGACGCGATGACACCGATGTAATTGCAATCGGTTCGTTTGCATTCAGGGCACAGTGCATATCTCTTCCGCTTTCGGGATTTATAGTTACGGCGAATATGTATCTTCAGACCATAGGCAGGGCAAAGGCAGCCACCTTAACGGCTATGTCGAGGCAGTTTTTGTTTTTTGTTCCGGCGCTGTTATTGCTTGTGCACTTTTTCGGCCTTACGGGAGTTGAAATAAGTCAAGCAGCAGCAGACGTGGCTGCATTCCTGTTTTCAATGCCGATTTGTCTCAAGGTTTTAAATATAATGATGACCGAGGAGAATAAAATACAATAGCTTGTGTTGCCGAATGGCACATTGACTTTATCCGCGTAATATGTAATAATCACATATTACGGAGTCGATGACTTATGAGTGAAACCCTTCCGACCGATGCTCTGCCGAAGCTCGGAAATGATGTCTTTTATGATATACGTGTGTTATCCGCAAAAGTGAATTCCTTGGTTATAACCGCGAAAGATTCGCCCGAAAAAGCCGAAGAGCTTTACTTGTCTGTGCTTACAACGGTATGCGTCTACGTCGAAAATTATCTTGCAAGCCACTTTTCCGGGCTGAATTCGGAATATTTTGAACGCTTCTGCTATTCTAATATCTACGGAGCGGAACACAGATTTACCTCTTTAAAAAAGCTTGCGGAATTGTCGGCGTATACATTAAATTCCGTGCCGCAAAATATGTGTGATAAAAATGCCGATATAGCTTCGGCGGCAAACAGACTTTTTAATGTTTGCCGTGCTTCGGTAAAGGCAGCGTCTGCTCCGGTAAAATATCGAGACGGTAAAAAATACAGAGTTTTTAAGCCGTCAAAGCGCGAACGACTGCTGCTTTGGGAGCTCTGCGGAGGAAACCCGGAAGAAACGGCTGAAAAGGAATTAAGCATTACATATATTGCAAGAAAAAACCAATCCGCCGCGTCGCCGAAAAAATATATACGCCTTTCGGCTTGGTCGTTTTATACTTCGATTTTTTCATTGCTGCTTGTAAATTTAAGCGGAGCATTCATATTGCTTACGGTATTCTCTTTTCTTATGAGCATTATGCTTGCCGCTTTGTATGCGGTAAAGTCGCTTTCCTCTCATCGTAAGGAGCGCAATTACCGCGAAAAAAATATACGTTGAAAAAACATATTTTTGTCTTGTCTCGGATTGCTTTATAATGCGGGGCGGGACTGTTTATATAGGACAGAAAGGATACGGAAAATGAAAAAAAGAATTATTGCGACATTAAGTGCTGTTTTGGCGGTGATATTATTACTTTTCACTTCGGCGTTTGCCTCATCTGCGGCAGATGACGGGCTTAAAAATGTTGACGGCAAATGGATTTATGTCAAAGACGGTGTAAAGGATACCTCGTTTACAAGTCTTGTGAAGTACTACGGCACATGGTACTATGTCGAAAACGGTGAGCTTAACTGGAGCTTTACCGGTCTTACCGATTATTACGGCACGAAGTATTATGTGGAAAACGGTGTACTCAATTGGGATTATACGGGCCTTGCACTATTAGGCAGCGACGAGTGGTATTATGCCGAAAACGGAGCGGTTAAAAACGACTATACGGGGCTTACATATTTTTGCGGCAGATGGTTTTATGTCGAAAAAAGCGCCCTTAACTGGAATTATACGGGGCTTACAAAATACTATGATACTTGGTATTACGTAGAAAACGGCGTTTTGAATTGGGATTTCAGCGGAGCGGTTTTATATGGCAAAACACTCTACTATGTAAACGGCGGCAGGATAACATGGGATTATAACGGTACGGCGGATTACAACGGCGTCAAATATATTTTTGTCGGGAGCATTGCTCAAACCGGAATATATAAGTCAAAGTACACCGACTATAATCTCGTTTACGCCGACGGTAAAACGGGCTGGTATGATTACGGTGACAATACATATTATATAGGAAGTGACGGCAGACCGCTGTACGGAAACCAATATATAGACGGCAAAAGATATTTCTTTAATGCAAACGGTGCAAAGGCATCGCTTTTCGGAGCGGATTTTTCAAAGCATCAGGGAACAATAGATTGGGCAAGTGTTAAGCAGTCGGGTGTGGAATTTGTAATTCTCAGAGCAGCGGTGCGCGGCTATGGTTCTTCGGGCAATTTGATGACGGATTCTCAAATAGCGGCAAACATTGAAGGAGCATTGTCTCAAAATATCGACGTCGGAATTTATGTGTTCAGCCAGGCTGTTACGACCGAAGAAGCTGTGGAGGAAGCGGAAAGAGCGCTTGATATAATTAAGGGTTACGATATTAAATTGCCCATATATTTCGATTCCGAGTATTCGGGAGCTCCAAACCGCACGGGCAGAGCTGACGGCCTTACAAAAGCGGAGCGTACTTCTTTGGCGATAGCTTTTTGCGAAACAGTCAGAAATGCAGGCTATAAGCCAGGCGTATATGCGAGCAAATCATTCTTCTATAATAATCTTGGTTATGCCGCTTTTCAAAGCAGAGGATACGAAATTTGGCTTGCGCATTATATTTCGTCCGTGACGGATTTCAAATATCCTTATAATATATGGCAGTATACAAGCAAGGGAAGCATAGGCGGCGTCCAAAGCGAATATGCCGACCTCGATATAGCGTATTATGATTACGCGAATGACAGCGATATGTCGGAGAGAGGAAAAAATGTTATGGTAACGGCATCGTCCGACGATTTCCTGTCGTTTGTTAACACCGAGGAAAAGATAACACGTTACATAAAAACGGGGCTTGCCTCGGATAAGGAGGAGGCGTTAAGAGCCGCTTCGTTCATAACAAATCAAAACGCTTCAAAAGCCCTTATTGACGCAATAAATAAATTGAACTGAATAAAACATAATTAAATACCGACGCGGCATAGATTTTAATGTTTTTTATCTGTGCCGCGTCATATCTTTTACTAAACAATTATTTTGCCGATTGTCAATTAACAAAAGTGAATTTCGGTTCACTTTTAAACACAAAATTCATTTTGCACCAAAACATGTGTTTTTTACGCCGGTTTTAGCTGTTTTTTGAATTTTGCACTTGCATTTATTGCATAAATGCAATATATTTAGTTATGTATTTTATTTGGGAGGTTTATTATATGAAAGAAGAAAACAGAAGGTATGCCGAGGAAGCGTTCGAAATAGTCGAGCACGCTGCCAAAAAAATCGGCTCACGTCTGCCCGGCTCCGACGGCGAAAAAGAGTACGCGGCTTATATGGGAGATAAGCTCAGAAGTATCGGTATTGAGCCTGTACGTGAGGAATTTGCCGTATCTCCGAGAGCGTCGATAGGCGGCATTCCGTATGCAGGTTATCTCGGACTTATTATGAGCGCTCTTGTTTATGTGGCTCTGCATTTGAGTGCGGTTTGGTACGGTATGGCGCTTGCTTCGGTTGTATGCTGGGTTTGGCTTATTTTAAGCGTTTTTCTTTATAAGACATGGTTCGATATGTTCTTTAAGCAGGAAATATCACAGAACACTTACGGTGAGCTTTTACCGCCCGACGGAAAATACGACTACACCATAATTCTTTCGGGACACACGGATACAAGCTGGTGCTGGAGACATTCCGCTCACGCTTCAAAGTTTAAAAAGACAAAGCCTGCCATGGGCCTTGTTGCAACCTTCGCCAAGGTTGGCTTCGGCGTTATATGCTTCCTTTTCCTCACTGCCGTTTCAATAGCCATGACCGTTATTTCAAGCGGGGTATATTTCGGTGAGGTTTGGGCTTTAAAGATCGCCAATTCCGCCTCCTTTGCCAACTTCCTTTTTGCTATGCACTTCCTTCCCGTTGTCACGGCAATAGGCTGTATGTTTGTAGTTATGTGGGCTGACCCGAATCCGCGCAACGCTTCAAGAGGTGCTATGGATAACGCCACCGGTTGTGCTCTCAGCTTTGCCGTTACAAAATACTTCCATGATCATCCCGAAAAGATGCCGAAGAACTGCCGTATAATCGACTTCAACTGCGGCTCCGAGGAAGCGGGACTTCGCGGTTCTATCGCATTCACCCGTGAGCATAAGGGAGAGCCGATACTTGAAAACACATGGAACATCAATATCGACTCCGTTGCCGATAAAGATTTCTTTGAAGTTGTTATTAAGGATGATTGGCAGTTCTGCCGCTTTGATACCGACCTTGAAAAAATGTTTAAGGATACCTTTAACGAGCTCGGTATAGTCAGCAAGACAAACGGCTGCATACATAACCCTGTAGGCGGATGCGACAGCACTCCTATGACAAAAGCAGGTATGAAATCGGTTACCTTTGCGGCTCAGGACCCCACTCTTACCTATTATTATCATACCTGGCACGATGTGCCCGAACGTTTTGAGCTCGAAACCGTCGGTGACGGCTTTGATGTTATTCTCGGAGTTATCGATAAAATAGATAAGTTCCAGCAGGCAAACGGTTTTAACGGACCTCAGAAATAATTAAGCTTTTTATATCCCCGAAGCATTGGCTCAGCCTTGTCTTCGGGGATTATTTTTTGCCGGAGCGTTAAAACCTTTTTATTGATTTTTGACCGTAACGTGATATACTAATATATACTATTTTTTGAAAGAAGAGATAAAGATGTTAACACTCGACAAAGTCTATCACGCTTCATTTGTTTTAAAAAACATAATTCGTAAAACGGATATGATTTTGGCGCCGAACATAAATCCCGAAAGTGAAATACATCTCAAGACCGAAAATTTACAGGTTACAGGTTCGTTTAAGGTCAGAGGTGCCGCATATAAAATATCACAGCTCTCTGAAGAGGAAAAGGCACGCGGCGTAATTGCCTGCTCGGCAGGTAACCACGCGCAGGGCGTTGCTTTGGCAGCTACCAAAAACGGTATTAAATCACTTATCTGCCTGCCGGACGGTGCTCCCATATCAAAGGTTGAGGCGACCAGAAAATACGGCGCGGATATTTGTCTTGTAGAGGGCGTTTATGACGACGCATATAATAAAGCTCTTGAGCTTAAAGATGAAAAGGGCTATACGTTTATTCATCCGTTTAACGATGAGGACGTTATAGCGGGTCAGGGTACCATAGGACTTGAAATACTCGATCAGATACCCGACGTTGACGTTGTTATTGTTCCCATAGGCGGCGGCGGACTTATTTCCGGCGTTGCTTTTGCGATAAAAGAGCTCAATCCGAATGTTAAGGTATACGGCGTTCAGGCTTCCGGTGCTCCGAGTATGCTGAAATCGATTGATGACGGTAAAATCGAAAAGCTTGATTCCGTTTCAACCATAGCCGACGGTATAGCAGTTAAAGAGCCGGGTGACATCACCTTCGCTATGTGTCAAAAATATGTTGACGGTATTGTAACAGTTTCCGATGACGAAATAGCCGCGGCAATACTTGCACTTATCGAGCAGCAAAAGCTCATTACCGAGGGCGCAGGTGCCGTTTCGGTTGCAGCGGCTATGTTTAACAAAGTAGATGTCAAGGGCAAAAAGGTTTGCTGCCTCCTTTCGGGCGGTAATATCGACGTTACCATTTTGTCAAGAGTTATTAAGCGCGGACTTTTGAAATCGGGCAGAACATATTCTCTTACAATCGAGCTTCTTGACAAGCCCGGTCAGTTAAAGGGCGTTGCCGACATCATTGCAAAAGAGGGCGGCAATGTTATTTCAATTCATCATGAGCGTGCGTCCGAGGGCTCCGATATTAACGGCTGGTATCTTCGCATTGTTCTCGAAACCAAAAACTTTGACCATATAGCTCAGATAAAGAAGGCACTGACTGACGCCGGATTTATCATTAAGTCATATTAAGGAGGAAAAACAAATGATAAAAACACTTCACACTTCATCGGCACCTGCCGCAATAGGACCGTATTCACAGGGCAAAATCGTTGACGGATTTCTCTTTGCTTCGGGGCAGATAGCAATAAACCCTGCAAACGGCAACATAGAAGAAGATACAATTGAGGGTCAGACCAAAAGAGTTTGCGAAAATATCGCTGCGATTTTGAAAGAGGCGGGAGCTGATTTTGACAGCGTAATTAAGACAACCTGCTTCCTTAAAAACATATCCGATTTCGGTGCGTTTAACGAAATTTACGGTGAGTATTTTTCATCAAAACCGGCACGTTCCTGCGTCGGTGTCGGTGACCTTCCTAAAAACGCTCTTGTGGAAGTTGAGATTATAGCAAAGGTATAAACAGGCTTTGTAAAACCTCATTTTTGTTATTTCCATTTTAAAAGACAGGCCGTAATTCGGCTGAGTGTTCATATGGCACTTGCCTGAAAATAACATTTGCACAGCAGTGCGCTAGGCCCCCTCGGAGATGCGTCGGCATTATCCGAGGGGGTTCGTTTTTTTCGCCTTAAATTCACGGCAACTGCCCGTTTTTGTTGAAACAGCGTGCCCGCAACCGATTTTTTCCCCCTTGTAAACCGAATTGAAAACTAAAATGTATAGCGCAACCGCACTCTTTTCTGTATTATTTTGGCAACGGAAGCGAAAACCAACACATCTAAAAAACCAAAAACCGATTAACATAAAAGGAGCGCACAACCATGAAAAAAACAAATACAATCCACTTCGGAATACAGAGAAAGATAGTTTCAAATATGACCACGGAAAGCTGGGAGACAATTCCTCACGTAACATATATGTATGAGCCAGACGTTACAAAGCTTATGCACGAGTATAAAAAATTAAATCTCGATCGTAACCGCGACAGCAAAATAACGCTCAATACCGTAATAATGAAAATCATTACCGAAGGACTTAAAGCAGCACCCGTTATGAATTCTCATATCGAGTTTAACCGTAAGCTTGTACGCGGCAGAGTCGACACATTTGAAGATATAAATATCTCTATGCCGATGATTCTTCCGAACGGTGAAATGATGACCGTAAATCTTCGTGGCTTTGAAAGTAAAAATCTCGACGAAATGACCGACGCCGTAAATGACGTTGCAAGAAGAGCCGAGAATACCGACCTTAATGAGGCTATGTTTGACGTTTCATTGGATAACACCCTTACTGCTCTCAAAAAAGGAAAATTTATGCAGGCTGTATATCGTCTTATCGGGTCTAAAACAGGTAAGCATAAGGTCAAGACCTTAAAGGGCGATGCAAAAAAAGAGTATGAGGCAATTCCCGAAACCGAACGCCTTACAAAGCGTGACATAGAGCAGGGAACGACCACCATTTCAAATCTCGGCTCGCTTTACCGCGAACAGTCCGGCGCCGCCGCCTTACTTGAAATAATACCGCCGCAGGTTACGGCGTTCGGCGTAGGTGCCGTTCAGGATAAGCCTATGGTTATAACAGACAGCTTCGGCAATAAGAGCATTGAAGCGCGCAAGGTGCTCCCTATATGTATAGCATTTGACCACCGCGCGCTCGATTTCGGCGATATTGTTCCGTTCCTTAAGAGGCTTGACGATATATTCGAAAATCCGAAGGTTATACATACTTGGAAAAGTAGCGAAAAAAACAATAAGGTCGCTCGCCTCGACGCCTGATTTTTAACTTTGCTCCCAAATAAACCGGTCCGAAACGGCTCAGCCGCGGAGGATCGGTTTTTTTGTCACTTTTGATGTCTCGTCCGAATAATATGATATCGAAAGGCTGCACAAATAAATTATAAGGAGTAATATCTGTTGAATGAATTTTTGGATTTCTGTGAAAAAGCTATCAAGGCCGAAAGCGCAGACAATTGTTGTCACGTGAAAACGGCAAGCGAGTATCTTGGCGTATCGCCTTTTCCGGAAAATACGGTAACTACAATGGCTTACGTTCCGTTTCAGACCGATACGACAATGTACGATGTCGAAACCGGGTATAAAAACGGTACTGTGTTTTCAAACCTTAACAAGCCGTTCTTAGGGGGAAGATGTATATGAATATGAGAAAGGCTATGCTGTTAAAGCTCGGCTCTCTTCAGTTCTCGCTTTGGGAGTTGCATCTTTATCTCGATACGCATCCCATGGATGCTGCGGCCGAAGCGCGTTATATGGGATACAAAAAAGCCTACGATGAAGTCAGAGCTGAATTTACAAAGAAATACGGCCCGCTGAATCCCTCGGAGGGCAACGGTGAAAAATGGTTGAAATCGCCGTGGCCTTGGGAAAAACAAGAGGAGTGTGTTAAATAATGTTTTCGTATGAAAAAATGCTGCAATATCCGGTAAATATAAAAAATCCAAATCCCAAATACGCTCAGATAGTATTAGAGCAGTACGGCGGACCCGACGGTGAGCTCGGTGCTTCGCTTCGCTACCTCTCTCAGCGTTTTTCGATGCCGTATCCGGAGCTTAAAGGACTTCTCACCGACATCGGTACCGAGGAGCTCGGTCACCTCGAAATGATAGGTGCCATAGTTTATCAGCTTACTCGTAATCTTACTCAAGAGCAAATTAAGCAAGGCGGCTTCGACGCATACTTTGTAAATCATACAACGGGGGTGTACCCGGCAGGGGCGAACGGCGTGCCGTTCAATGCGGGTGCCATAGCTTCAAAGGGAGACGTCATAACAAATTTGCATGAGAATATGGCGGCCGAGCAAAAGGCAAGAACTACCTATGACAATATTTTGAGACTTGTTGACGATCCGGATGTGAGAGATGTTATAAAATTCCTGCGCGAGCGCGAGGTGGTACATTATCAGCGTTTCGGCGAGGGTCTCAGAATTGCGACGGACAAAATGAACGAGAAAAATTTCTACGCCTTTAATCCGAGCTTTGATACGGTATGTAACAAAAAAACGCGCTGATTTTGCTTGTTAACGCTCTGCCTTGGAGCGGATTTTCTGCAAACGGCGCGGTCACGTTCGTAAAAAAATAAAGCAAAGACCGTTCCTAATCAGGGACGGTCTTTAATATGTACATAAATACGGACATTTGTTGCGTTCGAACACAATGCGCGGTTTACACCCGTTATTTTTTATGATAAAATGACAATAGTGCAGTTTTTAATTTGCGCGGCACTGTGGTGATGACATTTCAGGCTTAATCCGGGAAAAATAAAAAGACCTGCAAAAGCAGGTCTCAACTCACACACTGTGATGTTGCCAAAGCAACGGTTAGAATAAATTTTTATTTGAACTCGTAGTGTAATCTCGGTACTGAGATTGTCTACATCATAACATCTTGTTTAGGCTTTGTCAATATATTTTTTTAAAGGAGCTTTTTTTATGGGTAACAAATTGCGGAATGTGGATGATTATTATTTAGGACTTGACATCGGCACCGAGTCCGTCGGCTGGGCAGTAACCGATAAGGACTATGTCATTCCGAAGTTCAAAGGCAACGCCATGTGGGGCGTACATCTTTTTGACGAGGGAGAGACCTCGGTGAAGCGCAGAGGCTTCAGAAGCGCAAGAAGACGCACTCAGCGAAAAAGGGAGCGCTTAGCCTTGCTGGAAGCACTCTTTGATGAAGAAATTTGCAAAAAGGACTGCACCTTTTTCAGACGTTTACACGAGAGCGACTTGTGGCCGGAGGACAAGTCCGGCGACGATAAATACGCTGTTTTTGCAGACGAAAATTATACCGATAAGGATTTCCACAAGGAATATCCCACGATATATCACCTGAGATACGAGCTTATTAAAAATAAAGAGCCGCACGATGTGAGACTTGTCTTTTTGGCTCTTCACCATATTATCAAAAACAGGGGGCATTTTCTCTTTGATTCCCTGTCATCGGCTGAGGACTTTAATTCGGCATATGAAACTATGCGCTCTTATCTCAGTGATAACGAGATACAGCTTAATTGCTCCGATATTGAGCAATTTAAAGCTATATTAAAGGACAGGCGTCAGGGTAAAATAGAAAAGACGAAGAATCTTGCCTCGCTTTTCGGTATAACAAAAAAATCCGATCCCGTTTCTTACGCCGTAATGGCGGTTTTAAGCGGCTCGACTGTTAAAATGTGTGATTTGTTTGGCGATGATGAACTAAAAACCGTAGAGAAAAACAATATATCTTTTGCAAGCGGCTATGAAGAAAACGAAGAAATATACGCGTCCGTTTTAGGCGATCGCTTTGAGCTTGTCAAAATTTTAAAGGCTGTATATGATTGGGCCGTACTCGCCGATATTTTGGACGGCAAGAAGTATATCTCCGAGGCAAAGGTCGCCGTATATGAAAAACATAAAAATGATTTAAAAACGCTTAAAAAATATGTCAAAACTTATTTACCGGAAAAGTATAACGAGATATTTAAAATAAGCGACGGCAAAAAAGACAATTATGTGGCGTATTCCGGTCACATTAAGGAAAGCGGCAAAACAGGTGAGCTTAAAAAGACCTGTAATTCCGAGAATTTTTGCGCTTATCTTAAAAAGACGCTCGGCAAAAACGCTGATTTGTCATATAAGGAAATGTTTGACGAAATTGAGAATAAAACCTTTATGCCGAAGCAGGTGACAAAGAGCAACGGCGTAGTTCCGATGCAGGTAAATGAGGAAGAGCTTAAAGCAATTTTGGATAATGCCAAGGATTATTTGCCGTTTTTAAATTCGTGCGATGAAAACGGTGTTTCCGTATACGATAAAATTATCAAAATATTTGAGTATCGCATTCCGTATTATGTCGGGCCGCTTAATACTCATACCCAAAAAAGCTGGCTTAAAAGAAAAGACGGTGTAAAAATATATCCGTGGAACTTTGACGACGTTGTTGATATTGACTCTTCGGCTGAGAAATTCATAAACAACCTCACAAGTAAATGCACCTATTTGCCGGAGTGTGACGTTATTCCCAAATGCTCTCTTCTCTATTCGAAATTCACCGTTCTCAACGAGATAAACAATCTCAAACTGAACGGCGAGGATATACCCGTCGAATTAAAGCAGGGGATTTATAACGATTTGTTTATGACTCGCCGCAAGGTTACCGTAAAGCAAATTAAGGACTATCTCAAGGCAAGAGGCTGTTATAATAATAACGACGTATTGAGCGGAATAGATACAACCGTAAAATCCTCATTGAAGTCTTATTTTGATTTTAAGGATTTTGAGAGCCTGACCTTTGATGACAAGGAGAGTATTATTGCGTCATCGGTAATTTTCGGCGACGATAAAAAATTACTCAAGAAAAGGCTGAAAAAGCTTTTCCCTGAAAAGTTGACGGATGAAGACATCAAAAAAATATGCAAGCTTAAGTACACCGGCTGGAGCCGCCTGTCAAAGGAGTTTTTGTGCGATGTCGAGTTTACATATAAAAAGACCGGCGAGGTTATGAATGTCATCACGGCTCTTTGGGAAACGAATTACAATTTGATGCAGATTTTATATTCCGAAGATTTCTGCTGTGACGGCGATGAAAAAAAGAATTTAAATGACAAGCTTGATGAGCTCAGCTATACAGGCGATCAGCATTCTCTGCGAAAGGCTGTTGACGCGCTTTACGTTTCTCCGAAGGTTAAGCGGCCGATATTGCGTGCGTTGTTGATTGCAAAGGAAATAGAAAAGATACAGGGAAGGCCTCCGAAGAAGATATTCGTAGAGGTTGCAAGAGGTATTGATAACAGAGAAGAAAGACACAGGGACTCAAGAAAAAACAGGCTTATGGAATTATACAAAAACTGTAAAAAGGAAGCCGAAAAATTCTGCCCGTATTTCGATGCCCTGAGTAAAAAGCTGAGTGATGAAGACGAGTCAAAGCTCAGAAGTGACAAGCTTTATTTCTATTATATTCAGCTCGGCAAATGTATGTATACGGGTGAGGAAATATCCCTCGGCGAGCTGATGAACGGTAACGGCCGCTTTGATATTGACCATATTTATCCTCGGTCGAAGATAAAGGACGACAGCCTTACAAACAAAGTCCTTGTCAATAAAACAGTAAATAACAATAAAACCAATGTTTATCCCATTGATGCGGCTATACAGAGCAAAATGAGTCCGTATTGGCAGATGCTTCGTAGCAGCGGACTGATAAGCGAGGAAACCTATAAGCGTCTTACCCGTAAAACGCCGCTTACCGATGATGAGCTCTCCGCGTTTGTGTCAAGGCAGCTCACCGAAACTCAGCAGTCTACAAAGGCCGTTGCGCATATATTGGAGCAGCTGTACCCGAAGCCGAAAACCGAAATAGTCTATGTTAAAGCGGCTTTGGTTCACGCCTTCAGGCAAAGCAACGATATGCTCAAGTGCCGTGAGGTGAACGATTTGCATCACGCAAAGGATGCTTACCTCAATATTGTTGTCGGCAATGCATACAATGTAAAGGTCACTCATAATAAGGTGAATTTCATAAAAGGATTGCAAAACAACGATAAAGGATATACCGTAAATCCCGAAAAATTTTTCAGCCACGATATACCCAGCGCGTGGTCGGTTAAGGACAGTATGAATACCGTCCGCAGATTTATGAATAAGAACAACATTCGCTATACAAGGTTCCCGCGCAAAAAGCAAGGAGGACTGTTTAAAATCAATCCTTTGAAAAAAGGAAACGGGCAGGTTCCGCTGAAGGCTTCGGGCGCAAGAAGCTGTATTGAAAAATACGGCGGATACGATAAAGCGACCTCGGCATATTTTTCGTATGTGGAGTATACCGACAAAAAGGGCAAAGCCGTGCGTCAGATGTTCCCCGTCAATCTGTATGAGGTGAAAGAATATGCAGCCGATATGCAGGGCTTTGTTACAAGCCGTATAGCCGAAGCTTCAAACGTAAAAATTCTGATTCCCTGCGTTAAATATGACGCCTGCATATCCTTTGACGGCTGCAGAATGTTTATAACCAAAAAGGCCGGAAATCAGATAGGATATAAGCCCGGAATACAGCTTGTTTTGGGGTATAAATATGAAAAGTATATAAGAAATATCACAAATTACCTGACAAAGCATAAGGACAGGGAGATTATTCCGAGGGACAATATTTCAGCAGAAGAAAATACTGAGCTTTACGATGTTTTAACGGGTAAAATGCTAAATACGGTTTTGAGCGTAAGATTCAGCGGCATCGGTAAAAAGCTCGAAAAACGCCGTGAAAAATTTGTGCTCTGCTCACCGGAGGAGCAATGCTACGTCTTAAATGAAATCCTGAAAATCCTTCACGCCAATGTATTGTTGGGAGACCTTAGACTTATAGGAGAAAGTCCTAATGCGGGCGCGATGTTAACTAATGCCAAGTTCTCCGAAATTAAAGACGTTCATAGCATAAAGTTAATCAATCAGTCGGTAACGGGCCTTTTTGAGCAGGAAATCGACCTGCTGAAATAAGGGGGATTGTTATGGGCTGGCGTGTGGTTGTTGTTACAAATCCCTCTAAGCTTGATTATTCCATGGGCTATTTGGCTGTGCGCGATGTCGAAAAAACAACGCGCGTCCACCTAGACGAGATTTCCGTTCTGATAGTCGAGAATACGGCAAGCTCTGTTACTGCGGCGTTGCTCAGCCAATTAACCGAACGAAAAATCAAGGTGATATTCTGCGATGAAAAACGAAATCCGTCCTCGGAGCTCGTCTCGTATTACGGTTGCCATGATTGCAGTCAGAAGCTGAAAACTCAGATATCCTGGGCAGACGATGCCAAAAAACTTGTGTGGACAAGTATAGTTGCCGAAAAAATCAAAAATCAGGCTCTGCTTTTAAAGTATTACGGTCTTGAGCAGTATAAGCTCCTTGAGGGGTACATAAATGAGCTTGAATTCAACGATGAAACAAACCGCGAAGGGCACGCCGCAAAGGTGTATTTCAACGCCCTTTTCGGAAAGAGCTTCAGCAGAAATGACGATGTTCCCGTAAACGCCGCGCTGAATTACGGCTACAGCTTGATTTTGTCATGCGTTAACCGTGAAATAGTTTGCAGCGGTTATTTGACTCAGCTCGGTATATTTCACGATAATATGTTTAACCCTTTTAATTTGGGCTGCGATTTAATGGAGCCGTTTCGCCCGATAGTCGATTTTTGTGTAAAATCCATGATGCCCAAGGAATTCGGCAAGGAGCAGAAGAGCACTCTGATAGGCTTACTGAATAAGGAATTCGTAGTGGACGGCAAGGCTAATACGCTTATGAATGTAATAAAGCTCTATGTAAAAAGCGTATTTGTCGCAATAGAGCAAAATGACGCTTCGCTTGTGAAGCTTGCGGAAGTGAAGTATGAGTTATAGATTTATGAGAGTAATTGTATTTTTTGATTTACCGACAACTACCAAGAGCGAACGGCGCGAATATGCAAAATTTCGTAAATTCTTGATTAAAAGCGGATTTATGATGATGCAGGAATCGGTTTATTCAAAAATTGCGCTTAACCAAAATGTCGCAACGGGTATTTGCGATTCGGTAAAAAAGCAGAAACCGCCGTCGGGTCTTGTGCAAATGCTTACTGTTACCGAAAAGCAGTTCGCCAAAATGGAAATGATTGTCGGCAAAAGCCACAGCAGTGTTGTGGATTCGGACGAAAGGCTGTTGATATTATGAGGGCTAAGTTTTCGTATATTGATGATTGCATAAAAATAGGCGAGGGAATATTTCCGGTTCTCGTAATAGAAAACAAAAAGCTTTACAGAGGCGTGCTGTCGTCATTCTTAAATTCGTGCGAGGAAGATTATTTTGTCTTTTCCGAGGATTTTAAACCGTTTGAGTTTTCCAGGGACGGGTGCTTTATATCCGAACCGATTTTTGTCGATATGAACAGCAGAAAGCTCCTCGGCAAGCTTGACGGCTATATGCAGCAGACCGCAAATGACGAGTTCGCCGAGGATACAACCGAGGTAAAGGCAGTGGTAGCAAGGCTTGCCGATAAGCTTAAAGCGTTTTGCGATTTCGATTGTGAATATTCCGATGAAACGGACACCTCAGCAATAATAAAGCTAATGGGCTTCAGGTTTTCGGCGGAGTCTTCTTCGCTCTTGGAATGCTTTGTAAATTATTTGAAATTATCGGCAAAGTATCTCAAGACGAAGGTTTTTGTTGCCGCCAATATTTGTCTTTACTTTTCGCCGGATGAAATATCAGAGCTGTTAAAGGCTTTAGCTCTTGAGCATATCAATTTTTTAATGCTTGAGAATTCGGAGCCGCAAAGGCTCTGCGACGGCGAAAAACTGTATGTTGTCGACAATGACCTTTGCGTTATTGACGACGGAGATACTTAGATAGTATAATAAATGTACCTTATGTTATTACCCTGTGCATTGTAGTGGCGCAGTTTATTTGAGGTTTGAGAGTAGTGTAATTTCATAAGGTACTGAAACAAAACCCGTGTTTATCACGGGTTTTTTGTCGTTTGAGAGTAGTGTAATTTCATAAGGTACTGAAACTAATTGTATTTGTGTTATTCACAAGCTGGCGTTTGAGAGTAGTGTAATTTCATAAGGTACTGAAACTAGTCGATTACGGCGAGTACAAAAACGGTGTTTGAGAGTAGTGTAATTTCATAAGGTACTGAAACGAATTAAAAAAGATTAAGCTCTATACGTCTGTTTGAGAGTAGTGTAATTTCATAAGGTACTGAAACATAGCCTTTGCGGTAACGAAAGGGAGTAAAGTTTGAGAGTAGTGTAATTTCATAAGGTACTGAAACTATTTTGAACGTGATTTACCTTTTGATGTGTTTGAGAGTAGTGTAATTTCATAAGGTACTGAAACAATGGAGTGTAAAATTATGTATCAGTGTTTGTTTGAGAGTAGTGTAATTTCATAAGGTACTGAAACGTCAAACAAAACGTTTAAAGCTTGCATTCCGTTTGAGAGTAGTGTAATTTCATAAGGTACTGAAACCTTGTTCCTTGGCGTGATTGGCTCTGTCCTGTTTGAGAGTAGTGTAATTTCATAAGGTACTGAAACGTTTAATAATTTCATTTATGAAAGGTAAAAGTTTGAGAGTAGTGTAATTTCATAAGGTACTGAAACTTTTTTTATCCACAGCATCCCACTGTTGAGGTTTGAGAGTAGTGTAATTTCATAAGGTACTGAAACGAAAATCAAAGCGGTAACAACCTTTACAAGGTTTGAGAGTAGTGTAATTTCATAAGGTACTGAAACGGGGGTGTTTAAATGGAACGTAACGGTATAGTTTGAGAGTAGTGTAATTTCATAAGGTACTGAAACAATCGAATGGAGCAAATATTACGGTGTCGGGTTTGAGAGTAGTGTAATTTCATAAGGTACTGAAACTGAAGAAGCTGACGAATAGCAGAGCGTTAGTTTGAGAGTAGTGTAATTTCATAAGGTACTGAAACACGGAGGACAGCCGAGTGTAAAGACTGTAGTTTGAGAGTAGTATAATATCATACGATACTTGCCGATTGTGAGATTGTGAATACAGATATGAAGAAGAAAAACATTGCAATGACCGGGAATTTTATAGTGATGGTATTGCTGATTCTCGGAGTGGCCGCATATTACATATTAAAATGGGCTTTTAAGCTGTTGTGTCTGATAACGGCGGTGATCGTAAGGGCTGTGGGGGATGCTGTCAAAAAGCACAGGAGAAAGAAAGCCAAAAAGGACATTACCGACGTCCCGTTTGTCGATACCGAATTAAATATCGAAGAGACTTCAACAGCTCCGGCGGAAGTGAGCAGGGAGAAATTAGGCTTATTTGATAAGAGAATTTATGACGGCCTGTTTCGCCCCTTGATACGAGAACGCGGAGAAGCATATTGCTCCGACGGCAAAATCAGAGACATTAAAGAAACGGGGACTCATTATTCCTGCATTGTAAAAGGCTCCGCCGACTATAACGTTGAGCTTTCATTCGGAGACAACGACAAAATAGTAAGTATGAGCTGCACATGCCCCTATTATACTGAGAGAAAGCAAAACTGTAAGCACATATATGCACTTTTGTATAAGGTGAAATGCGGCGAAAACAAGCAAAAAATTATTGCGGAGATAAACCGGCAGATAAAAGGCTGTAAAACAATGATTAAAAATGCGGAATGTTATTTAGAAAAAAATAAGCAGCATTTTCCGTCTTCGACTGTTAAGGAGTTTAAACGCTATTCAAGGCTGTATAGCCTAAACGTGCAAGATTACGAAAAAATCCGCTCTGGGAATTTATCGGAGGAAATGCTGCTGCGCCGCCTTAACAGTTTATTTGCCGTTTCTTTTGAGCTAAGGCAGAAAATAAAGCGCACATTAAGCGAAGAAATTGCCGAATCCGATACGGTTGTTCCCGAAGCCTGCGAATTAAGCGAGAACAAAGACGGGCTTATGACTGGGATTGCGGGCCTTATGGTTTTTGATGAGCTGATGACGGATTGTTCCGATGAAAAAGATAACTCCTACGATGAAAAGCTTGAAGCGGAAATGAATTCTTATTGCTTGGAGGATTGGCAAAAGGATTTGGTCAGAAACGGCAGCTATGATGTCTGGAACTTTGATGAGGAGGAGTTGGAGGAGGACGATTACTATTTTGAGGATGACGATTACTATTCGGAGGATGACGAATAAAAGCCCTTGAGCAGAGCATCATTCTCTCTCGGCATATATATTATGTTTCAGCCGTTATTGACTTAGCGGCGAAAGTGTGTTATATTACATACCGATAAAACAACGTATGGATTTTTCCGGTCTTAAAAAGATGTGTTTTCGCCATGCAATTATTCGATTTTTGAGTAATTGCGTGGCGTTTTTAATTGAGAAAATACGCTCGGATTCGAAAGGCAGATGTATTTGTATGAACGAAAAATTTATGAAGGAAAAGCCTGTTTTTCCGCTTATTATGTCTATGGCCACTCCCATGGTAATATCAATGCTCGTCAATTCGCTTTATAATATAGTGGACAGCTTTTTTGTCGCCAAAATAGGTGAGGACGCAATAACCGCTTTGTCGCTTGTCTATCCGGTGCAAAATCTTGTCAATGCGCTTGCAATAGGCTTCGGCGTGGGACTAAATGCCGTTATCGCATTTCACCTCGGCGCAGGTGAAAAAGAGGCAGCCGATACCGCCGCCCCACACGGATTTTTGTTCTCAATACTCCACGGCATTATCGCCGCCGCAGTCAGCATTCCGATTATGCGCCCATTCCTTAAAATGTTCACACAGTCCGAAAACGTAATTTCGCTCGGAGTGCGCTATTCAACAATAGTTTTTTCGTTTTCGATTGTAATTATGATAAGCCTTGCATACGAAAAAATCTTTCAGGCTGTCGGCAGAATGAATGCCTCCATGGCAGGACTTATGACGGGCTGTATTGTAAATATCATACTTGACCCGCTTTTGATATTCGGTATAGGCCCATTTCCGAAAATGGGAATTGACGGTGCCGCCCTCGCAACAGGCATAGGGCAGGTTAGCACGCTTTTACTGTATGTAGTTTTGTACGCCGTGAAAAAACCGAGCGTAACCATAAACCGCAAATATTTAAAACGTAATAAGGCTATAGACCGTAAGCTGTACTTTGTGGGTATCCCGGCGTCGATAAATCTTGCGCTGCCGTCGCTTCTTGTGTCAAGCCTTAATGCAATGCTTGCTTCGTTTTCACAGATATATGTTGTTGTGCTCGGTGTCTACTATAAGCTTCAGACGTTCTTATACCTCCCCGCTAACGGTATAGTGCAGGGAATGCGACCGATAATCGGTTATAATTACGGTGCCGCCGAGCATAAAAGAGTAAAAAAAATTTACGATATAACTCTTGTGCTGACGGCAGGCATAATGCTATTCGGTACGGTGCTGTGCCTTGCTCTGCCGCATAAGCTGATAGGAATGTTCACCGATAATCCCGAAACGATAGACGCAGGCAAAAAGGCGCTCAGAATAATCAGTGCCGGGTTTGTTGTTTCGTCAATTTCCGTAACGTCATCCGGAGCTCTTGAGGGACTCGGCAAGGGTGTTGAATCTCTCATAATATCACTTTGCAGGTATGCAGTAATAATAATCCCGACAGCTTTTGTATTAACACGGATATTCGGCGCTGACGGTGTTTGGAATGCCTTTTGGATAGCAGAAGCCGTGTCGGCCGTAATTTCCGCCGTTGTTTATAAAAAGGCGGTCGGTAATAAGCTGAATTCACGCAGAGCTGAAAACAACTTTTAATTTGTATATATTGTCTTAAAATAATTGACACCGCTCTCGTTGTGGCATATAATTTGCACATAATGATGTATGTAACGTTTTGGAAGTTTTCCGAGATTTTCATTACTGTGATTTATGCGATAACGTAAGGGGCGATAAAATGAATACGGTAAAATTAAAAACCGAGTGCGGAGATATCGTCGGGCTCGATAACGGCAGGTATGTTTGGTTTCGCGGCATAAAGTATGCCGACGCGGGCAGGTGGGAGTATCCGGTCGTTACCGATGGGTGGGACGGCGTATATGATGCGACCGCTTTCGGCGATTGCTGCTACCAGCACCGCGGTTTTGAGGACGACGCAAAGGTTAACCCGTTTTATCACAGGGAATTCAGGCGCGGTATGAGCTTTACATACAGCGAGGATTGTCAATATCTCAATATCAGCGCGCCCAAAAACGCAAAAAAATGTCCCGTTTTGCTGTATATACACGGCGGTTCTTTTACGGGCGGAAGCTCAAACGAGGGGCATATCAGCGGTAAGGCATATGCCGAAAATGACATTGTTTTTGTCTCTGTGAATTACCGTCTCGGGCCGTACGGCTTTTGTTCTCACCCCGATGTCGCCGATGAAAACGGAGTATGCGGTCTGTTACTGTAAGGGGAAGGCATCGCCCGCCGCCGTCGAGCGAGTGAAAGAGACCCTTCGCCGCGCCCGGCCGCAGATGCTGTTGGATTCCAGCTATTTCGTGCCGTGGCTTTTCCCATGCCGGGTGCGGACGGCTTCGCCTGTGGGCTACACCGAGCGCCCTGCTGTGGCCGCTGCAAAGCTCTGCGAGGGGAAAATTCTGATCCTAGTCAACGGAAGCCCGTCGGCGATGATCCTGCCGACCCTCTTCTGCGAAAACTTTGAGTGCCTTGACGATTATGCCCAGCCCGCCTTTTTCGCATCCTTTCTGCGGGTGCTAAAGTATGGGGCGTTCTACCTGAGCATCTTTCTGCCGGGAGCCTTTGTCTGCCTTGCGGTCTATCTGCCGGAGCTGATGCCGCCGCAACTGCTTTTTAAGATCGAAGCGGCGGAGCGGGCGACCCCGCTGCCGCTGTTTGCCGAGATGGTGGTGGTCATCCTGCTGCTGGAAGTCATCCGGGAGGCCGGGCTGAGGATGCCGCAGACGCTGGGCCATTCGGTCAGCTTAGTGGCCG
>OGON01000984.1_pt1 | contig 21107 bp, 14 predicted proteins | sample 1552671 | NCBI WGS metagenome assembly OGON01 (sample SAMEA2580136, study PRJEB22360) | human gut metagenome | biome: human gut; feature: human-associated habitat; material: faeces | place: Denmark | collected 2008/2010 | reverse complement strand
CGCGGAGAAGCTGGGCTTCGCGGCTCCCTGCGCCAACAGTTTGGACGGCGTGTCCGACCGCGATTTCTGCATCGAGCTGGCCGCCGCCATCTCCACCTGCATGATGCACCTGTCCCGCCTGTCCGAGGAGATCATCCTCTGGTGCAGCTGGGAGTTCAAGTTCATTGAACTGGACGACGCCTTCACCACCGGCTCCTCCATCATGCCCCAGAAGAAAAACCCCGACGTCACCGAACTGATCCGCGGCAAGACCGGCCGGGTCTACGGCGATTTGAACACCCTGCTGGTGATGATGAAGGGCATCCCCCTGGCCTACGACAAGGACATGCAGGAGGACAAGGAGGCCATCTTCGACGCGGTGGACACGCTGGAGCTCTGCCTGCGCACCGTCACGCCGATGCTGGCCACCATGACCCCGCTGCCCGCCAATATGCGCCGCGCCGCCGCCAAGGGCTTTATCAATGCGACCGACTGCGCCGACTACCTGACCAAGAAGGGCATGCCCTTCCGCGATGCGTACAAATGCACCGGAACGATGGTGGCGGCCTGCATCCGTGAGGGCAAGACGCTGGAGGAGCTGACGCTGGATGAATTCAAGCAGTACAGCGAACTGTTTGCGGAGGATGTGTATACCGCCATCGACCTGACCACCTGCTGCGAGGGCAGAACCAGCTATGGCGGGCCGACGAAGGCAAGCGTGATGAAGCAGGTTGCGGATGTGAAGGGGAAGCTGGCATAAAAGCCTTCCCCATCGGGGGAAGGTGGCCGAGCCTGCGAGGCCGGATGAGGGCCGAACCTGCTGCGGCTGCCCGGCGCGACCGGCGCGCCGCTGCGCACCACGGTGGACAAGCTGTGCGCCTTAAAGGCAAGCAAGGACTACGGCAGCGACCTTTTGGCCCAGAGCGCCCTGGTGGAACTGATGATCGGGCTGAACCGCGCCGCCGAGGAACGGGGCGACAGCCGCCCCGTGGGTACCAGCGACCAGGTGGTGGACGCGGTGCTGCACTACATCAACGAGCATTACAGCGAGGCCCTGACGCTGGATCAGCTGTCGGAAAAGTTTTTCATCAGCAAATACCACCTGCTGCGCAAGTTTGATGCACAGGTCGGCACGACCGTACACCGGTATATTTTGCAAAAGCGGCTGCTGAACGCCAAGCAGCTGCTTGCAGGCGGCGTGCCGCCGAATGAGGTCTGTCAATACTGCGGCTTCGGCGATTACGCAAATTTCTACCGTGCGTTCCGGGCCGAGTACAACCAGACACCGAGACAGTATATTCAGTCGGCACGGGGGAAGTGAGCGGCTAAAGGATTGACGGCAGTCTCCCGGGAGGTTGTTCTTTCTTTTGGCAGCAAAAGAAAGAACCAAAGAAAACTGCCGCTGTTTCGACGCAGCGGACCCGCGACTTAGGGGCTGCACGCCCCTAAGAACCCCAAAGAGGAAGTCGGAAGTCTCGGCGGCTAAACGGACGCAGTATTACTGTCCGTTCTTAACGCCGCCGAGCCTTCCTCCACCTTAAATTCGGGAGTTCCCCCGAACCCCCGCAGTGTTTAACGGACGCATTATCCCGCGGGCGTCAGCCCGCAAAAAGGCTCCCCATCAGGGGAGCTGGCCGCGCTAGCTGGCCTGAGGGGTTCCGACGGGCCTTGCGGCTATCGCTCTCTGACGGGTTATAGCCCGCTCAAATGATCCTCTGCACAAATCGCCCCGCGCTCTCCATTGCGACGGCGGCCCTGCGGATCGGCATCTGCTGGAATACATGCCAGCACTCGGGGTAGACTTCCAGCTGGGCGTAGACCCCGGCTTTCTGTAAATTTTCGACCAACTGTTCACTGTCGGACTTCAAAATTTCGTTTGTGCCCACCTGCACAAGCACGGGCGGCAGGCCGCGCAGGTCGGCAAACAGCGGGCTGTAACACGGGCGGGACCAATCGGCATCGGGGCCGGTGTAGGCTTCGCGCACGGCGGCGATGCCGGCCTCAATGTCGGGGCGAACGGTGGGGTTACCAAAGGCGAGGTCGAAGATACAGCTCGAGCACACGATAGGCACCTGCGTGGGGCCGACGGGAAGGCCGATGCCGCGGCTCTCAAGCTCGCGGGCCACGCCGCTTGCAGCCTCGAGGCCAAAGGCCGATCCGCCCGAAAGGCAGACGGCGTGGACCTTGTCGACGGTGTTCTCGGGTCGCAGCAGGTCGGTTTCGCGCGATGCTGGAGCACCGCCGCGAACGTCAACGCCGCCGGTGGCACCCTCGGGCGCAACGATTACGGTGCAACCGGTGCCGGCCTCCTCGTCCGTATAGTTGCCATAGCAAAAGCCATCGACATCGCAGACGTCAATGGCCTCGAGCAGTGTATCCATGTTTAACTCCTATCGGTTTTCCGCCGCGCCTTGTGCCCGGTCGGGATCCGTACGGTACGCCAAAATTGTAGGCGCTGGGGAATACCCAGCGCCAGATGCAATTACGAGAGTTTTTGAATCGCGCGCGCGACGCGGGCGATGGGTAGGCCCACTACGTTATAGAAGTCGCCCGAAATATCGTGCACGAGCATGCGGCCGCCTGTGCCCTGGATGCCGTAGGCGCCTGCCTTATCCATGGGCTCACCCGAGGCAACGTAGTGCTCGATCTGCTCGTCGGTGAGCTCGTAGAATGTCACGTCGGTCACATCGACAAACGACAGGCTCTCGGCGGCATGCGGGGCGGCCGTATCGCCTGCCTTAACGATGCAGACGCCGGTTGCGACCTGGTGCGTGCGGCCCGAAAGCTCACGGAGCATGGTGCGCGCCTCGCCCTCGGTTGCCGGCTTGCCCAAAATCTTGCCGTCGAAGGTGACGATGGTGTCGGCCGCGACCGTCAGTTCTTTGGGCTCGGCATACTCGGCAGCAACGGCAGCCGCCTTGGCGCGTGCCAAGCGCTCGACAAGCGTGAGCGGGGCCTCGCCATCAAAGGGCGTTTCGTCGATATCCGCGGGAATCACGCGAATGTTGTAGCCTGCCTCGCGCATCAGCTCTATGCGGCGCGGCGATTGCGAAGCCAAAATCATAGTTGGATGCCCTCGGCGACCTTCTCGACGGCCTTGTCGCCAGCGAGCGTGCGCAGCAGCTCCAATGCAAAGGGGAGTGACTGTGCCATGCCGCTGGCAGTGATGATGTTGCCGTCTTGCGTGACCTTCTCGCCAGTATAGGCGCCTTCGGGGAAGCTTTTCTCAAAGCCAGGGAAGCACGTGGCGTGGCGCCCCTCGAGTAGGTCGAGCTCGCCCAGGATAAACGGGGCGGCGCAGATGGCGGCGACGTGCTTGGTCGCGGCGAACTCGCAGACCACGTCGCAGACACGCTGATCGGCGCGCAGGTTGGTGGCACCGGGCAGGCCGCCGGGCAGCACGACGCAGTCGTACTCGTCAAAGTTGATCTCATCAAAGAGCGCATCGCAGGTCACGGGGATCTGCAGCGAGCTTACGACCTCACGCGTGGGCATAATCGAGACGAGCGTGGCACGCACGCCGCCGCGACGCATGACATCGACCATGGTCAAGCATTCAATAGTTTCAAAGCCATCGGCGGCGAGAACGGCAACGCTGGGCATGAGGGTTCCTTTCATAGGCGGCATACAATTAGCCGTCTTATACCCCGAAGACCTCCGCTTGCCACGCTCGATTTCCCAATGATTTTTCTGAGCAATGATTAAGTGGCTAGTTGCGCCTAAGGTGGACGACGGTCTCGCAGTGGAAGGTTTGTGGGAACAGGTCGACTGGCGTGATCTTTACGGGGGAGAAGGTGCCTTCTTCGACAAAGCGTTTGAGATCGCGCGCCAGGGTGGCCGGGTCGCAGCTCACGTAGGCGACATCGTGGGCACTCGTGCTGGCGATAAGGTCGATCGCTTCGGGGGCGAGGCCTGCGCGCGGCGGGTCGACCACCAAGACGTCGGCATCCTGGTCGGGGAACTCGCGCACCGCGTCTCCGCCAATGACGTCGACGTTATCAAGCTTGTTGATCTCCAGGTTACGGCGCAGGTCGCGCACGGCGGGGCCGTAGGCCTCGACGGCGGCGACAAAGTCGCAGCGGCGGGCGAGCGGCAGGGTAAAGGTGCCGGCACCGCAGTACAGGTCCACGGCAAGCTCGTCTTCCTGCGGGTCGAGCGCTTCCATGACAAGCTCGATCAAAATCTCGGCACCCTTGGTGTTGACCTGGAAAAAAGACGGGGCAGACAAGCGCATCTGACCCTCGGCGATATTCTCGGTCCATGAGCCCTCTCCGGCGAGCATTTCGACCTTGGAGACACGGCGGGCCTTCTTTTCGCCCTTGCTCATCACGCGCACGATGCTCGTGGGATGAGCGGCGTCCGCCAACACGCGGGAGACCTGCGAGCGCGGAAAAGAGCCTGTGGGCGTCCAGAGTGCGACCTCGAGTGCCTTGGTGCGGCGCGATGCGCGAATGCCCACGCGTTCGAGCCCCAAGTCATGGCTGCCGCTTAGATAGTTGAGTGCGCCGACGACCGATTTGAGCGCCTTGGGGAAGCGTTTGTCGAACAACGGGCACGAATCGACGGTCACGATCTTGCGAGGATCGACACCGTGCATGCCAAGACGCACGCGGCCGTTTACAACGGTCGGCTCGAGTTCGATTTTATTGCGGTAGCCCCAATCATCCTTGGTGTGGCGGATGGGTTGCACCAGTTCATCGACTTGATCGGGGCTGAACTTGCCGATACGCTCGAGCGTGGAGCGCAGATTTTGCTCCTTGGCGGCGAGCTGTGCCGTGCGTGAGAGATTGCCCCACGAGCAGCCGCCGCAGATGCCCACGAAGGGGCAGGGAGACTGAATGCGATCGGGGCTTGGCTCCAGAATCTCGGTGGTGCGGGCACGCATGAACGACTTGCCGTCCTGTACGACCTCGGCCTCGACGGTGTCGCCTGCCACGGCGCCCTGCACAAAGACGGCCTTGCCGTTGTCGGCGTGCGCCAGCCCGTCGGCGCCGTAGGTCATCGATTCTATAGTGAGCTTCATATTCCTGCCTGTCATTCGCGTTGTTGTTCGCACCATGGTAACAGGGAAAAGCGCCCCGCATCCGAGGCTTTCCTCAAATGCGGGGCGCTTCTACAAACTGCTTCTACAAACGACTATTTCGTCTTGCCGGTAATGAGCGTCTTAAGACCCAGGCCGATCAGACCCAGGCCCATGCGCACGCGGCCGGGGCGATGGCGCTCGATGGCCTTGGTCTTGCCGGCGGGCTTATCGCGACGGGCGCTCGTCTCGGGTGCGGGCTTGATGACCTGCGGATCGGGCTGAGGTGCAGGTGCAGGCTCGGGCTCAATGACGGTCGCCTGGACCTCTTGGACCTTGGGTGTGGCCGGCTGCGGCTCAGGAGCAGGGGCGGGCTTTGCCTCGGCGGCGGGCTCCGGAGTCGCAGTAGCGGGCTCGGGCGCTTTCTCCACGGCGGGCTCTGCGGCAGCCTCGGGCTCATTCACCGGGGGTGCTGCAACCGCTTCCGGTTTGGCAGCTGCCCCGTGTTCAACCTCGGCCTGAATGGCCTCCTCGGCCACACGTTCCTTCTCCTGTGCGTGCTGCTGCGCGGCGGCCTCGGCGTTGCAATAGGCACGCTCCAGCAGGGCTTCCTGCGAGTTGAAGGGTTTCTCACCCTCTGCACGCTCCACGGGGACCCAGGTGCCGTCGCTCGTGAGGCTGCGGGCCTTCACGTTGTCGCGCAGCTGCATGCCCATGTACTCGTGCACTAGGGCGCGGCAGGTGGGGTCGAGCACGGGGAAGGCAATCTCCACGCGGTGCTCGGTGTTGCGCGTCATCATGTCTGCCGAGCTCAGGTAAATCATGTCCGAGTCCACGCCGAAAGCATAGACGCGCGCGTGCTCCAAAAAGCGTCCGACGATGGAGCGGACATGCACGTTCTCGGTCTTGCCCGGAACACCGGGCTTGAGGCACGAGATGCCGCGGATGATCATGTCTACGCGCACGCCGGCACACGATGCCTCGGCGATCTTGTCGATAACCTCGCGGTCGGTGAGCGAGTTGAGCTTAAAGAACACACGGGCGGGCTCGCCAGCGAGAGCGCGCTGAATCTCGCGATCCAGACCGCGCATGATGAGCGGTTTCAGTCCGACGGGCGCCACACCCAGGAAGCGGTAGTCGCCGCGCAGGTTGCCCAGCGACAGATTGCGGAAGAACAGGTTGGCGTCCTCGCCGATGCCGGGATGGGCGGTCATGAGCATAAAGTCGCTGTAGAGTTTGGCCGTCTTCTCGTTAAAGTTGCCGGTGCCCAAAAGCGTGAGGCGGGTGAGCGCCATGCCCTCGCGATAGGTGAGCTGGCAGATCTTTGAGTGGCATTTAAAGCCCTCGGAACCATAGATGACGGTGCAGCCTGCCTCTTCCAGACGCTCGGCCCACTCGATGTTGTTCTGCTCGTCAAAGCGGGCGCGAAGTTCCATGAGCACCGTGACCTCTTTGCCGTTCTCGGCAGCATCGATCAGCGACTCGCACAGGCGGCTCTGCTTGGCCACGCGGTAGAGCGTGATGCGCAGCGAGATGCACTCGGGGTCGTAGGCGGCCTCGTGCACCAGATCCAGGAAGGGGTTCATGGCCTCGTAGGGATAAAAGAGCAGCTTGTCGCCCTGCAGCACCTGTTCGCGGATGGAGCGGGTCATATCGATGGTGGGGTTGGGCTGCGGCCTAAACGGCGTAAAGAGCAGCTCGTTGCGCAGGTGCTCGGGAATCTTGCCCTCAATGCCAAAGACGTAGCCCAGGTCGAGCGGGATATCGCAGGTAAAGACCGAGCGGCGCGAAAGCTCGAGTGCCTTGCGGATGGTCTTGAGCGTCGCCTTCTCGAGCGACCCCGAGACCGCGAGCACTACCGGCTGCAGACGCAGGCGCTTCTTGAGGATGCGCTTCATGTGCTGGCGGTAGTCCTCTTCCTCTTCGACGCCCTCGCCGTCTGGATCGATGTCGGCGTTGCGGGTGACTCGGATGAGTGCGCGGTCGAGTGGCTTGTAGGAGCCAAAGCAGCTGTCCAGGCAGGCGAGGATGACGTCCTCGAGCAAGATGTAGGAGTAGGTGCCGGTGGGCGAGGGGATCTCGACCACGCGGTTCATCGAGGCGGGAATCTCGATAAGGCCCAGCAGGCTCTCCTCGTCGGTGGCGCTGTCCAGACCACAGGCCAGATAGAGCGCGCCATTGCGTAGGTTGGGGAAGGGGTGGCGAGGATCGATGACCAGCGGCGAGATGACCGGCGACACGTAGGCCTGGAAGTAGCGGGTTACAAAGGTGCGCTCCTCGGGCGTAAGCGAATCGATGCGGGCGCGGTGAACGCCCAAGGTGTCGAGCTTGCCCTCGATGCTCTTAAAGATGGACTCCCAACGGGTAAGGAGCCCGGGCATTTCGGCCATGACAGCATCGACCTGTTCGGAGGCGGTCATATTGCTCTTGTTGTCGACAGGTTGCTTTTTGAGCTCTGCCAGATCGGACAGGCCGCCCACGCGCACCATAAGGAACTCGTCGAGGTTAGACTCGAAAATCGACACGAACTTTAGACGCTCGAACAGCGGAACGGTCTCATCGAAGGCTTCGTCAAGCACACGGTTGTCAAAGCGTAGCCAGCTGAGCTCTCGGTTCTGCGTGTACGAGAAGTCGCGAGGCGGTTTGCGCAGCTTTGCGGCGGCTTGCTTTTTTTCGATTTTGCTCGGCATATGCATCTGTCCGTTCAGCCCCCGCAGGGGACGGTAGCCTAACCCTATTCACTATTGTCTCAATTTAGTCGACTTGTGGCACGGACGTATTGTGCGAACGGTATCTTTACCTACTTCTTACGCTGACAAGTCATAGGACTGACGCCCTGCTCGTCTGCAAGCGGTCTATATCCTCACTCAACTGGTACGTAAGTGTGAATAAGAATGATGGATAGCTGAATATCATTGAATGCAGGCGGAAACGTAAACAAACATCATTTATATACATAAAACCGATTTAGCTATGCAATTCTGAATCAAAAGTTTAGAGATGCAATTGCAAATAGTTTTTAGGAAAAAAGAGCGTTTACCTTAGAAAAGTTACTTTAGAACGCCGAAGTACATTATGGGGGAATCTCATGCGATATACCGTTCATCGCACTTTGTTGACCGTTCGGGGGCGAGGTGGAATTGCGGGTGGAATTTGGATATAACTAGAGCTGTCAGCAAGCAGCGTCCGCTATGGAAGGGCGCTGAGAGATTCGGCCGAAAGGCCCGAAAGAAAGGTAGGAGGCCATGACGAAAGGTCTGCACGTGCCTTCCGAGATCGGCAAGCTCAGGAAGGTCTGCCTGCACCGTCCCGGCGACGAGCTCCTCAACCTGCCGCCCGACGAGCTCGAGCGACTCCTGTTCGACGACGTCCCGTTCCTGGAGGTCGCGCAGCAGGAGCACGACACCTTCGCCCAGATCCTGAGGGACCAGGGCGTGGAGGTCCTCTATCTCGAGAACCTCGTCGCCGAGGTGTTCGACCAGGTCCCCGGCGCCCGCGCCGAGTTCACCGACCAGTACATCGCCGAGGCCGGCATCCGCGGCCAGCACATGCCGCAGATCGTCCGCGAGAAGCTGGACTCCATCGAGGACAACCTCGAGTTCGTCAAGAAGACCATGGCCGGCATGACCAAGTCCGAGATCGACATGCCCCTCACGGCGTCCACGACCCTCGACTCCCTGGTCAACTCCGAGTCCGAGTCCGACCTGATCATCGACCCGATGCCCAACCTCTACTTCACCCGCGACCCGTTCGCGGTCATCGGCGAGGGCGTCAACCTCAACCGCATGTACTCGGTCACCCGCAACCGCGAGACCCTGTACGGCAAGTACATCTTCAAGTACCACCCCGACTACAAGGACGTCTCGCTGTACTTCCGCCGCGACTGCCAGTTCCACACCGAGGGCGGCGACGTGCTGAACATCAACGAGAAGACCCTCGCCGTCGGCATCTCCCAGCGCACCCAGGCCGCCGCGATCGACGTCATGGCCCAGAACATCTTCTGGAACTCCGACTCCAAGGTCGAGCGCATCCTGGCCTTCGACATCCCGGTCTCGCGCGCCTTCATGCACCTCGACACGGTCTTCACCCAGATCGACGTCGATAAGTTCACGATCCACCCCGCCATCATGGGCACCCTGCGCGTCTACGAGCTGACCGCCGGCAAGAACCCGGGCGACGTGAACATCCGCCTGATCGAGGACACCCTCGAGCACGTCCTGGAGGACGCCACCGGCGTCGACCAGGTCAAGCTGATCCCCTGCGGCGGCGGCGACCCGATCGCGGCCTCCCGCGAGCAGTGGAACGACGGCTCCAACACCCTGTGCGTCGAGCCCGGCAAGATCTGCGTCTACGCCCGCAACACCGTCACCAACGACGTGCTGTACAAGGAGGGCCTGGACCTTCTCGTCGTGCCCTCCGCCGAGCTCTCCCGCGGCCGCGGCGGCCCGCGCTGCATGAGCATGCCCTTCTGGCGCGAGGACCTCTAAGGTCTTCAAGGACCCGTACAGGTCATAATACATACATCTAGCTGCCATTAGATGTCTCCCATTGGGGCGGTGCGGGTTTTCGCACCGCCCCAATCTTGTATGAGGAACGTCAACACGATTGGATGACTGCTTTTGTAAGGAGCCTGGCCATGGACATCAAGACGATTGGCGTTGAGGAATGGCTCAACGTTTGGGAGAAGAGCGCCACGTGGGACATCGCCCAGTCGACGATCTCGTCGCTCACCATGGGCGAGCTGCGCGCGCTCGATGAACAGGACGGCGCCACGTTCTACGAGCGCCTGGACCGCGAGAAGATGAACTACGGCTGGATCGAGGGCTCGCCGGAGTTTAAGGCCGAGGTTGCCAAGCTGTATCGTCGGGAGGTCAATCCCGATCACATTCTGCAGACCAATGGCTGCACGGGCGCTAACCTCAACGCCATCATGGCTGTGGTCGAGCCCGGCGACCATGTTATCGCCGAGTGGCCCACCTACGCGCCGCTCTACGAGATTCCGCGCACGCTGGGCGCCGAGGTCGAGTATTGGGAGCTTCGCGAGGAACTCGGCTGGAAGCCCGATATCGAGGAACTCAAGCGCTTGGTGCGTCCCAACACCAAGCTTATCTGCATAAACAACGCATCTAACCCCATCGGTACTGTGCTCGATGCCGATATGCTCGGCCAGATTGCCGAGATCGCCCGCTTGGTGGGCGCCTACGTGCTGTGCGACGAGGTATATCTGCCGCTCGAAAACACTGAGTCCTTTATGTCGATGGTCGACGTGTACGAGAGGGCCATTGTCACCAACTCGTTGTCGAAGACCTATTCGACACCTGCGGCCCGCGTGGGCTGGGTCCTGGCCGACAAAGAGGTGTCCAACCGCATCCGTACCTATCGCGATTACACCATGATCTGCGGCGGCGTGTTCAACGATGCTCTGGCGACCTATGTGCTTGAGCACAAGGATAAGATTCTCGAGCGCAATCGCAAGATCGTGTTTGGCAACCGCGATATCGCGCAGGCTTGGATCGATACGCAGCATCGCGTTTCCTGGACGGCCCCGCAGGGCGTGTCCACCTCGTTTATCCAGCTGGATATTCCCGAGGATGACGAGGAGTTCTGCAGGCGCCTGCTGTCCGAGAGGGGAGTGCTGCTGGTCCCCGGTAGCCGTTTTGAGCTTCCCTGCGGCGCACGCCTGGGCTACTGCGCGAGCGAGGACGTTCTGCGCGAGGGCCTGAGGCTTTTGGGCGAGGCACTGGCGGAGTTCGATCGCTAGGATTCCGATGGTCTTCGGGGGCCTTATCCAAATTAGCCGAAGATAATCGAAAACGGACCCGTTTCCCTAGGGGAAGCGGGTCCGTTTTTCTATACCGAGAAGTCAAGTTGTTACAAATGGGGCCGTAAAGCGAGGCGGTATCCGCTGGGCCTTATACTGAGTTTCCGGTGAACGGTATCAAGCGTCTGGTAAACGGTAATTTATTTATCAGAAATGAATAGGACAAACTTTTTTCTGAATAAAAATGAAAATGGTTGAGACGCGGTGTGAACCGCTAATTCTATTCATAGCTTTATTGGAAATATGCAATTTGAGGATGGTTTAACAAAGTTTAGTTCCATTTGATTTTAGGATTAAAACGCGTTTAAGCACGTAAATACGCTTTATTAAGATGAAGTGTGCCATGCGTGAAGTATATGTGTATGCCGTTCACCCCCTATAAAAAACCGTTCGGGGGCAAGGTGGAAGTATGAGCTGATTTTGGATATAAATATGTCGTCAGCAATAACGCCTCACACGGAGGGGCGCTAACGAATCGGCCCTGACAAGGGCCCGAAAGAAAGGTAGGAGGCCATGACGAAAGGTCTGCACGTGCCTTCCGAGATCGGCAAGCTCAGGAAGGTCTGCCTGCACCGTCCCGGCGACGAGCTCCTCAACCTGCCGCCCGACGAGCTCGAGCGACTCCTGTTCGACGACGTCCCGTTCCTGGAGGTCGCGCAGCAGGAGCACGACACCTTCGCCCAGATCCTGAGGGACCAGGGCGTGGAGGTCCTCTATCTCGAGAACCTCGTCGCCGAGGTGTTCGACCAGGTCCCCGGCGCCCGCGCCGAGTTCACCGACCAGTACATCGCCGAGGCCGGCATCCGCGGCCAGCACATGCCGCAGATCGTCCGCGAGAAGCTGGACTCCATCGAGGACAACCTCGAGTTCGTCAAGAAGACCATGGCCGGCATGACCAAGTCCGAGATCGACATGCCCCTCACGGCGTCCACGACCCTCGACTCCCTGGTCAACTCCGAGTCCGAGTCCGACCTGATCATCGACCCGATGCCCAACCTCTACTTCACCCGCGACCCGTTCGCGGTCATCGGCGAGGGCGTCAACCTCAACCGCATGTACTCGGTCACCCGCAACCGCGAGACCCTGTACGGCAAGTACATCTTCAAGTACCACCCCGACTACAAGGACGTCTCGCTGTACTTCCGCCGCGACTGCCAGTTCCACACCGAGGGCGGCGACGTGCTGAACATCAACGAGAAGACCCTCGCCGTCGGCATCTCCCAGCGCACCCAGGCCGCCGCGATCGACGTCATGGCCCAGAACATCTTCTGGAACTCCGACTCCAAGGTCGAGCGCATCCTGGCCTTCGACATCCCGGTCTCGCGCGCCTTCATGCACCTCGACACGGTCTTCACCCAGATCGACGTCGATAAGTTCACGATCCACCCCGCCATCATGGGCACCCTGCGCGTCTACGAGCTGACCGCCGGCAAGAACCCGGGCGACGTGAACATCCGCCTGATCGAGGACACCCTCGAGCACGTCCTGGAGGACGCCACCGGCGTCGACCAGGTCAAGCTGATCCCCTGCGGCGGCGGCGACCCGATCGCGGCCTCCCGCGAGCAGTGGAACGACGGCTCCAACACCCTGTGCGTCGAGCCCGGCAAGATCTGCGTCTACGCCCGCAACACCGTCACCAACGACGTGCTGTACAAGGAGGGCCTGGACCTTCTCGTCGTGCCCTCCGCCGAGCTCTCCCGCGGCCGCGGCGGCCCGCGCTGCATGAGCATGCCCTTCTGGCGCGAGGACCTCTAAGTCTTTCCGTTTCCGGTGCGGTCCCCCTACAACCGCACCGGCTTCGCCCGTTAAACGGGCACCACTAATACTTACGTAATTCATTTCTTCGAAAGGAATCAAACCATGGGTGTTAACCTTTCCGGCCGTAGCTTCCTCAAGCTTCTCGACCTCACCACCGAGGAGATCGAGTACCTGCTCAAGCTCTCCAAGAACTTCAAGGATATGAAGCGCGCTGGCGTTCCGCACCGCTATCTCGAGGGCAAGAACATCGTTCTGCTCTTCCAGAAGACCTCTACTCGTACCCGCTGCGCCTTCGAGGTCGGCGGCATGGATCTGGGCATGGGCGTCACCTACCTCGATCCGGGTTCGTCGCAGATGGGCAAGAAGGAGTCCATCGAGGACACTGCCCGCGTTCTCGGCCGCATGTATGACGGCATCGAGTTCCGTGGCTTTGCCCAGGACGACGTCGAGGAGCTCGCTGCTAAGTCCGGCGTGCCCGTGTGGAACGGCCTGACCACCGAGTGGCACCCCACCCAGATGCTCGCCGACATCCTGACCGTCCAGGAGAACTTCAACTACGACATCAAGGGCAAGACCCTCGTCTTCATGGGCGACTGCAAGAACAATGTCGCTCGCTCCCTCATGGTCGTCTGCTCCAAGCTCGGCATGAACTTCGTGGCCTGCGGCCCCGAGGAGTGCATGCCCGCTGACGACGTCATCGAGGCCTGCAAGCCCATCGCCGAGGCTAACGGCTGCACCATCAAGCTGACCACCGACGTCAAGGACGGCGTCACCGGTGCCGACGTTATCTACACCGACGTGTGGGTCTCCATGGGCGAGCCCGACGAGGTCTGGGCCGAGCGCATCGCTCAGCTCACCCCGTATCGTGTCACCTCCGAGGTCATGGCTATGGCCAACCCGGGTGCCATCTTCCTGCACTGCCTGCCCAGCTTCCACGACACCAACACCACCATTGGCGCCGAGAAGTGCGAGCAGTTCGGCATCACCGAGCAGGAGGTCACCGACGAGGTCTTCGAGAGCCCCGCTTCCAAGGTCTTCGACGAGGCCGAGAACCGCATGCACACCATCAAGGCTGTCATGTACGCCACGCTCAAGTAAGAGCATCTAGCATCTCGCTCGGGGTGTATTGCTGCACACCCCGAGCGGTTTTATCTGGTAATAATCTCGCATCAAGCGGCAGGCACGGCACGGAAGAGCCGCTTCTGGCGAGATCAATAAATGATTTATGAAGGGGGGATGAGAACTATGACTGAGACCGCTAAGAAAAAGCGCGGTATGCCTTCATCGTTCACCATTCTTCTTGCTCTGCTGGCAATTGTCGCAGTGATTACCGTTATCGTCTCCGGCACGTCCGGCGGCGCGGTTACTGCCGCCCGTCTGAGCGATTTCTGCACCGCCCCGATTAAGGGCTTCGCTGACGCTCTGCCCGTCTGCCTCTTCGTTATGATCCTGGGCGGCTTCCTCGGTATGATGACCGAGACCGGCGCCCTGGACAACGGCATCGCCGTTCTGGTGCAGAAGCTTAAGGGCAACGAGATTATGCTCATTCCCGTGCTGATGCTCATCTTCTCCCTCGGTGGTACCACCTATGGTATGTGCGAGGAGACCGTTCCCTTCTACGCCCTGCTCGCCGCTACCATGATGGCCGCTGGCTTCGACCCCATGGTCGGTGCCGCTACCGTCCTGCTCGGCGCTGGCTGCGGCTGCCTGGGCTCCACGGTTAACCCGTTCGCCGTCGGCGCTGCCGTCGACGCTCTGACCGGCGTTGGCATTGAGGTCAACCAGTCCATCATCATCGGCCTCGGTGCCGTCCTGTGGATTGTCACTACCGCTATGTCCATCTTCTTCGTGATGAGCTACGCCAAGAAGGTCAAGGCTGACAAGGGTTCCACCATCCTGTCGATGCAGGAGCTCAAGGACGCCGAAGAGGCTCACGGCAAGGCTGCTTCCGAGGTCCACAAGGAGGTCAAGCTCACCGGTCGTCAGAAGGGTGTTCTGATTGCCTTCGCCTTCACCTTCGTCGTCATGATCGTCGGCTTCATTCCGCTGGCCGACCTCAACGAGGGCGTCGCTAACTTCTTCGACGCTGGCGCTGTCTACGACGCCGACGGTAACGCCGTCGTCCAGGGCTGGTCTGCCTTGATCACCGGCCTGCCCATTGGCCAGTGGTACTTCGACGAGGCTTCCACCTGGTTCTTCCTCATGGCCGTCCTGATCGGTATCATCGGTGGCCTGTCCGAGAAGCAGATCGTTAACACCTTTATCACCGGCGCTGCCGACATGATGTCCGTTGTTCTCGTCATCGCCCTCGCCCGTGGTATCTCCGTCCTCATGGCTAACACCGGCCTCGATGTCTTCGTCCTCGACGCTGCCGCCAATGCTCTGGCTGGCCTGTCCGGCGTGATCTTCGCTCCCATGAGCTTCCTGGTCTACTTCGGCCTGTCCTTCCTGATCCCCTCGACCTCCGGTATGGCCACCGTCTCCATGCCCATCATGGGACCGTTGGCTGTTAAGCTCGGCTTCTCGCCTGAGGTCATGGTCATGATCTTCTCCGCCGCCATCGGTGTCGTGAACCTGTTCACCCCGACCTCCGGCGCCATCATGGGCGGTCTCGCCCTGGCCAAGATCGAGTGGACGACCTGGCTCAAGTTTGCCCTTAAGCTCATCGTCGCGCTCTCTGTCGTCTGCGCCATCATCCTGACCGTCGCCTGCGTGTTGATCTAAGTACCCAACGGGTACCCCACGGAAACCTTGACGATCCTGTAGAGGATCACCTGGTCATCGTCTGTCCGGTGGGGTAAAACCACCGGTAGACTCCTACCTTTAGCCCCCTTCCGTTCCGTGCGCGGGAGGGGGCGCTCTTGTGTTCCGGCGTTTTACCAAACGCCGGAACCACTCGACGCTGCAAGCCCGCCAGAGCGGCAATCTGACGTTCAATCGTCGGGCATGGCCAAAAGGCCTATGCCCTCCTCTTTCACGTCACCTTGCTCGCTCTGGCGGGCTTTCGCTGACTTTTGCCCCACCTGCGGCGCTGCCATTGTTGCTGCAGGGGGACAGCTTGCTCGCTCTGGTGCCTGTTCGCTGTCCGTTCTCTGCCCGCAACGTTTCTGCTGTTGGTGCAAAGGGGTCAGATTACTTTGCGCCAAAAGGGGAAGTTGCGGTGGAATAGTTCCTGTTTGGCCGTCTTGAGGGGTTAAACGGGAACTATTCCACCGCAACTTATCGATGGCGTGTTTGGTTGGTGCCAGTTGATTGCTTGGGCGTTGGGGAGGGTCTGCTCCGTTATAATCGCCTAGAACATTAATTGGAAACGGGACGGGAGCCATACATGCGCCAGGGTTTCGACAACGCGAAGTATATCGAGCTGCAGGCTGCTCACATTAAGGAGCGCATCTCACAGTTTGGTGGCAAGCTCTATTTGGAGTTTGGCGGCAAGCTGTTCGATGACTATCATGCCAGCCGCGTGCTGCCGGGTTTTGAACCGGACAGCAAGTTCCGCATGCTCAAGAGCATCGCCGACGATGTCGAGGTTATCATCGCGATCAATGCGAACCACATCGAGAAAAACAAGGCTCGTGGTGACCTTGGCATTACCTATGACGAGGACGTCTTGCGCCTGGTCGACCTGTTCCGCGGCAACGGCTTTGCCGTCGCGGCCGTGGTCATCACCCAGTACGCCGGCCAGCCTGCTGCCGATGTGTTCCGCAACCGCCTGAACGCGCTCGGTATTCCCGCCAAGCTGCATTATCCCATCGAGGGCTATCCGCACGACGTCGATCTGATCGTGTCTGACGAAGGCTACGGCAAGAACGAGTTCGTTGAGACCACGCGTCCGCTCGTTGTCGTGACGGCACCCGGCCCTGGCTCGGGCAAGCTCGCCACTTGCCTCTCGCAGCTGTATCACGAGCATAAGCACGGTACCGCCGCCGGCTATGCCAAGTTTGAGACCTTCCCGGTCTGGAACCTTCCTCTGACGCATCCGGTCAATATTGCCTATGAGGCCGCCACGGCAGACCTCGATGACGCCAACATCATCGACTCCTTCCACCTGGAGGCCTACAACAAGACCACGGTCAACTACAACCGCGACGTCGAGGCCTTCCCGGTAGTCCGTGCTCTGATGGAAAAGATTCTGGGCAAGAGCCCCTATCAGAGCCCTACGGACATGGGCGTCAATATGGTCGGCTTTGCCATCACCGATGACGATGCCTGCCGCGACGCTTCCAAGATGGAGATCGTCCGCCGCTACTTTACCGCGGTCGAAAATGTGCGCCGTACCGGCGTGGGCGATGAGCAAGTCGACCGTCTCAAGATTATTATGAAGAAAGCCGGCATCGATAAGAACTACTCACCGGCGCGCTCGGCGGCCCTCACCAGGGAGCAGCTCACGGGCGGTCCCGTGGGTGCCATGGTCATGCCCGATGGTTCCGTGGTGACCGGTAAGACCTCCACGCGCCTGGGCGCCGCAAGTTCGCTCATTATGAACGCCCTCAAGCATGTCTCGGGCGTCGACCTTGAGCTCGAGGTCATTAGCGATGAGGCGATCGAGCCCATCAGCAAGCTCAAGACGCATTTTCTGGGCAGCAAAAACCCGCGCCTCCACACCGACGAGACGCTTATGGCACTGTCGATCACCTCGGCCACGAGTGAGACGGCCGCTCGTGTCCTTTCGGGCCTGGAGCAGCTGCGCGGTTGCGATGCCTTCTTTAGCGTGATCATCTCGCCGACGGACGAGACGGTACTGCGCAAACTGGGTATCAACGTGTGCTGCGAGCCCAAGTTTGAGCGCCGCGGTTTCTTCCATCGCTAAGTTTGAAGCACCGCGGTAATTGCATTGCATTTTGGCCGTATCGGGTTAGCGCCCGGTACGGCTTTTTGATCAATAAAGCGCCTATTTCGGCGAAAAATAGCTGTTTACCTGCCTAGAAACAATTTGAGCGGTATACAATAGCCGTAACTGTTTCATCCTTAGCGGGATGCCGCATGATGGATATTACCTGCCATCGTGAGGTGTGTCGGTCGCGCACGGCGCGTTAGATGCTCGTGCTCGGTTTGAGGAGGCTGCTATGGCGGGCAAGGGTCGTGCGAGTGTCAACGATATGAAACGTGTCGAGGTGCTGGTGTTGATGGAGATCGACCAGCAAACCGAAGACAATGGCGGGCCGTATGGTTTCTCGCGCAAAACGCTTGCCGAGCGCGTGGGGGTGTCTCCTTATCGTGCCCGCGCCGCAATCGATCGCTTGGATTCCGAAGGCATGATTGATGTCGTCTCGCGTTATAGCGACGACGGCGGTCAGCTTGCAAATGGCATTTGCCTCACCGAACGTGGCAAGTGGTATCTTGAGGGCGTCCGTACCGGCATGCTCGTTCAAGAAATGCTTGAGGACGAGGCTGCTGATCGATAGCAGCATGTAACCCTTGCCATAGCGACGCCGCCTGGGAAACCGGGCGGCGTTTTGTTTCAAGATTGAGAAATGCAATCGCACGCGAGAAAAATTGCGAACGGTTCGCGGTGCGAGTATTACAATGAAGACCCGTAAGATGTGTATGGACAACTTCTACGGGAAGCGCAGGTAACTCAATATGACCAAGCATGTGTTCGTAACCGGTGGCGTGGTTTCGTCCCTGGGCAAGGGTATCACCGCGGCCTCGCTGGGCCGTCTGCTCAAGTCGCGTGGCTACAAAGTAACGATGCAGAAGGCCGACCCGTATCTGAACGTCGACCCCGGTACCATGAGCCCCTTCCAGCATGGTGAGGTCTTCGTTACCGAAGATGGTTACGAGTCCGACCTGGACCTGGGTCATTACGAGCGCTTTATTGATGAGAACCTGACCCGCGATTCCAACTTTACGACCGGCGCGATCTATAAGAGCTTGATCGCCCGCGAGCGTCGCGGCGACTTTTTGGGCGGCACCGTGCAGGTGATTCCGCACGTCACCAATGCCATTAAGGACAAGTTCCGCCGCATCGAGGAGCAGACCGGCTCCGATGTGGTCATCACCGAGCTGGGCGGCACGATCGGCGACATCGAGTCGCAGCCGTTTGTTGAGGCCATCCGCCAGTACCGCAAGGAGGCCGGCCCCGAGAACGTCTGCTACATCCACGTGTCGCTCGTTCCCTATATCGCCGCCGCCCACGAGGTCAAGACCAAGCCCACGCAGCATTCCGTCAAGGAGCTCCGCAGCTTTGGCATCCAGCCCGATATCATCGTGCTGCGCTCCGACCACCATATCGATGACGCTATCCGCGGAAAGATCGCAAGCTTCTGCGACGTCGACACCGATTGCGTCTTTACCAACGAGGACTGCGCGAGCATTTACGATGTTCCGCAGCTGCTTGCCGAGCAGGACTTTGACCTGCGCATTTGCGAGCGCCTGGGTCTGGATCCGCGTGAGCGCGACATGAGCGAGTGGAACGAGTTCCTGCGCAAACAGAATCACGCCAACCATCACGCCGACAAGGTGAAGATCGCCGTCGTGGGTAAGTACACGCAGCTGCCCGATGCGTACCTGTCGGTTATCGAGGCCCTGCACCATGCGGGCGTCTTCTACGATCGCCATGTGGACGTCCAGCTGGTCGACGGCGAGAGCCTCGACGAGCAGAATGTCTCCGAGGTTCTGGGCGACGCCTCGGGCATCCTGGTCCCCGGCGGCTTTGGCAAGCGCGCCCTGGAGGGCAAGATCCTCGCGGCCGAGTTTGCCCGTGAGCACAAGATTCCGTATCTGGGCATTTGCCTGGGTATGCAGGTGGCCGTGTGCGAGTTCGCCCGCAATGTCGTTGGCCTTGCCGGTGCCAGCTCCTCCGAGTTTGATCCGGACGGTCCGTATAGCGTCATCGATCTGATGAGCTCGCAGGAGGACGTGACCGAGAAGGGCGGCACCATGCGCCTGGGCGCCTATCCGTGCAAGCTCGCCGCCGATACTCTTGCCCGTGAGGCCTATGGCGAGGAACTCGTCTACGAGCGTCACCGTCACCGCTTTGAGTTCAACAACGCTTTCCGTGACCAGCTCGAGGACGCCGGCTTGGTTATCTCGGGTCTGTCGCCCGACGAGCGCCTGGTCGAGATGGTCGAGCTGCCGCGCGACGTGCATCCGTGGTATGTGGCAACCCAGGCTCACCCCGAGTTCAAGAGCCGCCCGACCAACCCGCAGCCGCTGTTCCGAGAGTTCGTGCGTGCCTCGATCGGTCAGCACGAGGGTGTCGATCGCCTGCAGGTGACGCCCATGAACCTCGCTACGGACTAAGGGTGCCGGCGAACAAAGAACATACCGAAGCTACTCCCTCGTCGCTCGCCGTGGCGGCGGGGGAGTATCTCGATTACCTCGCGGTCGAGCGGGGTTTGGCGCGCAACACGATTGCGGCCTATCGTCGTGACCTGACGACGTACTGCGCCTATCTGGAGCGGGCGGGTATTGTGTCTTTTGAAGAGGTGACTCGTCAGGTCGTGGAGGGCTTTGTCGCCGACCGTCGCGATGGGGGCTATTCCGATGCCTCGGTGGAGCGTGCGCTTGCGGCCGTGAAGGGCCTGCATGCCTTTTTGGTGCGCGATGGGGCTGTGGCCCAAAATCCAACGGCGGCGTTGCGCCTGCCTAAAAAGGCTGAGCGTTTGCCGGAGTATCTATCGGTGGAGGATGTCTCGGCGCTGCTCGATCAAGACTTCCCCGAGGGCGAGATGGGCTTGCGCGACCATGCCATCTTGGAAGTGCTCTACGGATGCGGTTTACGTGTGAGCGAGTTGGTGGGGCTCGATGTGGGCGATATCCATATCGACGATGGCTTTGTGCTCGTTCGCGGTAAGGGCTCGAAGGAACGCCTGTCACCGCTGGTGGGAAGCGCGGCGCGAGCTCTGACGCTCTATGTAACTGAGGGGCGTTCTCGCTTGGCGGCCCATGCCCGCGGAACCGAGACCTCGGCGGTCTTTTTAAATAAGAACGGCCGCCGTCTGTCGCGCCAGGGCATCCATGCCATCTGTGAGCGCTACGGGCGCCAGGTGGGGCTGGTGGGACTCCATCCCCACACGCTGCGTCACTCCTTTGCTACCCATATGCTTGCGGGCGGCGCAGACCTTCGTGTGCTACAGGAGATCTTGGGACATGCCGATATATCGACCACGCAGGTCTACACGCATGTCGATCGTACGCAACTGACCGAGGTCTATCTGGCGGCGCACCCGCTGGCACATCGTTAACACATCGCTGACCTGCATATTTATAGGTATTTGGGGACGGGCCCTAGATTGCCACGGCGTGCTTTTGCGCACGCATGGGCAATCTGGGGCCCGTCCCATTTTTCGCCACTTGGCATCGCGGTGGTGGGCCGAATGTGCCTTGGGTGGGGGAGTTTGGGGGCGATGTGAACGGCATGTAAAGGGACGTAAAAATCGCCTCAAGGTCAACTTGAAGGTTGAGGTTGAAAGGCGGGGTGCTACAGGTGGCATCCCGCCTTTGCTCTAAACACAACATATTGTGTTTTCGAACATATGCTCGGGGGTGTTTTGCAACATATAGGGGGTGGAGTGGTGGGGTGGG
>OGON01000981.1_pt1 | contig 21161 bp, 17 predicted proteins | sample 1552671 | NCBI WGS metagenome assembly OGON01 (sample SAMEA2580136, study PRJEB22360) | human gut metagenome | biome: human gut; feature: human-associated habitat; material: faeces | place: Denmark | collected 2008/2010 | reverse complement strand
GACGACGCGCAGCCGGGTCTTCGGCGACGTCTCGTCGGTGAACCGCACCTGATAGCCGATCTCGTCGCCCAGATGGACGCCCATTTCGGAGGCGATGCGTTCGGCGACGGTTCGCGCGGCGAGCCTGCGCGGCTGCGTGTGTACAATCTGCCGGCCGTGCGTACCGCGGCCGAGCTCCAGCAGGATCTTCGGCAGCTGCGTGGTCTTGCCCGAACCGGTCTGGCCCGAGACGATGACGACCTGGCTTGATGACACCGCCTTGGCGATGTCATCGCGAGCCGCCGAGACCGGCAGCTCGGAAGGATATGTGAATTTCATCCGTTTACTTGTTCCTCAACACTTCAATGACGCGATATCCCTTCGCGGAATGATACTTCGACACCTCATAATCGTCGCCCAGCGCGGTGGCGAGCCAGGGGATCAGCGAGTCGGCGCCCAAGTTTTTCTGCACCACCAGGTACGCGGCGCCTGCGGGGTTGAGCCGCGGCAGCCACGTCATCAGCAGGTCGTGCAGCGCGTCCTTGCCGATGCGGATCGGCGGGTTCGACCAGATCGCGTCGAACGTCAGATCGGCCGGCACCTGCTCCGGCGACGCGGCATGGATGTGCTCGCAGCCGTTGGACTTGGCGTTGGCGCGGGTCAGGTCGAGCGCGCGTTCGTTCACGTCCACGGCCCAGACGTCGGCCTTGGGCGAGGCGAACGCCAGCGCAAGCGACACGGGTCCCCATCCGCAGCCCAGATCCAGCAGCGTCCCCGTCTCCGGCGGCTCCGGCACCTCGCGCAGCAGCACCGACGTGCCCAGATCCAGGCGCGAGCCGGAGAACACGCCGTTCGACACCTCGACCACGGCATCCTGCCCGCGCAGCGTCACCTTCATGCGACGGCGAACGTCCTCGGAGGACGGTTCGGTGGCGAAATACTGTTCGGTGGCGTTCCCGTCCCGCTTCGAGGCGTCCGAGGCATGCTGCGTTTTCATTCGTTCTCCCGCATATAGATGAGTGATGGCTTTCGACTTGGAACCATGATAGTCAAAGGCATGGTTAGCGGGGGAGGGCTGTGGATTCCTTTGCCTTCGAGAGCTCTGCGCCTCTTCGAGAATGCTTTCTGGCGCAATTATCCGGTAGATATCTACCGCAGTGACATTGCGTGGTGCACAATGCAATTGTCGGGCGGATGGATTCCGCCATCAATGGCGAAAGGATGGGATCATGAGTGGTGCGGATAAACTGGGATACCTGATTCGTGCGCTTTCGAGGACGAAGCGCAAGGATTACGAGAATTACGTCGTCAATGCCATATGGAACCGGTTGGCGATGGACGATGTCAAGCCGGTCACGCAACAGCTGGTGTTGTGGCCTGACGGGCGTCGGTCGTTCGTGGACCTGTATTTTCCTCAGGCGATGATCGGGGTGGAATGCGATGAGGCCTATCATCAGAGGCAACGGGAACGTGACCGCGAGCGCGAGATAACCATCACGGACGTGCTGCGTCAGATTCGCGGCGAGGACTATCGGGCGTTGCATGTGGATGTTTCCGGATCGTATGAGCAGGTGGAGCGATCCATCGACGACTGCGTGCGGCGGATACGTGCAGAGATCGAACGGCGCAGGCAGGCGAACGAGTTCACGCCGTGGACGGAAGCCTACGTCGATTACAAGGAGTTCTACAAGACGAGGGACGCCGTCAGCGTTGCGGATGACGTCGGCTTTCCCCGAATCGCCGACGCGGTCAACACGCTGTGCGGTTCCGAGTACAAGAGATTTCAGGAATCCTGGTTCGTCCCCAGCGTGATGCGCCAATGGTACGGCGACCGATATCGAGTCTGGTTCCCGAAGCTCGCCATAGGCGGGAAGGCCGTGGCAAACGGTTGGAACACCCGGCTGTCCGATGACGGCACCTATATCTACGAATACAACGAGGACGCCGATCTGGTGGATCCGGTCGGCGACGGCGACCCCAATGACATCCGTATAACGTTCGCCAAGTCCGCCGACCCGGTGACGCGGATTCAGGCGTATCGATTCGTTGGCGTGTTCCGCCGGATCTCGAACAGCGAGGACGGAACACGGAAGCGGTACCAGCGCATCGAAACCGTCTTCCCGATTCATCGCACGCCTTGTCTGCCAATCCACAGATAATGGCAAGCGTTTGGAGAACGTCGTTCCGTACTCACCATCGTGCATGCGATGCGGATCACCTGCGATGCGGACCACCGTGGTGTGGTTCATGCCTGCAGGGGCGTTTCGTGTCGGATGCCGAGTGACAGATGTCGAGTGACGGATACCGAGTGGCGGATGACGAGCAGAGAGCATGAGTGACAGCAGAGGTGCCATTGAGCCAACAGAATACCGTTGATGCGAATCAGGCCGGTCAGCCGGGCGAACAGGAAGAGCCGGTGCTGACCGGTGTGCTGGCCGACCAGTCGGACGTCCTGCTGGACGAGAACGGCGATGGGCACGTCGGGCAACGGGACGCCGAGGAGTGGGAGGAGCGCGAATCCCGCAACCAGCTCAAGCATGTCGCGGGTCTCGGGGAGCTGCAGGACGTCACCGAAGTCGAATACCGCAAGGTCCGCCTTGAGCGTGTGGTGCTGGTGGGCGTGTGGTCCAGCATGACCACCACCGCGGCTCAGGCCGAGGAGTCGCTTCGCGAGCTCGCCGCACTGGCCGAGACCGCCGGAGCGGTGGTGTGCGATGGTCTGCTGCAGCATCGGTACAAGCCCGACTCCGCCACATACGTGGGTTCGGGCAAGGCCCGCGAGCTGGCCGACATCGTCGCCGTGAACGAGGCTGACACCATCGTCGTCGACGATGATCTGCCGCCCAGCCAGCGGCGTGCGCTGGAGGATGCCACCAAGGTCAAGGTGGTGGATCGCACCGCGGTGATACTCGACATCTTCGCCCAGCACGCCACCAGCCGTGAAGGCAAGGCACAGGTGGAGCTCGCGCAGCTTGAATACATGCTGCCGCGTCTGCGCGGTTGGGGCGGGTCGCTGTCGCGTCAGGCGGGTGGCCGTGCGCGGGCCTTGGGGGCGGGCGGGCGGGCGGGGGCCACCGCGGGCATCGGATCGCGAGGCCCGGGCGAGACGAAGATCGAGATGGACCGTCGCGTCATCCGGAGCCGGATAGCCAGATTGCGGCGCCAGATCGCGCAGATGGCCCCGGCCCGTGAGGTCAAGCGCGGTTCGCGTCGACGGTACGGGCTGCCGACCATCGCCGTTGTCGGATATACGAACGCCGGCAAATCCTCGCTGACGAATCGTCTCACCGGTTCCGCGGAGCTGGTCGAGAACGCCCTGTTCGCCACGCTCGACACTGCGGTGCGTCGAGCCCGGGCCAAGGACGGGCGACTGTACGCCTACGTCGACACCGTCGGCTTCGTGCGAAACCTGCCGACCCAGCTGATCGAGGCGTTCAAATCCACGTTGGAGGAGGTCGCCGAAGCCGACATCATCCTACATGTGGTCGACGGTTCGCACCCCGACCCGTTCTCGCAGATTGACGCCGTCAACGACGTGCTCGCCGACATCGAAGGGGCCGAGGAGATACCGCGCGTCGTCGTGTTCAACAAGATTGACCGAATCGATGCGGCCACACGCGAGCGGCTGGCGGCGCTCGAACCGGAGGCGAGTCTGGTGTCCGCCGCCACGGGAGAGGGTCTTGACGACCTGCTGCGGCGCATCGAATCTATGCTGCCCGTTCCGGGCGTGCACGTGTCTGCGCTGCTGCCCTACGACGCCGGTTCGCTGCTGTCGCACGTGCGCGAATACGGCAACGTCGATTCCGTCGACTATCGCGCCGATGGCATATGGATCGAGGCGGATGTGGACCGCCGACTCGCCGCCCAGATCGTCGATAGGGCGATCGATGAGACGGACGGTGATGGCAGCGATCACATCGATGCCGAGCATGATGTCGATTGAGTGTTCTACCCATTGCCGCTGACGCAATGTCTGTGAGCGTTCACAACAATGTGACGCAAATCACCTTGCCTTCGGGGCGATAATGACTACGGCAATCAGCGCAAACGTCATCATGTGTAGATACAGTAAGTGTGTTGTCAAAATGAACCCCGCCAAACACGGGGCACTGTGCTAAGAGAGGTCTAGCAAACATGGTGGATTCACCCATTAAGCCCACAAAGCTCGCCATCGTCGGTGCCGGCGCAGTCGGTTCCACGCTCGCCTTCGCCGCCGCCCAGCGCGGTGTCGCCCGTCAGATCGTCCTCGAAGACATCGCCAAGGAGCACGTCGAAGCCGAAGTCCTCGACATGCAGCACGGCTCCAGCTTCTACCCCACCGTCTCCATCGACGGTTCCGATGACCCTGAGATCTGCCGTGACGCCGACATGGTCGTCATCACCGCAGGTGCCCGTCAGAAGCCCGGCCAGTCCCGCCTCGACCTCGCCGGCGCGACCATCAACATCATGAAGTCCATCATCCCGAACATGATGAAGGTCGCCCCGAACGCCATCTACATGCTCATCACCAACCCGGTGGACGTCGTCACGCACGTGTGCCAGAAGCTGTCCGACCTGCCGACCAACCAGATCTTCGGTTCCGGCACCAACCTGGACTCCGCTCGTCTGCGCTTCCTGATCGCCCAGCAGACCGGCGTCAACGTCAAGAACGTGCACGCCTACATCGCCGGCGAGCACGGTGACTCCGAAGTCCCGCTGTGGGCCTCCGCCACCATCGGCGGCGTCCCCATGTGCGACTGGACCCCGCTGCCCGGTCACGAGCCGCTCGATGCCGCCAAGCGCGAGGAGATCCACCAGGAAGTCAAGAACGCCGCCTACAAGATCATCAACGGCAAGGGCGCCACCAACTACGCCATCGCCATGTCCGGCGTCGACATCATCGAGGCCATCCTGCGCGACTCCAACCGCATCCTGCCCGTCAGCTCCATGCTGAAGGACTTCCACGGCATTTCCGACGTGTGCATGTCCGTGCCGACGCTGCTCAACCGTAAGGGCGTCAACACCGCCATCAACACCCCTGTCTCCGACCGCGAGCTTGCCGCCCTGAAGCGCTCCGCTGAGACGCTGAAGGAAACCGCTGCCCAGTTCGGCTTCTGATATCGGATTGATTGACGGGGCGCCGGTGCAGATCGGCGCATGAACCGCCCTCAGTCTTGCTTCGCGCCTTGCCATGCTGGCGCGGCTGTCGGTCAGGAGCCGGCGGTGCTCTCATCTTGCCCTCCCCGGTGGGAAGGCCATCGAGTGAAGCGAGACTGGGGGTGGTTTTGTTTATCGGCAGGGGTCCTCCTCGTCCTGGTATTCGCCCGCATCTGCTCACAGAGAACGTCGGCGCGCCGTTCGATTCGGTGTATAGTGAACCCTGTTGTTTGAAAACCTCGGCTTCGGCCGAGGTTTTCGTCGTTCTAGGGCTATTGAAAATGATTGTAGGAAACAGTTTCACATAGCAGGCAGAAGGAGAGGTACACTATGCCGCACATGCATGGAACGGTGAACGAGGTGACGCGCGGCAGCAAGGCGCACCAGCGACGGCTTATGATGACGCTGACCTTGACCGGCACGGTGTTCGTGGCGGAGATCGTCGGCGCCATCATCACCGGATCACTGGCATTGCTGGTGGATGCCGGGCATATGCTCACGGACATGTCGGTGTTGATTGCATCGACGGTGACGGCGGTGCTTATGCGTCGAAAGCCCAACAGCTCCCGCACCTGGGGTTGGGCCCGGCTTGAGGTGCTGACCGCGGAGGCGGGAGCGATGATCCTGCTGTTCGTCGGATTGTATGCGCTGATCGAGGCGGGGATGCGACTGTTCGGAGGATCCGCCGAACATGTGGCGGACAGTGGGCTGCTGCTGTTCTTCGGCATTCTGGGTCTGGCTGCCAATGTCGGCTCGATCATCATCCTCGCCGGGCAGCATAACGACAACATGAACATGAAAGCCGCGTTCCTCGAAGTGGTGAATGATGCCCTGGGCTCGGTGGCGGTCATAGCGTCGGCCGTGGTCATGATGCTCACCGGGTGGGATGGCTTCGATGCCATCGCCGGCGGCCTGATCGCGCTGCTGATGATTCCACGTGCGGTGAAGCTGTTGCGCGATGCGCTGAAAGTGCTGCTGGAGGAGACCCCGGACGGATTGAATCTCGACGAAGTACGTACGCATCTGGAGAATATCCCCCACGTCGTGGCCGTCCATGATCTGCATGCGAGCACCGTGTCCACCGGCATGCCCATGCTCATGGCGCATGTCGTGGTGGAACCCGGCATGAGCATGGATCAGGCGGCGAATGTGCTCAGCCAACTGCAGGACTGCCTGCGCGAGCATTTCCCCGTCTCGATTCCCCACACCACGTTCCAGCTCGAACCGCAGGGGTACCGTTCGCCCAGCGCCGAACAGCTGCACTCCTGAATGGGACGCCGCATTGCGCGGCTTGATACGACAATGGGTTGGGTGATTGCCTGAAATCGGGCGATTACCCAACCCATTGTCGTATCAAGCCGCGCGAGTGTATTGAATTGCAAGGTCCGGGACGGTTGGCTGCGGTCAGAGTCGACGCAGCACGCTGACGACCTTGCCCATGATCTGCGCGTGGGTGCCGTCGATGGGGGAGTATGCGGGGTTATGCGGTATCAGCCAGATGTGGCCATTGTCCTTGCGGAACGTCTTGATCGTGGCCTCGTCGTCGAGCAACGCGGCGACGATGTCGCCGTTGACTGCGGACGGCTGTTCGCGTATGACCACGTAGTCGCCGTCGCAGATAGCGGCGTCGATCATCGAGTCGCCGTGCACTTCGAGCATGAACAGTTTGCCGCTGCCCGTAAGCCGTTGCGGTAGCCGCATGACATCATCGATGTGCTGTTCGGCGGTAATCGGGACGCCGGCGGCGATGCGCCCGACCAGCGGGACGTCACGGGATGCGAGAATCGACTCGCTGGCCTCCGTGTCCCCGGGGAAGGGGAGTACCGTGGCGGTTTGCGAGTCCGTGCCGGAATCATACAACTCGATGGCGCGGCCCTTGTTGGCGCTGATATGAAGATAGCCCTTGCGCTCCAGTGCATGAAGCTGATGCTTGACCGATGACGGGCTCTTCAGCCCGACAGCTTCGCCGATTTCTCGGAAGGACGGAGCGAATCCCTGTTCCGCAATGTGCTTGCGTATGGCATCAAGCACCAGATGCTGCCTTTCGGTCAGGGCGTCATCGCGTTGCCGCGTGGCGTTTTTCGAGGTGGGTGCTGGTGTGCTCACGTCGACTCCTTTCATCTTCGTTCAATCATAGCGTGATTTGTTCCATGAAAACAAACATTCGTTCGATATGGCGTGTTGCTTTTGTCGAACCGCTGTGTCACTATGAGTACAGTTGTTCTATGAAACATGAGTTCGAGAAGGAGGGCGACATGATGGAACAAATGATTGCGGCAGCGGGGCTCCAGTGTGCATCAAGTCGTCATGATGCGATGCGCGATGTGGCGTTCGATGTCAAAAACAGCGATGTTCCAACGTTTTTGAGGAATATGGATTCTTCCGATGCGCGACGGCGTGATTCCCGGGTGATTATCGGAGTGTGCGACGAGCATGGTGTTCGCATGGCGAAGAGGGGTCATTCGACCATGTGTTTGACTCTTCGCGGCAAGATCGTGTTCTCGATGATGGGCGCCCTGCTGTGCCTGTGCATGATCGGCCTGCTGATGCCGCAGGTCGCCCGGTCGGCGCCGGATCCCTCCGCAGTGTACAGCTATACCGTGCAGCCGGGGGACACCTTGTGGTCATATGCCTCGGCCATCACTCCTGATGGGGGCGATGTGCGCGACACCATCGATGATCTGATATCGCTCAACCATCTCGATGGTGTCTCGTTGCAGGTGGGGCAGCAGCTCAAGGTGCCGATTGTCTGATTCCGGCGAATTCGGAGCGGTGCGTCCCCATGAGTGCTTTCTCGAATCGCTTCTTCGGCATTTACCGCCGGCCGCTTCCGGATTCGGACGTGACCGTTGACATGGGGAAGGGGCTTTGTCAACGCTTACGATATTCTGAGGTCATGCATTGTCCTTATTGTCAGAATTCCGATACCAAGGTCATCGATACGAGAATCAGTGATGACGGGTTCTCGATTCGTCGCAGGCGTGTGTGTCAGATATGCCACAAACGCTTCACCACCGTGGAAAGCACCATGTTGTTGGTGCGCAAGCGTTCCGGAAACGTAGAGCCGTTCGACCGAAAGAAGGTGGTGTCCGGCGTGAGGAAGGCCTGTCAGGGACGGCCCATCAACGAAGACGATCTACGCACACTCGGTCAGCGCGTCGAAGAGGATCTGAGGGCGAGGGGGCTTGCCGAAGTCGATTCGGACGATGTCGGCAAGGCGATATTGGCTCCTCTACGGGAGCTCGATGAGGTCGCCTACCTGCGATTCGCCAGCGTGTATCAGAATTTTGATGGTCTTGAGGACTTCCAGCGAGCCATAGACGATCTGCGCAAGGAAAAGCACGCCGAGGCGGAACAGCACTGAAACGGAACGGTGCTGAAACGGAACGGTGCTGAAACGAAGCAGTGCCGGAGCGAAGCAGTGCTGAAGCGGAACTGCGCTGGTCGAAACTGCGCTGACACGAATCAATGTTGATGTCGATGCCGACGTCGACATGTGACGCCTGATATGCGACCGGCCCCTTCCATGATCGAACAGCGGAAGGGGCCGTGTGGAAAACCGATGACCGGCTTGTTCAGCTGATCACGCGCATGCGAATCGTGCCCTCGATGTGGCTGAGCGCGTCCAGCGTGGTCTGGCTGGGCTTCTGCGATACGTCAGTGACCACGTAGCCGAGTTCGCCCTCGGTTCCGAGAGACTGCGCAGCGATGTTGATGTTCTCCTTGCCCAGCACATGGTTGACGCGGGCGAGAACGCCCGGCAGGTTGGCATGCAGATGCGCGATTCGAGCAGCGCTCTTGCACGGCCCCAACGTCACCTGGGGAAGGTTGACCGAAAGCATGGTCGACCCCTTGTCCCAGTAGTCCTCAAGTCGCTGCGAGACGAAATGCCCGATTGACTTCTGCGCCTCAAGCGTCGAGCCGCCGATATGCGGGGTGAGAATCATGTTGTCCTCGTCGGCGAGATCGGTGTCGAACGGATCGCCGCTCTTCTTCGGCTCGACGGGGAACACATCGACCGCGGCGCCGGAAAGATGACCGGAATCCAGATGACGCTTCAACGCGTCCAGGTCGGCGACGAAGCCGCGGGACAGGTTGATGAAAATGGCATTCTGCTTCATGCGGGCGAACTGGTCCTCGCCGAAGAAGCCAGTGTTGGACTTGCGGCCGTCCACATGCAGGGTCACCGCATCGGACTGCTCCAGCAGTTCGTCAAGGGTCTCGCAACGGTGGGCGTTGCCCATCGCCAGCTTCTCCTCGATATCGTAGAACACGACGCGCATGCCCAGAGCCTCCGCCAGCACGGACAACTGCGAGCCGATATTGCCGTATCCGATGATGCCCAAGGTCTTGCCGCGAACCTCATGCGAGCCGGAAGCGGACTTGTCCCACAAGCCATGGCGCATGTGATGCGTGTGGGCGGGAATGCGGCGCATCAGGCAGATGATGTCGCAGATCACCAGTTCCACCACGGAACGGGTGTTGGAATACGGGGCGTTGAACACGCCGATGCCATGCTTGCCCGCATAATCGAGATCCACCTGATTGGTGCCGATGCAGAAGCATCCGACCGCGGTCAGGGACGGGCATGCGTCGATGACCGCTGCGGTCACGGGCGTCTTGGACCGTATGCCGAGCAGGCTCACGCCGTCAAGCGCCTCGATGAGTTCCTTCTCGCCCAGGGCGCCCTTGCGCGTCTCCACTTCGAAACCGTGATCGCGCAGCGATTGCGCCGCATCCGGGTGAATGTTTTCCAATAACAGAGCTTTTGCCATGGTACCTACCTTATAGCTGCAAAGCTGTTTCGTCTTCCCCTGTCCGCACTATAACCAATCGCTGCGTTGGTCTGGTCATAGCCACGTAGAGATCCGAAGCCGCCACCAGGCGCGAGGGAGCATCCTGCTCGATACGTCCGGGCTGTACGACCACTACGGCGTCGAATTCAAGTCCCTTGACCGACTCCGTGGAACCGACGCTGATCTGCGCGTCCCACTCGTGCTGCTCGGACAGCCGGTCCGTCTCTTGCTGTCCCAGCGTACCCGGAAGCGTTGAAAAGATAGTGGATCGGAGCGGATCGAGCATGTGGGAAGGGGCGATGACCGCTACGCGACCGGTTCCGTCCGCATCCACGAACTGCTTGGCTAGCTGCGCGACATGCGATGCCGCGGTCGCGATCGTGTCGGATTCGCCGTCGACGATGATCCTGCGCACGGCGTCCGGTATCGTGCGCACGGCGTTGACCGTCGAGATATACAGTCCCGCCTTCTGCGCGAAGTCCGAGGCCAGGTCCGAAACCTCCTGCGGATTGCGGTAGTTGATGGTCAGCTCGTTGAGATCCCACCGCCGCTCGCCGAACAGCCGGTTCATCGTGCGGTCCCAGCGGCGCGTGCCGCCGAGCGCAGACGTCTGAGCCACGTCGCCGACGATGGTGAACGAGCGCGACGGGCACCGGCGGATCAGCATGCGCCAGTCCATCGCGGTCAGTTCCTGAGCCTCGTCGACGACCACATGCCCGTATGTCCACTCGCGGTCGGCCGCGGCACGCTGTGCGATGAACTCGCCGCCCTCGCCGTTCATCTGGTCGACCAGCATCTGCGAGGAGACGATGCCCGACCCGAGACCTACCGAGTTCAGGGTGTCCTGCGCGAACTGCTCCTCCTGGGCGCGCTTCGCGTTCTTGGCGGCGATCTGCGCCGCGATCTTGGGGTCGGGCCCCAGAAGCTCCATGGCCTCGTCCAGCAGCGGCACGTCCGATTGCGTCATCGGGGCGCCCTTGGGGCGGGTGAGCGCGGCGATGCCATCGTCGTCAAGCCACGGCGCGAGCGCGCGAAGACGGAGCGGATGGGACCACAGGTTGTCGATCAGCCACGTGCCGTTCATCGGCAGCCACGCGAGGTTCAGCGTGACCCTCACCTTGTCGTTCAGGCGAAGGTTCGTCAGCGCCTCGTTCAGCTCGTCGTCGGACGGCGTATAGTCCAGCTGCTCGGCGTAACGGTCCCGAAGCGCCATCAGCATGGTCCGCACGAAGGTCTCCCGCGCCTTGTTGTGCGGCTGGCGCGTGCGCTTCGCCTGGTCGATGGCCGCCCTGACATCGGTGTCGAGCATGCGGACCGCGAAGCCGTTCACGTGCACGGTGGGCAGGTCCTGCGGAACCCGTTCGCGCAGCGCGATGGCGTTGGCCACGACCTGCGCCATGCGACGGTCGCCCTTGAGCTTGGCGGCGAGCGGAGTGTCCGTCGCGGTCGCCTTGATGCCCGGGATGAGGTCGGCGATGGTGCGGCTGACGACGCCCGTCTCGCCGAGCGAGGGCAGCACCTGGTCGATGTAGTGCAGGAACGTCGTGCTCGGGCCGATGACCAGCACGCCGGAGCGCTCCAGCTTGCGCCGGTGCGTGTACAGCAGGTATGCGGCGCGGTGCAGCGCGACCGCGGTCTTGCCGGTGCCGGGCCCGCCCTGCACCACCAGAGCCCTGTTGAGATCTGAGCGGATGATGCGGTCCTGCTCCGCCTGGATCGTGGCGACGATGTCCGTCATCTTGCCGGTTCGGCGCGAACTGAGCGATGCCAGCAGGGCGCCTTCGCCGGTGAGCGTCCCGGCCTTCGAGGCCTTGTCCACCTGCTCGGAATGGACGTCGAGCACCTCGTCCTCGATGCCGATGACATCGCGGAAGTTCAGTGTGATATGGCGGCGCATGACGATGTCGCCGTGGTTGGATGGCGTCGCCTCGTAGAACGGGCGGGCCGCCTCGGCGCGCCAGTCGGTCAGTATCGGCTCGTGGTTCTCGCTGGACAGGCCGATGCGGCCTATGTACCGGCGCTCGCCCTTCACGTCATCGAGTCGGCCGAACACCAGACGGTCTTCCATGGCGCGCAGCTGGGTGAGCCGGTCCTCGTACATGGTGGCGAACGAGTCGCGTTCCGTGCGCTGGGTGGGGGACCCGTGCGAGCCGGCCGCACGTACCGTATCCAACCGCGTGCGCGTCTGCGATCGCAGGGCGTCCAAGCGGGCGTATGCGCGGTCGACCGCTTGCTGTTCCTCGTGCAGTTGCGTTGATAATCCCGGCATTGATGTCCGTTCTCTCGGTGAAAACTCAGGCATTCAAATGTAGCGCAAGGGCAATACGAAGCCGTGTGGATGTGTCCTGCCGCAACGGCGCTCCGAAGCGGTTGTGGAGGATACGCATTAAAACTATGTGGAAAAACCATTTCGTGGGGATTTGTGGTGAGAAGTGGGGTACAGTGGTGGATTGGTGTATCCGGATTCACGGTTAGGAGGTGGAACGTTGGCAGACGACTCGCAAGTCCAGAACGCCACGAACCCCTCCGCACAGCCGGAGCCGATGGCCCTGCCCCCGCTGTTGCTGGGCACGTACACCCCGAAAATCGACGCGAAGGGCCGCATGGCCCTGCCTGCCAAGCTCCGTTCCCAGCTTGGCGCGGGACTCGTCATGGCGCGCGGCCAGGAACGGTGCGTCTACCTCCTGCCGCAATCGGAGTTCCGTCGCATCGCCATCCAGATCCAGCACACGTCGATGGGCGACAAGGCCGCACGCGACTACCTGCGCGTGTTCCTGTCCGGAGCCGTCGACCAAGACCCGGACAAGCAGGGACGAGTGCTGGTACCGCAGATGCTGCGCGACTACGCGAACCTCGGCGACGACATCGTGGTGATAGGTGTGGGCACCCGCGCCGAGATCTGGAACCGCGAGGCTTGGGAACGATATCTGAACGAGAAGGAACAAGGCTATGCCGACATAGCCGACGACGTGCTTCCGGTGGTGGGATTCTGATGACTGATTATGCTTCGATTCACCAGCCAGTACTGCTTGAGCAGTGCGTGTCGCTGGTCGCCCCGGCGTTGCAGGACCCCGGATCCATCGCGGTCGACTGCACGCTCGGTCTGGCCGGCCACACCATCGCCTTCCTCAAAGCCGCGCCGCAGGCCCGCGTGCTGGGCATCGACCGGGATGCGGAAGCACTCGCCATGGCCACCGAGCGCATCGCCGGGGAAGGACTTTCGGACCGCTTCATACCTGTCCACGCCGCATTCGACGCGTTCGGCCAGGTGCTTGACGACCAGGGCATCGATCGGGTGAATGCGGTGTTCATGGATCTGGGTCTGTCGAGCCTGCAGATCGATGAGACGGACCGCGGCTTCTCCTACGCGCACGACGCGCCGCTCGACATGCGCATGGACGTCAGCCAGCCCCTGACCGCGCAACGCGTCCTGGCCGAGTACCCCGAGCGCGAGCTGGTACGCATATTCCGCGCATACGGGGAGGAACGGTTCTCCCGCCAGATCGCCCGCGAGATCGTGCGCCGTCGCGCGCAGGAACCTCTGACGACGTCCGCCCAGCTCAACAGGCTCGTCGACGAGGTGGTGCCGCAGGCGCACCGTCCCGCCGGAAACCCCGCCAAGCGCGTGTTCCAGGCATTGCGCATCGAAGTGAACGGCGAACTGGACAAGCTCGCCGGCACCCTGCCGCAGATAGCCTGCCGGCTCGCCCCGAACGGCCGCCTGGTGGTCGAGTCGTATCACTCATTGGAAGACAAGACGGTGAAGTCGTTCATGAACGAAGGACTGCGCGTGGACGCGCCGGCCGACATGCCGGTCATCCCCGACGACGCGCAGCCGTTCTTCGCGCCGCTGACGCGCGGCGCCGTCCAGGCCGGGCCGGATGAGATCGCAGCCAATCCCAGGTCGGCGTCGGTGCGCCTGCGCGGCGTCGAGCTGGTCAGGCCCCTGCCTGCGCGCTGGCGCCAGCGCTTCCGGCAGAACGCGCAAGTCGCCCGGGACCATGAGTCGGCCCGGGACGCGGGTGAAAACCGCGGCAGACACGGTGGCCGCGGCAGACATGACGACATGACGGCACGAAACACGACATCGAGAAGGAGGGGATGATGGCCTCGACATTGCGAACCGCCCGCTCCAACGCGGCGCCCGTGGCACCGGCGGGGCGCGGCTCGGATGGCGCCGCACGCCCTGCCGCCCGCCCGCAGCTGCACGTCATCGACGGCTCCTCCCAGAGCAACGGCTCCCGGTCCACCGGCAGCCTGGCCCGTATCATCGCCTGGACCCAGGCGCGCGGCGCGTCACTGATCCATGTCACGGTCGCCATCGTCTTCCTGGTCGCCACGTTGCTGATAACCCTGATGCTGCGCACGCAGATGGTTCAGAACTCTTTCGAATCCAACACGGTGCAAAACAACATCAACATGCTCACCCAGGACGTGCAGGACGATCAGGCGAAACTTGACGAGCTGATCTCGTCGCTGCCCGACAAGGCACAGAAGATGGGCATGGTGCCCCAGCAGGATTCCGTCACCATCGATCTCAACGGGTACAAACCCAGTAAGGGGTCCGCTCAATGATCGGCCGAATAACCGCAATGATACGGTTCGCCAGATGCCGCAAGTTCCTCTTCCAGTGCATCGCCATCGGCGTCATACTCGCGATGGTCGCCTCCGCATGCCTGTTCAAGCTGGCCTCCATCCAGCTGATAGACGGCCAGATGGCCGCACAGGCGGCGACCCAGGCCCGGACCAAGAAGGTGATCGTCCACTCGATGCGCGGCAAGATCACCGACACGAACGGCACCGTGCTGGCGCAGAGCGTCGAGCGATACACGATCATCGCCGACCCGTGGGCGGCCTCGCAGTTCGAGCCGATCGACTGCGACACGCAGAAGGCGAAGCAGGCCGGATTCTGCCACAAGGTCAACGGCAAGCCGGTCGGGGTCAAGGGATCCGCGGGCGTGGCCCGTCTGCTGGCACCCGTGCTGAAGATGGACGCGAAGACGCTCGGCGCCAAACTGACCGGCACCAGCCGGTACATGATCCTGAAGAAGGACGTGACGCCGACGGTCAAGCGGGCCATCGACGACCTGAATCTGGGTGGCGTGGTCTATGGCGAGTTGAGCAGTCAGCGCATCTACGCCAACGGCACCCAGCTCGGCGCGCTGCTCGGCGGCGTGGACGATTCCGGCAAGGGCGTCGCCGGAGTGGAAAGCATGGAGAACTCCGCGCTGACCGGCACGGACGGTTACGTCATCTACCAGCAAGGTAACGGCGGCGAGGAGATCCCCGGCACGCTGACCGGTTCCCAAGAGGCCGTGAACGGCTCCGACGTGGCGCTGACGCTGGACCATGACGTCGACTGGTACGTCAAGCAGGCGTTGCTGGAAGGCCAGAAGAAGACCAAGGCGACGTGGGCCATGGCGGTGGTCCAGGACATCCAGACCGGCGAGATACTGGCCCTGGAGGACACCGACGAATACCAGGCGGGCAGCGACCAGGCCAAGCTGAACGCGTCTCGCGCCGTCAGCGAAAGCTTCGAACCGGGCTCGGTGGGCAAGGTCATCACGATGTCCGGACTGCTGCAGACCGGACTGCACAAGGCGACCGACAAGTTCACTGTTCCCTATTCGTACACCAAGGACGGGCAGGAATACCATGACTCGTCCGCGCACGGCGACGAGCACTGGACTCTGGCCGGCATCATCAAGAACTCCTCGAACGTGGGCGTGGTCATGGCTTCGTCGCAGTACACGAAGAAGCAGCGGTACGAGTACCTCACGAAGTTCGGCATCGGCCAGTCCAGCGGCATGTCCATCCCGGGCGAGTCGCGCGGGCAGCTCGGCACGCCGGAATCGTGGGACGGGCGAACCAGCAACACGATCCTGTTCGGCCAGGGATACTCCGTGAACGCGCTCCAGCTGACCAACGTCGTCGCGACCATCGGCAACAAGGGCGTGCGCAAGCAGCAGTCGCTGATCAAGTCGGTCACCCACGCCGACGGCACGGTGGAGACGCCGCAGGAGGGCTCTTCCACGCGCGTCATCGACGAGTCGGTCGCCGACCAGGTCAAGAACGCCATGGAATCCGTGGCCGAGGGATACAGCAAGGTGGTGAACGTCAAGGGATACCGCATCGCGGCGAAGACCGGTACCGCCGAGGTCGCGGGAAGCGACGGCCGGCTGACCTCGATCGTCGCCGATTTCGCCGGAATGATCCCGGCGGACAACCCGCGCTTCGCCATCACCGTGATCATGAAGGACCCGCAGGGCACCTACGGCGGCATGACGGCTGGCCCGGTGTTCGCCAAGATTGGTGAATTCCTTATGCAGAAGTACAACGTGCCGACCTCCAGCCCGCGCAACGATGCTATTGCAGTGGACTGGTAAGGGGCCGCGCCGGAAATCCGGCGGGGCGTCGATAAGGAACATACGGAAGAAAGGCGGAAGCGATGAGCGCAGTCAGTGAAGCCGTCGCGCGGCGGATGACGTTGGGATATCTGGCCGACACGTACGGGCTGGAACTCGACCCGGACTTCGCTTCGGGCGTCACCGTCACATCCATCGCGGACGACGTCGATTCCGTGGCTCCCGGATCCCTGTATGTTCCCGCGCAGAGCGTGGACGTCAAGCGGCTGGAGGAGGCCCGGGCCCGCGGCGCGTACGCTGCGCTGGTCCCCCCGTCGATGAAGCACGAGGACGGCCCCGCGCAGATGCCACTGCTGCGCGCGCGCCTGACGTCCCGGCAGCTGGGCGACATCGCCAGCGACATCGCGGGCACCCCGTCCAACGCACTCGCCATTTTCGTAGTTGGCTCGGATGACCCGAAACGCAGTGAACGGTACGCGTCATGCGTAGCGGATTTCCTGCACATGCTGGGCAATCCTGTCGGCGTCGTGAAATCATCCGGCTCGACGTCGCTGGAGCGCGAGCTCGACCTGACCTACCCGCTGTCGATACTCGACGTGCAGCAGACGCTGTCGGTCTGCGCGGAGGACGGCGCGGCGGCGATGGTGTTCGCGCTCAACGACCGTACACTCAAATCCGATGCGCTGACCAGCGTGAACGTCGACGTCATCGGCCTGGACTCGGCACGAGACCTGCGCCAGCCGACGCCGAGCGGCACCGGCGAGGATTCGCGTGCTGGCGAAGGCGGCGAAGCGGCATCTCCGTCCGGGCAGTGGGCGAGCGGGGAGGAGCCCGCCGGGTCGGCTGGCGACGCCCGGGACGACCTCGCACAGGCGCGGCAGCTGGGGGCGGGCTTCGGCTTCGAAGTCGACGAGCAGACCCACGTCGCCCGTGCCGACGCGCAATCCGACCTGCTCGCGGCGCAGGCCCCGTTCGCCTCGGACCGCGACAGTATCCGTGAATTGTCGCTCGCCATTGCCATGGTTATGGCGGCGGGGATTCGCAGAAACAACATTCGCAGTGCGCTGCGCGTATCTCACGAATTGGCTCATGGAGAGGAAAACAAGGCATGAACGCAGAGGCAACGATGATGCCTATGACCGTTCGGCAGGTGGCCGAGGCGGTCCAAGGCAGGCTGATCGTCCCGCAGACGGGCGACGGCGTCGAAGACGGAGCCGATGCACTGGCCACGTCGGCGGTCAGCGATTCGCGCCAGGTCCGTGAGGGCTCCGTGTTCGTGGCGATCGCCGGCGAGCGTGTGGACGGTCATGATTTCGTCGCTCGCGCCGGTGAATCCGGCGCGGTCGTGGCGCTCGTACAACATGAAGTGGACGCGCCGGTGGCGCAGATAGTCGTTCCCGATACGGTCGACGCGCTGGGCCTGCTCGCGAAGGCGAACATCGCCGCGCGGCGTGCGGTCGGAACGCCGTTCACCCTGATCGGCATCACCGGCTCGGTGGGCAAGACCACCACCAAGGACCTCATGGCCGCCCTGCTGTCCACGCTCGGCCCCACCGTGGCGCCCGTCGGCTCGTTCAACAACGAGATCGGCCTTCCTCTGACCGCGTTGAAGGTCGGCCGGGACACGCGCTTCTTCGTCGCCGAGATGGGAGCGAGCCATGTCGGAGAGATTACGCGCCTGACCACGATCGCCCCTCCGGACATCGCCGTCGTGCTCAAGGTCGGATGCGCCCATCTCGGCGAATTCGGCTCCGTCGAGCGCATCGCGCAGGCGAAAAGCGAGATCGTCCAGGGGCTGGTTCCCGATGGGCTGGCGGTGCTCAACGCCGACGACGCCCATGTGGCGGCGATGGCCCCCCTGGCGCCGCAAGGACACGTATTCTGGTTCGGCATGGCCGGCGACGACGCCGAAGCCAGCGCCGGCAACGCCGCATCCGGGAAGTCGGACGCACTGTTCGCCAGCGACGTGCGGACCGACGACGGCGACCGCCCCTCGTTCACCTTGGAGCGGGCCGATGGCGGAACCGCCCATGTGCAACTGGCGATTCGCGGCACGCACAACGTGATGAACGCCCTCGCCGCGGCGAGCGTCGCCCACCTGCTGGGCGTGCCGCTGCAGTCGATCGCCGAGACGCTGTCGCGTCAGTCCCGCATCAGCCCGCACCGCATGGCGGTGTCCACGGTCCGGCGCGGCGGGATGTCTTTCACACTGATCGATGATTCATTCAACGCCAACCCCGACTCCATGCGAGCCGGTCTCGACGGGCTCGCCCGGTGGCGTTCCGGTGAAGACCCGTACCGTATCGCGGTGCTGGGAGCGATGCTGGAGCTGGGCGGTGACGAGTCCGCGCTGCATGAGGGCATCGGCGAGTACGCGGCCGGCCTGCCCATCGACGCCGTCATCGCGGTGGGCAACGATGACGAGCATTTCGACGCGCTGGCTTCCGCCCTTGCGAAGGGCGCGCGGAAGCGGCGTGACGACAGTGACGGCAACACGCCGGAGGTGCATTGGGTTCACGACATCGATCAGGCCGACACCTTGGTCCGAGCTCTTGCCGGAGACCATGACGACACGGTTGTGCTGCTGAAGGGGTCGCACGCCTCGGGCCTGAGCGCCCTGGCGCAACGATGGACGACAGCGGACGGACAGCCGTCCGACCACGAATAGGAAGCGAGGAATCTGAGTTGATCGCGTTAATCATTGGCATTCTGGTCTCGCTTCTGGTGACCATCGCGGGCACGCCGATGCTGATCCATCTGGTGCATCGGCTGCACTACGGGCAGTACATCCGTCAGGACGGGCCGAAGTCGCATCTGGTCAAGCGCGGCACCCCGACCATGGGCGGCGTAGCAATCGTGCTGGCGATCGTGCTCGGATGGGGGGCGTCGGCACTGTACCGTTACGTCCGCTCGGGAGCGGTTCCCTCCCTGTCCGCGATGCTTGTGCTGTTCGCGATGCTGTCGATGGGCCTGCTCGGCTTCATCGACGACTTCGCCAAGGTGCGCAAAAAACAGAATCTGGGCCTGTCGGTGCATGCCAAGTTCATCGGCCAGTTCATCTTCGCCACGATCTACGCGGTTCTCGCGCTGATCATCCCCACCAAATCGGGGTTCCCCAGCGCTCAGGCAGGCATGAGCTTCATTGAGAAGCCGTTCTTCGACTTCCGGTTCGCCGGCGGCGTGGTCGCCGCGATCATATTCGTCATCTGGGTGAATTTCCTCATGACCGCGTGGACGAACGCGGTCAACCTGACCGACGGCCTTGACGGCCTGGCATCCGGTTCGTCGATGATCGCGTTCGCCGGATACGCCATCATCGCGTTCTGGGAAAGCTACCATATCAAGGGCGGCACGCACGAAGGGTTCTCGTATGCGGTGTCCGATCCGCTCGACCTGACCATCATCGCCTGCTGTGCGGCCGTCGCCTGCTTCGGATTCCTGTGGTACAACTCGAACCCGGCGACGATCTTCATGGGCGACACCGGTTCGCTGGCGCTCGGCGGCCTGTTCGCCGCGCTGTCCATCGCCACACACACCGAATTCCTCGCCATCATCATCGGCGGCCTGTACGTAATCGAGGTGATGAGCGACATCATCCAGGTCACCTCGTTCAAGCTCACGCACAAGCGCGTGTTCAAGATGGCGCCGATCCACCATCATTTCGAGCTTCTCGGGTGGAGCGAATCAAAGGTCGTCGTGCGCTTCTGGATGATCGAGTTCCTGTTCATGATCGTGGGCCTGATGATGTTCTACGTCGATTGGGTGTCCCGATCCGGGTTGCTGTTTGTCTGAACGGTACCGTGACGGCTCCGCGCCGCACAGCGTGGCGTGACCGCCGCGGTATAGGCAGGTTCGCATGAGAGCGTCCGCCGGTTCGGCGGCGCAATGACAAGGGAGACGATATGGATCTCAGTGACAAGACCGTTCTGGTGGCCGGTCTGGGTATATCCGGCCGCAGCATGATGGAAGTGCTGCGTTCCCGCGCAGCGCGGGTAATCGGCGTGGACGAGCATAAGCCGGAGGCCGACCTGCATTCGTTCGACGACATCGACTGGGATTCGGCCGACATCGTCATGACGTCGCCGGTGTTCAACCCGCGCACGCCGTTCATCCTCGAAGCCCAACGCCGAGGCATCCCCGTGTACAGCGAGGTCGAGCTCGCGTGGCGGCTGCGCGTGGACAGCGCCCGCACCGGCCGCCCCGCCCCGTGGGTGGGCATCACCGGCACGAACGGCAAGACGTCCACGACCGAGATGACCTCGGCCATGCTGTGCGCCGATGGCCTCGTTGCACCGGCGGTCGGCAACATCGGCAAGGCGGTGTCCCACGCCGCGGTCGATCCGGACAACGACGCGCTGTGCGTGGAGCTCAGCTCGTTCCAGCTGCATTTCACCGATTCGCTGGCGCTGGATTGCGCGGCGATCACGAACATCGCCGACGACCATCTCGACTGGCATGGCGGCATCGAAGCGTACGCCGCCGACAAGTCGAAGGTGTTTCGCAACGTCAGGCGCGCCCTGGTGTTCAACGCCGACGACCGGCGCGTCAGCGCGCTCGCCTCGGCGGCGCATACCGCCGAGGGATGCCGGCACATCGGATTCACACTCGGCGTTCCCCAGCCCGGCCAGATCGGCGTGGACGACGGCTGGATCGTCGACCGCAGTGGCGTGGCCGGCGGCGCATTCGGCGATGAGACCCGCCTGGCGCCGGTCCAGGAGTTCCCCCACCTGTGTGAGCCGGACGGCACCGTGTACCCGCACCTGCTCGCCGACGCGATGACCGCGCTGGCGTTGGCGCTGGGAATGGGCGTGGACCTCGATAAGGCGTTGGCCGCGCTGAAGGCGTTCGCCCCCGGCGGCCATCGCATCCAGACGGTGGCGACGGC
>OGON01000951.1_pt1 | contig 21616 bp, 13 predicted proteins | sample 1552671 | NCBI WGS metagenome assembly OGON01 (sample SAMEA2580136, study PRJEB22360) | human gut metagenome | biome: human gut; feature: human-associated habitat; material: faeces | place: Denmark | collected 2008/2010 | reverse complement strand
TTTCCGCCATGAGAAAAGTTCTCCGGGCGGGGCCCCCGCCATTGTTCTGTTGGGAAGTGTACGTGGCCCCCACGCTTCTGGTTTCACGTGGCGTGACAGCAGAGCCCTGCGAAATCGCCGAGGCCGCAAGCGCAGCCGCTTCCATATCTTTCCGCTCCGTACTTTCAGAGTAGGCATAACCGGTCTTCTCACCGCACAACACCCTGATTCCCACACCATAATCTATATTAAGACCTCCCGATGTCACCTTCCCGTCCATAAGCTGATAGACCTGGTCCGAGGTGTTCTCGAAATACAGGTCGCAGTAGTCCCCACCGTGCGAGAGTGCCGTCGTCACAAGAGATTTCAGGTCAATGTCATTGACCTTGAATGTGTTATAATAATATTCCTTATTTGCTATCATTGTCGAAATAGTTTTGGGCCTCTGCGGCCTTCTTTTCTATCGTACTGTAGATTTCTTCGTCTTTTATATTGAGAATGCCCTTCCAGCCCTCCGCGACCACCTTGAAAGGTATCTTGGAATTGTCCGCAAGTATCCATCTGTCGGCCAATGTTCTGTAAACATTGAAAAAATAATGCAGTCCGGCAGTATATCTTCTCCGTATCACCTGTTCCGGAATGTTGTGCCCGCCTGCCGCAACCCTTGCGCGGACTCTCTCCACGGCAAGTTCAGGAGAATTCAGCCAGAAATACAGAATCGTGACACTGTACCCTTGCTCGTGCGCGTGGGTGATAGTCCTCTTGAGACTGCGTGTGGCCAATGTCGTCTCTATCGCGAAGTCTTCGCCACGCTTGAACAAGTAGTTCATTTTCAGCAACATGAGCTTGCCGGCCTGAATCGATGCGGCGTCCGGACTGAATGGCGAAAGGCTCTTGGCGAATTCGTCTGAGTTCACGAACTGGCTGCATTTGAGCATCTCCGGGAGCAATGAATAGGAGGCGGTCGTCTTGCCGGCTCCATTGCATCCTGATATCACATACATTTGTGGCATAGCTTTGCGTTATTAACTGTTTACTTGTCGATTCCGTAACCGAAAAGCGCGAAATCACCTTTGCACGGGTCGCCGGGAAAAATGTCCCTGAAGGCGTCCGTAATTTCCTCTACCGTAGTGATGTCCTTCTGTTTACGGGCGGTCAGGCCAAGTTCAGAGGCCTGCTGATACACGTGCACATCCAGAGGAATCAGCAATGTCTGCGGGTCAATGTCCTTCCAGACTCCGAGGTCCACTCTGCCGTCATTCCGGACCATCCAGCGCCGCATCATATTGATTTTCTTGTTCGGCGCCTTCTTGTCTTCCTTCTGCCCGAAGACCAATGTCCGGAACTGGGGAATTGTCAATGTCTCAAGACTTTCCCGTTCCGAATAGAGGTCTTTCAGTCTTGCGCATATTGCCGCGACTTCAGACCATTTGACGGTCCTGTGTATGCTGACCGGCTCGTCCCTCCACTGTCCGCGCATCACGTAATCGTATGGTTTCCAGTCCATTTCATCGAACAGGCGATGGCAGTCGCGCACTATCATTGACCTTCTCCCCCACGCGAAATGCGCTGCGAAGACAGCGGCGATTTCCACATCGGCAAGGCAGCTGCTGCCGCTACTGAGCATTGACACGAATCGCTTCGGAAATATTATCGGGTCCTCCTGAAAGTAGCAGGCGTCATTGTATTTCTCTGCCCATCCGCGCAGCAGGGCCACTGTCTCATCTGTCATAACATTCATATAATATATACATTCCCAAATACAAATTTAACATTTTTGGTGTTTGTTTTTTTATTAAAATGTTTTAACTTAGCCAAATCATCGGTTTTTGTGCAGATGACTAATACATAATTTCTAATAACCAACAACTTATGAGTAAAGATCATAGACGGCACGAAACAAGGAGGACTTGTTTCCTATCAGCATTGGCCGCTTTGACGATTTTACCCCTGAGCGGAGCCGACTGCTTCGCATCGGCAGTAACGTCAATTTCTGCCAGCACATCCGCCCAATCCCGCAAAGTGGAGATTTCAGGAAAAGTGTTTGACTCCAAGGGAGAACCTCTCGCAGGAGCAAGCATTGTGGAGAAAGGCTCGATGAACGGTGTATTCACCGACTCGAACGGCCAGTTCTCAATAACAGTAAACGACGGAGCCATATTGGAAGTATCTTCCATCGGTTTCATTTCCAAGGAAGTGAAGGCGACCGCCAATTTGAAAGTAACATTGGAAGAAGACAGCGAGCTGCTCTCGGAAGTAGTAGTTGTCGGATACGGTAGCCAGAAAAGAGCCAGCCTCACAGGCTCAGTAGCAGTGGTCGATGTACAGAAGACATTGGACAGCAGACCTATAGCAGACGTAGGACGTGGACTTCAGGGTTCAGTACCAGGCGTGAATATCAGGATCCCTACCGGTGAAGTAGGTTCAGACCCTATCATCAATATCCGTGGACAGATAGGTTCCATCTCCGGAAACAACAGCCCTCTGATTCTCCTGGACAATGTGGAAATTCCAAGTATCCAGATGGTGAACCCGGACGACATCCAGTCCATTTCAGTACTTAAGGATGCTGCAGCCGCCTCCATCTACGGTGCGAAAGCTGCATTCGGTGTCATCCTCATCACATCCAAGACAGGTGTCGGAAAAGAGAAACTCGAAGTGACATATTCTGACAACTTCTCATGGCAGAACAGAGCGAAACCTATCGAATTCGGAGGTCTCGAAGCATTGAAATATACCCTTGACGCACATACGAACATGGGTGCGGCAATGCCTGCCGGAGGTTTCTGGAGAATCAGTCCTGAGAGTTATGAAAAGGCTGTCGAGTGGCAGAAGCTCTATGGCGGAAAAGTCAAGAACGGCGACCCGGTAGTATATGGACGTGACTGGTACTATGACGGTGTCAACAAATATGGTTACCGCGTCTATGACGGTGCTGATGCAATGATACGCGACTGGGCACCAAGCCAGACACACAACCTGTCCGTAAGCGGCACCTCAGGCAAGACCTCTTATAATATAGGTCTCGGCTACCTCAAGCAGAGCGGTATGTCCAGAACGGCGAAGCATGATGACTTCACGAGATACAACTCATCCATCAGCCTCACTTCTAACATCAACAAATACCTCAGCCTCCGCGCAAGTTCCATATTCTCAGACAGGAACAAGAGATATCCGGGAATGGGCACCACGACAGCCGACCCATGGCTTTACCTCTACAGATGGAGCCCGCTCTTCCCTATCGGGGTCAAGGAAAACGGAAACAACCTTCGTGAGGCATCATACGAGATAGGCGCTGCCAATACCAACAACCTCAGGAACAAATATATCAATGTCAATCTCGGAGCGACTGTTAACATCACCAAGCACTGGGATGTGAAGTTCGACTACACCTACGACCACAGGACACAGGAAGAAAACACATCAACACCTGAATTCGAAGGCGGCCAGATGTGGTATGCACCTACCGAGTGGTTCGCGGAAGACGGCAGCAGAATCTATGTGAACGGGCTCGGAGAAGTTGTGGATGCAGCTGCTGACGGTGCAATGCCGGGATACTGCTTCCCTGTACAGAAGTATTTCTCCAATGCAACAGCAACAGACATCAAGAGATACAGATACGCAAGTTCTACCAACACTGTCAATGCCTACACCACCTATCACCGCCAGTTCGGAGCAGGCGGACAGCACGACTTCAAGGTTATGGCAGGTCTTAACAGGGTAGCTACAAAATGGGAGTCCGTATCTGCACGCAGGACTGACCTGATGAACCTGTCGAACCCTCAGTTCAAGACAGCCACCGGCGACCAGTTCGTAGATGGAAACACCAACTGGGATGCACAGCTTGGCTTCTTCGGACGTATCAACTACGCATTCGGCAACCGCTATTTCATCGAGGCCAATATCCGCCGCGACGGTTCTTCCAAATTCCCTACGCACCTCAGATGGCAGACCTTCCCTTCATTCTCAGGAGGTTGGATTTTCACCAATGAGAAATTCATGAAACGCATCGAGCCTGTGCTCTCCTTCGGTAAGATCAGGGCATCATGGGGAAGTATCGGAGACCAGTCTGTAGCCAATACGCTCTATGTCTCCACCCTTTCACAGTCCCAGTCAAACTGGCTTGACGGCTCAGGAAACAAGGTCACACAGTACGGCACACCGACACTGGTGGACTACGACATCACCTGGCAGAGAATCGAGACTCTGGACTTCGGAGCCGACCTCAGATTCTGGAAGAATCAGATCGGTATAACATTCGACTGGTTCCAGAGAGACACGAAAGATATGATTATTCCGGGTGAGAGTCTTCCTGCCACATTGGGAACAACCGCACCTAAAGGCAACTATGGAAGCCTCCGCACACGCGGCTGGGAAATCGCTCTCGACTGGGGATTCAGATTCAGCAACGGCTTGGGCATCAATGGTATGGCCACATTGTCAGATGCTGTCACGGACATCACCAAAGGTGCTGACTGGGCTACTCCTTGGGAGAACAGGCTTCTCTCCAACGCTTACTCTACCGGCAGACGCTATGGTGACATCTACGGTTATGTTACCGACAGACTGTTCCAGAAAGACGATTTCGTCTATGGCGCAGACGGACAGATAGAGAAGATAACTGTCATCTACAACGGCACAGCCCGCACAACCCACAGACAGACAGCGAAATACCCTGTATATCAGGTGCAGTTCGAGAATAGCGACAAACTCATTTTCGCACCTGGCGACGTGAAATTCGTGGATGTGGACGGCGACGGATACATCACTCCTGGTGAGGGCACGAACGGCAATCCTGGTGACCGCGTAGTTATCGGAAACACAACACCTCGCTACGAATATGGTTTCCGCCTCGGCGCAGACTGGAAAGGCGTGGACTTCTCCATCTTCTTCCAGGGCATCGGACAGAGAAAAATCTGGGGTAAAGGACAGCTTGCAATTCCTGGCTACCATGCCAAGGACGGCGGTCTGCCTAAGACATTCACAAAAGACTACTGGACAGAGGACAATACTGACGCATTCTATCCACGTGCATGGAACCTCGGCGGTGCTGACTCCGGTTTCGGAATGCAGGTTCAGAGCAAGTACCTCCTGAACATGGCCTATCTGAGAATCAAGAACATCACATTGGGCTATTCAGTACCGACCAAAGTCCTCTCAAAAGCGAAGATAAGCAAGGCAAGGGTATATGTTTCCCTCGAAAACTTCTTCACCTTCGACCACCTCAGAGGACTGCCTATCGACCCTGAAGCAATTTCAGGTTACTCGATGTTCACAGATTCAAACAATTACAACCTGGGACGTACCGGTACAGGAACACCTGTATTCAAATCAGTCTCATTCGGTGTACAGTTATCATTCTAATGCATACAATACAATGAAATACAGATTATTATATACATTGTCAGCTCTCGCAATCCTTTTTGGAAGCTGCGAAGTGCTCGACCGTCCTTCTCTGACAACTGCAGAGGATGACAGTTATTGGCAAAGCGAAGAAAGCGTCAGGCTGTATGCCAACTCTTTCAATGGACACTTCTTCCCGGGATATGGTGTCGGCTGGACCACAGCTTATGCTCCAGGCAACAACTACGCGTTCAGCGATGACGTAGTAAGACTTTCCTCCCAGGCCCAGTTCACCAGAACAGTGCCGATAAGCAAGGAAAGCACAAGCCTTGACCTCGGTGAATGGCAGAGCGAATATACCGGCCCTACATGGAATTTCGCATGGGTAAGAAAGGCCAATATCATGTCCGACAGGATTCAGGAACGGATGAAAGACGTATTGAATGAAGAGCAGTACAACCATTGGTTCGCGATTGCAAGATTCTTCAGAGCCCTCGAATATGCGAGACTTGTCAATGTCTTCGGCGATGTTCCTTACTATGATTTCGCACCGTTGAACACCCAGCTGGACGAACTCTATAAGGACAGGACTCCGCGCAACGAGGTGATGGACCACGTCTATGACGACTTCAAGTTCGCAATGGAGAACGTACGCCTCAACGACGGCACCAGAAACGTGAACAGATATGTAGTTTCTGCGCTTGTCAGCAGATGGGCTCTCTATGAAGGAAGCTGGCAGAAATACTATTACAAGGACGAAGCCCGCGCCAAGAAATTCTTCAACCTCGCGACCGAGGCTGCGGACAAGGTGATCAGCAGCGGAAAATTCGCCATTGTAGAAGAATTCCGCAACCTTTTCGGCTCGGAAGACCTCACTACAAGCAAAGAGTGCATCCTTTACAGGAAATACAATGCATCCCAGAGCATAACGCATTGTGTGGCTTCATATTGCAACGCCAACGAGCCTACCGACATCGGACCTACTCTCGACCTTATCAAGTCATTCATCTGTACTGACGGCAAGGACTGGCAGACATCTACATTGGGCGATGCGAAGGATTTCTCATTGAGCACATTGCTCAAGACACGTGACCCGAGATTCGAAGGCACATTCTTCAACAAGGTTACCCCTAAGAACAAGTCGGCGTATCTGTATGTCACCAAGTTCATTCCTCGTTCAGCTCTCAAATATCTGGATGAAGAGGGCGCTTCACCTGCTCCGGAATTCCAGGGAGAAAAGAACGTCACAGGCTACCCTGTCCTCAGATATTCAGAAGTTCTCCTGAACTGGATCGAGGCCAAGGCAGAGCTTGCTGATCTCGGTGAAGGAAGCGTCTCACAGGCTGACATTGACTTAAGTATCAATGCCATAAGAAATCGTCCTATCGCAGCGGAAGCCAAGAAGCTGGGCGTAACCAAAACAGCTGCCATGGACCTGGCTTCATTGAACGCGGACCCTTCAAGAGACGCTACAGTCTCTCCTCTGCTCTGGGAAATCAGACGCGAGCGCAGAATGGAATTCGCATTCGAGTTCTCCAGAATCATCGACCTCAGGAGATGGGGCAAGCTCGAGTACATGGACACAGACGCAAGACCTGACCTGCTTATGGGCACTTGGGTAAACTTCCAGTCAGACCTTCCGGAAGAGCTCAAGGCTGAGAATATCAAGAAAATCCGTGTAGTCAATGCTGCCGGCAAGGAAGTTGTCTATGACGGAAAGAACGGAGCATCCCTCAACGGATTCTTCTACTCTCCTCAGACACTCGGCAGACAGCCATATCTGGACATCCCTAATGTAAATCCTTATCTCTGTCCGATCGGCAAGAACCAGATCAGCGACTATGAAATGAGAGGTTACAAGCTCACTCAGACCGAGGGATGGCCTACCGAATTATAATCATTTAACACTGAACAGATTATGAAAAATCTCATATTCAAGATAGGCGTATTGCTTGCAGGAGCGTCAATGCTGGTTTCCTGTGAGGAAAAACTGCCTGAGAACAAGGTGTACCCGTATGAGACACAACTTATATCCATCAAGATCCTCAATGCAGGTGCTGACGGAAACACTGTCGTGGAAGGTACCATAAACCAGGACAAGAAGGAAATCACTTTCCCGAAACTGGACAAGGACTCTCCTTTCGACCAGCTCCGCGTAGAATCCACTGTGTCTGAAGGTGCTGAAATCACGGAAACAGTTTATGACTACTCCATGGAGGAAGGCATCGCAAGCAAGACTCAGGTCATCAGAATCCAGAACCATCAGAGATACACTGACTATTTCATGACCATCAAGCGCCGTATCCCTGTTTTTGGAGCCGACTTTGAAAATCCTGTTGAATACAAGTTCCTGGATGCCGCCAAGTTACCGGATGTAGCTGGAGGTATTTCAAGATGTGCCGACTTCGATGGCGAGCACGTGCTTATAGTAAGAAGGTCTCCTCCTTATGTCCTGAAATATGAAGATCTGAAGGCCGGCAAGATTGAGCCGCAAGAGCTTGATATGACAGGAGTTGAGGGCGGAACCTTCCCTGTAAACTGCGGTTTCCTCGCAAACGGACATATCTACATTGCGTCCCTTTCAGGTGGAGCCGCATCACCATTGAAGATTTACTATTATGAAACTACTGCTTCCAAGCCGGAGGTAATCGGAAACTTCACCAATATACCTGGTACTACGAAAAGACACGGTGACGCTATCTCAGGCAACATTGACAAGAACGGAAACGGTTACATTTTCTTCGGAGATAATGGAGGGACGGATTTTGTCAGAATAAAAGTCACGAATCACAAGACCACCAGCGAGCCGACGGTTCTCGCAAGTAATGCGAATGCTACAGCCAACACATATGTCTATAGGATCGAGAATACCGACAAGTACCTGTGGAGCGGTCTCCGTCTTCCTGTAACATTGACAGACGAGAACGTCACCCCTGGCGGGGCATCATTGCCGTTGGACGACAATATTCTTCCTAAAGAATCCGTAGCTGCCAGAATGTTCACATTCAACCAGGAGAGATACCTCATGGCATGTGTTGCGAAATTCGGAAGCGCAAGTAAGGTAACTCCGGTTCTGAACGTCTATAACCTTACCAAGGGAGCGAATGCGGAAGAGGCCATGGAAAATTTCAAGGCAGCAGAATCCCATAATCCTGACTACTCTGTAATCCTCGGCGGAGATTCAGGTAACACTGCTCCTGGAATATCCACAAATTACCATATTGTCAAGGACAGCAATGGAAATGACGAAAAACTCATTATCTTTGGATATCGTTTGAATACCGGATTCGTGATAGCTGAGTTCGGAATCAAGAAAGAAGAAGACTAATGAAACTGAAACATCTTGTTTATGCAGCAGCCGTCGTCATGGCGGCTGCCTGCAATGAAAAGAGGGCGGAGCCTGAAAGACCGGGCGGAGGAAACAAAGACCCGGAGAAACCTGAAGTAGTTACCGAAAAGCCTGTACTGCCGGCCCCACAGCTCAGAGGAGCGTGGATGGCTACAGTGTGGGGCATCGACTGGCCTTCCGGCAAACACGACGAAGCCAGCCAGAAAGCACTGTACATTAAATATCTGGATATGTACAAACAGCTGGGTATCAATGCCGTATTCTTCCAGATACGCGGCATGGCGGATGCTTATTATGAGTCCGCCTACGAGCCGTGGAGCCGCTCCATCACCGGAGTTGCCGGAAAGGATCCGGGATATGACCTGATGAATTTCCTGATCAGCGAGGCCCATAAACGCGGTATCGAATTCCACGCATGGCTGAATCCGTACAGAGTCAGTACCCCGAGTTATTTCAGCGAAGGGCTGGACCCGAAAATACCTGAAGGCTGGGTCAAGAAATACGATAAAATGTGGGTTTACAATCCGGCCCTGCCTGAAGTCAGACAGAGAATCGCGGATATCGTGAAGGAGATTGTCACGAAATTCGATGTGGACGGTATCCATATGGACGACTATTTCTACCCTTCCGTCTCCAACCTGGATGATGAGGAGGATTTCAAGAAATACGGCTCAGGACACAGTTCCATCCAGGATTTCAGACGCGGAAATATTTTCGAAATGGTAAAGCTGGTGAAGAGCACGATTATGTCCGTAAATCCGGAAGTGGCATTCACCATCGGACCTCAGGGAAACTACGACAACAACTTCAACAACCAGTATATCGACGTTCCAAAGGTCTGCGCCGCAAAACTGATAGATGCGGTATTCCCTCAGCTCTACTGGTCCACAAAAGCCAAGAAGGACTACTATACTCCGAGACTTGACTGGTGGGCATCGAATGTTTCGAAGGTACCGTTCATGGTCGGACACAGCCTCAGCGGTTTCCAGGAAAACAGTACAGGCTATGAGTCTGCTGATGAGCTTACTACGCAGTTCAATCTTGCTGGAAGGAAGGCAAATTGCTACGGACATGTGTTCTACAACACGAGCACACTTTCCAAGAATCCCAAGAGCGTGCAGACTGCGATAAGCAACTCATTCAAGACCAAGGCACTCATTCCTCATCTTGGAGGAACCGGCGTGGATGCTTTGCCTTCCGCTCCTGCCAATGTAGTGGTTTCAGGCGGCACGCTTAACTGGGACAAGGTAGATGGAGCTGCCTACTATGCAGTTTACAAGAGCAACGGAGACAAGCAGAAGGCCACATTGCTCGATACCGTAACTGAACTGTCGTACAGTCTGAGCACGAAGGGCAAATATTTCGTCACGGCTCTTGACAAACACAATGCGCAGAGCGCGATTTCTGAAATAGTGAAATACTGACAATCAGCTCGCCCAAAGGCGTTATTGACTTCAATAATCCGAGTTTTTTCCGTACCTTCGCAAGGCATTGTGAAAAACTCGGTTTTAAACTTTAATGATATGATAGTAACGAAGGATAAAGTGGTGGAGCTGGAATATGAGCTTACTGTGGACGGAAAAGTAGTGGACAAGACGACTGACACGACCGGTCCGCTTGACTATATACACGGGGAGAATATGCTTCTGCCCAAATTCGAAGAGGCGTTGGAAGGGCTTGAGCCTGAGGCGGAATTCGCATTTACATTGGCTCCTGAGGACGGATATGGCGAGTACGATCCGAAGAAGAAAGTAGATATCGCAAAATCCACTTTTGAAGTGGAAGGTGTGCTGATGGAGGAACTGCTCCAGATAGGCAGATACATCCCGCTGCTGAACAGTGCCGGAATGGTGGTCAGAGGCAAGATTGACGCTATCCACGAGGACAAGGTTACGATGGACTTCAATGACCCGATGGCCGGCAAGACATTGAATTTCAAGGGAAAAGTGGTTTCTGTAAGGGATGCTACCGAAAAGGAGCTGACAGAAGGTCTTCACGGCGAGTTCCTGCCTAAGGAAGGCGGATGCTGCGGCCATCACGGCAACGGCGGATGCTGCCACGGCAAGGGACACGAGTGCTGCCACAGCGGCGAGCATGACGGCAATCACGAGTGCCACTGTCATCACGATGAGGGCGAAGGTCACCACGAGTGCCACTGCCACGAGAAATAGACTTCACAATGAAAACAGCCGTCGTCATACTTAACTGGAACACAAAGGGTTATCTCGAAAAGTTCGTTCCGGGCATACTCCATTCTCTAGAGGGAACGGATGCGGAACTTGTCGTGGCCGACAGCGCTTCGACAGACGGTTCCATGGAGATGATGGCGGAAAAATTCCCTGAGGTCAGAAGAATAACTCTGGACAAGAACTACGGATTTACGGGCGGTTACAACAGGGCACTGTCTATGATAGAGGCCGAGTACTACGTGCTGATAAATTCGGACATAGAAGTTCAGGACGGCTGGATACAGCCATTGACGGAGACATTGGACCGGAACCCTGAAGTCGGGGCCTGCGCGCCGAAGCTTCATTCCTGGTACGAAAGGGACATGTTCGAGTACGCGGGAGCGGCCGGAGGTTATCTGGACAGTTTCGGATTTCCGCTGTGCCGGGGCAGAATCATGAATATGGTCGAGAAGGACGAGGGGCAGTACGACTCCCCTGCTGATGTATTCTGGGCTACAGGGGCATGCCTAATGATACGCAGTTCACTTTTCCGGGAACTCGGCGGACTCGATGACAGGTTCTTCGCCCACATGGAGGAAATCGACCTGTGCTGGCGGCTCCAGCTGAACGGATACCGGATACGCATAGTTCCGCAATCGACGGTTTACCACTTGGGAGGCGGGACATTGCCTCAGACTTCGCCGTGGAAACTGAAGCTGAACTACCGTAACAACCTGCTGATGCTCGAGAACAATCTCGCCAGGACCATCGCCCTGCAAGGACTTTCCGACAAGGTCAATGCAGATGTCCACGATTTGAAGAAACTGGCCGTAAAGGCCTGCCGCAAAGCAAGATGCCTAATTTTCAGGAGAATGGTGATAGACGGAGCGGCTGCTGCGGCTTATCTGCTTACACTGAAGCCGTCATTTTTCAAGGCCGTGGTGAATGCTCACGCCGAGTACAGGAAAATGGCTGTCAGAACGGGGCCGGAAGACATTGACAAATACCTCAGGCGGTGGTGCGGCAGCGGAGAGAGGCCTGTGGTGCGGGGAATTTTTCCTCATTGGATAATTCCTATGGCATTGGTTCGGGGAAAGAGGACATTCAGCATTGTGACCCGTCATTTCGGGCAGGAGCAAAACAGTTTCGGGCAGAAATAAAACAGGAGATTTATGACAATAATTATTGAAGGAGCCGGTGAGGTAGGTTCTCACCTTGCGAAAATGCTCAGCAGCGAGGCCAATGACATCACAGTTATCGACTGCGATGAGGAGAGGCTTGCGAAACTGGGCAGCAGCGCGGACGTGGTCACCATTTCCGGAGACCTGTCATCCATCAATGTTCTGAAAAACGCAGGTGTGGAAGATGCGGACCTGTTCATTGCCGTAAATCCGAGCACCTCGCAGGACATCAATATCGTGAGCGCGCTCCTGGCCAAGAAACTCGGATGCAAGAAAGTGTGCGCCCGCATTGACAATGAGGAATTCCTCTCGTACGAGAACAAATACCTCTTTACGGAGATGGGCATTGACCTGATGTTCTATCCCGAAAGGATTGCCGCAGGTGAGATCGCGTCGCTGCTGAAACGGACGGTCTCTACGGAGACTATGGATTTCGCGCGCGGAAAGCTCCAGGTGGCAGTTTTCAAACTGGAGGACGACTCTCCTATCATCGACATGAAAGTGTCCGAGTTCGCGGCTGCCGTGACTTTCGGGTCCAAATTCAGGGTCGTGGCGATTTCGCGTGACGACAACACGATAATGCCGAAGTACGACACCAAGTTCAAGTATCACGACCTGGTCTATATCATCACCACGAGAGAGGGCATTGACCCGCTGATGAACTTCCTGGGCAAGAGCAATATCGAGATAAAGAATGTGATGATTCTCGGTGCCGGGGCCATCGGGGAGATGGTGGCAAGCAATATCAGCAAGGCCGTGGAGTCGGTCAAGGTAATCGATTCGGACAAGCAGAGATGCCTGGAGGTGAGCGAGAACACCGATGACAATGTCCAGGTAATCAACGGGGACGGACGGGATTCGGACTTTCTCCTGGAAGAGAGCATCAAGGACTTCGACGCCTTCGTGGCGGTAACGGACAATGACGAGGCGAACATTCTCGCCTGCGTCGTGGCCAAGAGATTCGGCGTAGAACGGACCATCGCGGAAGTGGAGAACCTAGAGTACATCCACCTGGCCGAGGAGATGGGCGTGGATGCCGTCATCAACAAGAAACTTATCACTGCCGGCAAGATTTTCAAGATGACGCTCAGCAACAAGGTACGTTTCGTGAAATACATGAGCGGAACCGATGCGGAGATTCTTGAGTATATCGTGGCGCCGGACAGTGCAATAACACGCAACACACTGAAAGACACGGACTTCCCGCAGAATGCCATCATCGGTGGCATCATCCGGGGCAATGATTATTTCATAGCAGTCGGCGACACGCGCATCGAGGCTTATGACCGCGTGGCCGTATTCGCCCTGCCTTCAGCGGTCAAAGAAGTGGACAAACTGTTCAGATAAGAAGAGGAATTTACAGTGGCATCGTACTTACAGATAGAAAACATCAGCAAGAGTTATGGACCGAAAGTGCTGTTCGAGCATATCGGGTTCAATATCAATGAGGGGGACAAGATCGCCCTCATTGCACCGAACGGAACAGGCAAATCCACATTGCTGAGAATACTTGCGGGAAACGACAAGTCGGACTCCGGAGGAAAAATCACGTTCCTGAAACATATCAGGATAGCATTCCTGGAGCAGGAGTTCGCGTTCTCTCCGGACAATGACATCTTCACTCAGGTTCTGGAGTCGAGCAGGCAGTTCACGGAGGGGCTGGACGATGATGCCTTGTTCGCTTACGAGCTGAGAATCAAGAAGTTCATCACCAATTTCGGACTCAGTCCGGACAGTCTGATGAAGAATCTCTCGGGCGGGGAGGTGAAGAGAGTGGCGCTGACAGTGATGCTGTCTTCCGAGGCGGACTTCTTCATAATGGACGAGCCGACCAACCATCTGGACATCGACGCCATCGAGTTCCTCGAGAATTATCTCGGGCATTCGCGCAGCACTCTGCTGATGGTGACGCACGACAGGTATTTCCTGGACAATGTGTGCAATACGGTGATGGAACTCGACCACGGGGCAGTCTATACCTACAGGGGAAATTACGAGAACTATCTGGAAAAGAGGCAGGAGCGCATCGACAATTACAATGCAGAGACCGCCAAAGTGAACAATATCCTGCGCCGCGAGCTGGAGTGGATAAGGAGTTCCCCATGCGCGAGGACAGGAAAGGCAAGATACCGTATCAATGCGTTCTACGACCTCAAGGACAGGGCCGAGCAGGTCTATACAAGCGGAAAGGTGAGCCTGGAGTCGATGGGAAACGGTTCCAGACTGGGCAGCAAGATAATCGACTGCAAAGATGTCTGCTTCAGCTATGGGCCGGACGTGTACCTGGACCACTTCACCTACAATTTCCAGCGTTTCGAGCGTGTGGGCATTGTCGGGAAGAACGGGACAGGAAAGTCCACCTTCCTGAATCTGCTGACCGGGAACATCTCCGGGAACGGCACGTTGAGCGGAGTGATTGAGCGCGGAGAGTCTCTGAAAATCGGATACTACCGCCAGAGCGGAATGAAGTTCGATGAGGACCAGACAGTCATGCAGACAGTAAGCGACATAGGTCTGCTGAACCAGTTCCTGTTCAGCCACGACATGTTCACGACGAAAGTGTCGAGACTGTCCGGAGGTGAACGCCGCAGGCTCTACCTTCTGACCATCCTGATGCAGAACCCTAACCTGCTGATTCTGGACGAGCCTACCAATGATCTGGACATCGTCACGCTGAACGTGCTGGAGGAATATCTGAAGGACTTCAAGGGTTCCCTCATCATCGTCTCGCACGACAGGCATTTCCTCGACAGGCTTGTGGACCATCTGTTCATTTTCTGCGGAGACGGCAAGATAAAGGATTTCATCGGCTCATACAGTGAGTATCACGATTATATAAAAGAGTACGAGGCTCAGCAGAAGGCAATTGCGAGGGCCAAGGAGAAGGAGGAGAAGGCCGCAACAGCGACACCTGACACCAAACGCGCCACTAAGAAGAAGCTCAGCTGGAAGGAGCAGAAAGAGCTGGAACAGCTGGAGAAGGACATTGACTCGCTCGGAAAGGAAAAGGCGGAACTGGAGCAGGCGCTTTCGTCGGGAACGCTTGAGTATGAAAAGGTCCAGGAGGCGTCGCAGCGTTTCGGGACAGTTTCCTCCCTGCTTGACGAGAAAGAGATGAGATGGCTTGAACTACAGGAAAATTTGTAAAACATATTAAAACTAAATCTATCAATGGCAAGATTTTTTGACCCGCCTGCTCCGAAAAAGGAGCAGCTTCCTTCGGAAAAGATTCCGAAAGTTTTCGATGCAATGAGATGGAAAGTGTTCCTCGGAGCTTTCCTCGGCTATGCAGGATATTACCTTGTGCGCAAGAACCTGTCTCTCGCAGCGCCAGACATGATCGGACAGGGCATCCTCGATGCCGGAAAAGTGGGACTCGCAATGTCTGCCGTTTCCATTGCCTATGCATTCAGCAAATTTATAATGGGCAGTGTATCAGACCGTTCCGATTCACGTAAATTCCTCTGTGTAGGACTCGTTCTGTCTGCATTGACAATGATTCTCACAGGTATTTTTCCTTATGGAGCGAATACGGCATTGAACACTGCGATCATTTTCTTCCTGATGCTGGTTGTCGGCTGGCTCTCAGGTATGGGCTGGCCTCCTTGCGGCCGAATCATGACTCACTGGTTCAGCCAGAACGAGCGCAGCTTCAAGATGTCCATCTGGAATGTTTCCCACACTATAGGCAGCTTCTCGCTCGGTTTTCTCGCGATTGCCGGTGTGAGCCTGTTCGCCTTCTTCGCCCCGACTTTCGGGCTTGACGCTTCGGAGGCGTGGAGAGGAAACTTCATTTTCCCTGCATTGATCGCTATCCTGATAGCGGTATTCTGCTGGTGGGCGATACGCGATACGCCTGAGTCCTGCGGTCTTCCTTCCGTGCAGGAGTACAGAAACGACTACAGCGGTGTGAAGAGCAAGAGCGGATCCGGAGAAAAGCTTCCGTTCAAGGTGCTGTTCGTTGACTATGTGTTCAAGAACAAGCTGCTGTGGATCGTGGCGCTCAGCAACATCTTCGTATATATGGTACGTTACGGTATCGGCGACTGGTCTCCTACCTTCCTGCAGAACACCGGCATCATGACCGCTGAGGAAAGCAAGATCGCATTCTCCGTGCACAACCTGATAGGCGCATTCGGAACCATTCTCTGCGGTCTGGCGACATCCAAGATCTTCAAGGGCCGCTGTGCTCCGATGAACGTCATCTGTATGCTCGCCTGCATGTTCGGCGTGCTCATCTACTGGTTCGTGGGCGCTGACTATATCGCCATGAGCCCAGCTCTCAAGAAGGTGCTCATCTACGTGGCTCTCTGCCTTATCGGCTTCTTCATCTACGGTCCTGTAGCGCTCACCGGAGTACAGGCATTGAACCTCGTCCCTAAGAATGCGGCAGGTACGGCAGCCGGGTTGCGCGGTCTGTGGCGGTTCCGCTCACCAGCCGGTTTCGTCGGTCTGTTCGGCTACTTCGTCGGCGACGCCATCTGCTCCAAGATATTTGTCGGCAGTGTGGCCAATTCAATGGGCTGGAACGCGGCCAACCTTACCGTAGCCATCGGCGCAGGTATCGGAGTCGTGCTCTGCGCAATGTTGATAAAGAGTGAAAAGAAAGCAACAGAATAAGTTATGAAAAAGTTTCTATTGTCAATGATTATGCTCGCTGTCGTGTTCGCGGATGCGGATGCGAAATGGGTGAGCGGAACAGTTCATTGCGGAGGCAAGGGCCTTCGCGGAGTCCTCGTCACAGACGGCAGTTCTTTCACAAGGACTGATTCAAAGGGAGAATTCTCATTCGACATCAGCGACAATGCTGAGTTCGTTCACATTGTCACTCCTGCAGGATACGTTGCTGACTATTCTTCCGGAACGCCTGTGTTCTACCATAAGGCAGACGCTTCCAAGTACGATTTCGACTTGAAGAAGACCTGCAGCCAGTCCAGATACACGATGTTCTCCATTTCTGACCCTCAGATCAGGAACAAGGAGCAGTTCGGGCAGTTCTGCGGCGCTCCGTTCAATGACCTGAAGGCGCAGGGGGCCAAATACAAGGAGAACGGACCTGTAGTAGGAGTCGTTCTGGGCGACCTCGGCTGGGACAAGAACCTGCCGAACCGCTTCGCCGAGTACAAGAAGAAAATGGCAGAAATCGGTTTCCCTGTATATTCAGTGACCGGAAATCACGATTACAACAAAGAGCGTCAGTTCAGCGATTACTCCAAGGACTATTTCCAGAATTTCGGTCCTCACAACTATGCTTTCTTTATGGGCAAGGACCTGTACATCTGTCTGAACAACATCATGTACATTAAGGAAAAGCAGTACAAGGAGGGTTATTCCGAGCAAGTGCTGGAGTTCGTGGAGCAGCTGCTCAGATACATTCCGAAGGATACCCACATCTTCATTGCCCAGCACAGTCCGGTAGCGGGCTGGCATGGAAACATCATCAATGCTGACCGGATGCTCACTCTGCTGGACGGCAGAAAGGTGGACATTCTTTCCGGACACAGCCACGTCATGAACAACTACACCATCTCCCCTACCGTGATGGACCACAATGCGCCGAGCATCTGCGGTTCCTGGTGGTCAGCAGACTGGTGCCGCGACGGTGTGCCTGCAGGATATGAGATTTTCAATGTCAAAGGCAAGAAAATCAGCTGGTTCTACCACTCTATCGGCAAGAGCGACGACTACCAGGTGGAGATCATTGCACCGGGCCAGAGCAAATTCCATCCGAATTCAGTAATCGCCAATGTCTGGGACTATGACCCTGAGTGGACAGTTACCTGGTCGCAGGACGGCAAGGACATGGGCCCGATGACCATGGTCCAGGACTGCTCTCCTACCTATATCAAGAAAATCGAGGAATTCTACGCCAAGGAAGGCAAGGAGATCCCTTCGTACAAGAAGCCGATGAGGAACAGCCATTATTTCGCCGCAACTCCGGACCAGTATGCCAAGGTGGTGACTGTCAATGTCCGCAGCCGTTTCGGCAAGGAGTGGAAATTCGACGTGAAGCTGAGCGAGTATGTGGACGTCCAGGCTCACCGCGGAGGTGCGGGGCTCTGGCCTGAAAACACTTTCACGTCCATGACAAAGGCTACTGAGATGGGCGTGAACACTCTCGAGCTGGACCTCCAGATCAGTCAGGACGGAAAGGTGGTCGTTTCTCACGATGCATATTTCCATTCCCGCTATGCTACCCGCCCGGACGGAAGCGAGGTGAAGAGCGATGATCCTAAGGAATATCTCTACACGATGCCTTACAGCACGATCGCCAAATACGATGTAGGCAAACGTCCAAGCACTGTCTGGCCGGGCAAGGAGCAGTCTCCTGCCATCAAGCCGCTCGCTACTGAGCTGATCGATTCTGTAGAGAATTACGTGAAGGCCAACGGTCTGGACCCGATGAGGTACAATATCGAGATCAAGTGCAGGAAAGGCAAGGACGAAGGCAAGAACTGGCCTGAATATCATGAGTTTGTGGACAAATGTATGGAATTGCTTCTGTCCAAGAACCTCGGCGACAGGCTGGTAGTCCAGTGTTTCGATGCCAGGGCTCTGAACTATATGCACGAGAAGTATCCGCAGGTAAAGCTTTCCTACCTTATAGGCAAGAAGGATACAGACTGGGATACCTATATGGGGAGACTGAATTTCACGCCTGAATGGCTCAGCCCTGAATTCGTGATTGTGGACCAGACTATGGTGGACAACTGCCGCAAGGCCGGCATCAGACTCGTGCCTTGGACAGTGGACAATGAGGCTGACATCAGGAGGATACTGGATCTCCACGTGGAGGCCATCATCACCAATTACCCTGACAGGGTCCTCAAGATAACACGAGGTTATTAAATAATTGCTAAATTTGCGGGTTGATGATAACTCAAGAACAGATAAAGGAACTTCACGGACGTCTCGGGACATTGAAAGAATGTCTCGACATCGAGTCCAAGCGCAAGAAGGTCGGAGAACTTCAGAAACAGACGGAAGCGCCTGATTTCTGGAGCGACCCGAAGGCGGCCGAGACGTTCATGAAGAATATGAATGCCGTGAAAACCTGGGTTACGGACTTCGACAAGGCATCTACATTGACAGACGATCTGGATGTGCTGTATGAATTTGCCGAAGCGAGTATGGACGGGGCTGAGGATGAGGCGGCCGAGTCGGACGAGATGAAGGAACTCGAGGCTGCGTATTCAGAGGCGGAAAAGGCCGTGGAGGCTCTGGAACTGAAGAATATGCTCGGCGAGGAGGGAGACAATCTCGGCGCGATCCTCACTATAAATTCCGGCGCCGGAGGTACTGAGGCGAACGACTGGTCCGCCATGCTCATGCGTATGTATATGCGCTGGGGTGAGCGGAACGGCTACAAGATGACCGTGACAGATCTACTGGACGGTGATGAGGCCGGCATAAAGTCCGCCACTATACAGGTGGAGGGTGATTATGCTTTCGGATACCTCAAGGCAGAGAACGGCGTGCACCGGCTGGGGAGGATTTCTCCGTTCAATGCACAGGGAAAGCGCCAGACCACATTCTCATCGGTTTTCGTGTATCCGCTCATTGACGACACCATCAACATTGAAATAAATCCTTCCGACCTGGAGTGGGACACGTTCCGCTCCGGAGGGCATGGCGGCCAGAACGTGAACAAGGTGGAAACGGGCGTGAGGGTCAGGCATCTGCCGACCGGCATTACCGTGGAAAACACTGAGACGCGTTCACAGCAGGACAACAGGCAGAATGCCCTGAGGATTCTCCGCTCGCGGCTTTATGACATTGAACTGAAAAAGCGTCAGGAGAAGCAGGCCGAGCTGGAGGGCAGCAAGAAGCGTATCGAGTGGGGCTCGCAGATCAGGTCTTACGTCCTGCATCCCTACAAGATGGTGAAGGACTTGCGTACAGGTCTGTCAACTGCTGATACCCAGGGAGTTCTGGACGGTGACCTGGACGGATTTATGAAAGCGTACCTTATGCAGCAGGGAGGCGGAACCGAGTCCGGCCCTGTGGAAGATATTGATTAGTATAACAACAAAAATACTTTAACAATGGTTGAATTCAAATATGCGCCTATGTTTCAGCTTGGCGAGGATACCACAGAGTATTACAAGCTGACTGACAAGTTCGTCTCAACTGGCGAATTCGAGGGCCATCCGATTCTGAAAGTTGAGCCTGAAGCTCTCACGATGCTTGCCAATGCGGCTTTCCGTGATGTGAACTTTCTTCTTCGCCCTGCCCACAACGAGCAGGTCGCCAAGATTCTCAGCGACACTGAGGCATCTTCAAACGACAAGTATGTAGCTCTCCGTTTCCTCCGCAATGCCGAGGTAGCTGCCAAAGGCCAGCTTCCGTTCTGCCAGGATACCGGTACCGCCATCATCCACGGCGAGAAAGGACAGCAGGTATGGACAGGCTTCGATGATGCCGAGGCACTTTCAAAGGGAGTGTTCAAGACATATACCGAGGAGAATCTCCGTTACAGCCAGAATGCGCCTCTGACAATGTACAAAGAGGTCAATACCAAGTGCAATCTTCCTGCGCAGATCGATATCGAGGCAGAAGAGGGCATGGAATACAAGTTCCTCTGCGTGGTAAAGGGCGGCGGCTCTGCAAACAAGACATATCTGTACCAGATGACCAAGGCTGTCCTCAACCCTGCCACACTGGTTCCGTTCCTCCTGGAGAAGATGAAGACTCTCGGAACAGCAGCCTGCCCTCCATATCATATCGCATTCGTAATCGGCGGCACTTCTGCCGAGAAGAACCTCCTTACCGTGAAGCTCGCCTCTACGCATTACTATGATTCTCTGCCTACTACAGGTGATGAGACAGGTCGTGCCTTCAGAGATGTCGAGCTCGAGAAGCAGGTTCTGGAAGAGTCATACAAAATCGGCCTCGGCGCCCAGTTCGGCGGCAAATACTTCGCTCACGACATCCGTATCATAAGGCTTCCTCGTCATGGTGCAAGCTGTCCTATCGGACTTGGCGTAAGCTGCTCCGCAGACCGCAACATCAAGGCAAAGATCAACAAGGACGGTGTCTGGATCGAGAAGCTCGATGACAATCCGGCAAGACTCATCCCGGCAGAGCTCCGCAATGCAGGCGAGGGTGACGCTGTGAAGATCGACTTGGACCAGCCTATGTCCGAGGTTCTCAAAGAACTCACCAAATACCCTGTTTCCACACGTCTCAGCCTGAACGGCACCATCATCGTGGCTCGTGACATCGCTCACGCCCGCCTGAAGGAGCGTCTGGACAATGGTGAGGACCTTCCTCAGTATTTCAAGGACCACCCGGTATTCTATGCAGGCCCTGCCAAGACTCCGGAAGGAATGCCTTGCGGTTCAATGGGACCTACCACCGCAAACCGTATGGACCCTTACGTGGACCTCTTCCAGTCACACGGCGGAAGTATGGTCATGATCGCGAAAGGCAATCGTACACAGCAGGTTACGGACGCATGCAAGAAGCATGGCGGTTTCTATCTGGGAAGTATCGGTGGTCCGGCTGCTATCCTGGCACAGGAAAGCATCAAGAAAGTAGAATGTCTGGAATATCCGGAACTGGGTATGGAAGCAATCTGGAAGATCGAAGTAGAA
>OGON01000941.1_pt1 | contig 21749 bp, 16 predicted proteins | sample 1552671 | NCBI WGS metagenome assembly OGON01 (sample SAMEA2580136, study PRJEB22360) | human gut metagenome | biome: human gut; feature: human-associated habitat; material: faeces | place: Denmark | collected 2008/2010 | reverse complement strand
ATTTGGTTCTGGTCTGTGGAGATTTTGGTGGAATCTGGCACGGTGACCCACGGGATGATGCAGGACTGGACTGGCTGGAGGACCGGCCATACACTACTGCATTTGTGCTTGGGAACCACGAAAACTATGACGCTTACAAAGACTACCCCAAAGAAGAATGGCATGGTGGACAGATCCAGAGGATACGTCCCTCCGTTCTGCACCTCATGCGAGGTCAGGTATATGAGCTCAATGGCAGGAAGTTTTTTACCATGGGCGGCGCTTCCTCCCATGATATCCAGGACGGCATCCTGGAACCGGACGATCCTGACTTCGAGGAAAAGTTCCAGCAACTCGAACAGCGCGGTGCGCTGTTTCGTGTGAACCATCGTTCCTGGTGGGCCGAGGAACTGCCTAGCGAAGCGGAATATCTGGAAGCCAGAGCAAATCTGGCGCGTGTCCACTGGAATGTGGATTACATCATCAGCCACTGCTGCCCCTCCAGCATACAGGATGTGTTCAGCGGAGGAATGTTCAAAAAAGACGCACTGACCGAGTTCTTCGACGAAGTGCGTCAGAAATGTACCTTCCAGTACTGGTTCTTCGGCCACTATCACAGCAATATGGTGATCGAGAAAAGATATGCCATGCTATATGAGCAGATCATAAGGCTGAAGTAAGACAAAGGGCTGTGCTGACGCACGGCCCTTTTTTCGCCTCTGTTTGCACACGGCTTTGTCAGTATGTCATATGGGGGTTCGGAAATGGCTTGAAAAAAGCGCAGAAAAACAAAAATACAAGTTGCGCAAAACCCTGAATCCATTGAGCCGCAAGGCTTTCCAGGGTGTATCTTTTTCGGCAACAAAAGACAAAATCCCTCTGAAATCAACGATTTCAGAGGGATTTTTCTTATTCTTTGTCTATTGCGGCGCAGGATTTGAGGGCAATTATATAACGTGATGTCTTATTGCAATTCTCGCTAAATTGTATTATAATTGATTAACGGTAGGCCTCTGCGCCGCCAAGGCAGCCGTGTGGGACTTTCCCATACGGCTTTATTAATTATAGGGGGCTCTTAAGTGATAAGAAATACATTCCCCCAAATTGGAGATATAGTCTATCTAATACATCGAGCAGCAATTATTGAGGATATCTTAGTCGGTTTTGATATTGTGAAAGTTCGCTATTTGCACAATTTTGATGAATTTTACACCGATGTTTCCGCTATTTCCTTGATGCCTAATATTGAAATAAATACTTTAGACATTAACCTTTTTGTGGAGGTCTAATTATATGGGCAAAATTCTGAACTTAATTGAAGGAAATATGAACGGAGACGCTTGGGAGGATCTCTGCGTACGCTGCTATCGAATGAAGTATCAAGAGCAACATTATGTAGCGATTCCTGCCGTCCATAAGGGCGATGCTGGGATCGAAGGATATACAAAGAGCGGCATTGTACACCAATGTTATTGCCCTGAACGTAGTTACTCGGATAACGAATTGTATGACCACCAGCGAGATAAATTATCAGCAGATATAAAAAAATTGATGGAAAATGGCTCACGTATGAAATCGCTTGGAATTCCGCCCATTCACGAGTGGCATTTCAACATACCCGAATATAAAGACTCGAGAATTCTTATGCATGCAACAACAAAACAAGCAGAAGTGCTATCCGAGAGGTCAAAAAAGCCAAGCATTTATAGCCATATAGCAGACGATTTTCAAATCATAATAAAAATCGCAGAAGATCTGGCACCTGAAATTAGCAATATCATCCGAACAACAATAACAAATAACAGGATAAATTTAGCAGTTCAGCACACTTCTTCCCCTGATTGGACAAAATGTGATTCCGCAAAAGTTGAAAACATCCGCAGAAAGATTAAAGCCGTAATGCACATTGATGATACTGCAGATCCAGCATTGAATCGGGTAATTGGCCTATATGTTGATTATTACATCAGTGGAATGGAAAATATGTCCAATCTGCGAATTGGTTTCCCTGAGATTTATGAAGACCTGTACAGGCTTGAGCAAAGTTTCAAAAACGAAGTATCCATTAGAACATTAATGAATACTGATCACTTAATGAATCAATCTGTATTTTCCACCATATTATCTGACTTCGGGGAGAAGTTGGAAAAGGACTTTTCAACAATTTTTAACCAAGCATCAATAGCAGAGGTCAAGCAGGACTTAATTGCCAGCTGGCTTGCGGACTGTTCAATGGAATTTAGGAGTATGTGATAATGGTAGATGATAGCTTAATTAAAGGAGATATTGTATTTAACGCAAAACCAGATGCTGTTCCATACAACTATCGAATAAGTTATAAAGTGTCTCAACTCTGTCTAATCATGCGGATATGTGGCTGGGGTGATTCTTGTTCTCTGATTAAATTACAGATGATCTCATACGCGCTCTTCTCATCGGAAACAATGAGCCACCTTATTAATTATGCAGAAGGTTATGGCCCTGCTCCTATTGTGCGCTTTGATCCAGCAGTCAATAAAGCATTAACATTTGCCATAGCATACGGCTTTGTTTCTCAACAGCGAAATGGAAATTATAAGCTAACTACTAAAGGCCATAATTTGGCCGAAAGAATCAAAATTGTTGGTGACTTAATGACGAGCGAATTAACCAGCTTAGGAGATCTTTCCAAAAAACTAACAGAAGGAAAAATCAAAGAATTGGCCGACTTATGGAGGACTAACAATGCTTCGAATTAATCGTCTACGGGTTGAAATTAATACCGTCAACGGAGTATACGGAATTGATACCTCTTTCTCCTCCGGTCTAAACTTCATTGCAAGTGAAGATAATACTTGCGGGAAAAGCTCCATCCTTGCTGCAATATACTATTGTTTAGGATTGGAACAAATCATAGGTGGCACTGGCGGTATTGGGAGCAAAGTGCTAACATCCGTATTTAAATCCGAAATCGAAGATAATCAAAATTCTTATAGAGTATTAGAATCTGGTGCGTATTTGGAAATCTCTAACGGATACGATACTGTAACTATCTATAGAAATATTGTTTCAGAAAGTAAAGATAACCGTTTAGTAAGCGTCTACTACAGCACTTATGATGCTATAAAGGATCAAAAAACTCAGGTATCTGACTTTTATGTCAATATTCAAAATGCGGCTACCAGCGAAAAAGGATTTCATAACTTTTTAGAAGAATTCTTACATATTTCTCTTCCCATGGTCGGAACATCGGATGGAAATGAGAGGAAGCTATACTTACAAATTATCTTTTCAGCTATGTTTATCGAACAAAAACACGGCTGGTCAGATATTCTATCTGGAATGCCCGTTTTGGGAATAAGAGAATCCAAAAAACGAGTTGTTGAATTTCTTTTGGATTTAGACACAATAAAGAACGAAAAAGAGCGGGCTCGATTAAGAAATGTCAAGATTCAAATCGAGAAAGACTGGGAAAAAAGGATCGAAGCATTTCAGTATTATGTCACAAGCCATGGCGGGGCAGTAATTAATCTGCCATTACACCCTCGAGTATTAAATGACAATGATTATGCGCGGATAGCAATTTTCTCGGATCGTAATGAACCAATAGCCGATGCGATTCAAAAACTCCAAGACCAGTATAATTCGATATGTCTTCTGAAGCCTCGAGTAATCGACAATTTTAATGAGCTAAATAGTGAACTTTCTGAAACCCTTAAGTCAATACGCAATCTTGAGAAAGATGAAGATCATATTACGACAGAGCTATCCTTTGAAAGTGACTCCATTCAACACTTAGAGAAAGATATCGCATTAATCGATGCAGACATTCGGAACAATAATGATGCGGCACGGCTCCAAAATTTTGGTTCTGATAATTCGACAGATAATTGTTCCAGTACCCCCATGTAAGGGGTGCGCTGAGTAATTTCTTATTCAATTAGTGCGGAGGTTGTTTACCGCTTCAACCGGGCTCCCAGCTGAGCTATACCCCCATGGAACCGGAACCCCTTGATTTTACTGGACTTCCGGGATATTAACTTTTTAGATGCCGCGTTGCGATTGCGGGTTGCTTTACTGGTGACTTGCTCTCCCAGCTGAGCTATACCCCCAACTTTGAATACATGGGTATATAATTGACCTTATCTATTATGAAAACCCTACATACTGACTTGTTAAATCTTGTGCGATAACATATTGCGGTTTACCCTTCGACATGATAATATATATTCTGTATAGATATTTCAATTTTCAAAGAGTGACCTTACTATATAAGGGTCTACTCGATATTTTCTTTATACAGTTGTGTGAGGCCGAAATGATAAAATATACATGCAAAAGCTGCAATATCACAACCGAATTATCTGAGTGTCCGCACTGTGGAGAGAGAACAGAAATTGTCAATTCCACGATATATTGGTGCAAGTTTTGCAATATTCCTACTTTTGATGAACATTGCCCTATTTGTGGTTCTAAGGGAAAGCGGATTGGATCAGACATTCGCCCCGTATTTCCTCAGGAGAGGCTTCTGTTAGAGATTTTACTGGACTGCCCGCTTAAATATAAAAACTCTTCTGTTTGGAATACAGCAGGAAACTATTACTACGCAGATGGTGAGAAGCTTCCCTTTACAGCCAGTCAGGCAAAAGATGTTGACGCAGACTATATTAGAGCGCAATTAAAGTTGTACGAAGTCCAAAACCAAAACACCGCATTTGAGGCAGTCATTGAGAAATTCTTGCTTGCTAACAGAAAGCGTTACGAAAATATCACCGACGAGGCGACCCGATTTATTCGCAAAATGGCCGAGAGTTACGACACTACAGAGATGTATGTCTCATTTAGCGGTGGTAAAGACAGCACAGTCGTTTCAAGCCTTGTTATGCGCGCCCTCTGCACTGAAGAGATTCTGCATATTTATGGCGACACTACGCTGGAATTTCCTGAAACCGAAGCGTATGTTACCCGGTTCCGCAAAGCTTATCCTAAGACCCCAGTCTTGACCTCTCGAAACAAGGACAAGAATTTTGAGGAACTCTGCGAGCAGCTCGGTCCTCCGAGTCGTGTGATGCGCTGGTGCTGCACTATCTTTAAGACTGGTGCCATCCAGAGAAAAATCACATCTTTATTCCGTGGGAAGAAACGAATCCTCACATTCTTCGGCATCCGCAGAAGTGAATCGGTCTCTCGAAGCAAATATGACAGAGAGTCCGATAGCCCTAAAATTGCGATTCAAAAGACCGTCTCGCCAATCATTGATTGGTTGGATTTTGATATTTGGTTGTATCTTTTGACCACGGGTATTGATTTCAATACAGCGTATCGTCTTGGATACACACGTGTTGGCTGCTGGTGCTGTCCAAATAATAGCGCTTGGTCTGGGTTTATGTCGCGGGTATATATGCCGGAGCAGTATGAGCGTTTTCGAAATCTTCTTATTGATTTTGCGAAGAAAATAGGAAAACCCGATCCGGAAGTCTATGTTGATGACGGAAACTGGAAGGCTCGTCAGGGTGGTAACGGCTTAGAGTACGCTAAAAGCTCTGTAATTACCTTTGAGCCCTGTGCCCTGCAGGAAAACACCTTGAATTTTGAACTGCAAAAGCCAATTACAGAAGAACTCTACGAGTTATTCAAGCCTTTCGGCTATATCAATTATGATCTTGGCAACGCCCGACTTGGCGAAGTGTATGTCCTGGATAAGGATGGAACCCTACTTCTGAAACTTCAAGGCAAAATTGGAAGCAAAACATTGAAAGTAAGTATTCTCAATAAAAAGGCTGGTCATTGCAAGAGCATCAAAGCCGTTGAGGATAAAGTGAAGTGTCAGATCACTAAATACCAAATGTGTATGGGTTGCCTTGGCTGCGAAAGTGCTTGTTCCAATGGCGCAATCAATATACAGACCGATCATACCGGACTTCTCTCATATAAGATTGCCGATCATAAGTGCGTTCGTTGCGGCCTCTGCATCGGGCACTACGATGGTGGATGCTATATGCGGAAAGTCATGACGATAAAACGAAGTTAAAAGTTAAAGGAAGACCTGCATGGACAAAAAAGATTACAGACTCAAGGGTCATGAATCATTTACTCTTCGAGAAGGATGGCTCACAAAAGGCTTGAACGCTGTGCATGAAAACCCCAGAGTATTTTCCGAAAACAGCGGCGCAGACGCACTTGGAGTTGGTACGAACATGGCAAAGTCCATCCGTTACTGGATGCGTACTGCTGAACTCACTAAGGAACACCCGCGTGATGGCGTTACTCTGACGGAATATGGAAATCTTATTTTCCAGAATGATCCCTATTTTGAAGACATTTTTTCTCTCTGGGTGATTCATGCAAACATCGCCAGGAATTTCAAACTCGCGACTTCCTGGAATATCTTCTTCAACAATATTGATGTGACTTCTTTTAAGAGAGAAGAACTCATCAATATGATGACGGAAAACATTATCAATATTACTGGCGATACAATGCCCCCAGAGCGTTCTATTGCAGATGATTGCGCTGCAATTTTGCAAATGTACACCGAAAATGGGGATGTACCCTCCGATCCGGAAGAAAAGAGAATCAGTCCTTTTGCAGCGCTGGGATTTTTAAGTAAGGTGGATTCCAATACCTTTGAGAAGAAACATCCTGCCAGGGACTTGATTGACCCCTCCCTGATCCTATATGTAATCGCCGATAAAATTCGCGAAGAAAATGTCCTGTCTATTGACGACATTGTTTCCGGAAATAATATGCCAGGCAAGGTCTTTTACCTTAACCGAGTATCCATTAACGAATATCTTGACCAGCTCCAAAATAAAGGGTACATCCGCGTAAATCGCACGGCTGGTTTGGATGTCATTTACCCTGCATACATGCCTACGACTTATGCAATCCTTGAAGAACACTATGAAAGAAGCCATAACGCATGAAATTACTCGAACTCATCAAAATTGATAATCGCTTTGAGAAATCTGTGAACCTTACTCTTGATCTGTATGTCCAAGATAAGATTGACGGATACATTCCCACACGATCCTCTGTCAACATTCTTGATTCATATATTAACGAAGTTCGTAGCTTCAGCGGTAATCGAGCTACGGTTTTAATTGGCCCCTACGGCAAGGGAAAAAGCCATCTGCTGCTGGTTTTACTGTCCATTTTGTCTCAGACCTGCCAAATGTCTGCAATCAAAAAGTTGGTTCAGCGCATCTCCGCAGTTAATCCTGATGCTGCTTCCCACATCAGTGATGTTATGGAAAATCAGGGACAGTTCTTACCCGTTCTTATCAACGCCAGCGGCAACAACTCTCTGAACCAGGCTTTCATGCGTGGCTTGACCTCTGCGCTGGTTCGTGATGGCTTAGATGACGTGATTCCTGATAATTACTACACCGAGTCAGTCAAGATGCTCCTGAACTGGCAGCAGAACTTTCCAGATACATATAAATTGTTCCAGAGGAAACTGAATAAAGAAACAATCGATTCTTTTATCAAGAAACTGGAGTCTTACGATGAAAAGGCACTGGAATTTTTCCGTGCTGTTTATCCGGAATTGACTTCTGGCGGCATGTTCAATCCTCTAATCGACAATGAAGTTATTTCCGTCTATCAATCTGTAAACCGAATCCTGCGTGAAAAGCATGGTTATGCAGGCATCTATATCATTTTTGATGAATTTAGCAAGTATATTGAGGGGCATGCGGTCGAAGGCTTTGCTGATGATATGAAGATCCTGCAGGATATGTGTGAGCTGTGTAACGCCTCTAAAGATGAGCAACTGCATCTCACTTGTGTCGCACATAAGAGCATTAAAACCTATGGTGCTGCTCTGTCTGCTGAGATTTTGAATTCTTTCAAGGGCGTGGAAGGACGCCTGAAAGAGGTATATTTTGTTGTTTCCTCTCAAAATAACTACGAGTTAATTTCTGATGCCATTTCAAAGACTCCTGCATTCGATAGCTGGGCCAAGGGAAACCAGCTTTACGCAGATCTCATTGAAAAGTCCTATGCACTGAAAGCTTTTAGTTCATTGTTTACTCCGGGAGACTACAATGAAATTGTGGGTAAGGGATGTTTTCCCTTGACTCCTGTTGCTGCAATGTTGCTACTGAACCTAAGCGAGAAGATTGCCCAAAATGAACGCACAATCTTCACCTATATCGCAAGTAAGGACGCTAACGGCCTTGCCCGGCATGTTGAAAAGAGTAAAAACGATAAATTTGTCGGTGTTGATAGCGTTTATGACTACTTTGTTCCTCTATTTAAGGAGGAGGTTCAGGTAGGTATTCACCATGAATGGCTGAAGGCTGACTATGCACTCTCTCAGATTAAAACTGCTGTGGAAGCGGCTGTTATCAAGAGCATTGCGGTTATCCGAATGATCAATAATGCCGATGAAATCACAGCATCTGAAAAGTTTATTACGCTTGCAACAGGCCTGAACAAAGCCGATATTCAGATTGCTCTGGCACATCTGAGTGACAGAAAACTGATTGAATTCAAAGCCCGTACTGGCGCATATGAATTTAAAAATAATGTTGGTGTGGATATTGAACAGGCTATTGCTGACTGCATGAAAAAACGCTTTTCTAAAGCGGATCCCTGCAGCGTCCTGGCTAATGTCGTAAAAGAAAGGTACATTCTCCCTAAGAAGCATAACCAAACCTTCTGTATGACCCGCTACTTCAACTTTGCATATATGACCTATGCACAGTACATGAATTTGAAGGATTTGTCTTATCTAACCTGGCCAAATCGCCCTGATGGCGTTATAGTGATGATGATGCCTTCTGAGGAGATTGATCGTGCCGCAGTCGAGGCACATACTAAAGAGATTTCTGATCCTTGCCTTATCACCTGTCTACCAAACGTCTCGGTTACCTGTGACGAAATAGCTAAGTATTATCTGGCCGTCAGCAGCCTCCACAATAATAGCACTTTTATTGAAGACAATTTGGTCATCAAAAAAGAACTTGAAAAACTCGCAGAGGAAACCATTATAGCTCTGAACGAATGGGTAAAGAATACCTACTATCCTCTTCAAAACATCTACAGTATGGATGGGCCAATCGCTATTGGCCCTAAGGGATTGAATCGTCTTGTCAGTGATATTTGTGACACAGCCTATCATTTTACTCCCAGAATCAACCATGAACTGATCAACCGCCATGAAGTAACTGCTCAAGTTGCAAAAGCAAGAAATACAATTCTTGATGAGTTGCTGAATGGAAAGGATGTTTCCAAGTATGATAATGGTACGAGCGCGGAATCCACGATTTTCCGTGCAGTCATGATTCATACCCAAAGTGACGAAAACATGCGGAGAGTTCGGGCGGAATTGGAGCAGTTCTTTGCCAGTTGCGTAAATCAAAAAAAGTCCTTTGACATCATTATTACCAGACTGACTCGCGCTCCTTATGGCATGAGACTGGGTGTTCTGCCGTTCTATATTCTTGACAGCTTGCTACGGCTTGAGAACATGCCTATTATCTATCTCAACAAAAAGGAAGTAGTTCTGGATCTGGAAACAGTCAACAACATCGTCAAGCATCCCAAGGACTATTCGCTCTATGTTGAATTGGAAACTGTGCAAAAAGCTGAATATGTCCATGCTTTGGAGACGCTCTTTTCAGATTACAGTGAATACTGCAGAGAAGTAGATAAGAAGAATCGACTGGCCAAGATCTCCTGCATGATGCAGTCATGGTATCGTTCTTTGCCACAAACTTCCAAGACTTTTGAGGATCCAGACCGCGATGACCAGGATATCAAAAGTATTATTGCCTTTCGCAAACTCTTTACAGATATCTACCTTAATCCGCGTGAGATTATTTTCGAACGCCTGCCCAAAATCTTCAAATCCACAGCTACTACAGATACGATTGCGGCAGTGCAAGTGGTGAAAAACGAGATTGATTCCCATATTCATTTTGTCCGTGCAACTGCTATCAAAATTATCCGCGATACTTTTGGTTTTGCCGAAGAAACTAATCTCCAGCAAAGCCTGCTCACCTGGTATGATAACTTACCAGAGGTTGCGAAAAATAGCATTTTTTCGGCAAGAGTCAGCAGCCTGATCGAATATATTCAGGCAGTTGATACTGGCGATACAGATGATATCGCCAGTAAAATTGTCAGAAAGACAACTGGTATGTTCATCGAAGACTGGAAATCTGGTTTTGAAAGCAAGTTTAAGGATGAACTTAAGGAAGCGGTTGACGAAGTCCTTTCCAAGAAGGAGAATGCCGTAGACACTTCCCAAAAAATCTTGCTCATGTCTGATGACGGCACCTCAGTGGAGCGATTCTATGACTTTGATGCTGAGAATCTTTCCGCCACTGCAACTTTCTTTAGGAATGCTCTTGAGGATGTGATGGAAGAGTATGATGGTATTCTTGAAAACAACGAAAAGATTGGCGTATTGATGGATGCTATCAAGAAACTAATGACTTAAGGAGTCCCAACATGATTTACTTGGACAACGCAGCAACCACTTTTCCAAAGCCAGAAAGGGTTTACACTGCACTTGAAACAGCAAATAGGGAGTTGTCATTTAACGCTGGTCGCGGCTCATATAAAGCTGCCCGAGCCGCTTCTGCAATCATCGATGATACAAAGAACCGCCTTCTTTCTCTTTTTCATGCGACTGGGTATGCGGATATAGTTTTCACCCCCTCTGTGACCCATGCGTTGAATCAGGTTCTCAATGGACTTGATTTAACCGGAAATTCCGTTATCTATGTTTCCCCCTATGAGCACAACGCAGTTGCCCGCACAGTCTATCAGTTATCGGTAAATTCTGGGGCAAGTGTTAAAATGCTTCCTCTGACTAAGGATCTGCAAATTGATTTGGAGAAGGCAAAGTACCAGTTTAGCATTAATTCGCCTTCTGTCGTAATTCTGAATGCACTCAGCAACGTCACAGGATACATTCTGCCTGTGGCAGAGATATTTTTGATGGCGAAAGAGTACGGAGCAATTACCGTTCTCGATGCAGCCCAGGCAGCTGGATTGATTGATCTGGATATGCCAGCTTTAAATGCTGATGTTCTCTGTTTTGCTGGACATAAGACTTTGATGGGACCTTTCGGTATTGGAGGCTTCCTAATTAAGCACGGCATCACTTTGAAAAAGGTGTTGACCGGTGGAACTGGAAGTGCATCTTTGACTCTGGATATGCCCGAGGAGGCTCCTGGACGCTATGAAGCTTCCAGCACAAATGTTGTGGCAATAGCAGGTTTGAACGCTTCCTTAAAGGGCCTTGACATTAATGAACACAGAAAAACCCTTCGTGAATTGACGGAGTATTTGCTTGAGGCGCTGAATGGTATTCCGTCCGTCAACCTTATGGGCACATTTGATACTGACAAGACCCTTGGAATCGTTTCTTTTGTAGTAGAAGGGTATCAGTCTGACGAAGTCGGCATCATCTTGGATGATGAATACGACATTGCCGTCCGCACCGGATACCACTGTGCTCCATATATCCATGATTATCTTGGCGACAAGCCGTATCATGGCACGATTAGAATTGGCATCGGACAATTCAATACAAAAGAAGACATCGATGCACTGATAAGTGCAATCAAGAGTCTCTAAGTGCACGCAAGGGGGTAAATTATGAGTTTTCGGGATCTGGACATAAAAATCAGATATCGCTCCAATGAGCACGATTTTCCCCGGGACTTTTTTATCCCCGTACTTAAGGAGACAGTTGTGTACAAGCGTTCTGTCGGATATTTTTCTACATCCTCTCTAATCGATCTGAGTACCGGACTGTTTGCTATGGCTGAGCATGGAGGAAAAGTCCAGCTCATCTGCTCTCCCAAATTGAGTTCGGAGGATATCCAAGCCATTGATCTTGGTTACAAAACTCGTGAAGAAGTTATCATCGGAGCCTTGGAGGTTAGCTTGACTTCACCACTGAATTTTTTTGAAGAGGAAAGGCTAAACCTAATCGCTAATATGGTTGCTTCCGGAATGCTTGAGATGCGGTTGGCGTTCATGAGCACTGATACCGGAATTAATATTTACCACGAAAAAATAGCTATTTATATTGATTCCGACGGAAATCGAATCAGTTTTACAGGCTCTATGAACGAATCGAGCAACGGATTTGATGAGAACTTTGAGTCCATCTATACTTTTTGTTCTTGGAAGGATCAAAGTCAAATCGATGCTGTTGCTGAAGCTGAGCGGGACTTTGACAACAACTGGATCGATAATACGAAGAAGCTTAAAGTTGTCCCATTCCCTGATATCATCATTGATAAGCTACTCAATTTCCGCAAATCAACTGTGGACTATACAACGGATGAGCGGGAATACGGCTATAGATCCTACATCAAGAAAAACGCCAAATTTCACATGCCTGATTATGTGAAGATGCGCGGCTATCAGGATACTGCGAATGACCAATGGTTCAAGCAGCACTGCAAGGGTATCTACTCCATGTGTACTGGTGCCGGCAAGACCTTCACTGCACTTGCAGCTATGGTTCGACTGGCTGAACAACTAAATGATAAGTTGGCGGTTTTTATTGTCTGTCCGTACATTCACCTTGTGAGCCAGTGGGAAGAGGATGTGATCGAATGGGCTCCCATACCAATTATTGCACATTCAAAATCTACCACTCCACGCTGGGAAGATCGTCTGAAACAAGCGTGTAGACGCTTCAGAAAAGAAGGGGCACCCTTTGTTTGTATCACAACAAATGATACTTTCTCAGGCCCGAAAGTTCAGCCCTATGTAACCAAATTCACCGAGGATGATAATATCTTATTCATAGTGGATGAAGCCCACAACTTTGGCTCAGAGACTCTGTCGAGTATTATGCCTGAACAGTTCAAGTATCGCATCGCACTGTCCGCCACGATTGAGCGTCATATGGATAGGGCTGGTACAGCGCGGCTATTCCGCTTCTTCGGGGATGAGGTGATCAACTATGGTCTGGAAGACGCAATTCGGGACAAAGCCCTTGTCCCATATGACTACTTCCCTATCCCTGTTTATCTCCAGAATGATGAACTCAACACTTATCAGCAACTGACCAGAGAGCTCAAGAAGTATTTAATTCAGAAGAACGGTAAGCTGCGGGTTTCTGAGGCTGGAAAATTCATCGTTTACCAGCGAACAAGATTGTTGGCAGGTGCCAGGGGTAAAGTTGCGCTCCTAATGGAACTGATGGGTGACTACCGGGATAAAAAGAACATCCTTGTATATTGCGGCGCTACGATGGCGGAAGATGAAGACTCCGGTGAAGAATCTCGCCAAATTGATCTTGTTACCCAAAAATTGAGATCTGAATACGGTATGTCTGTCCAACGCTTTACTGCCGAAGAGGATTTAAAGGAACGGCAGAATATCAAGGAATATTTCCAAGATGGCTTATATCAAGTCATCACAGCAATCAAATGCTTGGACGAGGGTGTCAATATCCCCGGCATCCAGACAGCGTTCATTCTCTCAAGTTCCCGAAATCCAAAAGAGTTTATCCAGCGCAGAGGCAGGCTTTTGCGCCGGAGCGAAGGCAAAAATAAGGCTGTCATTTATGATTTTGTAACATTGCCCCGTGATTTAGATGACGTCCTTCCTACAAACTATAATGAGGACAAGAGCATTATTCTGGGTGAGCTTGCACGAATCAATGAGTTTGGAAAACTTGCGTCGAACCGTGAAAAAGCAGAGGAGTTAATGACTCACATTATGGATTCTTATGGAGTTTATATTGACATAGAGGAAGAAACAAAGAAGGCGGAGGATTACTATGGTGACGAATGATTCTAAAATCAATAACGCTCGTGTTATGACTATGTTTATGGCAATCAGAAATTTTGAATTGAAGAATGTTCGCACTCTACAGTATGACAGTAAGGACATGGTGAAGAGAATTACGAACTATATCGTCAAACAGGCCGATAATGCTGCTTCGGATTCAAAGGAGGCAGATGTCGAATGAAATTTGAAAGTATTAAACTACATAATTTTATGCGCTACAAGGGCGAAACCGAGATTCGTTTTTCTTGTAATAACACCAAAAATGTAACTGTCGTTTTGGGCGATAATGCTTTTGGAAAAACAACCCTTGCGCAGGCGTTTCGTTGGGGGCTATTTGAGGAACTCAATACTACCAACTACACAAAAAAGAAGGATATCGTCCTTCTGAACAATGAAATTATTGCAACAATGTCCCCAGAAAGTCGGCAAACTGTTTCTGTTGAAATTGTGATCCGCGATGGGAATACCCAGTGGAAATTTACCAGAACTGCATATTTCAAACTGAAGCCTTCTGGAGACCGCAATTTAGCGATTGCCCAGGACGGCGAGTCCAAGCTGACCATGATTATTATTCAGGATGGTATTCCTGGTAAAGTTATCAATAACAATGGTGCAAACGCCGGTGCCGATGAAAAGAAGTATAAGCAGGGGTGCGTCCAAGAGACAATTGAAAATATGCTTCCCCGTAGCTTGTCCAGTTACTTCTTCTTCGACGGTGAGCGTTGGGGCGATGCAAAGGCCGCTAAGAGTGAAGTGAAGGGGTCCATCAATACCATTCTCGGTGTTACTGGCCTCATTGAAATGATGAAGCATATCAAAGATGGTCAAGGAAAAACTGTACTAAAGACTCTCCGCGAACGCATTAAGGGTTCCGGCGACGAGTATGACCGTCTGCAGGCAGAAATTAAGGCGTTAGATGATTCCATTGACCAATATGAGCGCCTAATCAAGGATGAAGAGGACGCTCTTGAAACTTCTCAGCGTGAGCGCGACAAACTGGCTAAAGATTTGAACGATAATCGCCAAGTTGAAGAAGATCAAAAAAAGTTTTCCATATTGGAAAAAGACATTTCCAATATGGAAGAAGATCGCGAGAATTACTATGCCGATGTTGTTAAATTGTTTAGTAGTTCTGCTCGATTCTTCGCCGGCGAAATGTTACCTCAGGTGGATGCACTTCTTTCTAAGGTTGATCTTGAGGGAAAAGATATTCCTGGTGTTACTGTTGATACTGTTGATTATCTGATTCATCTCGGAAAATGTCTCTGTGGCAGGGATTTGAGCGAAGATTCTGAGGCGTATAAAAACCTCTTGCAACTTCGCAAGGTCATTCCTCCCGAAATGATTGGCGGCGCTGCAGGAAAGTTTCGCGATTTGCTCTGCGATTGGAAATATAATGCGCAGTCATTGATTTCCGATGTTGAGGATAAGGCAGAAGATTTCGACTCTATTCAAGATCGAATCTATGAAAAGGCCGATGAGAAGGATGCTTTGGAAAAGAAGATGGATCGGAAGGCCAATATCGCTGCTCTCCGGAGAAACTATAACATATGGGTTAAATTGTGCCGCGACCATGAGCAAAAGCGAAATGAGCATATAGCTCATCTTGAATATGCAAAAGAAAACCGTGATAGTAAGAATCAGCAGCTTGATGTTCTATCCCGTCAAAATGAGGCAAACGAGTCTGTCAACCGAGCCATTGCTTATGCAGAGGCAGTCTACGCTATGGCCGATCGTCAACTAAAAAAGAAACAGAGTGGCGTGTTTGAGCAGTTGAATGAAATCATTGCTGAGAACTTCGATAAAATGTTCAACGACGGTGAAAAATATGCCAAACTGGAAGATGACTACCGTATCCATGTGTATTACCACAGCGTAGGTGGCTCCATGGACTATGAGGAACAGAACCTTTCGAACGGTGAGGCGACCGCTATCAACTTTGTTTACATCGTCTCTGTGCTTGAGTTGGCACGGCGTAAGGCTGCGGAGGAAGCCGACGAAGGTGAGATGGACAGTGGCATCATCAACCTGCCTCTGGTTTTGGATGGCCCGTTCTCCACTCTGAGCAATGAAAACACCAGTTTGGTTGCGAAAAAACTTCCGGAATTTGCGGAGCAGGTTATCATTTTTATGCTGGATAAAGACTGGGCCTCTTCTGGCCTTGAAGAATTTGTCTTGCCTGAGTATTGCTATCGTGTGAAGAAGGAAGAGAAAGCTAATAGCTCTACTATCGAGAGAGGAGGGTTCGAATAATGGCAGCAAAAAAAGAAACGCCCCATACCTTTGAGTATTTTAAGACCAGCGAAGTCTTTATCAATGGCCGTTTTAAGGAATATGTCGATAAGATGTGGGTTCAAAACAAAGTCCAGGAATCCATGGTAAAACGCTTAGTCGATCTTTATGCAATTGCGGCTGTTATTGGTCTCCGAATTAAGCGGCGTCTGCCCGACGATCGAGCAGGAGATGACAAGCGGCGTACAATCCAGATGATGCAACTGACCGATACATATCAAACATTAGCGCCGATTATGAAGCTGGTGTTGATGCTTGATGAAAGCCGTGGCCTCAACGAAGAGGAACGCATTCGTAGCGCATTTCGGATCCCTGAGACCAAGGAAGAGCATGACGCAGGTATGGAGCTCTTTAACAGCTATGCCCGAGGTGGCATCGAGTATATGTATGAGATGCTGGTTGTGCGCCCTGGAACCCCTGATGATGAATATGGTGACCAGCGGATCAATAACATTCTTGCACTGCTGAAAGATCCAATGGAATGTTCAGGAATTGGATAATGAGAGACAAGAACCATGTGGAATGAAGTAAGGGAATATATCACGACTACAGTCAAATAGAGATATCTTCTATTTGATTAACAGTACCCTATTCTCTTATCCATTGTGTCTCAAACTTTGAATGGCACAGCGACTTCCTCAAAAGGGACAAAAGGGCCGCACCTGCTCGTATGAACAGGTGCGGCCCTCTAATTTGACGGAAATTTAATTCAGTCTGAAGTAACAGGTATTTTTCCCTTTTCCTTCTTTTTTCAGTTCACCAACTGCGACTAACTTCCGCAAGGCACCCTCAATGGAACTGTCGCTGAGCGTCGGACAAAGCTCGCGGATGTCCTGCTTATTGAATCGCCCGATTCTATTCTTGCTTGCTCTGCGCACCATTTCCAGTGCGGGCAGCTTAGTTTCTACAAGCGCTACACGATCCTCAAAGTCCTTATAGGCCGCAAGAATCGTCCCGAGCAGATACTTGATGAATGGAACTACATCCTCAGTTCCTTCATGCCAGCCGGTTTGCGCCTGTGCAAGCGCGTCATAGTACAGATCCTTGTTTTTGGCGATTTTAGCTTCAAGGGCGATATACTTTCCAACATAAAATCCGTTCCGATACAGAAGCAGCGTTGTGAGCAATCGGCTCATTCTTCCGTTTCCGTCATTAAATGGGTGGATGCACAGAAAATCATGGATGAAAACCGGGATTGCAATCAACGGCTCCAGTTCCATATTCCCGATTACGCGGTTGTATTCCTCACAGATTCTGTCCAGCGCTTCCGACGTTTCATAAGGAGCAAGCGGCATGAACAGCGTTTCCACATGACCGTCCGGATAGGTAGCAGTGATATAATTCTGCACGCTTTTGGTGCGGCCCGCAAGCGGGTTATTCATGTGGCTGTACAGGATTTTATGAAGCTGCAGGATATAGTTCTGCGTAATTGAAATCGCGTCAAAGCTCTCGTGGATGATACTCAGCACATCGCGGTATCCGGCGATTTCCTGCTCGTCACGGTTTCTCGGCGTGGTTTTCTCCTCGACGAGCTGCCGGATTCGGGCACTCGTGGTGACGATGCCCTCGATGGCATTCGATGCCTCGGTGCTCTGTATCTTGGCAATTTCCACGAGTTTTTCGAGTTCCTCCGGGCGCTGCTTCAAATACAGTTCCTGCTTGCCGGCTTCCTTGTATATGGCCGCAATCAGGCCAAGAACATCCGAGTCCCACTTCTGCTCCTTGATTGCGGAGTAATTGAAGGTTCTCATTCCCTCACCTCTCTTCGTTTTCCCTTAAATGATAACATAAAATAAGGGAATAGTCAATGGGGCTGTGCCTTAAATCCCTTACTATTATGCCTGTATTAAGGGATTTATACTCAGGGAGCAAGAAAAGTACCTCTGCCTATCTTCCCGCCTATTCTTTGTCTATAGCGGCTCAACCTTTGAGCTGCCACTCCCGCAGAAACCTCTTGCATAACACCCTGCTCAGAGTTACAATACAGACCACACAGCAACGAGAAACGCTTCCCGTCCGGCACCGGTGAACTTTCACCGGAAACCGGGCGGGAAGCGTTTTTGACCACATAGATTACCACAGACGGCGCTGGAACACCCGGAAACAGTGGAGATAAGAGCGTCAAAGAGTAAGTAAAACAAATAGGAAATGGCTAAAAACCGCTATAAACAAGCGAAAAAAGTGTTCTCAATAAGTTTGGGAGCAGGAGGCCCGGGGTTCGAGTCCCCGCACTCCGACCAAAAACTTTGAAAAGCCGCCTTTTTAGGCGGTTTTCTGCGTTAAAAGTTCAGTTTTTTTATTTTGCGTTGACCGCATAAGTTGCTGAAAAATATGGGGCAAAGTGCGAAAACAGTAATGTGGCGGCAAGTTCAATTTGCCGCCGTTTTCTCATTTGACCCACAACCTGACCCACACAGGCAAAACTGAGACAACCACACGGAATTTGGGAGCAAAAAACGCCTTAAGATGTTCAGATTGAAAATGCAGTCGAAATAGGGTATTATTGGATAATGGTAGGCTTTGTGCCTATAAAGCCTACCGTACGGTGTTCCCGTGCGGCTTTTTGTATTTCGCATTCCACATGCAAAACGGAGAGATGCTTTAAAGCAGTATCTCCGGTGATGAAACGGCCCCGTGCGTCCTTGGGTATCTGTTCGGCGGCAGCTGACAGCGGACCGCTTTAAGATGAATATCGTCAACTGTGCCCTGCTTGGCGCATTTGTTCTGCCCATGCCAGAATGGCCGGACGTGGAACGGCTGACGGACTTTTACGAATACCCGGGCGGCAGCGGCTATGAAGGGCGGTTTACCCGGTGCGGTATCTGCACACTGATGCAGGAACTGGGATCGTACGACCTGACGCTGGCTCTGTGTCATCCGGACTATACCATGAGTGAGACCGGCGGCGCGACAAGCTTTGTGCGGACGTATACCCTGGCCTCCGGCGGACCGTACTGTGACTGCGGCTATAAAAAATGCGTGAAAAAAGTGCCCCTAGGCTTTCTTGGTGTCCTTGCTGCCCAGGACCTTAATGCCGGTGGTGCCGAACAGCACACCGGCGGCAAACATGGCAAATCTCTTCATGGCAGATCGCTCCTCTATATTTCGCAGCAGTTAGATGCGGCTAACCGCTGCCTGTAAGATAGTACAGCACAGGAAAAAAGTAATACTTTTTCCGAAATAAAATTGCCAAAAATACTGTGGAATGCAGCGTGCTTTGCAGGGAAAACGGCAAGGGCGCCCCGCATAGCCGCAAAGCCCACAGGCCGTCGGAGGCGTCAATGACACCTCCGACGGCCTGAAGCAAAGGCAGCGAGATAAAGGAAGGAAGTTTTTTATAAGGAAGGTTTGGTGGGTGGGAGTAGCGCCCGTGAAAAAGTTTCTTGCCCGCTGCCCGGGGAAAAGGCAAGGTCATGCCCGCGCCGGTGCGTCACGGCGTATGGCCAGCAGCACCGCCGCCGACAGCGGCAGGCAGGCCGTCAGGCCCCACAGGGGGATGCCGTAGCCTACCTGCTCGATGAGCCGCCCCAGCACCGTGGGTGCGATCAGTGCTGACAGAGATACGCCCAGCACGATGATGGATGAGGCCGAAGCCGTCCGAGTGGGGAACGTCTCGCAGCAAAGGATCACCAGGGCCGGGACCTCCGCGCCCTGCAGCAGGCCCAGCAGCACCAAAAGCACCCGCTGGACGGCCAAAGACGGCGTCAGCAGCAAAACCGCAAACACGCCGGCCGATAAAAAGCAGGTGAGCAGATAGAAAGTCCGCACCGGCATACGCTTATACACCAGCGGTGAGAGCATACGGACCACCAGTGCGCCCAGGAAAAACAGGGTGAGCATGGCGTTGGCCGCGCCGCCTGCCATGTGGTGCACGGTCTTGTAGTAGTTGGGCAGCCAGACGGCGATGCCGTTCTGGAAGCACAGATACAGGAAACAGCACAGCAGATAGAGCCATGCGCGCTTGTCACGAAAGATCTCCGCCGGGTTGGCCACGGACCTGTCCCGCAGGGCCGTCATATCGGCGTAGGGCGTGTGGGGCGTGGCGCGGCGGGACACCGCCCAGAATACCGCGCCCAACACCAGCGCCGCCGCGCCCAGCACCAGATACGGTACGGCAAAGGTGGCGGGGCTGCCCCTGTCGGGAAGCCATGTCACCAGCAGGGGCGCCAGCATGGCGCCCAGACCGTAGAAGCCGTGAACGATGGGCAGCAGCGTGCTCTTCTTCTCGGGAAACACGTCGGCGATGACGCCGTTCATCAGCAGGTCGATCGTGATATAGCCCACACCGCCGATCAGCGCAAACACCAGCAGCAGCCCGTAGCTGTCATTGCCGTACAGGGGCATGGTGCCGATGGTCACACCGGCCACGCCCACCAGCACCGCGCCGGCCAGCAGGCCGTACAGCTTGTGGAGCCGTTCGCCGAACAGGCCCAGCAGCACCGTCATCACGATGCCGCCCAGGGACTGAATGGTCATCACGAAGCCCTGGCGGCTTTCGGTGATGCCGAAAAAGGCCATCATGGACTCGGCGTTGGCGCCAAAGGCGTTGAAATAGACGCCGTACAGCAGAAACAGAGCGAAGCACAGGACCGCCAGCAGCGGCAGGATACGCTTTGCGCCGCTCATGCCCGGCTCCTCATGGCGGCCAGGGCATGGAAGGTCTCCCGCAGGGCGGGATACTGCCGCAGATAGAGCCGGTAGTAGGGCTCATAGGCGCGGCTGCGTTCCGCGTCGGGGTACAGAACGGTATCCGGCTTGACGATGGCATCGCAGGCGCTCTCCACGGAGGGATACACACCGGTGCCAACACCGGCCAGAATAGCCACGCCCAGCGCCGGGCCCTCCAGCGCCGCCTTGGCCTGCTCAAGCGTCTGTACCAGCGCGGCTGTCGTGTGCCGAGTGACTACTCGGTAGTGAGCTACGACAACAGCGCCGCCGATGCCTTGTTCGAGCCGGCTTTGACCTCGATCGAGCAGGACGTGACCATGCTTTCCGAGCACGCTATCAACATGATGCTTCGCAGGATCGAAAAGCCGACGGCACGCCCCATCGAGCGTGTGCTCGAACCGCGTCTTGTGGTGCAGGGCAGCGTTTCCCCGCGCTAGCGGCGACGGGGCGCCCGCGTCTTCCTGGTGCATGCTGTAAAAGCAAAAATGGCTTTGCCCGAATGCTTCATATGAAGGCGTTGTGGAGGGCTGGGGGCAGTAATCTTTTAGATTGCCAAAACTGCGAACGAGCCCATCACGCTGCATAAATAACCAAATAATGTCCCTCAATATGCATAAGTCTTTACAGGGCTAAAACGTTTTTTCATAACGATAAAACGTTTTACCGCCTATACTCTCAATTCGGATACAGGTGCTTGTTGTACCTGATGCCGTGCCAATAAGCGTCGGTTCCCCCATACGCCCCACCTGTCCCTAAGGGGGTGTGTTTTCAGACGCTTTTTAAGCCTTGGCGCCCCGTAGGAGAGAGCGGTGCGCGCCAGGGAGGCCAGCATCAAAGCGCTTGAGATCTGACGCATGCGGTCCCTTGCATGCGCCGATGCGTGCGAGATGCGCTCCCGCGGCGATTGCCCTGCCCGGCAGGCCGCGGGAACGCAGCGCATCGTTTATCGGGAGTTACACGCCGGCGCCCACCGGCGAGAATACAGGAGGCAATACATGACTCAGCCCGTTATCGGAACGCCGTGGAAAAAGCTCGATGCGCCCGTTTCCAGCGAGGAG
>OGON01000923.1_pt1 | contig 21928 bp, 17 predicted proteins | sample 1552671 | NCBI WGS metagenome assembly OGON01 (sample SAMEA2580136, study PRJEB22360) | human gut metagenome | biome: human gut; feature: human-associated habitat; material: faeces | place: Denmark | collected 2008/2010 | reverse complement strand
TACACTTTGTTATATTTTATGCTGGATAATATTGTGCAGCAAGAATGGAAAGAAAAACGTTTTATTGTATTACTTTCGTAACGCCAATGAAAAGTTGTTTGTATTATGGCATTATTGATGAGGTTTTTATTGATGAAAATGTATGATTTTGATACAATGAATAAAAGGAGGAAAATGAATTTATAGATGACAAATGATAAATGAAAGCTAGAAAGGAAATTTCTAATTTTTAATATAAATAAACCAAAGACATTTTCAAAATACAAAAGCATACAATACTGAATGGAGAAAGAAAGGGAGCCAAATGGCGAACACAAAACATGAAGATGCGATTTTGAAAATGGGGTTTGACTATTTTCGTGACACGATTTTAAAGATATTGGGGATACACCATGACTTTGTAGAGAGCGGCATTACGGAACTTGTGGAATTGACGATACATTCTTTGTATATGGATTTTACTTTTTTGACAAAGGATGATTTTTATATTCATATAGAGTTCCAGACGACGGATTCCGGGAAGAAAGACCTTCGCAGATTCCATGCGTATGAGAGTGTATTATCCCACAAAACAGGGAAAAATGTCATTACATATGTGATTTATTCCGGTGGGATAGAGCATGCAGTTACAGAAATGAAGTGCGGGACGTATACCTATCGTGTCATACCAATATTTCTGACAGCGAAAGATGCAGACAGTGTTTTGAAACGTCTTAGGGAAAAGAAACAAAGGGGCGAGATATTTACAGAAGAAGATTTTGCACAGCTGGCAATTACACCCTTAATGAGCAGCGAGATAAAACGAAAAGATGTTATTCTGGAATCAATAAAGTTAAGTAAAACAGAAAAAAGCATTACAGCAGAAAAGACGATGGCAATGCTTTATACACTGGCAGATAAATTCCTAACAGGCAATGATTTGGAAGAAGTAAAGGAGGCAGTGGCAATGACGAGAATCGGACAGATGATATTTGATGATGGTGTTGTTCGTGGCAGAGAAGAAGAAAGAAGATTGATGTCTGCACTTATTTCAAAACTTTTGCAGGCAAAACGTTTGGATGACCTTCAGCGTGCGGCAGAAGATGAAGAATACAGAGAGCGTCTGATGAAGGAATTTAATATTTCTTAAGAGGTATAATTATACGAAAGATAAGCAAATACAGCGAAAAATAAGAATGGGTTTCGGAAGAGGCAGTTTAACACAGATGCCTCTTTTGAAACCCATTTTGCTTATGTGCGGCATTTTTAATCCTCTTCAATGACCTGTATTTCCAGGTAATCAAAGTCAATACTGTCAATGAAATTATCCTGTGTGAATCTGGTTTTGCTGTGACGTTTGAAGTCACGAATATTTATATCAAGCCAGATGGGTTCGGAAAGGTCAAAGGTCTGGCAAATTTCTGTAACAGCCTGAAATATTTTGGTTGTTCGGGATTCTTCGGAATCGTTGCAGACGACCAGATCATTGGTCATACGATTGTGAAGAAATGTTTTTCCCCATAAACGGAACATAAATACGCACCTCCTGTATGAACATCATAACGATAACCTGTGTGGATGTCAATTGAAAACTGTAATTTCACACCGCCAGTTTTTGGATTGCTGTGGATTTTCGCGGCTGTTTATGGTATGATTATCATCGGGAAATTTCGACATTTCACAAAGGAGTACGAAATGGAAAGATATATATATATAAATTACGCATATGAAGATTATGAGTATGTGCAGAAAATTATTGAAGATATTGAGAAGACAGGTGTGAAAGTTTATCACGGCAACGGAAGCGAGGAAAGGGTGGCAGGCAGTTTGTGTGTCCTTCATTTCTGGACACCGGCGGCACACACTTCCAAGAGTTATCGGAAAATTATGAATTACACGCTGAAGCATGAACTGGATACGATGCTTTTCCATCTGGATGGGGCACCTCAGAGGTGGATGTTCAGCTGGATGTGCTGCATGCATTGTTTAAGTACAAGTACCAGATGCTGAGCCGGAAAGCAGCAGATGCAGAAACAAAGGCGGCGGTAATTAAGAATGAATCAAAGAATACAGAAACTATAACAACAGCAGCAAAGGGAGAAAATACAGCGGTTGTTGAAATAAAAACTGTTGAATCCAAGCCGGAAGTTGTAGAGGCCAAATCTGTAGATGAACTGAAAAAAGCAATGGCTTCTTCGGAACCGAAAGTTATTAAATTCAATGCAGATTCGGCGACAGAATCAAAGGCTGCAGAAAAAGAACCGGAAATAGTAAACGAAAAGATTGCCGAAGAACAGCCAGATCAGTCTCAGCAGAGTGAACCGGCTAAAGCAGTCGAAGAATTGACCACAAGAGATGCTTTATTTGCTGAGGGTATGCGGATCCTTGAGAATGGCACCACAAGAGAAGACGGCGTTAAAGCATTTAAGTGCCTGAGACAGGCGGCCAGCCAGGGGCATACGGAAGCCCAGTATCAATTGAGTGTCTGCTATGACAGGGGCATTGGTGTCAGAAGAAATATCACAGAGGCGGCCAAGTGGTGTCAGATGGCAGCATTCGGCGGTCATGCCAAGGCACAGAGTGAGATTGGTTACTGTTATGAATACGGACAGGGGGTTGTCCGTAATATCAAAGAGGCTGTCAGCTGGTATGAGATGGCTTCTGCCCAGGGGAATATTGAGGCCAAGAACAACCTGGCATTCTGCTATCAGAAGGGCAGAGGCGTACATAAGAATGTCAAAGAGGCCATTCGACTCTATGGAGAAGCCGCAGCGGGCGGTCATGCCAGTGCACAGTACAATCTGGGTTACTGTTACTGGTACGGCGAGGGCGTGAAGACAGATAAGAGCAGAGCCATTGAGTTATTTAAGCAGTCTGCGGATAACGGCAATGCCAAAGCGGCTCAGATGCTGAAAATACTCAGTCAGCACCTATTTATGAAGTAAGGTGCCTGACAGGGGGATGGATAAATGGACATCATTGTCAGTTTTTTTGAAAGTATCATAGATGGGGTTATTGACTGGATCGTGAACCGATGTGTGAAAGGGTTTAAAAACAGGAGGAAGAACAATGGATCATACAAAAATGCCAATGAGTGAAGTGTTGACACCGGATGAAAAACTGGTGGCGGATTTTATAAAGACAAGAACAAAGAAAGTACTGGACGATATCCAGAGGCTTTCAAAAGAGCAGAATGCTGATATATCAGAATGGGCAGAGAGTTTTGCCTATCTGGCAAGAACTTACGGCAGAGATTCCGATGAAACTTTCAAGTGGTTCAAATACTATTTCAGAGAGGGCATGATTCCGGCCAACGTGGCACTGCCACTGGTTGTGCAGGTATATCTTGACAGCAGTGTAGACGGCGGTTTCGTCAATACATTTGCCAAGGCATTCAAACAGGAACCGGAAGATGTCAGAAATCAGAGAATCGAAGACATGAAACAGGAACTGGCTGAATATATTGATAGTGACGGCAATCTGACTGTTTACCGCGGCAGCTTTGAGCGCCCATTTGGCAGAGAAGACGACGCCAGCAGAGTTATTGAGAAAGGATTTGCTTTCAGCCTGGACAGGGAAGTGGCGAAAAACTATGCCACTTGCTGGTTCCCTGAAACAGCGAAGATTTATGAAGTGAAGGCACCGCTTTCAGATGTGGCATGGTACAGCAATTATGATGAGGAAAAGACTGTCATCCTGTTGCCTCAGAATAAGGGCGGACATTGGACGGTGGCATCTGAGGAAGTTGTTCCGCCATCCGAATACGGTTCGGACTCTGAAAAAGCAGTTGCCGTACAGGCTTATGCTTCTACTTTTAAGAGAAAGTAAAGAAACGGACAGATGATAGAAGCACTGACAGAAAGAAGCGCCGAAAATCGGCAAAGAGCATTCAGGATATGAAGTTTTTGAGAGATATTACGGAGTTTATTTTTCTTGAAGATCTGCCGAAAAAGGCAGATATCATCATCGTACCCGGCAATACATGGCCGCAGCCTGCAAGGAGGGCTGCGGCGCTGTATCAGGCGGGGATGGCACCTTATATTGTGGTGTCCGGCAGATACAGCAAAGGCCGGTCGGCTTTTGAGGGGCCATCCTGTGACAGGGAATGTTATAAGGGCCCTTATGCTGCAGAAGCGGATTTTCTGACAGATGTGCTGATGCAGGCAGGCGTGCCGGGAGAAGCCATTCTTCAGGAAAGAGAAGCCACATTTACTCTTGAAAATGCTGAATATATCAGGAAGATGCTGGAGGAAAAGCACCTTCCGATAAAAAGGGCCATTATCTGCTGCCAGGCTTTTCATGCCAGAAGATGCAGAATGTATTTTGAGTATGTATTTCAGGACAGGGAGATTGAATTCCTGATGTGCCCAGCGGTTACACAGGGCATCAGCCGTGATAACTGGGCGGAAAGCAAAAAGGGGCTGGAGACGGTTCTGGGAGAGCTGAGACGCTGCGGCGAACAGTTTTCCTGGATGTTGCAGTAGATAGCAGGAGGAGAAAGTGGACAATTATATTTTAATGAATGATATGGTGCAGGACCATGAGGCGCGTATGATGCATCTGAAGCGTTATTATCCTTTTTTCAGATTAATGGATACCGGATTGTCCCAGTACAGGGACGGAAGTTACGGACGCCTGGATATGTCATATATTGTCCTTGCCGTCCTGCGTTTTTTTATTGAGGCGAATCATTTTCAGGATCAGCCGGTATGCTATGAGGATTACAGGCAATTCATGGCCGGACTTTTGGTGAGAGATTTTGATTTTACCGAAGAAGAGGCCGATGATGAACTGTATCAATACATTTTTGATAAATTATGCAACGAGGGACGACCATTTGAACTGGATTACTATGACCCGGCCGCCCATCAGCAGAAAACACTGCGAGTGCGTCTGATTGAGAGTGAACTGAAAGATCAGCAGGTACTTTACAGAATTTCATCTGATGCGGTGGCTTTTTATCTTGATACAAAGGAAGTTCGGGAGGAAAGCCATATCAGCGTTGCCCAGCTGCTTCTTGAGAAGATGATAAAAGCGCAGAATTTCAGAGGCGGGCTGGAGGTTATCGGTCGCATCAACATGGAAGTGGGACGCCTGATGGAGGAACGACATGAGATCCAGACACTTTTGAACCGCCATGTGACGGAGGGGCTTGCTGCACTGGAGAATTATCATGATCGTCTGATGAAGTGGTTTAGTGAGGAACAGCGCCTTTTTGCCTCGAATATGGCATTGTCTGCAAGGGCCGTGCAGAAAATGGAGACGGACAGGATCACCGGTGAGGCAGCGGAGGAAGTCTATCAGTTGGATACGGCGCTGAAAAATGCCATGAAGCGTCACGAAGAGCTGATGCATGCTTATATGCAGATGCAGAAGGCCGGAGATGAGGCGCTTGCAAAGGCGAAAAGGACACGTTTTCGTCCTTCCGTGGATTTTATGGATGTGGGACAGCGGATGATCGAGGCGGATAATCCGGAACTCCTGACATATCTGGTGCTGCCGCTTTTTGCACCGAAGATAAAGAAGACATTTCCGATGTCCCGGGTGGACGACCTGCTGCTCTATAAGCCGGAAGAATCGGCGGCAGGTGAACTGGTGGAAAAGGGCCGGGAGCAGATGTATGTTTATGAGGATGAACTTGCAGAGGAGAGAATGAAGGACAATTTCAGTTATCTTCTGAGGGTACTTCTGGACAAGATTAAACAGAAAAAAGAAGTAACGCTGGCACAACTTAATGACCTTTATGCCATGAAATTCCCGGATCAGGTACTGGAAAACAGAGATTACTATGCGTTTCTTGTACACCTGAGCCAGAAAGAACATTATGATCTGGATATGATCAAGGATCATCCGGATACATTTCTTGAGGATACCATGGCGGATTTTCTGAAGGCGAATCCGGGATATGAAGGACTGAAATTCAGGTTGATTTATCTGCCGGATGAAACAATCTCCATTCTGGAGCGGTTTGAAATGAGTAATATTCGATTTGAAAGGACGGAAGAATAATGGATCACAGAAATCTGGACAAAGCAATGGAGATATTTGCATGTCTGATTACAGGGGAGACAGTGGGCAGGGAAAACCACAGAGATCTCTATGAAGCCTACAGCAGTCAGGCGGAGGTTTATGACATTCTGGATGCGGTTTTAAAGAAATCCAATCTTCGCCTTTATGAATATCACAATACACTATATGTGACTGCCGGAGATGAGAACAGGGTTTTCGGCTACACTAACGACGAGCTGAAAAAAGCCATCGGGCTGCGTCTGAACAGAGAATTATTTCTGGCGTACCTCATTATTTATGACGTGATGACGCTGTTTTATGAGACCACCTCCGGGGAGGCAGCGCTGACCTATGTGAAGACAGATATGGTCATTGAAAGTACAACAGCTCTGCTTTCCGGTGTGATGGCGAGACTGGAGACGATTGTTCAGAATGATATTGAGGAAAACAGTTTCAGAACATTGGCATTATTGTGGGATGAGCTGCCTCTGATGGCTGAAAATGATGATATTTCCACATTAAAGGCTGCCAGAGGGTCCAAAACAGGTTTTGTCAAGCTGGTATTCAATTTTCTGATCACGCAGGCGCTTTTTGTGGAATCGGCGGGCAAATATTATATAACGGACAGAATGCGGGCGCTGGTCGAGAACTATTTTGACAGCTGCAAAGGACGGCTGTATGAAGTCATTGAACAGAGCAGGCGGGGCAATATGGAGAACATTGAGAGAAAACGGCAGGGTGATGTGAAGGAACCTGTGCAGGACCGAAACAGCAAGACGGAGGAGGATGAGGAAAATGCCGCATATTAACAGAGTGCGTGTCAATAATGTACGCTATAATTTCGGTACACAGTTTTATGATGATTTTATTATGCGCTTTGACTGTAAAAATGTGCTGTATGACCTGGCCAACGGCGGCGGCAAAAGTGTTCTTTTACTGCTTTTGCTTCAGAATCTGATTCCGAACTGTACGCTGGATGACAAGCAGCCGGTGGAAAAATTATTTCGCGGTGAAGGTGGCAGTACGGTCATCCATTCATTGATCGAATGGAAGCTGGACGATTATCTTGTCAAAGATGATTACAGATATATGTTGACGGGATTCTGCGCCAGAAAGGCAAAAGATGATGAAAATCAAAATGCAGCAGGGGACGCAGCGGCGATTGAATATTTTAACTATGTCATTTTTTACAGACATTACAATGACAATGATATCGTGAATCTTCCGCTCAGCGACGGTAAGGAAAGAATTACATGGCCGGGGCTTAAAAATTACCTCAGAAATCTTTCAAGAAAGGATTACCAGCTGCAGGTTCATTTATTTGAGCGCAAAGGTGAATACCAGCGTTTTATCAGCCGGTATGGACTGTATGAGAGCGAGTGGGAAATTATCCGTGGGATCAATAAGACGGAAGGTCATGTGCGGACCTATTTTGAAAGTCATTATCGGACAACCCGCAAGGTGGTGGAGGATCTTCTGATCGAGGAGATTATCCAGAAAGCATTTATGGCGCGGACATCGGAACGGGCTGAAAATGGTGATAATATGTCGTTGATGGCGGATACGTTGTATCAGATCAAAGATCAGTTAGCGGAGCTGACCCGCAAGAAAGCGGAAATCGGCCAGTATGATAGACAGCAGGAAGTTATGCACAGCCTGGGTGAGCGAATCCGGACGCTGGATGTTATGTATGGTGAGGAAATGACACTGCGGATGGACATTGCCAGAGCATGGCAGACGGTACTTGCCAGACAGAAAAACAGGACTGCGGATCTGGCAGCGGCCAGAAGAGAACAGGAGCTGGCAAAGGGGCATATGGAAGACTATGCCAGAAAGCTGGAGACGGTCAAAATCCAGTCCAGCAAGGAACAGCTGTCCTATCTTGAAAAGGAAGCGGCCGACTGCAGCGAAAAGCTTGAGAAATTACAGCTGGAACAGGCTGTCAGCAGGGATGATCTGAACCTCAGAGAGAGTATGAATGATTACCTGGAATATCTGGAAGAACAGCAGAAATATCAGGCCGTGGAGAATACGATCCGTCATAGTACGGATGGGCAGAAGGAGCAGCTGGCACAGCTTCGGGCTTATGCAAAGGCATGGCAGAAACGTTGCCAGAAGCGGATGACTGTTTTGGATGACCGTATTGTACAAGGCCGGAAAGAAATGGAAAATCTTCAGCAAAAGCTGGATGAACTGGCATCATCAGAGCGTGAAGATGACAGAATGCTGGCGGTTCTGGAGCATCAGTCCCAGGAAAACCGTGAAAAAGAGCAAATGTATCTGAAGGATTTTGCAAGGCTGAGGGAAGCATCAGGACTTCTGGTGATTGAGGAAGTCGATAAGGAACTGCTCAGCCAGAAAAAGAAACTGGAAGCAAAGGAAGCTGAACTGATGCAGCTCATGGAGGATGCGAAAGCCGCAGAGGCAGAAAAAAATGAACAGCAGCTTCAGGAAGCCCGGAATACACAGATGTTGGGACATATCAGGACATTGATCCGTGAGGGCAATGAATTTATGGCAGCCTGGCAGCGGGAATATGAGCAGATCGCCAAACTGCTTCAGGTCTATCAGGTGACAGAAGCCGGTTTACTCAAGGAGCATTTGTTTGCACGCTATCGTAAACTTGTGTGTGATATTGAAGAACGTCAGAGACAGGAAGCTGCACTGAAAGAAAAAATTCATCAGTTGGAAGATGGCGGGCTGATGCGTATACCTGCGGATGTTCAGGATTTTATGGATTATATCCGAACATGCCATGACATTACCTGTGTTATGGGGCTCAGTATCTTCAGGAAACAAATGATGCAGAGCGGCGTGCACTGCTTGCACGGATGCCGTTTTTGCCGTACACAGTGATTTTAAAAGATGGTTTTGCAAAAGTAGCGGCGGATGAACTTTTAAAGGAAAAAGATTTCGGGGAGCATGCGATTCCTGTAATCAGTCTTGAAACGGTACTTTCTGAAGAGGAGCCGGTGGAGAAGAGCCGACTGCTTTTTGCCGGAAAAGGCAGCAGTTTCTATCTGGATGAAAATATGCGTCATAAAGTATGCGCACAGAGCCGGGAGCAGCTGACAGAACTTCAGCGGGTGATTGCCCGAATGGAGGATCAGCAGCAGACCTATGAAAAAGATATGGAGTCAGTGAGCAGTTTTCTCCTTGTCTATGATAGCAAAAAGGAAGAAAACAGACAGGCGCTTCGGGAAAACCAGAAGAAAGAGCTGGCGCTTCTGGAGAAACAGAAGTTGATCAAAGACCGGATACAGCAGTTGGATGGGCAGCTGTCCGGGGATGCTGAAAGTATTGAGGAAGCCGGGAAGCAGGCGGAGACGGCAAAAGAGCAGTATGCGGTACTTGAGTCACTGCGGGATGTCAATACAGCATTGACTGAGACAAAGCATCTGATCGAAGAAGTCAGACAGAAATATGGAAAATTGGCGGTAAAAAAGCAGGAGGAAGAACAGACCGCAACTTTGCTGCGCACCAAAATGCAGGAACAGTCGGAAGTGTGTGAACATACAGTCAGTGAGAAAGATCTGTTGATAAAAGACTGGGAAGACAACTGGAAGCTTTATGCGGTTGAAACAGATGGACAGCAGTTTTTGGGTGAACAGCCGTCGGAAGGACAGGTGTCGGAAGATTTGACGGATGATGCGCTGCGGGCGGCCTTTTATGGCATTCGTGACGCTTATGAGAAAGAATATATGGATCTGGATGACAAAAAACAGCTGATGGAAAGCTATGCACGTTCTATGGAGCGTCTGACAAAGAGTATTGCCGATAGAAATCTCCAGATGGCGCGTATGGAAAATCTGCGGGCGGATGGCCAGATTTATCAGACAGCGGCTGAGAATATCAGGCAGATCAGGCAGGACCTTGAGAATATGGCACAGCAGGCCGATAATATGCGGCAGCAGCTGACGGCTATTGAAGCGGACAAGAATCGTCTGTATGGCAGTGTTGCTCAGGCAGTCAATGTGATTGAGGAAAAATACGGTGCCTATAAAGAGGTGGCGTTAAATGATCAGAGTTATGAATCCTACGTGGAGAATATGCGTCAGCTCTATGAAAATACTTCGGCGGAGTATCGTTCGCTGACTGGACGTATTGAGCGTCTGACAAAGGAATTGTATGCGCTGGAGGGAATCAGGCATGATGTGGAACGCTTGATGAAGCTTTGCCATGTACAGGAAAATCTGACAACAGAAACATTGGATGAGCAGATCGGATTGAAGCGCAGATATGAGGAACTTCTGAGACGTTATGAGCAGATGCAGTCTCAGTATTTTGCAAAAAGAGATGCGTTTGAAAAGGACAAAGCCAAAGCAGTGTCAGAACTGCATCAGTTAGGTGCAGAAGGTCTGGCGGCAGAACTTCGTGAACATCTCAGCCTTCCGGAGAATGCAGAAGCGGCAGGCAGAGTGATGCAGGAAATTGAGGAAACCATTGCCCTGATCCGTATAGAGAAAGAGCGTGTCGGAAAAAACATGGAAGATCTTGTCAGCATCAAGGACAGTTTTGAAAGTCAGTGTCTTCAGATTTGTCAGAACATCCGGATGGAACTGGATAAACTGCCGAAGATGTCTGCGATTGTCATGGATAACGAGCAGATTCAGATGGTCGGCCTTACCATCCCTTATGTTAAAGAGAATTTTTACAAAGAGAAAATGTCTGCTTATATTGATGATATTGTTAATCAATCGGATGCCCTTGGAACGCAGGAAGAGAAAATGCGCTATATCCGGCAACAGTTGGCCTGGAAGCGGCTGTTTTCGGTGATTGTAACAGATATGAATGCCATTCGGCTGACACTCTACAAGAGAGAGAGAATTGCCAGCCAAAGTCGTTATCTGAAGTATGAAGAGGCGGTGGGCAGTACGGGGCAGTCCCAGGGAATTTATATTCAGTTCCTGATTGCAGTGATCCATTATATTTCAGCTATTCATGCAGGCGCGGCTGCAGGTGAGCATCTCAGGAAAGTCCTGTTTATTGATAATCCATTTGGCGCAGCCAAGGATATTTATATCTGGGAGCCTATTTTTGCCTTATTAAAAACCAATGATGTACAGTTGATTGTTCCGGCAAGAGGTGCAACGCCGGCAATTACAGGTAAATTTGATGTCAATTATGTTTTGGGACAGAAGCTGATGAATCATCGTCAGCAGACGATCGTCGTAGATTATCACTCCAATGTGAAGATTGACGAAATGGAATATGTGAAGATTAATTATGAGCAGGAAGTTTTTGACTTTGTTTAGGGCGTTAGTTGTCAAGTGTTTACTTGTGTGTTAAAATGCCCTTAGCGGAGTCGACGGCTTTGCAGTGAGGAGATGAATAAATTGGAGAATAATAAGATAAATGAAGGCGCGCTGACCAAGCAGATCAAGACCCTTGTGATGCAGGAGCGTTATGAAGAAGCCATGAAGGTTCTGGATGAGATTGAAGTCAGCAAGATCCGCAATATCTCTATCCTTTGCCTGGTCGGTGAAGTTTATATGGGCCTGAAACGTTATGATGAAGCAGAACAGATACTTCTGCGTGTTTATGAGAAGAATCCGAATACAAGACGAATCCTTGATCTGCTGACAACGTTGTATATTGATAAAGGTGAGTATTCTGAGGCAGAATATTATTATAAAGAGTTCATTGGTGTGGCATCCAGAGATCTGCATCGCTACATTCTGAGATACAGATTGGATAAGGGCAAAGGGGAACGTCTTTCTGTTTTGATCGATACCCTTGAGAAGTTAAAGGATTATGAATACATAGAGGAGTGGGCTTATGAGCTGGCGACTTTATATGAGGCCAGCGGTGAGACGAAGAAATGCATTCATGAATGTGATGAGATCGTGCTGTGGTTTGGCCATGGAGAATATGTGGACAAGGCCATTGCGCTGAAATGTAAATTGACAGGTGAGCCGCTGCCGGAGATTTCAACGGTTGAACAGCATCGCGTTGAGGAAGAACAGCGTGCGGCTCATGAGAAGCAGCTGACAGAATCTATAGGTGCAGAGATGGGCATTGAGGGTTTTGCCGGTGCGGATTATGAGGGAAGCATTGATCTTGATCTCATTCAGCGGGCAATGGATGGGGCAGCGCCTGAAGCGGCAGATGAACCGATTGTCGAAACAGCTGTGACAGAGGATACACTTCGGGATGAAGTGATTGTGGAAGAGCCGGTATTAGAAGAAAATGAAGAGTCGGCGGGAAGCGCTGAAGGTGAAGAGACGCAGGATGCGGCAATGGCCGTTGATGCGGGAAATACAGACAGCGAAACGGGGAATGCAGATGAAAATACGGCAGATGATGACGGGCATGCAGAGTCTGCTGATGAAGACAGTGAAGCAGAACAGCCGGATGAAGAAAATGAGAAGTCTCATATTGCCCATCTGTTCAGCTCATTGATGTTTGGCAGGAAAGAGAAAGAGAAGCATTTTGACTGGTCTACTCTGAAATTGGCAAAAGAAAAAGAGGAAAAGCCTGACGAGATCGAACTGGCTGCTGCAGCGATCACTGCCGCCCAGAGCCAGGAGAGTCAGGCAGGCGAGAAGGATGAAGATATTTTCCTTCATGAGGAAATGCCTGTTGAGGAAATGTCAGAGAATACGGTGGCAGAGGATGCACCGGAGAAAGAAGTGCCGGAATCAGAAGAAGCCGAAGATGCAGCGATTTCTACAGAGGGACTCAGCGAGGAGGATGCAGATTTCTTCGGCAAACTGATGGGTGAAGATCTTGTTGCGGATTACACACGCAGCCAGGACAGTGAAGAGGAGATCATTGTGGATGATGATGGTGTGTCAGAGGATACGGTTATTATCGATGATGATGATGATGATTCAGAGAATGAAGCACCAGAAGCTGCAGCTGCGGAAGATGAAATTATCATAGACGGTGATGACGAGAAGGATGAAGTCATTCCGGAGACAAAAGAGGATACATTGGATGATCTGTTTGGCATCGCCGGTGAAGTCCATGAAGATGAGCTGATAGATGATGATGACGAAGATGAAGTGATCTCGGAGGATGACAGCAGCAGTCAGAATGATTCGGCGGACGAAGAAGAGGATGAAGATGACGAGGAGGATGAGATCTCGGATGATATTCATGCCTCTGATACAGTTCTGGATATTTTCGGCACGGTGACAGGTGTAGAGAGTATTAAGAGTCAGTTGGCGAAGACATTCACCAAGTTTGAAGATCCGGCACTTGACAATATGGACTTGCTGGCACCGTATGATATTAACTTTGTTGTAACTGGTTATGATATGAGCGTCAAGTCCCAGATCGCCATTGGTATTGCAAAGGCCTTGAATACATATGGCATCTGTGATAAGAACAAGCTTGTCCGAGCAACGGCACAGGATCTGAACGGCCGGGATTTTTCTATGATCTTTGAGAAACTGAAAGGCGGCTGCCTGATCATTGATGGAGCAGGTATGCTGGATGATAAGGCTGCGGGCATTATTGTTGATTTTGTTCAGCAGGACAATCAGGACGTAGCCATTGTTCTGGAAGGCGAAGAGGATAAGATCAAGGAATTATTCAGAAAATATCCGGTTCTTCACAGCAAGTTCCTGAATATCATTCATATTGGCAAGTACAATGAGAATGAACTTGTTCAGCTGGCAGAGGGATACGCCAAGAAGAAAGGCTATGAGATCTCAGGACCGGGAGCAGCTTCGCTGAAGACATTGCTGCGTGAACGTATGCAGGATGGCTATTCGGTTGATTATGAAGATATTATGGCCATTATTGAGGAAGCGATTGCCAGCCTCGAAAAGCGCAACATGAAGAATCTTTTCATGACTGTTCTTGACAATAAATACGAAGAAGCAGCCATGTTCATGCTTCAGCCGGAGGATTTTAAGAACATCAACATACCGGACTAAGGCAGGCTATAATGGGAATATTGGTATACTGTCTATAAATGCTATAAAAACTGCATTGTACCGGGATATAAAATAAACGCAGTATGGTCAGTAAAATTCAAAAAAGGGATTCTGAACGGGACTATTTTCACACAGGTGCTTCAGCGCTTGTCGGTACTTAGGTGGTGTTTTTTGTCACCTTATGTACCGTTACCAGCGCTGGCAGCGAGAGCGGCCTGTGAAAAATAGCTCGTTTAGAATCCCTTTTCAGATATTTGAAGTCCGTACTGCACTTATTTGGGGTACTGCAGCTTTTGAACCTAAAAAAAATTGGTCCGACAAAAAAATAACTGAGTTGTCACAAATATTCGAACATCCGATTGCGTGCAAGCAATAAAAAATATTTCGCATGGTAATTAATATAAGTACAAACTATTGTATACTATGTGCAATTTTGACTGATTTTGAATTTATTATGAAAAGTCAACTGTGCCTTTTTCACAAAATAATTCGACGAATTTCAATAAAATAGCGGAATTAATGAATTTTAGGAATAAAAAACTTACTTTTTGGAACGTTGAAAAGTTGGTCAAAATCTTGACAAAACATTCTAAAACGTGTAGGATGTATGTAGTGGCGTTTCTGAGAGATTCATTACATATTTAATCTGGTATGAATATGTGTGATTAAGAAGCTTACTGAAATAAGGAGGTATTTATTTTGAGAATCTTAGTATGTGTAAAACAGGTACCTGATACTGCAGAGATTAAGATCGATCCAGTAACGAATACACTGATTCGTGCAGGTGTACCAAGTATTGTCAATCCATTTGATGCATGCGCACTTGAAGTTGCAGCAAGAATCAAAGACGCAGATCCAAGCACAGAGATTACATTATTATCCATGGGTCCAGATCAGGCAAAGGATGCATTAAAAGAGTGTCTCGCAGTTGGCGGCGACAAAGCATATCTTTGCAGCGACAGAAAATTCGGCGGTTCTGATACACTGGCTACAAGCTACATCTTAGCTTCAGCTATCCAGTCTATCGAAGAGAAAGAAGGCAAATTTGACCTCATCCTTGCTGGTAAACAGGCTATCGATGGTGATACAGGTCAGGTTGGTCCTGAAATTGCAGCACATATGGGTCTTGCACAGGTTACATATGCAGCAGAGGTTTCTGTAGATGGCGATGATATCATCGTTAAGAGAGAAAGCGACAAAGGTTACGATATGATTTCTGTTCAGAAACCAGCAATCGTAACAGTTGTTAAGACTGAATTTGATCCGAGATATCCTACGATCAAGAGTAAGATGGCAGCCCGCAAGAAAGAAATCACAGTTATCACATCAGAAGATATTCCGAATATCGATCTGACACGTTGTGGTCTTAAGGGTTCTCCTACAAAGGTTAGAAAGACATTTACACCAGTGAAGAATAAGAACTGTGTAATGGTTAATGAAGGCGAAGTTGAAGTATCAGCAGTTAAGCTTGTTGATCTGCTTGTAGACGCCAAAGTACTGTAAGGAGGATATGGGCATGAGTTTTGAAGAATATAAGAATCTTTGGGTATTTGTGGAGACAGAAGAGAATGAAGTAAAGCCAGTTGGCTACGAACTTCTTAATCCAGGCCGTGAACTTGCAGATAAGATGGGCGCTAAGCTTGTTGCAGTTGTTATCGGCGGTAAGGTTGAAGATATCGCTAAGAAAGCAATCGAATACGGTGCTGACGAAGCTATTCTCGTTGAAGGCGACGAATACTTTAACTATACAACAGATGCATACAGCATCGCTATGAAGACACTTGTTGACAAGCATAAACCATCAGCAATCCTGATCGGTGCTACCAACAACGGCCGTGACCTTGGTCCTAAGATGGCTTGTGATCTGAATACAGGTCTTACAGCTGACTGTACAGGTCTTGACTATGATGTAGAAGCTGGCAACATGGTTTGGACACGTCCGGCATTCGGTGGTAACCTGATGGCTATGATTCTTTGCCCAGACAACCGTCCGCAGCTTGGTACAGTTCGTCCAGGTGTATTCAAGAAACCTGAACTGGTTGAAGGCAGAGAGGGTACAATCACTCGTGAAGATATCCATGTAGCTGCTGATCAGATCAGAACAAAACTGATCAAGAGAATCGAAGAAGTTGCTGAAGCTGTTAACCTTGAAGAAGCTGAAATCATCGTTTCCGGTGGTCGTGGTGTAGGTTCAGAAGAAGGCTTTGGTGTTATCCGTGAGTTAGCAGATGTACTTGGGGCAACAGTAGGTGCTTCCCGTGCAGCTGTTGATGAAGGTTGGATTCCACGTGCACATCAGGTAGGCCAGACAGGTAAGACTGTAGGTCCTAAGCTGTACATCGCTTGTGGTATTTCTGGTGCTATCCAGCATGCTGCTGGTATCTCTGGTTCTGATTGCATCGTAGCAATCAACAAAGACCCAGATGCACCTATCTTTGATGTTGCTGATTATGGTATCGTTGGTGACCTGTTCACTATCATCCCTATCATGATCGATCAGATCAAGAAAGTAAACGCATAATTTCATACCAGATGTATTATGTTTGCCCTGCGGCTTTGGCCGCGGGGCTTTTTGTATGCCGCGGGGGAAAATTTCGAATATCGTCATGGTTAAGCGCTGGCAAAGAGAATAAATGAAAATGATTTACGTTACTGTTAATGATAAGTTATTATCAACTAACCTAAAATAACTGAGAAAATTTTATTGCTAAATCCTATTAAGAGAATTTATCATTTAAGCCGCATGTTTAGCGGCTTTTTTTAATTGACAGCTTTTTTCTTACGCGATAAAATACTAATCGTTAGCAGAACCTAACTGAATGAAAGGATATTATGATGAAGAGAATAATAAGAACTATTATGATATCTGCGACAATTGCTATTTTGACAGCCTGCTCCGGGAGAAATGTTTCAATGGAAACTGAGGTCTCTTCTGAGGTGAGTTCTGAAAACGTTGTCACATCTTCGGAACTGACTTCAGAAAATGCTTCTGATGATGCAGAGGCGGTCAGAGATGTTTTTGCCATGGATACCTATATGACAGTGAAGGCTTACGGTTCTAACGGTGATGCGGCTGTTGATGCAGCGGTGGATGAGATTAACCGACTGGATGCGCTGTTGTCCACAGGTAAGAAAGACAGCGAGATTGGGCAGATTAATGCGAATAACGGCGGACAGTTATCAGAAGATGGTGCGGTACTGATGGAACGTTCTCTGGAACTTTATAAAAGCACCAATGGCGCATTTGATGTGGCGATTTACCCGGTGATGAAGGCCTGGGGATTTACTGACGGCAATTATCAGGTGCCGGATGCAGACACATTGAAGGCAACGCTGGAACTGGCGGGTCCTTCTTTGATTGATTATGACAAGGAGACTTCAACCGTCAGCTTCAAAAAGGATGGTGTCCAGATTGATTTCGGTGGTATTGCCAAGGGCTATACATCATCCAGGATTATGGACATTTACAGGGAAAAAGGCGTGACAAGCGGTCTGGTGAATCTGGGAGGAAATGCCCAGGTATTTGGAACTAAGCCGGACGGCAGTCTGTGGCGTGTAGCGGTACAGAGTCCTGATTCAGAAGATGAGTATCTGGGTGTCCTTGAAACAAAGGATAAGGCCATTATTACATCCGGCGGCTATGAGCGCTATTTTGAAAAAGATGGTGTGACTTATCATCATATTATTGACCCGGCAACAGGATACCCTGCAGAAAACGGACTGATTTCTGTAACCATTGTCAGTGCGGACGGTACATTGGCAGACGGCCTTTCCACATCTTTATTTGTAATGGGCAAGGACAAAGCCATAGATTACTGGAGAGCGCACAGTGATGAGTTTGATATGATTCTTCTTACAGATGATGAAAAGCTTTATGTCTCAGAGGGCATTAAAGACAGCTTTACATCGGACAGAGAATTTGAAATTGTAGAAAAGTAGAAGAGGATGACGCAGGATGAAGTTTTGGAAAAGATTTGGCGGCTATATGCCGATTCTTGCGACAATTGTTGTCGTGGGATGCGTCGGTACGGCGCTGAAAGGCTATGCAGCGCCGGTTTATGAGGTAGAGCAGCCGGAAAACATTCAGAGTACCGAAGCAGATGCAAAAGAGAAAAAGCAGGAAACAGAAGAAACTGAGCAGGCCAAGAAGGGAAACTTCGATTTGGCAGATGGTTTTTACAAGGGCAGCGGCACCGGTTTTGCTGGTACAGTTTCTGTTTCTGTAGAAATTAAAGACAAGAGTATTATTGCAATCAATATTCTCAGCACCCAGGATGATGAGGCTTTCTTTAACAGAGCCAAGGGTGTCATTGACAAAATTATTGCCGGACAGACACTGGATGTGGACGTGGTGTCCGGAGCAACCTACAGCTCCAACGGTATCATCAGTGCTGTAAAGAATGCCCTGACCGGAGAGCAGGATACAAGCACACCGGCTACGACGGCAAGCAGCAGTAGTCAGAGTTCACCATCCATTGAAACGGTGGATGATTCAAATCAGACATGGAGAGACGGCATCTACTACGGCAGCGGTACCGGATTTAATGGCGAAGTACAGGTTGAGGTGGTGATTGCTGATGGGAAAATCAGCAATATCAGCGTGGTCAGCCATAATGATGACAGTAGTTTTATGAGTCAGGCCCAGGGATTGATTCCGAATATCATCAGTTCCCAGAGTACCAATGTGGATGCGGTTTCAGGTGCTACTTACAGTTCCAGAGGTATTATTGATGCGGTGCGTGCGGCACTGAAACAGGCAGTAGTTAATGGTTCTTCAAATGATGCCGATGACAGCAATGATGACAATAACAATAATGATAATAACAACAGCAACAATAATTCGACAATTGTCGAAGGAAAAGTACCTTACGAAGAGGGTATCTATTATGGCACAGGTGAAGGATATGCCGGAGATATTCAGCTGGCAGTTGTGATCCAGGATAAGACCATCAAAGCCATACTGGTGACAGAATGTGAAGATGATGCTGCTTTCTTTAACAGAGCCAAGAGTATCATTAACGAAGTGCTGAAAAACCAGTCAACAGATTTGTCAGGTATTGACACTGTGTCTGGAGCAACGTACAGCTCCAACGGTATTGTCGAAGCCCTGAGGGAAGCTTTCAAAGCAGCTGAAAACGGTAACAGCGGTAAACCGGCAGAATCGGAAACGGAGACAGAAACTGAAACGGAGACGGAAAGTGAAACAGAGACAGACAATAAGGACAGCGTTTATATTGATGGCGCCTATACCGTCTCTGTTGTGTGTGAACCGGATGAAGATCAGGATTTTGAAGCTTACAATCTGTCAATGACCGTTCATATCAAAGATGACAAAATTACAGCAGTCACAGACATTGTCGGTGATGGCGATCAATCCAATGAAAGCTATATCAAACGTGCAGCAGAAGGTACTTCAAAACTGCCGGGGGTTGTAACGCAGATTACAGAAAAAGGCGGCCTTGATGCCGTTGATACGGTGACAAGAGCAACCTGTTCATCCAATACCATTATCGAGGGATGCCAGAAGGCATTAGAGGCTGCAAAGCGGACACCGGGAGAAAGCGAGACAGAGAAACCGGCAAACAGAACTTATGCAGATGGCACCTATACCGTTTCTGTTATTTGTGAGCCGGATGCAGATGGAGATTTTGAAGCTTACGATTTGACCATGACGGTTCAAATTGAAAATGACCGGATTACAGATATTTCAGGCATCAGCGGCAATGGTGACAGCGACAATGACAGCTATATAAAAAAAGCGGCCCAGGGTACTTCAAAGTATGTGGGTGTGGTGACACAAATTACAGAAAAAGGTATGCCGGAAGGCATTGATGCAGTTGCAAGAGCAACCTGTTCCTCCAATGCGATTATCGAAGGCTGCCAGAAAGCACTGGATGAAGCAAAAAAACTGGCAGAGGAAGGTAAATAGAGATGAAGACATTTTCGGTTCGAGCGGTGAATCTGGTACTTATCGTTGCATTGTTAATCGGTTATAACACTGTATTGACACTGCGGGATAAGGATGATCAGATTGCGAAACTGACAGCAGACCTGGAAAGTGCCAATTTATATAAGCAGTCTGTCATGCAGTCCCAGGAGGATGCGGCAGGCGGCAGTTATGAAGATGGCATCTGGAAAGGCGAGGCACAGGGATTTGGCGGAGTCATTCAGGTGGAAGTCACTGTTGAGGGCGGTTCCATTACAGATATCAGTATTGTATCAGCAGAAAAGGAGGATGGCGCTTATCTTTCCATGGCGGAGGATATTATCCCGACAATCATTGATGCACAGAGCGCAGATGTAGATACGATCAGCGGAGCAACATTCAGCTCCACCGGGATTAAAAATGCAGTTGCGCAGGCATTGGAAGAGGCGGCAAAATAAATGAGCAAAATCGATATACATCATCTTACAAAAAAGCAGCGCAAGCAGATGCACGGCTGGCTTCGGGCAATCATACAACTTTTATATTTCCTGTTTCTGCCCTCAGCTTATACAGCCGCTTTTGCAGGCGTCAAATATATTTTCACACAGTTGGGTGCAGGAGAAAAAATCGGTCTGACATCTTTTGTGTCGGTACTGATTGTCCTGTGTCTGTATACCATTGTATTCGGGCGTTTCTTCTGTGGATTTGCCTGTGCATTCGGAAGTTTTGGGGATGCAGTTCACTTTGTCTATGTGTGGATTTGCAAAAAAATCAAGAAAAAGCCGGTGAAACTGCCGGAAACAGTGACTTCAAAACTCTCAAAGGTGAAATACGTTGTGTTGGCTGTGATTGTACTCCTTTGCTTCAAAGGTGTGTACAGTCAGACACAGGGGTACAGTCCATGGGATGTTTTCTCTATGCTGCATGCCTTTAACTTTAAGTTAGGCGGCTATCTGCTGGGAATTGTCCTGCTGGTACTGATTATGGTGGGCATGGCCCTTCAGGAAAGATTTTTCTGTCGATTTCTGTGTCCGATGGGTGCAGTATTCTCATTACTGCCGATGCTGCCGTTCTTCACCCTTAAGAGAGAACGGGAACAGTGTATCAAAGACTGCAGTGCTTGTACAAAACAATGTCCGTCAGACATCGGTCTGCCGGAGGCCGGTTCGCTGGATGTCAGCGGTGACTGTTTCCAGTGCCAGAAATGTATTGACACCTGTCCACGGATGAATATCCATTGTGGACTGCCGGGTATCAAAGGCAATGAAGTGGTATTCACTGTGATCAGGGCCTTGATTTTATTTGGCCTATTTATCTGGCTGGGAATTTAAGTATTGGCGAAAGAAAAATCGCCGGAAAATCAGTGATTGAATCAAAAAACAGGAGCTGGGGTGCCATTGGCATACAGCTCCATAAAAAGGATTAATGATTAGCGTGTGCTAACGCTGATTTTTAATAAATGGCTCGATTTGAGTTGGATTTTTTACACTAAATGCATAATTCAAATTTCATACTTACAAGGAGGACGATATGAAAAAGAATGAATTAATTAATAAGACATTGGCCGGCCTGATGATTGCAGCAATGACAGCCGGCGTGTACCCGACAACTGCATTTGCGGTGACTGGGGCTCAGGTAGCAGCAGATGGAACTTATACAGCAACTGCTCATGTAACAAGAACAGCAGAAGATGACACGAATGAGGATGACTGGGATGAGTATGATGTTGAAGTTTCCCTGACAGTTGCTGATGGCAAGTTTACAGATATTACAGTAACACCGAAAAATGGGTATAATGCTACAGCCAATTCCTCATATTTCAGTAAAGCATATGATAAATCTAAAGGTATTAAAACAAAGCTTTTAGGTCAGAAGGCAACATCAGATACAGTAAACGGGTGGGATACTAAAACAGGTGCGACGCGTACATCAGATGCTGTTAAAAAGGCGGCAACTGAAGTAATTGAAAAAGCAGCAGAAGCAGCACCAGTTGAAGTCAACACATCCAATCTTGAAGCAGCTATTGCAAAGGCAGGCGCCTTGACAGAAGCAGATTATACAGCAGAAAGCTGGGCTAAATTACAGACAGCTTTGACAGCAGCGGATGCAGCTCTTACAGCAAAGGAAA
>OGON01000920.1_pt1 | contig 22037 bp, 20 predicted proteins | sample 1552671 | NCBI WGS metagenome assembly OGON01 (sample SAMEA2580136, study PRJEB22360) | human gut metagenome | biome: human gut; feature: human-associated habitat; material: faeces | place: Denmark | collected 2008/2010 | reverse complement strand
TTCAGGTCGTTGTATGGGTAACCATGTACAGGTTCGAATCCTGTCTGGGGCATTGGCTTTTTAGCCTTAACTTAACATTTCAAATGCCCCAGTGGCGGAACTGGCAGACGCGCAACGTTCAGGTCGTTGTATGGGTAACCATGTACAGGTTCGAATCCTGTCTGGGGCATTGCTTAAACAGTCGTTGATATACGGCTGTTTTTTTATTATATAGTCGTCAAAAAAGCGATCAGCACTGCTGCCGGTCGCTTTTTAAGCGTGCTGGTCATTGACCACTGACTTTCAGTAAAATCAGATAGCCAAACCAGATAATGCCAAAAACAAAGATTCCTAAAACGATAATCCGCATTGTCTTTTCAAACCATTCAGGCATCTGACCACCACCTTATAGTTTGATCATAGCGAATTAATCAGTCATTTTCAACGAAGCCAGGATATTTTATAAGTCCAGGCACAGTTTTTGATCGTGGAGGACTTGAGCAATCTGATCGCGAACCTGAGGCGTGCCATTAAGCTTGGGACCCGTGCCATTAAGCTTGGGACCGTTGACCTGATCAGTAAACGTGTCGATGCGTCGATTGGCATCCCGCAGATCATAATAGGTATTTACGATTTGGTCATAGTCTTTTAAGCTGGCCGGATCAATATCTTGATACTCATTTTCAAAAACGATCTTGTCCAATGGCAATCGAGGTTTCAGCTGCGGTTTTTGATCCGGTACGCCCAGCTGCAGCCCCAAGGTTGGAAAAGTATGCTTAGGCAGATGCAGCGTCTTGATGATCTTAGCAGGCTCATTTTGAATCGACCCCAGAATCACACCGCCCAACCCCATGCTTTCCGCGGCATTCAAAACGTTTTGCACGGCTAGGACGGTATCTTCATAGGCCTGCAGAAACATCTCGGTTTTTTCAATGCGACGATCGTCAAGATTTCCTTGATGGTGCCGGATCAGCTCATTACGATGCAGATCAGTGATAAACATCAGCAATTCGCCTTCCGCCCCAACATATGGCTGGGTACTGACGGCACGAATCGCGGCCCGTTTTTGCGGATCGGTTACGCGAATGATCGTCATCTGCTGTAGAAACTCGCTGCTGGAGGTCTGCCGTGCAACTTCAAACAGCGTTGTCAACTGTTCCTCTGTAAGCGGCTGATCTTTGAATTTACGAATCGTGCGGTGATTTAATTGATGATCGATAGTAAAGTTGTGAAGCATGCTTTCGACTTCCTTTTTGTAAGAGATTCTTTATACTTTAACGCCAATCCAGTCATTGTTCAAGCAGCAATTTTCGCCTAACTCAATCACATTTTTAACCTTAACTTATAAAGTCGTAAACTTTTCGCCGCCTTGTTCTTCATCAACATAGAGTTCAGTTCTCATGTTGAATCGCTAATCAGCCTTCTGGATAACATCCCCATGTACCAAAATCATTGGCTAAATTTACTGCTTCTTGCTGACGTAAAGATAGACTGGATAATCCAGCACGCAGATCAGCAGGTCGATACAGCCGCAAGCCAGCCCAATGACCATCTCCTCTGTACTGACGCTTCCATGCATGGTCTTGCTCATGCCAAATCCCATCAACCGTGCCCTAGCAACACCAATCAGCCAGGCTCGCCCACCCCTCAGTCAATCGACTTAGTTCTCGACAAGCGTCATTGACTACAATTATCGACTCGTTTATCATTGTCAGCATTGGCCAACCAACCGTGACTATCAAAACTGGCTAAAACAACTCATTTATTAATCTACAAGGAAGTTTTTCATGCTTAACACGATTATTTCGGCTGTAACTGCCTATCTTTCGACTAACCTGGACTATCTTGGCTTCTTAATGGCTTTTTTTGCGCAAAGCAAGGCGCCTAAAAAATACCGCTATATCCTGATTGGCAATGTGATTGGAATTATCATTTTGGTAAGCTGTTCTTTGATTTTAGGACTAATTCTGCATACCGTACCTGCAGAATGGATGTTGGGCCTTTTAGGCATCATTCCGCTGTATTTTGGCTGCCGACTGCTTTTTTCCAATGAGGACGACGATCAAAACATTCAAGCTGGCTTAACTGGCTTCAAACTAAGCAGTTACGTGGCTCTGCTTACGGTTACGTCATGCAGTGCCGATAATCTTGGTATCTATACACCACTATTTGCTGCCATGACAACTCTTGAAGAAATCTACGTTACCCTACTGATCTTTGCTTTAATGCTGATTATTGTATTTTGCTTTGCGATGAGTTTGGTTCATCTTCCAGTAGTAGCTGACATTTTAGAAAAACATGGCAATCAACTCAGCGCACTGGTCTATCTTGGCCTTGGCGGCTATCTTCTTTATGAATGCGGCACGTTAACTCATTTATTAGCATATTTTAGCTGACTAAAAGGCATGCCCCGATTTGAAATCGGTAGCATGCCTTTCATTTTTAATAGATAACTAGAGCTAAAACATTCGCTGCTGCATGCGTTCTTTCAAGCGCTGAATCTGTCCTTCCAGATAGTTTGCCTGACGATGCATGGATGCTGGTGTTGCATCCGGATCATTAAGTACCTCAAAGGCGCGATTGCGGTAGCGGCGGTGTTTTTCAAACTGCATTACGCCGATTTCTTCTGCGCTGGCCACCAGACCATCGTAACGCTTCAGCATAGTCTGCAGCTGTTTTTTAGCGCTGGTTTTTGTATCTATATTGGCATTCACTGGCCGCTGTTTTTTAGACTTGGTGCGCATTTTTGACCAATTTTTTTCATGTGGTCTTGTAGTCATGGGCTGCTGCTTTTTCGACTTGGCGCGCTGATGCTTCTTAGCTGAACCAGAAACTGGATTTGAAAGCGGCTGGGGATTGATCACAGCCGTCAGATTCTGAATATCTTCAGTTAAAAGCGGCAGCTGTGCCTGTTGACAAGCTACGATGCGCTGATAGTGAGGAATTGATTTACCAGCCTTGAGCGCCCGTTGGTACAGTTCTGCCGGGAAACCGATCCCGCGCTGATGCTTTGCTAAAATAATGGCCTGCTCGCTTGCCGAATAAAATGTCTGCCAGTTGTTCATAAAATTCTTCCTTAACTAGATTTGATTCTTTTAGCTTAACATAAAAATGCACCGTCATTTTCGACGATGCATTTTTCATTGCAGACTTCATTAAAGCATTATTTCGTGTAATCGACATTCTTGGTTTCTGGCGTTAATACCCAGGCAACTACCGAAACTACTGCCAAGACAAACATGTACATCCCAGCATAGTGCAGGCCAAACGCAGCAATTAGCCAAGTCGTGATCGTTGGTGCTACGGCTGCCCCAACCACAGCGGCCAGATTGTAGGTGATGCCGGCACCGGAATAGCGAACCTTAGTTGGGAAAAGCTCTGGCAAAACCGCGCCAACCGGGCCATACAGCGTGCCCATTACTACAAAGCCCAAGCCTAAGAACAGCAGCATGCCGACCATGTTGTGCTGACCTTCCAAAAAGTATGGGAAGACCAATGAGAAGACGACCAATGCGACCGAAGCCGTCATCAAAACTTTCTTGCGTCCAACCTTGTCCGCCAGAACCGAGGTTGTCATGATCAATACGGCAAATTCAACGATAGCTGCCATCAACAGCAGTAAGAACTCAGAATGACTAAAGCCCAGTGCCGTCGTGGCAAATGAAAGTGACCAGGTCGTCAGCGTAAAGAACATTGCGTAGGTGGCACCCATCAAGAAGGTCCCTTTTAAGATCTCACGCCAGTTTTCCTTAAAGACTACTTTTAAAGGCGAACGCGTCGTGTTGTCGCGTTCCTGGGCCAGCTTAAACAATGGCGTTTCCTGCAGACGATGCCGAACGTAAAGACCGATTACGACCAAGACGGACGAGGCCCAGAAAGGTACCCGCCAGCCAAAGCTCATCATCTGGGCTGGGGTCAGCATTTTTTCCAAGACATAGAACAAACCATTGCAGATAAAGAAACCGATTGGTGCTCCGACTTCAGGGAAAGCTCCATAAAGTGCCCGTTTGTCAGCCGGCGCGTTTTCCGTAGCAACCAAAACGGCACCGGACCATTCGCCGCCCAGGCCGATTCCTTGAACAAAGCGGCAAAGGCAAAGCAGCAACGCGCCGCCAACCCCGATGCTTTGATAGCCGGGAATAAAGCCGATCGCCACCGTGGCAACCCCCATTACCAAAAGCGATACGACCAGCGTCTTTTTACGACCCAGCCGATCACCAAAATGACCAAAGACAAATGAGCCAACCGGACGCGCGACAAAGGCAACCCCAAACGTCAAGAGACTCAGCAGCGTGGCTAATAATGGCGTCATCTGGGGAAAGAATACCTTAGGAAAATAGGCTGCCGAAGCCGTCCCGTATGCATAAAAGTCAAAAAATTCAATAGCTGTCCCCATCATAGATGCCAAAATTACCGTTTTAACCGGGTCGCGTTCCAGTTTTTCGTTATTCACTGTCATTCGTTCTGTTGCGTTTTCCATAGCCATCCTCCTGTGTTTTTAATTTGTAAGATCGTATTTCTGCAGCTTGGCTTCTTAATGTCGCTAATGTCGCTTTCCATAAAAATCACCCCTAAATAAAAGCAGCCGACTGTTTCATGAACAGTCAGCTGCTGGCAGACAACCATTTGCTGAACCGTTCGCATCATCGAGGGCGGTGATGCGAACACGTCAAAAGATCCGCATCACCTAGCTAATAATGCGAATAATAATATTGGACAATTGACTGGTCTTTTCAGCAAACATCATTTTCTGCCTCCTCTGTTTTGATGTTCTAAATTTACCATGCACTTTATTAGATGTCAATTATAAAATTAAAAAATAATGTGATAGTTTTAATCTAAACTCCGGCAAAATAAAAAACCGACTGATTTCTCATGCCGGCCTTCAGATTCAACTTCAATATGGATACGCATTGCGATAGCGCCGACTCAAACCAGTAATCACCAGTACCGTCAGCAAGCCATAGACGGCAGCCACGTAGCCAACGCTTCCTAAAGACAGATAATGCACCGTTTCGGCAGCCGTAAACGATCCCAGCGAGATGCCGATATTGGCAAAGATCGAGTTTAAAGAAGATGCCAGATCAAGCGACTGTGGATAGTCTTTTTCGGCAATGTCTAAAAACATCAGCTGCGTTGACGATCCATAACAGGCCACCATCACGCAAAGCATGGCAATCAGAGCCACGCCCAGCCAGCGATACTGAAAACTTGGTGCCAACCCTGCCAGACAAAGCGTCATTAAAACATAGATCTTAGGTAATGACTGGATGCCACGATGATCAGCCAAGTAGCCGCCAAACTTGTTGCCAAACATAAAGAAGATCCCCATACCAAATAAAAGCCAGTTCAGCCAAGTATTATCAAAGTCCATCATATTGGTAAACAGCGGTCGTACATAGGTGTAAAAAGTATAGTCAGCAGCACATACCAAAACGATAAACGCAACTCCCATCAAAACCCGCGAATCGCGAAACAGACTGAACTGTGAGCGCAGACTGCCTCGAACCTGTGGCGTATCGCGGGGGGCCAGCCAAGCCAGCATAACAAAGGTCAGAATCGTCAGCCAGGTAATCATCCAAAAACTGTCATGCCACGAAAAAGTCGTGCTGATCGTCGTTCCAATCGGCACCCCGATAATCGAAGCAATGCTAAAACCAGCAAATACCCACGAGACCAGGCTGGCCCGTTTATCGTGCGGTGCAATATAGTTGGCCATGACCAGTACTAACGAGATAATAGCCCCTGCTACCGTCGCCGTAAGCACTCTCGAACCCATCAATGACCAGAATCCCGTTGCCAGCGCCGTCCAGGTATTGCCGATAAAAAAGATCAGCAGTAAGACCAAGAGCACATGATAGCGATTAAAGCGGCTCGCTAATGTCGTGACGATTGGTGTCGAGATGGCATAGATCAGTGCAAACAGAGTAACGGTATAGCCAAGTGATGAAAGCGAGGCATGAAATTCTTTTGCAATATCGGGCAAGACCCCCACAATCATATATTCATTACAGCCCAGCATAAATGCTACAAAGACAAACAGCAGCGATTGTAAGCGATATTTAGTCATTTGACCCCCTTCACCGACTTCGGTATTCTAAAAAACACAGCAATGGCTAGTTTACTTGCTTTCATAATGATTTTCAAGAACTGTTTTCAAAAAAGCCAACTATATTTTGCATCAGGATAATTTTAATAAAATCAAGGCCTTGAACGCAGCCGCTCTGCTTCGTTGACTGCTAAGGTTCACATGATGATGGGTCCTATCGAATCAGCTGGCGGATCTTGTGAAGAAAATTAAGTTGACCGATTTTTACCTACTATGCATCGCTTTTTTGCTAAAAGTAGGTAATGAGTTTTTTTCAAATATTTTATTCAGCTTTTTATGAATAGTGCTTCCCGTTGAGCACTTTGCCGCATGGTGGTTCAGCAATCCCCCACCAAAAATCAGCCGACCATTTTTCACCGAAATTGCGGTTGGCTGATCTGCGCATCGGTCCCAGTGACTTGCTAAAACAACTGATATTTAACTCCAACCAAAAAGGCCCGCCTCTTAATTGAGACGAGCCACTTTGGGAAGGAATCTGCTACTTTGCGCCAAGCATATAATTTTCATACTTAACTTAAACACATTTTTGATTCAATCTTCCGCAAAGCTGCATTATTTTTATTTAGTACTGGCGCACGCTGGTAACCACACAATTACAATCCGATGCTTCTGGTCACTCTTACGCTGCTTCTAGGCCTACTCGATGACTTCAGCCACCAGCTTCAGTCGAAACCGCATCACGCGCTTCGCTGAATATATCTCTTATCCTTCCACGACTATAATATACCACATTCTGTAAGCGGTTGCAAGGATTCGCTGAAAATAATTTTATCTGCCGATTATAATCAAACTGCTATTTGATCACCGCTGGCAGAATTAAAAGGATGGACACCAGATTATTGATTAGATGAATCCCGATTGAATTGGTCAGATTACCCGTAGAGCGGTAAACGTAAGCCAGTACGCAGCCCATATAAAAATAGATCAGATAACTGATAATGTTGCTGCTGGCATGGACCAGCGTAAAAACCAGCCCTGACAGCAGAATCGGCAGCCAAAAATCGCGAGCGTTAAAAAACAGATTCATAAACAGACCGCGAAAAATCAGTTCTTCGGCAAACGGCGTCAAGCACACGGCTGAAAAACAGACCAGGACACTGACGATCGGGCTGCCGCTCATGGTGTCAATGATGGCTTGATTATTGGCTGTCTGCACTTGATGATAGATCAGCCGGTTGAGATTACCCAAAACGATCTCACCAGCTACAATTGCCATATAGCCGCCAAGAATCGTTTTGGCATGGGCAAAAAAACTTTGCGAGCGATGATTAAAATGGTCATAGCGACGATACAGTCTTTGTCCCCAGACAATAATCAGTCCAAAAAATCCTAGATACAAAATCACCCAAAGAATCGTCAGTCGGGGATGCTCGGTAATATTGCGCGAGGCTTCTGGCGGCATCAGAATCAAAATACAAAACGCCGAAAAAATCAGTAGAGCGCGGGGAAAGCTTGGTCGTCTGTCAGTCGGCATGCTGTCACTTCCTTATTGGTTTTTCAATCGTTGATCAGGGCCTCGATCCCAGCTTGAAAACGGGCAACCGGCTCATCACCGGCTTGCTGGCGCTGCGTGTCGATCAAGCGCTGCATTTCATCGGCCTGCGAGACTGCCTGGACGATCTTAATAGCCATTTTATCAAATTCAGCCGCGGCATAGCGATTTTCATCCGCAATCAGGCGCGGCTCATGCATTGTTTCATTAAATCCCAGAATCAGCATGTTATTTTCAAACGCCGCCCGCACGGCATCCAAGATCTCATCGCCTTGGTTGATATCCAGATAGATATCGCATTTTCTCATCAGATTGCGGGCCGTATCCATCTTAACGACTGGATATAGATAGACGTTTTCGTACTTTTGCATCCCCATTAAGCGATCGGACATCTCAGTTATCGCTGCAATATGAAACTCAAACTGCGGCAAAATCTTTACCAGGTTTTCTAGCTGCATGATCTGGTCTGAATTGGTCAAGATCAGAATCGCGGGCCGCAGCGAGTTTCCCCGTGGATGCGGATAGACGATGCCCAAATAGTCGGTCGCCACATGCTGATTGGTTTTAAAAAGCTTTTGCCGATTCTGCCAGACGCGATAATCCTGAACAATCACATGCCGCGTCCGCGTTTCATTTTGATAGATGTAGTCAAGATTGCCCGGTAGTTTATTTTGCACCGGTTCATGCCAAAACAACGTATCATGACCCGATTTAGGCAGCTTTAGCGTCGTTAGAAAACTGGTGCTTAGCGTATTATAAAAAATCCGGTCCAGATTCAGGCCGCTCTTTTGCAGATAGCTGCTGACAAAATCCGGCAGACTCTTAAAATGACGACGTTCCTGACGAGTATTCAAAAACAGGCTGCCATTGTCCAGGTGCGATTCGATTACTACCTGGCCCTGCTCGTCAAAAAATTGCTTCAGCCAGGCCCGATTATCTGCCCAGCTGGTTTTGGCAAACAAATGACCAAAGCGATCATACTCATCGACCCACTGCAGCTGACCGCTCTCATTTAGCCAGCGTACCTGCTTGACCTGCCGCGTATTGTCATTTTTGGTAAAAACAACGTCCGCGCGTTTATGATTCAGATCATAAATCTGCGCGCCCCTGCTGCTGCCAACGATTCGCCAAAAACGAGGCACCGGAATCTGATCAAAATAAAGCGGCTGACCTTCGTCTGAACGCGGACAATAGTACTGCAGCGGCGATTGAACTTTGCGCGGTAAAAAGCCATCATCATGAATTACCACCGTGGGAAGCTTTAATTGCGCAATCAGCTGGGCCAGTCTGAAATCGCGCGCGGCCTGATCCCATTTATCAAACAGATTTATCATTTTGCCACCTCGTTTACCAGTACGCGCCATTTTTGAGCGATCTTTTCATCCAGATATGGTTGGGCCAGTTCATAAGAGTGCTGACTAAAACCAGCTGCCCGCTGATCATCGCTAAAGAGGCTGACAATCGCGTTCGCCAGTTCCCTTACCTTGCGTTCCTCTGACCAATCTGCTTGATATGGCAGCCGATAGCCGTTTTGATCTGGATCAATAAACGTCTGATTGCCATATGGAACGTCAAAGCCAATCATCGGCAGACCCGATCCCACGGCTTCCATCAAGCTCAAGCCAAATCCCTCGCTGGTTGAAGCCGCAATATAACCAGCATAGTGCTGATAGATCGCGGTTAGATTCTGTTGTCCTTTTAAGTGAACGTATTCATTGGCCTGCAGCTCATCAATCAAGCGCTGCAGACTGGTGTTCTGTGCGCCTTGACCATAAATATCCAAAGAAACGTCTTGAATTGCTCGTTTAGCCTGCACGACAGCCTTGATCAGCCAATCAACATGTTTTTCGCTGGCCAGGCGCGAAGCCGTGATCAACGAATGCCGGCGCCGTTTCTCGTATGGCATCGGCATCAGTTTCGTCAGACTGCCCACCGGAATCGCGGCAATTTGCGGTACTTGATGCTGATACTTTTTCATCTGAGCAGCCAGGACGCGTTTTTGCGCTGGCGTTGAGACGATAAAACAGTCGGTCTGATCGGCATGCGTAAACTGGTACTCGTAATAGTTGTTCCATAAAATATTCGTCTGGTTGGTATAATGCTCATCATAATGCTCGGCATGCACTACAACGCCAAGTTTTGCCGGCGAATGCATCTGATACCACAACTGACCGCTGACCAGTCCGCGCCCGTCTTCACGATCCAAGATAACCAGATCCTGAGCAGTAAGCTTTAAACGGCGAATCATTTCAGCATACAGAGCCGTTTTAGAATAAAAGATCTGGTCTTTCAGCTCAAAGACCTCGTTGGTGCCATTAACATATTGATGATAGGCAATCGAGCCATCCTCATTATAAAAGTCGCGAGCATAGACATGATTGCCGGCGCTGAGGTATTCAGTTACGTATCTTATGTATGAATAAAATTCTCGCCGTACCATCTGGGAGTCAACCACGTATTCGGCGTAGTCAATGGCCTGCGTTGCCAGATCATAGATACGGACATTGATTCTTAGGTTTTCGTCGGGCAGCCAGTAGTGGACTACCTGCTTGCCATCCGCGAAATTCTGTACGGTAGCTTCAACATTGCGCTCCGCAAAATGCTGTGCGCGCTTAAACTCGTTTAGCGGATAGGTCGTGGGCGCGATCTTGATATCGGTAAAAAAATTATAGAGCCAGATTACGTCTTGATCATGAAAACCCAGATTGCGCGTCAACTCAGCAATATTATCAGCTAAAATCAAATCGGAAAAAATAAACTTTGTCGGAATCTGCATGCGGGAAAACACTTTAGATCGGTAGGCCTGTGCGTACTCAACCCCGCTGCTGGCCCAGCCAATCCCCAGATTTACATTATAGACTGTCATTTTTAAGACCTTCTTTTCCAAACGCTTAATAAAAGCGAGATCAAGTCATCAAAGACGTTGATCTCGCTTTTTATCATCGGTAACGCCAAAAAAACTGATTTTTGACTAGTTTTGACTGGCGGCTTCAATTTCTGCCAGCGTTGGGATTGATGGTAAAGCTCCCATCCGCTGAACCGTAATTGAGCTGGCCCGCTGAGCAAAGATCAATGCTTCTTTGATGTTGCTCATGTCAGGCTTTAATTGAGAACTCAAGGCACCAATAAACGTATCGCCAGCTGCCGTCGTGTCAACCGCGTGTACCTTAAAGGCTGGCACAAAGTCATAGCCGTTTTGCGTGCAGTAGAAAGCACCCTTGCTGCCGACCGTAATGATCAGGTTCTTGACCCCCATCTGTGCAAAGTGACCAGCAGCTTCAAGCATTGAAGTCTCGTCTGCAATGATAACGTTGGTCAGCGTGGCACATTCGGTTTCGTTTGGAATAATCAGATCCGTAACCTTCAAGATTTCAGGGTCGATCTTGGCCGCCGGTGCCGGATTCAGAATCGTCTTAACGCCATGCTGCTTAGCCAGTTTGAATGCTTCCAGCGTCGTTTCCTGCGGCGTTTCAAACTGCGCGATCACAAAATCGGCGTTTGCAATGGCAGCTTGGGCATTATCAACATCAGCTGGGGAAACGCACTGGTTGGCCCCGCCATAAACCAAAATACTGTTTTGGCCATTGTCATCGAGTAGAATCGTGGCCGAGCCAGTTCCGGCATGCTCATCTTTGGTAATGTAGCGCGTGTCGATATGATTTTCGCTTAATGAGTCAATCATAAACTGACCTGCTTGATCATTGCCAACCCGGCCAACAAACTTGGTATCTGCACCAGCACGCGCCGCAGCAACTGCCTGATTGGCCCCCTTGCCACCAGCGGCACTGCTCTTGCTTTCGGATGACAGCGTTTCGCCAGGCAATGGCATCCGCTTGATTCGCAGCGTCGTATCAACGTTCAGACTACCAACGACCGTAACTTTATTCGTCATTTCAAAGTCTCCTTTGCGTTTTGATGCAATCAGCAAATTAGTAAATGCTTTTATGTGTGATTAAATCAGTATTTCTTGACTACACTATTTTAGCATATCAGCTTATGCGCAAACAAGTCTATGCCTGCTTGGTACTGTCTCTGACCACCAATTTAACGCCAAAATAGGAAGTCTGAATGGCCGCATCTGGATTTTTAATTCGGTTAAACAGCATCTCGGTAGCCTGTTCGCCGATTTCACGAATGGGCTGCTGAACCGTTGTTAGTTTTGGCGTGACGTATTCAGCCAGGTCAATGTCGTCAAAACCCACTACCGAAATATCATCTGGCACGCTGACGCCATTTTCGGCCAAGCCACGGTAAAGCCCGATCGCCATTTCATCGTTGGCCGCAAAGACTGCCGTCGGATGCTCTTCCAACACGCCCTTAGTACACGAATAGCCGCCATGCTTGGTCAGCTCGCCATAAATCACGTCGGTCTGCTCGTTAAAATCAACATGGTGCTTACGCAGGCCGTCAATCAAGCCCCGCAGCCGGTGATTCAAGTTGTCAGTCATGTTTTCCGGCATGATGCTGACCACATGCTGATGTCCCAGACCAGCCAGATGCTCAGCTGCCAGATAGCCGCCTTGATAGTCGTCGATCAAAAGTCGGTCCCCACCATTGGCCTCGTTTTGGTCGAACAACAGATACGGAATATCATTTGGCTTTAACAGCTGTTCAATCGTGTCGGTCGTAATCGAAGAACTGGCAATAATCAAGCCATCAACAGCCCGTTCAATCAAGCGGCCAAGATAGTAGCGTTCCAGTTTTTCCTCATGGTTGGCACTAAAAATCAGCGGCATAAACTCGGCTTGACGAGCTGCTTCCTGCACACCGCGAATGAACGTACTAAAAAATGGATTGCCAATGTTAGGTACCAAGACGCCAATCGTTTTAGAAGAGCGCATGATCAGATTGCGCGCATTAAAATCAGGAACGTAATTCATCTGATCGCGCAGTTCCAAGACTCGCTGCTGTGTAGCTTGGCTGAAGCGCTGCCCCTTGCCGTTTAAAATCTGCGATACCGTCGTGACCGAAACCCCAGCAGCCTTTGCCAGATCGCGAATTGTTACTTTGTGTTTCATAATGTGTGCTTTCCTCTTGTTTCATTAGTAAACCTATTTACGGATCAGTTTACCACATATTTACCTGCTGACCTTTAAATAATTGTAATAAACCAATAATTTTTTTAATTTTGGTGAAAAACGCCTTCCATAATCGCCTTGGTCTGCATAGCCTGAAAACCACGTACCCGCAGATAGTCAATCTGGGCCAGTAAAATATCATAGGTCCAAAGCGATGAAAGGTCATGCTCGTTATAATAATGCAGCGTCAAGCCGATGTGCGTCAATTCATGCACCATTCCCTCAAAGTCATCGCGGCCCTTGTATTTTTGCGTACCAATCACCACCGGCAGCTCATGGTCAATGGAATCTTTCAAAAGCGTGTTCAGCAAGTTGACGTGGCTAAAATCATGCTCACACAAAAAACGCTGCAGGCCAAAAATATCAAAATACCCATATTCTTGAGCTACCTTGCTTTTATAAGAACAGGTCGTCAAATAGTCAGTCTGGCTTCTAACGGCATGAATGCTTTTAATGCGGACCAGCGTCAAGCCATTGATCTTGCAGTCCCAATCCAAAGTCATCAGTAAAACGAACAGCGGATCCATGGCAATCACGAATCCAACGTTAAAGGTATCGTCATCGGCAAAGTTATATACCTCGACTAAGGTTCCCTGCTGCTGGCTGATTGTCAATTGCTCGCGAATCTGTGGCTCATTCATGTGTTCAATCATTTTTAACGTCCTCTCAAAAATTGCTATTTTTATTTTGCCTGTTTCAAATGTAAACGGCAAATTTTTTTGATGCGCTGAATTGCCCAGATGATGCCTTGTTGACCCGCCTTGACTGTCAGTTGTCCACAAAATATGGATTTATTTTATGGGCAGGCACTATATTTTGTAGTAAGATGGTCAAGTTGAATTTTTATGTAAAGAGGGGCCAACATGGTGATTATTACAGCAGGAATGATTGGGGTCGGCAAAACAACGCTTACAGCTAAGATTGCCGATCACCTACACACGAAAGCCTTTTTTGAACCGGTGGGCGAAAATCCGGTATTGCCGCTTTACTACAAGGATCCGAAACAGTATGGCTTCCTGTTGCAGATCTACTTTTTAAACAAGCGGTTTTCCATGATCAAGCAGGCATTAAGCGACGACAACAACGTGCTGGATCGCTCAATCTATGAAGACGCGTTGTTTACCAAGGAAAACAACGCGGAAGGCAACATCTCTGATACGGAGCTGGACGTTTACCTAAAGCTGCTTGACAATATGATGAGCGATTTGAACAAGCTGCCTAAAAAAGCGCCTGATTTGATGGTTTATTCAGAAACTTCTTTTGAGACCATTCTCTACCGAATCAAAAAACGGGGCCGCGACTATGAACAGATCGACAACAACCCTGAGCTTAAGGACTACTACTACAAAATGTGGAGCGCCTATCAAGACTGGTATCAAGAATACGATGCCAGTCCTAAGATGAAGATCGATCTGGATAAATACGACCTGGAAGATCCGCAAAACGTTGCCACTGTTCTGGGGATGATTGACGAGCGGCTGGCCCAGATTCGCTAAATCAATCGCTGCATTTAAACCGCTGATTGACTCGGCATTACCGATCAGCCAGCAGATTAATGAAACCATCGTTGGAGTCGCCTGACTACACGGTGGTTTTTATTTTAGATACATTCGCCGCAGCACCTCTAAAATGCCGACACTGCCGATCCCGCTGGCAACCGGCAGCCAGGTATGCTGACGAACGGCTTTTTGCGGCTGCTTTTTTTGCGTGGGTCTCCTTGATTCAACCAAGGCAGCCGTCTGATGCTGCTGATGACGTTGATCCGTTCTTGGCCGACTAAGCGACGAATTGGCTGCTTGGTTGACTGGACGATCAAAACGCGTCAGCTGATAGGCTTCAATCAGTTGATTCAGCTTTTGGTCATACTTAGGATCCGTAGCATAGCGACCCTTTAAAAAACTGGTTGCCGATCGATAGGTAGGTGCATTGCTGCGATGAGCACCGGCATACATCGGCTGATCCAAAACGGCAGCATAATCGCTTAACGACGCTTTTTCATCGGTATAGCTCTTAAAGGTCCCTGCGACGATGGCTGGCTTACCACTGAGGCATTCCTGTGTCATCATTGAAACGCCATGACCATGCCAGGTTCCCTTGATGCCGAATAGATTATGATGAACTCGGCTTAACTCGCTGGTTCCCCAATTGCTTTCCAAGGCAGCCTGTGCAATCAGAACCGAAGCATAAAGATCATGCTTTTGGCCAACTTTTTGCGCGATTGGTCCCAGATGAGCGATAAACCGAGCCTGATTTCTGGTCGGACAAAGCGGCGCGTAATGCTGATTTGCGCTTGGTACCTCACTGGCCGCCTGATCAGATGACAGCTGAGCATTGTCTTGATCAGCTTCCTGTTCATTGCCTGCTGATTCATTGTTATCAGCACCGTGGTCCGCAGCTGTCTGATCATTCAAGACTGGTACGACATTTTGCTGCGATTCCTGCACGCGCTTTAGCCAATCAGCGTGCTCCAAGGCCAGCTGGCTGCCATCTTTAAAGCCTTGACAATAAGCCGTTTTAATCGGTTCTTGATCAGGCGGCAGCTGCGGCTTAGCGGCCATGGCATCCTGTAATCCTTGCTGATAGGCAGTTTGACATTTTGCCAGCCAGTTGTTTTTTAAGTCATCCCCCTTGCTACCATCACTTGAAGAATCGATGACCGCCGGCAGCTGAGCCTTAAAATCAGCTCCATTCGAATCATTGCCTACTGTTGTCTGAGCTGCCAAAGCCGGTGCCATCAGCTGTAAAACCATCGTCATCGTTGCCAGACTCGTCAGCCAGATTTGTTTTTTGATCATATTGAAATCATCCTTTCTTTTGCTCCTGATATTCCATATGTCAAAAAATGCTGATTGGCACTAAAAAAGCCTGTCCCAATTTCTTGAGCCAGGCTGAATTTAATTAGATTAACTCCTAAAGATCAATTTGTCCGTTATTTTAATTGGACATGGCATCATCAAAATTAATAAACGATTACCGGTTCATATTGAGTTAATGAATCGTAAGCCGTTCCCGCGTCGCTGGTATGCATATTGACACAGCCATTTGAGCCGTCGTTCAGATAAGCCGTGCTTGACCAGTTCGTTCGCCAGCTGGCATCATGGAATCCACAGCCGCTATCGGTAAACGGTGCCCAGTAGCTGACTGGCGAAGCATAGGCTGAACCGTTGTCGCTGGTACCGCGCAAAGTAGTGTTTCGCTGCTTATACATAATGTACCAGACTCCCTTAGGCGTATCATCGCCACTGCTATGTTTACCAGTAACCACGCTGGCATCAAAAACGCATTTGCCGTCCTTGTAGAACCAAACGTGCTGATCAGAAATTGAGACTTCTGCATAGGTATTGCCGATCCCATGGTTTGATGTCGTGCCATAGCCAATGCCGCCAGTATTATAACCAACACCATAGACGTCATTTTTGGCATTGACGCTGGTCTGGTGGTTGATCAAGGCCTTGGTTAACGTAGCAGCAGCCTTGGTTTCACTGAGCCGCCAGCCGTATGAACCGCCCGTTGCCGTCTTGATCTGCTTGCCGCTGTGCGTGGTAAACGTAAAGCTCTTGTCCAGAGTCGACTGATTCTTGTTGACCTTTTTAACCAGCTTGTCTAGCGCCGTGGTATCAAATTGATATTGGTGATTCAGATACGTGGCTTTAGTAATGATGTCATTGGTCGTTAAAGTATAGGTTTTGTTTTCGACTTGATACGTCAGCTTTTGATTAAGCAGCGCCTTTAACTTGACGGCTTCCTGCTTAACCGTTTTGCTGCTGGCTGCCAATGGATGTTGGTATTGCTTATGCAGCACGATCTTAACGTTGGCCGCATTTTGATCAAAGTCTTTTAAAAGCGCTTCGGTGTTGTAACGATTACCTTTTTGGGCTGGTTTGATCGTAACCTTGCCATTTGCCAAAACCGCTTTGGCATCAACCGGCGCCTTGCGACCAGCATTTTCTTTTTCGATATTGGTCTTTAAAGCTGCCCGCATCGCTGCAATGCGCGTCTTATCGACATGACTTGGAACAACCTTGATGTTCTTGGCCTTGCTGGAAGGAAAGAACGTGACTTGTTTTTTGAGAGCCGTTTGGAATTTGCTCAGATCATTCTTAGTAAATCCGGCACTGCTGGCTTGGCCTTGGTAGATCACCTTGCCATCCAGCTTTACTTCGTTGGTCAGCTTGGTCTTTGCCACCTTGTCATAGGCCTGCTGTGCGGTCAAGCCCCCAACGGCCACGCCATTAATGGTTGTATTCTTATTAAAATGAGTTCTTTGATGCCAGGTCATCACGCCAATCACGATGACCAGCAGCGTTGCGATAATGCCTAAAGACATTTTCGTGCGCGAGTTCATATTCCTCAGCTCCCTTACCCTTAACCTTGTGCAACGCCAATTATATAACATTCCCAAATTGAAAGATATTATAATTTCAGCCAGCAAATCATTCATTGATAAACAGTGGCAACCCCAGTAGTCGAAAACGTCTGGATACCATCAACCAGCAGCCGTCTGTTGATTTTTGCAGTTGCTTAAATAGCGTTTTGATACGATCGGATTCATTAATCCCATCAGTATTCACTACACAGTCACCGAAGCTCACCTGACTATGGCCTGTCAGCTACCAGCAGCTAAAGTCGATGGCTTGTGAGCAAACACCCTGGCACTTGTTCACTAAGGCAGCCGCAGTTACTGAGAACCTTATCGCAGCCTGGGCTAGTTCAGTTTTATCATGCAAATAAAAAGGACCTGGCAGATCAGCTGCCAGATCCTAGCTATTTTGAAAAATCAGCTTTCAAATGGTCAGCTATTAGATTTCTGGATAGCTTTCCATTTTAACGTTGAGTTTCTTATTGTTTTCATCGGTCTTAATAACCATGACGTCACAGTCGGCTTGACGAATTACGTAAGCAGCCGTAGAACCAACGATCATCCGACCAATCATGTTCAAGCCCGTGGCCCCAACCAAGATCAGGTCAACATCATGTTCTTTGGCATATCCTTCCGTCAGTTCCATCTTGGCGTTGCCGATCTTGACATCAGTTACGACATCACTGACCCCGGCAGCTTCGGCCTTCTTCTTCATCTCGGCCAGTTCCTTGGTCATTTCATCCGTAGCTTTCTTGTAGATGTCACGATCAACGAATCCATAGCCAACCGTGCTCGTGTTTGGATAGCGTTCACCGTTGACGATGCTCAACAGATGCAGCTTGGCGTTATTACGCTTAGCAATGTCGATAGCTTTTTGAACCGCCATCTTGGATTGTTCGGAGCCATCAACACCAACTAACAAGTTCTTGTATTCACTCATTATTGCCACCTCCAGAAAACAACCTTATTAAGAAAATCTACATTGGTTTTCCTTGTTATTATTTTACCACGAAAACGGTTTCTTGAACAATATGTTTTCTTTATTCAACTACTAAGTCGTGAATTGCCTGCATATAGATGGCCATTGACTTGATCAGATCATCAACCGGCTGAAATTCATTTGGCTGGTGCATCGTGTTTGGCGTATCCGGCATCAAGGCGCCAAATGCTACCCCACGACTCATCAAACGACCGTAAGTACCACCGCCAACGACTTCAGCTTGGGCAGTCTGATCGCCAGTCTGGTCAACGTAGGCCTTGAGGAGCGTGGTAACGATTGGATCATCGGCGTCAACATAGTGCGGTACCTCGCCTTGAGTGCGTGAAATGGCAAAATTGTGATCAGCTGCGACCGGCTTGATGCGGTTTAAGATCTCGTCAGCCGTGATTCCCTCTGGATAGCGGAAGTTCATATCAATGTGTCCGCCAGCCTGCTGATCAAACTTCAAGATGCCGGCATTCATCGTCATCTCGCCCATTTTATCCGTGGCAAAGGCGGCATTGAAATGATTGACGCGCGTATCCAGATGCAGATAGCTGGCCAAAAAGTCGATAAAGTCGCCAGCATGCCCCCGAATATCAAGCTGCTTTAAAAACGTTGCCAGATAGGTCCCGGCATTGATGCCTTTTTCAGGTTCCATTCCATGAGCAGCCTTGCCAACCACGGTTAATCTAATTCCGTCAGCATCGCTTTCAATACTCCCGGTAATTGGATTCTCATCCAAGAAATCAGTAAACGCAGTCGCCACGGCCTCATTGTCTACGGCTTCAATCGTGGCTTCAGCATCGCGCGGCACCATGTTAAAGCGCAGGCCAGAATCAAAGTGCTTTAAGACTACCTCGCCTTCATTGCCGCCATCAATATCCAAAAGCAGTGAAACCTGTCCTTTTTCACCATTGATCAGCGGAAATTCAGCGTCTGGCGAGAAGCCATAGGTCGGCGCCGGCTCCACTTCAAAGTAGCGCTTCATTCCCGTCCAGTCGTTTTCTTCATCGGTACCAACGATAAAGCGTACCTTCTGCTTAAAGACGGCACCATGATCCTTCAAGTACTTTAAGGCGTAATAGGCAGCCATTCCCGGGCCCTTGTCATCAGAAACGCCGCGGCCATACAGGTTGCCATCCTTGATCACTGGGTTAAATGGATCGGTCTCCCAGCCTTTTCCTGCCGGCATGACATCCAGGTGAGCCAGAATTGCCAAGGTCTCGTCACCTTCACCCCATTCGGCAAAGCCAGCTACGTTATCGATATTTTTAACGCGGAAGCCATCCTGCTCAGCCATTTCCAAGAAAGCTTTCAATGCCTGGGCTGGGGCAGGGCCAAGCGGATATTCCGGCGTGGCTTCGTCATCATTGCGCACGCTGGGAATCTTGATCAGCGTGGTTAAATCGTTAAGATATTCTTCTTTTTGAGATTGTGCGGCTTTTAACCAATCCGTCATAAAAAAACCTCCAATGTTAGTCAAATTCCTAGATTTAATGATAACATTATTTGAGATTGATTTACGGATCAATCGTCAGTGGATTTTATTGGATTAAATAAAGGGAGTATCAAATATGCAAAACTTGGATGAGTCAATTCTGCAAAAAGTCATTAAAGCCCGCCCACAGGAAAGCTTTAAAGGAACTTTTGGCAAGATCGTGCTGGTCGGCGGCAACGAGAATTTCGGTGGTGCCATCATCATGGCCGCAACCGCAGCAGTCTATGGCGGGGGCGGGTTTTGGTTGGGGGGGGGGCGCGCCCCCCCACGGCGACCCGGTGATGATCGACATGGCCACCAGCGTGGTGGCCCGCGGCAAGATCATCCTGGCCGATAAAAAGGGCGACTCCATCCCGGAGGGCTGGGCCATCGATGTGGACGGCCACCCCACCACGGACGCGGCCAAGGCCCTGGAGGGCTGTGTGCTGCCCTTCGGCGGCGCAAAGGGCTCCGGCATCGCCATGATGATCGACGTATTCTCCGGCGTGCTGTCCGGTGCGGCCTATGGCAGCCACATCCACAACCCCTTTGCCCACCCCGAGGTGCCCATGGATACGGGCCACTGCATGATCGCCATCGACATCTCCCGCTTCCAGGACCCCGAGGAATTCAAGACCACCATGGACACCTACCGCAGCGAGGTGAAGGGCCTGAAGCCGGCGGCCGGCGTGGAGGAGATCTTCATGCCCGGTGAGATCGAGTGCAACAACTACCGCAAGAACCTGGAGGCCGGTCCTCAGCTGTCCCTGGCGGTGTACCGCGAGCTGGAGGGCCTGTGCGAGAAGCTGCGTATTCCCTTTGACATTCTGAAGAAATAAGCGGAGGAAACGACGATGCTGATGCTGCAAGTACGCTATACCCTCCAGGAGGGCAAGGACCCCGCCGCCTTCGTCCACGCATTGGAGCAGGCGGATATCCCGGCCCGTACCCGCGCCGAGACTGGCTGCTGCCAGTATGAGTTCTTCTATTCCGCGTCGTCGCCGAACGAGGTCCTGCTGCTGGAGGCCTGGGCGGATGAGATCGCGCAGCAGGCCCACAAGGGCACGGCCCAGTGCGCCGAGCTGCAGAAGGTCAAGGCCCAATATGTGGCCGACGTGTCCTTCAGGCAGTATACGGCGGAATGAATACGACGTACCGGGCCTCTCCTGCGAGGGAGAGGTCCGGGCATCGCGGAGGTAAGTGCGTATGAATTGCGTGATCGACAAAATGACATCGCCCCGTTCCCTGCTGATGATCCAGCGGGCAAAGGAGCTGCAGAAGAGCGACAGCTCCTATATCTCCCTGGCCGGCGGCGAACCGGACTTTGATACGCCTGCGGCGGTGACCGAGGCGGCCATCGCCAGTCTGCGCCGGGGCAACACCCATTACGTGGTGGGCCCGGGCATCCCGGAGCTGCGGCAGGAGATACAGCAGAAGCTGCTGCGGGAGAACGGCATCCAGACAGAGGCTGACCGTATTCTGGTAACGCCGGGCGGCAAGATGGCCATTTATCTGGCGGTCCAGGCGGTGCTGAACCATGGCGACAAGGTCCTGCTGCCGGAGCCGGCATGGGTATCCTATGAGTCCATCGTCATCTCCGCCGGCGCCGAAGCCGTAAAGGTCCCGCTGTCCCCGGCGGACCACTACCGGCTGACAGAGGCGCTGCTGGAGCAGCACTACACGCCGGAGGTGCGGCTCATCATCATCAACTACCCCAATAACCCCACCGGCCGCATCCTGCATCAGGACGAGGCGGAGGCGCTGTCCGCGTTCATGCAGCGCCACCCGGACGTGCTGCTGCTGTCAGACGAGGTGTACGACGCCATTGTCTATGACGGTGTGCGGTCCATCAGCATGGCCTCCCGTCCCGAGGTGGCGGACCGGGTCATCACCATCAACGGTTTTTCCAAGTTCGCGGCCATGACCGGTTGGCGCATGGGCTATCTCACCGCCCGCAGGGACATTTACGCCGCGATCTACAAGCTGTACCAGCAGAGCGTCTCCTGCATGAGCGGCTTTCTGCAGGAGGGCGCGGTGCAGGCCTTCCGCATCCCTGATGAGGTAGAGGCCATGCGCCAGAGCTACCAGCGTCGGCGCGACGCCTTTGTGGGCCGGCTCAACGCCATCCCGGGCGTGCACTGCCAGATGCCCGAGGGTGCCTTCTACGCCTGGGTGTCCTTCGATGTGGACATGACCTCCGACGAGATGTGCGACTACATTCTGGACCATGCCAAGGTGGTGGGCGTCTCCGGCGCGGCCTACGGCATGACCCAGGGCTGCTTCCTGCGCTTCTCCTTTGCCAGCGACGACGCGGCGCTGTCAGCCGCGGCCGACCGGATCGAGGCGGCCATGCGGGCATATCAACAACGATAACCGACGGAGCTTTCTTCCTGTCTTCCTCTCCCCACAAAACACCACACCCCACGGCGCAAGCGCCGTGGGGTGTGGTGTTTTGTGTCCAGTGCTGGCCTTTACTGCCTGTTTCCCGGCCGGAAGTCGCCGCTGGGCGGGGTGGGTGCGCTGCCGGGGTCAAAGCTGCCGCCGGGTATCTGACCGGGCT